>MTKZ01128919.1_pt1 | contig 10728 bp, 3 predicted proteins | sample 1042781 | NCBI WGS metagenome assembly MTKZ01 (sample SAMN06212207, study PRJNA360539) | anaerobic digester metagenome | biome: Wastewater treatment plant; material: sludge; isolation source: anaerobic digester fed with sludge from wastewater treatment plant | place: Denmark: WWTP Viborg ...
GTGTATGTCGGAGTTGCCGAGCAGCGTGAGCTTCTTCTCCACGGCCCACCGATGGGCCTCGGGGTAGTAGTACTCCTCGTTGCAGATCTCGATTCCCTTGAGCCAGCCTCTCTCGAAGAGGTGGGTCTGCGCTTCACCCCAGCGGCCCCGCTCCGGCCCCTTCCAGCCGGGGTGGTTCCAGAAGATGAACCCGCCCTGGTTGGCCGCCTGCTCCACCTGCGCGTAGAGGTCGGGCGTGTTCAGCGGCGTCACGTCGTTCAGGAAGATCGCGTTGAAGTGGGNNCGGCGGCGTGTCGTGCGTGATCTCGGCGGCGCGGATCAGGAGGATGTCCTGCTGTTTCGCCCGATCCACCACCAGTTCATACGGGCGGTTCAGGTTGTCGCTGACGTCGTCTCTGTGCGGGCGATACTCAATGTGGTCCGCGATGGCGATGGCATCGAGTCCCTCACGCCAGGCCTCGTCGATGCGCAGGGTAGGCCACACGTTGCCGTCGGAAAACATGGTGTGCGTGTGGAAATCGCACATCAGCGTCTGGTAGCCGGGTATGTCCGGAAACGCGATTTCTCGCCGCGCATCCGCCGCCCGGGCGGTGAGCGCACACGTCAGGATCAGGGTTGCCGCAAGAGACTTCCGATACGCCAGCATGACAGCTTCTCCTTTCGATCAGTTCCACCCGGCACGCTGCACACCCGTGCGGCCGGCTTCGGACTCGGCCCGTAAGTATAACAGCCTCTCGATGCGTGTCTGCCCACCGGGTGTCGCTGCGGTCTGTTTCGTCCTCCCGTCCTGCACTGTGCGCGTACAGACTTCTTCCTGCCCAGCATGGACATCCGCCGGCGTCACGTTTGACTGGGCGGAAAACGATCGGTCAGGGGTAGGCGCAGGGGGGTGGGGGNNGTATTGGGGCGGGAAGAAAGACACAACGACGGCTGTTGTGCCCTCCATCATCCGGATGGAGCAAGGGGAAGACTCCCGCCGGACACGCGGCCGCGAGGAGGGACATGATGAACACTCCGGGACGGTTCATATCGATCGGTATTCTCACAGGATTGGTTTCAGCCGCGGTCTGCATGGCGGTCAGCATCGAAACCGTTCCCGTGGGCAACCCGGGCAATCCGGGCGACCCGGCTCATGGCGGCGTCGGGGCCGTTGGCTACCAGTACCACATGGGAACGTACGAGGTGACCGCTGCGCAGTACACGGAGTTCCTGAATGGTGTGGCTGCCGTCGAGGACACGCACGGGCTGTACAACCTGAACATGTGGCAGGCCAGCAACGGCTGCAAGATCGAGCGGGGNNACTTCAGGTACATCGTGGGGTCCGCGTGGGCGGACCGGCCGGTCAATTACGTGTCCTGGGGGGATGCCGCCCGTTTCGCCAACTGGCTGCACAACGGGCAGCCGACGGGCGTCCAGGGACCCTCGACGACCGAGAACGGGTCTTACGATCTCAACGGGGCCACGACCGGCGCGGCGCTGATGGAAGTGAGGCGCCTGGCGAACGCGACGTGGGTGGTGCCCAGCCACGACGAGTGGTACAAAGCGGCGTACCACAAGAACGACGGCGTGACGGGCAACTACTGGGAGTATCCCACGGGTACGGACAGCACGCCAAACAACGACCTGCTGGACCCGGACCCAGGCAACCATGCGACGTTCTACGACAACGGATACACAACTGGCAGCCCATACTTCCGGACGGAGGTCGGCGCTCACGAGAATAGTCCGAGCCCGTACGGCACGTTTGACCAGGGCGGCAACGTGTTCGAGTGGACCGAACGCGTGCTCGGCATGGCGCGCATCATGAGGGGCGGGGCGTTCAACGCCGACTCCGAGTATCTCACGCCCTCTCCAATCGTCAGCATGACGCCTGCCTACGAGGATGCCACTGTCGGGTTCCGGGTCGCCGTGCGGAAGCGCCCGGGGGACTGCGACCGCGACGGCAACGTGGATCTGGACGATTACGTCTTTTGGGCAACCTGTCTCAGCGGTCCGAATGCTGCCTCACGCATCGAGTGCGAGGATGCGGATTTCGACGAGGATGGGGACGTGGATCTGGCCGACTTCGCCGGGTTTCAGCGGGTTTTCGGGGATTTCGTGATCCCGTCGATCATGGTACGCGTCCCCGCCGATGAGTTCCAGATGGGCGACACGTTCGCGGAAGGCGAGTCGACCGAGCAACCCGTGCATGGCGTGTACATCGACGCCTTCGCCATGGACATGGTCGAGGTGACGAACCAACAGTACGCCAAGGCACTGAACTGGGCCCTGGCAGAGGGCAACCTCATTGCAGTCGCCAAGAACGGCGTGGTCTACCAGTATGGCAGCGGGGCGAGCTATGCATATTGCGACACAACGACCAGTTCGTCCGAGAGTCACATCACCTGGGACGGCAGCACGTTCGGCGTGGTGTCCGGCAAGGAGACCTGCCCGATGGTGCTGGTGAGCTGGTATGGAGCGGTCGCGTACGCGAACTGGCGCAGCGCCATGGAGGGCAAGCCGCTCCGCTACGACCTGTCCACGTGGGAATGCGATTGGGGCGAGGGGTACCGGCTGCCGACGGAGGCGGAGTGGGAGAAAGCGGCTCGGGGTGGAGCGTCCGGCCACCGGTTCCCATGGTCGGACACAGACACGATCCAGCACGCCCGAGCGAACTACTTCAGTTCATCCGGCTACTCGTACGACACGAGCCCGACGCGCGGATTTCACCCGTCGTTTATCACGGGAGTGCCGCCCTATACCAGTTTCGTGACGTGGTTCGCTCCGAACGGCTGCGGACTGTACGACATGGCCGGGAACGTCTGGGAGTGGTGCAACGACTGGCACAGCCCGACGTACTACAGTGACAGCCCGTACGACAACCCGCTCGGTCCGGCGAGCGGAACGTGGCGCGTGGTCCGAGGCGGTTCGTGGATTGACGTGGCTTTCGCGCAGCGTTGTGCTCGCCGCGGATACGCCATGCCGTCGGATCGGACGTACTACGCCGGGTTTCGGCTGGTCCTGGATCCTGGATAGAACATTCCACGCTTTGCGTTGTGACGCCTCCGGTGATGGTCGGACGACGGCCGGAGCGTGCGCGAAAGCAGAACACGGGACGGCTTTCTGCCGGCGGCGGCTGCCGGCTGGTACTGCGGCGCAGCAGATCGCGTTGTGTTTTCGGCGGCCCGTGGATGTTCGCCCTCCGTTTCTCGCAGGCCAGGGCGTGCGGCGGGTGGGGCCGAACTCTCACCCGTGCGGTGCGTGCCGTTGGCGGCCGGGTCTTTCGGGGGTGGAGCCCGGAAGGGAGCCGTTACAGGCGTGAGTATCTGCCTGTGTTATCGGTTCTTGGGGCCCAGAATGCCGGTCAGGGCTAGGCGCGGGGGGGTGGGCATACGGTACAATACTCACTTGCGGCCCAACGGTGTCTGGGGGCGGGTAGGGAGGCGTTGCGACGGCGGTTCTGCCCTCCATCGGCCAGACGGAGCCGGGTTCCGCTCACCGCTGGGCATGTGGCAGTCGCGAGGGAAAGGATGCGCACGCCTGCAGTGTTCTCGACTCTGACAGTCGCTGTAACGTGGAAGTGAACCGGCGTCGTTCGCATCGCCCATGACCGGCCGCGAGTAACCACTGGCCGTCTGCAACGGATGGAGGTATCCGAATGAAGCGTTTCATCATGTTGATACTCCTGGCGTCGATTCTGAGCGTGCCGACGGTTCTGGCCGACTCGTGGCCGATGAAGCACCGCGACATGCACAACACGGGACGGGCCGATTTCGTCATCCCGGCGTCCCGGCTGAACGACACGCTCTTCGACGTGCTGCGCTGGCAGAAGGAGGCGCCCGGCTCGCCCGCCGAGGGCGGGCTGAGCAGCAGCAGCATGGTGTTCTTTGACAACACGGGGCCGGGCGGCGCGGACATCGTCGTCTGCGGCTACCACTGGCCCAAAGGCGTGCAGGGCATGGACCGGCACACCGGCGAGCGCTTCTGGTACGGCAATCCCTACGGCGGCGAGAGCATCGGCGCCTTCACTCCGGCGTTCTCCAACAACGGCCAAACCATCTACGTCGGAAACGACGCCACGGGCGAGCCCGGGCACCCGCTCATGGCCTTCCTCGCGACCACGGGCCCGGGCACGTACTGGCACAACGGCGGCGACCCGAACCCCTGGCAGATGAGCCAGGGTTCGCCCATCATCGCTCCCGACGGACGCATCTTCCGGTTCGCCTGGGGTGATCGGCCCTACGGCGCGACGGACAACGGAAGCGCAATCACGCACACCTGGGCGGCCGAGTCCGCAAACGGGACCTGCTTCAGCGGCCCGGCTTTGATCGACACCAACGGCTTGAAGGTCATCACCGGCGGACGATGGAACCAGATCCAGTGCTTCGACGGGGATACCGGCGCCGAACTGTGGTCCGTACCGACCCAGTTCGTCGACGGATCGGTCACCGTCGATCCGGACAACGGCAACATCTACGCGCCGGCCGGCAGCGGCGACGTCTGGGTCATCGGTCTGGACGCCGACGGCAATTCGCTGTGGGGGATTGAACCCTACAGGCTGGTCTACGACTGGACCGACGGCGTGAACAACCCCCAACTGGCCGCATCTGCCGGCTGCCTGAGCCACACCGGGAGCACCTTCTATTTCCAGACGGTCAGTCAGCAGGGCGACGGACGGCTGTACGCGATCAACACCCGTACCGGACACCTCAAGTGGAGCTACCCGACGGGCAGCGGCGGCTGGGACGGCAATCGGGCCTCGCCGATCGTGGCGCAGAACATGGTCAACACCAACGGCATCGTATTCGTCGGCAACAACGACGGCGGAGCATACCGCGCGATACGGGACAACGGCACGTATGGCGAGGTGCTGGACGTACTCCCTGTCCAGCCGAACCGAAACGGCGTGGCCCATTCCACTCCAACCCTGTCCGCCGACGGGCTGCTCTACATCCCGACGCGAATCCAGTGGATCGTCAGCAACGGCGACGGTGACTCGCCGACGTTCGACTACGCCAACCTCTTCAACGCCTTCGACCTGAACGAGGGAGCGACCATGTCGCTGCCCCCGCCGGCCAATCAGGCGGCCGTCGCCCTGAACCACGCTGCGGCCCTCTCATGGAAGCCCGTCATCGACCCGACCGGACAGTTTGACCACTACGCCGTGTATCGATCCACCAGCCCGTTCTCGAACGTGAGCGCGATGACGCCGATCGCCACCGTCCCCGGCGGCGTGTCCACAGACGAATACACGGACAGCACCGCCCTGAACGGAACGGCCTACCACTACGCGGTCACCAGCGTGTCCGTCGGGGGGGCCGAAGTGGACGTGGTCCAGTCCGTCGGGCCGCGCACGCCGCGCGACGAAACCGACCTTCAGATCGCCAGCCTGGCCCGCTGGCCCCAGTATCCGCGCTACCTGCCGGAGTACACCTACTACAACGTGACCGAGCCGTCGGGCTATGGGCCCTACTGGTTCTCGGCGGCCACCAGCCTCGGCGGCGGCCAGACCGGCGAGACCCAGCGATGGCCGGACGTCGGTGACACCGTGACCTACACGGCCACGCTTCGCAACCGCGGCACGAACACCATCGCCGGCCCGATCAGCGGGACGTGGCGGTACGACGACGCCGTGGTCGGCACCGTGAGCATCGCCGGGCCGATCGCACCCGGCGCAACGGTCACCCGCTCCCTCAGCCGCACCTGGGACGGCACGTCGCACGAGGTGAAGTTCACCATCGACACGGCCGACGCCCGTGCCGGCAACAATGAACTGGCGATCGACACGATGTCCGTGCCGTTCCTGACCTACGTGGACGTCAGCTTCATCGAGGACTTCCGTGAGAAGAGCACGCCCGGCTACCCGCAGGCCGTCACCGACGACATGATCGACTGGCTCCAGCACCACGCGGCCCGGATGAACCAGATGTTCGCCGACGCCTCGTGCCTCAAGCGAATCCACTACAACGTGCTGAATGTGCTGACCGACGGGGATTCTGAGCCCGGGATTGACCGTACGCCGTACGCCATCTTCCCGCTGCGGTACTACGCGGCCGACTACTCCGATCCGCGCTCGCCGGGCTACTACCATGCGGACGTGGACATCGACTACGGCCTGCTGCACGAGATGGGGCATCAACTCGGCCTGGTGGACCTCTACCGGCTGGACATGAGTTCCGAGTACAACCACGTCAGCGGGCAGGGCTACTCGGGGCCGGCCTGCCTCATGCTGGGGTGCAGCCCGTTCTTCTCCACGCATGCCGCGCTGGCCATGAATCACTGGTACGACAAGGCCCACGGCTACTACGGGCAATACATGTACTGTATGCCCGACACCGTCCGAATGCGATTCATCGGCGTGGACGGCCGGCCGCTGACCGACGCCACTATCAAGATGTACCAGAAGGCCGAGCGAAGCGGCGAGGGTGAGCCGATCACCACCCAGATCAAGGCGCAGGGCATTACGGACGCCAACGGGGAGTGGGATCTGCCCAACGTGCCCATTGACACGGGCATGGTGCCCACCACCTACGCCGGCGACACGTTGCGGCCCAACCCGTTCGGCTACGTGGCCGTCATCGCCACGAACGGCCTGCTTCACTTCCGCATTGAGAAAGATGGCGGCGTGGACTACGCCTGGCTGGACATCACCGAAGTCAACATCGCCTACTGGCAGGGCCAGACTGACGTGGCGGTCTTCGAGCGTAACGTGGCCGTCGGCGGACCCATCCAGTTCGCCCCACCGCCCGACATGACCGAGCTGAACGCCTACGACTGGACCGCCTGGGCCCAGGGCTCCGATGCGTTGCACACGTACGTCGCGGACGAAACCGGCGCGGGCTATCACCCCGTCGGAGCCGGTTCCATCAAGTTCGTCACGGACGGCGGCGCCGATACGGCCATCCGTTACCCGCGGACGAAGACCGCGCACTGGGACCTGTCCGGCGCGACGCACCTGAACGTGCGGTTCCGCACGGTGAACCCCAACGGCGGATTCCAGAACGGCAGCCCGTGGATCCGCCTGCTGGACAGCGAGAACAACTACTACCAGTACCAGTGGTACTCAGGCAGCAGTCCCCTCGACAAGCTGAACGAGACGATCGGCGTGTGGCGGACCTACTCGATTCCGCTGAACGCCCCGGCGCCTCCGACCACGGGTTGGGCGAGGACGGTCGGCGGCACGCCGAGCCTGAGCAACATCCAGTACGTCGAGATCCACGCGGACACGTGGGGCGGCGGGTTCATCATGTGGGTGGACGGGCTGGGCTTCACGCCGCAGCCGTACTGCCTCGGCGATGGGAACTACGACTCGTACTCGGATCTGGAGGATTTCGCGCTGTTTCAGGAGTGTCATTCAGGTTCCGGCGTCTGCGCCGCTGCAGGCTGCGAGCCGTTCGACTGGAACGGCGATTGCGACGTGGACGCGGACGACCTTGCGTCCTTCGGACCGGCCCTGACCGGCCCCGAGGAGCCGATGGCCGAGTGCAATTAGCCGGCAGTGCCGCAGTCTGTTCCCGTTCGCCCGTGCCGCGAAACGGCAAGCCGCTGGCGCGCGGGTGGGGCGGTGACCGGGCACTGCTTGGGAAGCAGCAGCGGAGCTTGGGGACGGGAAACACAGGAGCCCTGGCGGCGTTTACGGCTTTTGCGCGGGGGCGGAGGCCGGGTCGGCGGCGGTGAGGTAACGGGATGCCAGGCTGATGAGGCTGGGGTCGGTGGCGTGGTCGACCACCCAGCGGAAGTCGGTCAGGGCGCCCTGGACGTTGCCGCTGTCCCAGCGGGCCTGGCCGCGGCTGTAGTAGGCGTAGCTGTATTCGGGGTTGGTTTTCAGGGCCAGGTCATAGTCTTCCAGGGCGCTCTTCAGGTCGCCCGTCTGCCGTCGGATGTCGCCGCGCGTGCAGAAGGCAAAGGCGTTTTTCGGATCGAGCTTCAGCACCTGGTTCAGGTCGGCGATGGCGCCGTCCCAGTCGCCGGAGCGCTCGCGGGCGTCGGCCCGGGCGACGTACGCGTTGATGTTGTCCGGCTGAACGGCGATCACGCGGTTGAAGTCGGCGATGGCGCCGTTGAGCTTGTCCCATGCCGCCCGCGTCGTCCCGCGATGGTAATACGCCTCGGCGCTGTCCGGCGCCAGGCGGATGGCCTGCGTGTAGTCATCCACGGCGCCGTACCGATCGCCGCGGTCGCGACGGGCATTGGCCCGTTCCAGGAACGCCCGGGCGTCGTTCGGCCGCAGTTCCAGCGCCTTGCTCAGATCGGCGACGGCGCCGGAATGGTTTTCGCACGCTCGCCGCGCCAGGGCGCGATCGATGTAGAAGTCGGGGATCACCGGGTGAAGTTGAATGGCCCGGGTCTGGTCCGCTTCGGCGGCCGCGGCGTCCCCGCGCCGCAGGCGGGCCTGCCCGCGTGCGTTCCAGGCCTCCGCGTTGTCCGGGGCCAGTTCAATGGCCAGGTTCAGGTCGTCCTCGGCGGGGCCGATCAGGCCCTGCTGCAGACTGGCGCGACCGCGCACCAGGAGCATATCCGCCCGATTGCCGGTCGCGGAGAGCACGCGGCCGGCGTCTTCCGCGGCGCCTTGTGCGTCACCGGCGGCCAGGCGCGCGGCTGCGCGTCGCCCGCGCACATCGTGGTTGTCCGCGGATCGCTCGAGAATCCGGTCGTAATCCGCGACGGCGGTTTTGTGATCGCCGCTTCGTGAATACGCTTCGGCGCGGCGGGTCAGCGCGGTGACGTGGTTCGGATCGGCGTCGAGGGACCGACCGTAGCTCTCAATCGCGGCGGGCACGTCGCCGGATGCTGCCTGGGCTTCGGCGAGCCTGCAGATCAGGTCCGCGTTGAGCGGCTCGATCCGCAGGGCCTGCTGGTAATGCTCAATCGCCGCGGCGAAATCGGCGGAGGCCACGCTGCGTTCGGCCAGTCGGAGCAGGTTGGCAAGCGGGTCCGCCTGGGCGACCGCCTGCGTCGGCTGGTAGTAGAACCGGTAGCCCGCCGCGGCGGCCAGGAGGAGGGCGCAGAAAAGGATGCCAAGCAGTCCGATCCGGGATCGCTTGGGCGGGTCCTCGGCCGGCCGCTGTTTCCACTGCCCCAATCTGTTGCTTGCTCGTTTCCTCATGGTCGCCCGTCAAACAAGGGTCTGACCGCGGAGTCTTCTACCGTATCGGTCCGCCCGGTGCCGGTGTTGGACTGATTCCCGCAGCGCGCGGGTCCCAATAAGGTCTGCCCTGAGATAGCGGACCTGCGCTAGCTCCTGCGCCCGAACCAGCCGCGTTTGCCCCTGGGCTTCTCGGACTTCTGTTCGGATCGGATCTGCTTGAGCAGCTCCTGATCCGACTTTCCGGGCGAGAGGCGGCGCAAGGTCTTGAGTTTGCTCTGCGTCTCCTCGTCCAGTCCGGGCGGCAGGGGCACGTCTGCGCAGGCTGCCGTCGGCGGCTCCGGCTGGGCTCCGGGCACGAACTTGATCTTGGGCGGATCGGGCTGCGGCGCACGCTTTGGCGCGGGGTCCTTGCGCTTCGGTTCGGGCTTCGCGGCGGCCTTGCTCGTGGTCGCCGGCTTGGCGGCCTCTCGCGGGCTCTTGGCCCGGGGCGGGTCCGCCGGCGCGGGGGCTTCGACGGCGCGAGGGGCCGGCGCCTCTTTCGGCGGCGCCGAGACCAGCGTTTCCAGACCTCCGCCGTTGAGCTTCGCTTCGAGCTTGTTCAACGTCTCCTCGCGTTCGGCGAGTTGGCGTTCCTGCTCCTGAATCGCCTTCTCGGCCTCTTCCACCTGGGCGGCGAGGCTTGCTTCGGCCTGCTTCTGCCACTCTGCGAATTCGCGGCGTTCCTGCTCCAGCGTGCGGGCCTCTTCCTGCAGGTCCCGGGCGGCTTCGTCGCCGGGTTGTGCCGAAGTGTCTGCCGTCTTGCCGTCCGCGACGAGCGTTTCGAGCTCGCGGCACCGCGCCTCTGCATCGGCCAGCCGCTTCTGCAGCGCCTGGCGTTCGTCGTCGCTCTGTCTGGCGGCGGCGCCGGCGTCCTTCTGCCGGCGGTCCAGGGCTTCGCGATCGGACGCGATGGCCTTCTTCTGGGATTCCAGCTCGCCGCGCGTGCGTTCGAGTTCGCGCACGCGCTGCGTGGTTTCCTGCTCGTTCCGCGTGATCTGCTCCAGGCGTGCGTCCAGCTCCTGCTGGAGCTGTTGCAGGCGGGCGGACTGCTCGGCGGCCTGTCGCTCGCGATCCTGGGCCTGCTTCAGAGCGGCTTGCAGCTTCTGTTCACGCTGCAGCAGGTCCTGGGCCTGGGTCTCCAGGGCGCGTTCACGCCCGGCCAACTCGTCGTGCTGGAGCTGGACCTGCTCCTTCTGCTGGGCGATTTCCGCCCGGCGGGTTTCCAGCTCCTCGTACTGTTTGCCGAAGCCGGCCCCGTGTTTTTTGCGTTCCGCATCGAGGGCCGCCCGGTCGTCCGCGATTTCCTTCTCGCGGACGCGCAGCTTCTCGCGCAGCCGGTTCACTTCCGCGGTCTGCTCCGCGAGCTTGTTCTCCCGAAGGGCGAGTTCCTCGCTTCGGGCGGCGAGCGTCCGATCGAGTTGTTCCACCTGCTGGCGGTTCTCGGCCAGCCGGGCCTCCGCCGCCTCAAGCTGTCGCTGGCGCTCGGCAAGCTCCGCCTTGCGGCGGTCGCCTTCATCCAGCCGCTGCTTGGCCTGATTCCAGTGCTTCTCGACCTCGTTTCGCAGATGGTCGAGTTCGTGACTGCGGACCTCCAGTTTCTCCTGGGCCTGCGTCTGTTCGCG
>MTKZ01032879.1_pt1 | contig 10720 bp, 11 predicted proteins | sample 1042781 | NCBI WGS metagenome assembly MTKZ01 (sample SAMN06212207, study PRJNA360539) | anaerobic digester metagenome | biome: Wastewater treatment plant; material: sludge; isolation source: anaerobic digester fed with sludge from wastewater treatment plant | place: Denmark: WWTP Viborg ...
GCGGGATGCTGACTAAGGAAATTTACGATGTGGTTGTGATCGGCGCTGGTCCAGGCGGGCTGGCAGCCGCGATTGAGGCAAAAAAGGCTGGCGCGCAGGACGTGCTGGTGATCGAACGCGACGTGGAGCTTGGAGGCATCCTGCTGCAATGTATCCACAACGGTTTCGGTCTGCAGACATTCAAGGAAGACCTGCCCGGTCCGGAATATGCCCAGCGTTACATCAACGAAGCCCGCGCGATTGGGGTGGAGTTTTTGCTGGATACCATGGTGATGGATGTCACCACACAGCGGCGACTGTACCTTTCCAGCCGGCAGCACGGCTACTTCACGCTGGATGCCCGCGCGATCGTTTTGGCGATGGGCTGCCGCGAACGCACGCGTGCCCAGATTCGCATCCCCGGCATGCGCCCCAACGGCGTCTTTACCGCTGGAACAGCCCAACGCTGGGTGAACGTGGAAGGCTACATGCCCGGAAAGAATTTCGTTATTCTCGGATCGGGCGATATCGGCATGATCATGGCGCGCCGCCTGACCTTCGAAGGTGCCAGGGTATCGCGCGTGCTCGAAATCCAATCTTACCTGAGCGGACTGAGCCGCAACTACGTGCAGTGCCTGCAGGACTGGGACATTCCCCTCCAGCTGCAGCACACCATCAAGCGCGTCATGGGCAAGGACCGCGTGGAGGCGATCGAAACGGTCGCCGTGGATGACCATTGGAACTTCGTCCCAGGTTCCGAAGAGATCATCCCGTGCGACACGCTCCTGCTTTCGGTTGGTCTCATCCCGGAAAATGAACTTTCCAAGAAGGCTGGCGTCCAACTGGACCCCATCACGGGCGGTCCATTCGTGGATGAACGCTTCCAGACCAGCGTAACGGGCATTTTCGCCGCCGGGAACGTGGTGCACGTCTACGACCTGGTGGATTACGTCTCGATAGCTGGCGATACCGCCGGCATGCATGCCGCTCGTTTTGCCTTGGCTGAGAAGCAGACCGAGCCGGATTATGTGCCGCTGAACGCCGGGAAAAACGTGCGTTACGTCGTGCCACACAAGTTGGACCGAAGGGCACTGGAGGGCGGCGATGTGCAGCTCCAACTGCGCGTTACCCGACCGCTCGAAGAAGACGTCTGGCTGGAGGTGAGCAGCCAGAGTAAGAGCATCGTGCGCCGTTCAGAGCGCTATGCACGCCCGGGCGAGATGGTGACCATCATGCTCAAGCCAACTATGGCAGAGGCAGTCCGACAGGCAGAATTCCTGACCGTGGATGTTTACCCCAAGGCGGAGGCATAAGATGGAAGAAAAAAATTACATCTGCACAGCCTGCCCGATGGGATGCAAGTTGATCGTCCGCATGGAAGGCGACGAGGTTGTCAAGATCCTGGGGCATCGCTGCCGGCGCGGCGAGACGTACGGTCGCCAGGAAGCCATCGCCCCGCAGCGCATGGTCGCCAGTACCGTTCGGGTGGTTGGCGGTTTGCATCCGCTGCTGCCGGTCTACACCAAGGGGAGCATCCCCAAGCGGCGGATTGGCGACGTGCTGGCTGCGATCCGCGCGGTTGAGGTGAAAGCGCCTGTCAGCGCCACCCAGGTCATCATCCCGAATGTCATTGGCACAGGTGTGGACGTCATCGCCAGCCGCGACATGCCGGAAGTTAGAGACGGTAATTGATTTTTTTGGTTATGGGATTGTCATTCTGATCCTTTCAGGTCATTCTGAGCGAAGCGAAGAATCTATTATTTACCTGGTCATTACGAATCAGATCCTTCACTGCGTTCAGGATGACAATCCCCTTCTTCCTGGTCACTCAAACTCGCCACTCATCCTCCCCGGTCATTCTGAGCGAAGCGAAGAAGCTGTTATTTACCCAGTCATTACGAACCAGATCCTTGACTGCGTTCAGGATGACGATCCCCTTCTTCCTGGTCACTCAAACTCGCCACTCATCCTCGCAGGTCATTCTGAGTGAAGCGAAGAAGCTGTTATTTAATAGTCATTACAAACCAGATCCTTCACTGCGTTCAGGATGATGATCTCCTTCTTCCTGGTCACTCTAACTCGCCACTCATGCTCGCAGGTCATTCTGAGCGAAGCGAAGAATCTGTTATTTACCCAGTCATTACGAACCAGATCCTTCACTGCGTTCAGGATGACGATCCCCTTCTCCCTGGTCACTCTAACTCGCCACTCATCCTCGCAGGTCATTCTGAGCGAAGCGAAGAATCTGTTATTTACCCATTCATTACGAACCAGATCCTTCACTGCGTTCAGGATGACGATCCCCTTCTTCCTGGTCACTCAAACTCGCCACTCATCCTCGCAGGTCATTCTGAGCGAAGCGAAGAATCTGTTATTTACCCATTCATTACGAACCAGATCCTTCACTGCGTTCAGGATGACAACATTCAAGAAAGATGTAACCAAAACCACCCTGTCTCAGGGTGGTTTTTTAATACAAACGTTACGGAAACAGAAACTTACTTCTGGCTGGCAGCCAGCTCTTCTGCCATCTTGATCCCGCCGCTGGTGCCAATCCGGGTCGCGCCGGCTTCAATCATCGCCTGGGCATCTGCCAGGGTGCGGATGCCTCCTGAGGCTTTGACGCCCATTTCAGGTCCGACCACGCTGCGCATCAGGCGGATATCTTCCACCGTCGCGCCGCCGGTCGAGAAACCGGTGGAGGTCTTCACAAAATCCGCTCCGGCTTCCTTGGCGAGCAGGCAGGCGGTAACTTTTTCTTCGTCCGTCAGCAAGCAGGTCTCCAAAATAACCTTGACAATTGCGCCCATCTTGTGCGCCACCCGCACCACTTCGCGGATATCGCTGGCTACTGCCGCCAGGTTGCGCGATTTGAGCGCGCCGACGTTCATGACCATGTCGATCTCGACCGCTCCGTCTTTGATCGAGCGTTTGGCTTCATAAACTTTGGCTTTGGTGGACATCGCCCCGAGAGGGAAGCCGATGGCGGCTCCGACTTTGACGTTTGAGCCTGCCAGCGCGGCTTTACAGTAAGCCACCCAGTAGCTATTGACGCAAACTGCGCCGAAGTGGTATTCCAGGGCTTGTTCGCACAGGATTGCAACCTGCTCTGCCGTCGCGTCCTGCTTGAGGAGGGTATGGTCGATGATGCTTACCAGCTGGATAGAGTGATCATTGCTGTTCGAGTCCATGCAGCCGTCAACCTTTTGAACGCGCCCTTTTTTATCAAAATAGGTTGTCATGGATTGCCCGTGGGATGTAAGTGTTTTTTGAAAAGCGTAAACGGATTGAAAATCTTTGGTGTTCATAACGCACTCCTTGGATTTTTCCGGTTCCCCTTCACCGGTCTGATTAATTTTACCTCTAAAGCGCGCGGTGTGTGGCTGGCAGCATATATGCTCTGCCTTCGGGCACCCTGCCGACAAGTGAGTGCCAGAGCGGGTAGGGTGGGTTGGCGTCATAAAGCATATGCATGAGAACACCGCGTTATAGCCAACCCACCGCAGGAAGGAAATTGATTCACTACCGCTAAAAGTAAGAAAGATTGCTGTTATTGGTGGGTTGGCTAATTCGATATGGTCGTGGTTTGAGATATTGTGACGCCAATCCACCCTACGAGGGATCGCATTGCGCCTTCTGCCGTTACAACCCTCCCAACCAAGTGAGTGTCTACGCTATAATTCAATGAGGAGACGACACAATGCATCCCAAATTCACCGCCATCGCCCATCCCAACATTGCCTTCATCAAATACTGGGGCAATCGTGATGATGCTCTGCGCCTGCCACTGAATGGATCGATCTCCATGAACCTGAGCGGGATGGAAAGCCTCACTACCGTCCAATTTGACGAAACACTCGAGCAAGATACCTTCGAACTCAATGGCGAAATGCAATCGGGGGTTTCTTTGCAACGGGTCAGCCAATTTCTTGACCATGTTCGGCGGCTGGCTGGATTAAACCGCTACGCCCACGTTTCCTCAACCAACAGCTTCCCCACCGGTGCCGGCATTGCCTCCTCGGCCTCCGCCTTTGCCGCCCTGGCGTTGGCAGTCAGCAAGGCCGCAGGGTTGGACCTCAACCAAAAAGACCTCTCCCGCCTGGCTCGCCTGGGCTCCGGCTCAGCCTGTCGCTCCATCCCGGATGGGTTTGCGGAATGGCTGCCAGGAGAGGACGATGAAAATTCGTACGCTATCAGCATTGCACCCAAAGACCACTGGGACCTGATGGATGCGGTCGCTGTGGTTAGCCAGGAACACAAACCCATTGGTTCCAGCGCCGGGCACAAACTGGCGTACACCTCCCCGCTTAACGCGCAGCGCGTGCTGGACGCCCCGGAACGCCTCAAAGAATGCCGTGAGGCGCTGCTGGGTCGCGATTTTTCACGCTTCGCGGAAGTGGTTGAACTGGACTCAAACTACATGCACGCCGTGATGCGGACCAGCAACCCACCGCTGGTCTACTGGGAGCCAGCCACGGAAGTGCTGCTCTGGCAGGTGTGGCAATGGCGCAAGCAGGGTCACGCGGTCTGCGCGACGGTGGATGCTGGTCCGAATGTGCACGTGTTGGCGCTGGCAAACGAACTGGAATGGCTGCAAAAAGCTCTCTTGGAGCTGCCGGGGGTCAAAAATGTGTTGGCAGGAAAGCCGGCGGACGGGGCTCGCTTGCTTGAGTAATTCCTAAAAAGGTTTGATACTATCGCGGGTGGTTTTGGCGAGCTCGTCAAGCTTGTCTGAAATTCTCTCAACCGCCTTCGTCAGATCCGTCATGCTGCGCGTGTGGGTCTCGAGAATCCCTTCAAAAACATTGAGATCGAGGATATATTCAGCCTCGCGTCGTTCAGATTTGATTCCACCAGCGTAGGTGACCTTTACGCGGTATTGCTTGGGCAGGATGTCTGATTTCAGTGCGTTATCGATCACATCCACGGAAGCACGAATTTCATAATCAGGCGGAAGCGTTGGAATCGGCTGGTGGATGAAAGCCAGCTGCTCGATGTCGTAATTCTTCAGTGAAGTTTGCAGAGGTGGGTCAAAGGCGATCTCCACATCTCGCGCTGCTGTGCGACCGGTGTTCTTGATGACCAAATCAAAGATTGGTGAGTCAGTCTGGTGATCAAAATACACCACCACATACGGCGCGATCTGTTGGTCGCGATCCTCCACCATCTCCGCTACACTGCGGTCCATCGCCTGGGCAGATTTCCTGGTACCCTCAGCCACTTCTGCTGTCTTGATCACATACACAACCAGCGCGATCAGGCTGAGAAGTTGGATAACAAACATAATGACGTCAAGTGTGTCGGCTTTCATCGTATCCCTCCTGTGGAAAACTCAGGCAATTTTACCTCTGCGCGGTTTTTTGGGCTTTGGCTCGGGTACGTCATCGTAGAGCGAGCGGAAAAGCAGCGCCATTTTGTCATTATCTTCCAGATCTTCAATCATATAGTAGGGCTTTGAGCCTGTGTAAGGATCGCCAGTGGGGGCATCCTCCCCGAGCACGCGCGTGCTGCCTGGGAGAATTTTTAGGAAAACCTGGTCGTCGCACACAAAACCCATTACCCGGTTGAACATGTAGAGACCATAATCACCAAACATCTTGCGGGCACTGATTCCCTCAATGTGCCCCAGGCACTCAAGCACGTAGTCGATATATTCTTTGGATGTTGCCATTTCAGCTTACTTTTCCCGATCTGTTGATTGTCCGGTTTGCGATCCAGGCAACAATAAGCGGTAGTAGAACAGCTGACAGGAGAATCCAAACCAGGTAAGTGTTTCTTGTCATTTCAAGGAATACGAGCACGTTCATGCTGATCAACGCCAGCAGGATAACCACCAGGTAAACAACCGTCATCACATCCAATAATGTCTTTATATTTTGATTGGACACATCTCTTGGTAATTCAAGCGATGGTTTGGATTCTGAAGTAAGTCTCTTTTCCTTCATTGCCGAGGAGTACGCCAGCCAGGTGAAAATTGCCCAATTGATGAAGATTACCGCAACAACCAAATACATTGACTTGGCAGCAGTTTCAAGTGTCGGATGGATCAGAACCTGGATCACCAGGGAAAGCCCCAGAGCCACATTGGTGAGGAACAGGAAAAACTTATTCAATGCTGGATCTCCTTTCCGGAATGCCAGGATTCGAGGTGTCTATGTATTTTACATGAATTCCTGGCACCAGGAACACTTTAAACTCGAACACTTTTTTAAACAAAAAGCGGGAAGCAATCGCTTCCCGCAAAAACCCAACCAGGTACAGCCTAACTCATGGTCAGAGCCATGACGGCTTTTTGCGCGTGCAGACGATTCTCAGCTTCATCGTAAACCACGGAATTGGGTCCGTCGATGACTTCGTCGGTCACTTCGATGTTGCGATCAGCCGGCAGGGGGTGCATGTAGATGGCATCGCTCTTGGCGAGTTCCAATCGGCGCTGATCCATGATCCAATCGGTGTACGAATCCTGGAGTTTCTTTCCTTCCACACCATCTGCGGTGGTCAGCAGTGGCCCCCAACTTTTGGCATAGATCACATCCGCGTCCTTCATGCCTTCGTCCATATCGTGCACGATCTCGAAGGAAGTGCCCCATTTTTTGGCTTCATCGGCTGCCTGCTGCTCGATCTCGGGCATCAGCATGAATTCCTTGGGATAAGCAAGGGTGACATCCATGCCAAAGCGCGGCATCTGGATGATGAGCGATTGCGGAACAGAAATTGGTTTGAGGTAAGAGGCGGCATAAGCCCAGGAGACAACAATCTTCTTGCGCTTCAGGTCGCGGCCTTTCTTCTCCATGATGGTCATCAGGTCGGCCAGGCATTGGAAGGGGTGGTAGACGTCGCACTGCATATTCAGGATCGGCACGCGGCAGTTCCTGGCAACTTCATTGAGGTAGGAGTTGCCGATGCCCCAATCACAATGGCGGATGGCGATACCGTCAAAATAGCGGCCATAAATCTCGCCGATTTCCTTGGCGGTGTCACCGTGAGATATCTGGGTGGTTTTGCTCTCAATGAAAGCGCCATGCCCGCCAAGTTGAGCCATGCCAGCTTCGAAGGAACCGCGGGTGCGGGTGCTGCTGAAGAAGAACAGCATTGCCAGCACTTTATCGCGCAGGTAGGGGTGGGGTTCGTTGAGCGCGCGTTTGCGCTTGAGATCCCAGGCGACATCCAGAACAGTTTCGACTTCTTCTTTTGAGAAGTCCAGATCGCCAATCAAGTCACGACCATGTAAAAAGGTTTGCATTGTTTATCTCCTTTAGGGTTTTTCTTGATTATACCCAGCAAGTTCCACTTTGACTACAAGAAATTGATTGTAGACAGTTTTGTTTTGGACTGAAAGAGCAGCTTCCCAATCTGACACATAATTAGTGTTAATATTGCCAAACAATGAAACAAAACCACGCCAAATTCGAATATGGAAATATGATTTATACACTGGAGCGCGTAGGTCAGGTTGCGATTTTCAACCTGACATTTCGAACCTTTGCCCGTGTCAGTCCTTTGATTTTGCGTCCATTGGCGTAATCAATACAGCAAAACCCTGAATTCTAAATTAAAACCATTGTTACCACGTGCTAATTATGTCAGGTTCAACTGCGGAACCTGACCTACACAAACATCTCTTTTTTATAATGGAACATGAAAAAATCTTATGTTATATATGCCCATCCTTACGAAGTTCTTTAGTACAAAGAGGGCTTGGTCCCTTCGCCGAAGTTTTATTGAATAAAAAAACGGATGGGGTTTAGCCCATCCGTTTAAGAGGTTTTTGGAAAAAAATCTTACTTGATCAAACTTGCGACCAGAGCATAAAACTCAGCTGCCTTGACGACATCATCCAATATCACGCTGTCATTGACCGTATGCGCGGTTACTTCGTCGCCAGGACCAAAGCCGATCGAGGGGATGCCAGCCTTGCCTGCCCAGTAAATACCATTGGTGCTGAAAGCCCATTTGCCAGCAGGAGCATCTTCCAGCCCAATCAGCCGGCGGGTTTCGAGCCCGGCTTGCACAAGCGCGTGTTCTTCCGGGATTGCCCAGGCGGGGAAGTATTTATCCACCGGGAAAACAAAGCCCGTATAGGAGGGAACATCGTAGAACAGGGCTTCCACCTTGATGCGGTCCTTGCTCTCCTCTGGAATGAGCGCTTCCACCTGCGCAATCGCCGCTTCCTGCGTCTCGCCAAAGGTCATGCGACGGTCGATGTAAATCACGGCTTCATCAGGCACCGCGTTGATGCTGGGGGTTTTCACAACCATGTCTGAAACAGTGATCTTTCCATTCCCGAGGAACGGATCATCCCCCAACTGTGGCTCCAGGTCGCGGATGCCTGCGATGACAGGCAGCAGCAAATAGATGGCATTGATGCCCACGTGATTGCTGGCGGCATGTGCCGAAACACCCTTGGCTGTCACTTTTAGCTCAATCCGACCCTTATGACCACGGTAGACGTTCATTTTGGTTGGTTCACCGATCACCACAAAGTCAGGCTTGACCTTCGGGTCAACTTCCACGAAGGTGTTTGGGGCAATTCCATCGCACCACTCTTCCATGTTGCCAAAATACCAGGCTGTCCAGCCCTCAAGTAAGCCCAAATCACGGGCAGCTGCCAGTCCATAGACCATGCCAGGGGTTGAATTTTTCTCGTCACAAGCGCCACGGGCATAGAGCACGCCATCCTCAACCTTGCCTTCAAAAGGATCCCACTTCCACTCGTGCGGATCGCCGATGCCGACTGTGTCGATGTGGGAGTCAAAAACGATCACCTTATCACCGGTGCCAATTCGCCCCATGATATTGCCCATCTTATCAAAACGGACTTCGTCAAAATGCAGGGCTTTCATCTCCGCCGCGATACGCTTTCCGACCGCTTCTATATTGGAGTCCATACTGGGGATCGCGCAAATCTCACGCATAAAACGGATAATCTGTTCGCGTTGAGATTGGATTTTTTCCTGTAGCTGATGAATTACTTCGGGTGAGGTCATTTTTTCTCCTTAAATTGTTATCTTTCATTCGAGTTAAAAAACTGCACGAATACGGTATATAATGTTTACAAACGCCATCGTACAGCTTAAGAATTGAGGTCTCGTGGATATCTTATCATCAAAGCCCATAGCGGGCAACTTGTTCCGCAAGCCGGAATTGAACTGGGGAATTCTTGGAACTGCCAGGATAGCGGAAAGAGCGGTCATTCCAGCTTTGCTGAGTATGAAACACACTCCGGTCATCGCAGTTGCCAGCCGCAATTTGACTCGCGCGCAGGAATTTGCCGCGCCATTTGAGATACCGCGTGCCTATGGTAGTTACGAGGAATTGCTTTCCGACAGTAACGTCCAGGCTGTTTACATACCGCTGCCAAACAGCGAACACGCTCCCTGGGCGATTAAGGCAATGCAGGCAGGTAAACACGTCCTGGTTGAAAAGCCTTTTGCTCTCAACGCGAACGAAGCCCAGCTGATGATCAGCACCGCTCTCGAGCATTCCGTCGTGCTAATGGAAGGCTTTATGTACCGTTACAGTAACCGCTTCGAGAAGATCCATGAGATAGTTCGCTCTGGTACGATCGGGAAAGTTCGGCTTGTTCAGTCAGGATTCAGCTTTACGCTCAGCAACCCGGATGACATCCGCCTTGCGCCAGATCTTGGAGGCGGCGCGTTGTATGACTTGGGCTGTTATAGTATCAATCTTCAGAGGTTGCTGGTTGGACGTGAGCCAGCCAGTGTTCAGGCGCTCTGCCAAATGAGCAAGTCAGGGGTGGATCTGCAGACGGTCGCGACTCTTGATTTTGGTGACCAGGTTCTTGGGCAGTTCATGGTTTCTTTCAACGCTGACAGCTCTCAATTCCTGCGTGTAGTCGGTTCTGCGGGTTCCCTCCACATCGAAAAACCCTTCTTGCTTATCGGCGAGGGCACCAGCGTTTTGTTGAATGTAGCTGGTAAGGAAAGCAAACGAATCAATTTCCGCGCCGAGAATGACTACAAACATATGTTGGAGCATTTCTATAATGTGGCTGTCAGTAAGGATGTGCCACGATTCCCACTTTCTGATGCTATCAACAATTTGGTTGTTATCGATGCTTTGTTCCAGTCTGCTGTAGACAACGGGCGGCTGGTGAATATCAAGTAAAGAAATTTACGGAGAAAGAATTATGAAGGAAAACCATCACCACTCCAATTCGCAAAAGGAAGCTCAGGCAGCCTCATTAAGCAAGATTGTCATGCCGGCGATCCTGATTGTTGCTTTAATTGTCGCCTTGTATCTCGCCAGGGGTTCGACCTATTCAGATCGAACGACACCCCATAGCCAACTTATTGAAACTATTGTCAGTTATGCGGTTTTGGGTTGCGAGATTGCTTCGGTTATTGTTATTGTCACTTCCGCGGTTCAGGGTCTGTTCTCTTACGTGAAGCGACTTTTTAACCGTGATTATTTGGTTCAGATCCGTTCCTCTGAGAGCATTCGTCTGAGAATGGGGCACCGATTGAGTCTTGCATTGGAATTTGCGATGGCTGCGGACATCCTGAGCCTGGGGATTTCTCCCCGGTTTAATGAACTCCTGACGCTATTTGTTATTATCCTGCTGCGCGTGTTGATCACAATTTTCCTTGAATACGATATCGAGACCTCCAGGTACTATCACCTGCTGCCTGAGACTGACTGGCTTAACTACGATCCAAATGAAGAAGATCAAAAAGTGGACGCGGAATAGTCTGGCAACACAACAAAAAACGGATGCGGT
>MTKZ01082229.1_pt1 | contig 10716 bp, 15 predicted proteins | sample 1042781 | NCBI WGS metagenome assembly MTKZ01 (sample SAMN06212207, study PRJNA360539) | anaerobic digester metagenome | biome: Wastewater treatment plant; material: sludge; isolation source: anaerobic digester fed with sludge from wastewater treatment plant | place: Denmark: WWTP Viborg ...
GCATGGCCTGCGGCGTCGGCGCCTGCCTCGGCTGCGTATGCAAATCAAAGGAGCAGGACAGCCATTCCCTCGTGCATAATAAGCGCGTGTGCAAGGATGGTCCGGTATTTTTGGCGGAGGAGGTCGAGCTATGAGAAATACAAAGGTATGCATCGCAGGCGTTGAGTTCAAAAATCCGGTCATGACCGCATCGGGAACGTTTGGCTCCGGGATGGAATATTGCGATTTTGTAGACTTGAACAGGCTCGGCGCAGTCATCACAAAGGGCGTGTCCAACGTGCCTTGGGAGGGTAATCCAACGCCTCGCGTGGCCGAGACATACGGCGGCATGATAAATGCGATCGGCCTGCAAAATCCCGGCATGGAGCTGTTTATTAAACGGGATCTTACATTTTTGAAGAACTATGACACAAAGGTTATCGTCAACGTATGCGGAAAGAGCATCGAGGATTATAGNNGGATTATATCGAGGTCGTGGAGCGCCTTTCCGCGGAAGCGGCCGATATGCTTGAAATCAACGTTTCCTGTCCGAATGTGAAAGAGGGCGCAATCGCTTTCGGACAAAAGACGGAGGCGCTGTGCAAAATCACCAGGGAAATCAAGAAAAGGGCGAAGCAGCCGATCATCATGAAGCTGTCTCCAAATGTGACGGACATTGCCGAAATGGCAAAAGCCGCCGAGGCGTCCGGCGCGGATGCGATTTCCCTGATCAATACGCTGACCGCGATGAAAATCGATATCCATAAAAGAGACTTTGCGCTGGCGAATAAAACGGGCGGGCTTTCGGGACCGGCGATCAAGCCGGTAGCGGTCCGTATGGTATATCAGGCCGCTCACGCGGTAAAAATTCCGGTGATCGGCATGGGCGGCATCGCGAACGCTGAGGATGCGATCGAATTTATGATGGCGGGCGCCACGGCCGTAGCGGTAGGCGCGATGAATTTCCACAACCCATACGCTACAACTGAGGTGATAGACGGGATCGAGTCCTATATGGAGCGGTACGATGTGAAGGATATTACGGAGCTGATCGGCTGTGTCAATTAAATAATGAAATAACGGTTGCACGCATACAAACCTTTCCGACTGAATAAAATGAATAAAAGAAATCAGTCAGGGAGGTTTTTTGTGGTAGTTAAAAGAAAAAACATACATATGGATAGAATTAAATGCAGCGCTTCCACGCAGATGACGATCGACGCGGATGTAAACGTTCCGGATTCGAAACCTGATGTGACAAAAATCCTGCTGGAAAAGGGATGGATTAAAATAGAAGAGGTGAAGGCCCTTGAAAATCAGGTGCTCGTGCGGGGAAATCTCTGCTTCGCATTTCTTTATCAGGGTGAGTACGGGGATCGGAACGTATGCTGTATGGAAGGAAAAATACCATTCGAAGAAATGGTACATGTCGAGGGCGCGAGCAGCCAGGATACCGTAAAGGTACGCAAGCAGCTCGAGGATCTGAGCATCGGAATGATCAACTCAAGAAAAATAAGCGTGCGCGCGATCGCCGTCCTCGAACCGGAAATAGAGGAGCTTTACGATGAAGAGGTGTTGTATGACGTAGAGGATGTTCCGATGCTGCAAAAAAAGACAAAGCAGCTTCTGACAACGGAGGCGGCGATAGAGAAACGGGATATGCTGCGGATCCGGGAAGAAATCAAGCTTCCGTCCAATCTGCCGAATATTTTTGAAATTATCTGGGATATGGTGCGCATCTGTACGCTGGAATTCAGAGTCGGAGACGGAAAGCTTTATGTGCAGGGAGAGGTGCAGGTATTTTTCCTGTATGAGGCGGAAGGGGAAGACGGCAGGCTCGCTTATTATGAGACGAAGCTGCCGATCAATATGCAGCTTGAATGCAGCGACTGCATGGAGGATATGATTCCAATTATCCGCTTTGACATCATTGACAGGCAGCTTGAGATCAGGCCGGATGAGGACGGCGAGGACCGGATCGTAGAGCTTGATATGAATGTGGAGTTGGAGATGAAGCTTTACCGCGAAGAGAGGACCGATATTTTGGAGGACGCCTACGGAGTGACAGAGGAGGTCACAGGCGTATTCAAAACGGGACATTACAGGAAGCTGCTTTGCGATGAGCGGAATAAATGCATCGCGACCGGCAGGATCAAGCTGAATCCGTCCAAATCACAGATGCTGCAGGTATGCGCCGTATCCGGCGAGCTTGCGATCGACGATACGACCGTAACAGAAAACGGAATGCAGGTGGACGGCGCTGTAGAGCTGCAGCTTCTGTATACGGATTTAAAGGAGCCAAACCAGTTTTTTGCGGCAAACGGTTCCGTTGGGTTTGCGTGCAAGGTCGATGTGAAAAATATGAATGCCCAGACCTCACGTTTTTTTGACGCAACGATTTCCCAGATCACCTTTTCGATGCCAAACAATGAGGAGGTGGAAGTAAATATCCAGATCAACCTGCATCTGTCCGCTTTTCAAAACATGGCGGAGGAATTTTTAAGCGACATCCAGATCAGCGAGCTGAATCCGGAGAAAATGAAAGGGCTGCCGAGCATGATCGGATATATCGCGAAGGAAGGGGATACGCTCTGGCAGCTTGGAAAGAGATATTACGTGCCGATCAGCCAGATCGCGGAAGCCAATAATTTGAGCACCCAGGAGCTGCACCGCGGCGATAAGCTGATTATCGTCAAATCCATGGAGAAGAATGATCGAGTAAAAGGGATATAAGGGAACGGGGGTGTTTCAGGTGAAAAAGAGTGTTCTTATGGCAGTTTATACTACCGTAAGAACACTCTGATTTTTTATTCTATAGGAAAGTACTCCTATAGAGTAAAATTCCTATGTAACATTAAATAATACCGGCCGATGTGTTTTGTGTCTGTGATTCTTCAGCCCATTTATCGAATTTGCTCATGACAGAATCATAGGTTTTCGAAGAAATTTCTGGAAGCTCTTTACCCCATGCCTTTGTAGCTTCTTTAAAGCCCTTTTCAAAAGCGCTGCGCATTTCCTCGATCTTATCGGGATCGCCGCCAGTCAATGCTTTTGCCATTTCAATGATTCTGTCGGACGTATTTTCCACGCTCCAATAGCCACCCTCGGAAATGGCCTTCTGTGCCTCCTGCTTTGCAGCGGCGGTCACGGTAAAGTTCCCGCTTGCTAAAAAGCTCCAGATGCTGTCGGACTGTGCGAGCGCATCGCCCTGTCCGGTAACTGCCTCGCGCACAATTTTCATCAGGCTTTCCTGACGGGAAGCGGCGTCGGCCTTCAGCATTTCAACAACAGCCGTATTTGACTGATAAGTAGTTTTTACTGCGGAGACAGCATCCGTGTCGGCGCTCTTTTCATAAATAACGCCGGTTTCTTCCGCCGCGGAAGCGGCAGCCGTCTTATCCTTTTGTTCTGTTTCACCAGTTGATTTTGTGGATTTAGCATAGGCGCTGTAAGCGTCCAATTGCGAGTATCCTGAAACTCCGTTTACACTCATAGTTGACCCTCCTTGGTTAACAAATGTGGCATCCATCCTGCTGCCACAGTGAATGGGATAATAATTCTCATCTATTATATCGACTGATTCTATAAATATATTATACCATTTTCCCTTATTTTTTCCATCCCTGAAATGTATTTTTAAAGCCCGCCGCCTTGAATTTTAAGCAGAAATCATCTTTCGGCACACGTTGTTTTTTTATTTGAGAAAGCCCCTTGAAAAGCTGTATGAAAAAATGGTAAGATAGATACAGTCCGGTATACAAAGTACAATAGAGTGCAAAAAGTACAAAAGGGGCATGGATTTTTATGGAGCAGATCAATTTAAAGGCCATGGCAAAGATCAATCTTGGTCTGGATGTTATGAGAAAAAGAGAAGACGGATATCATGAGGTCAGAATGATCATGCAGAGCATCCACCTGTATGATAAGCTGTGCATCGCGAAGATGAAACGGAACGGCATTTTTGTCGAAACGAATCTGCGTTTCCTGCCTACGAATGAAAATAATCTGGTCTATAAAGCTGCAAAGCTTTTGATGGATGAATTCGGGATCGAGCAGGGCATTTTAATCCGGCTGCAAAAATATATTCCGGTATCCGCGGGCATGGCCGGCGGAAGCACGGATGCGGCTGCTGTGTTATACGGAGTGAACCGTCTGTTTCGGCTCGGCCTGTCGGCGGAGCAGCTTATGGAACGGGGCGTGAATGNNCGTGAAGATCGGAGCGGATGTGCCTTACTGCATTATGCGCGGCACGGCGCTTTCGGAAGGGATCGGGGAAAAGCTGACACCGCTGCCTCCCATGCCGCCCTGCCATGTGCTGATCGCAAAGCCGGGAATCAGCGTATCGACCAAATTCGTCTATGAGAATTTAAACGTGCCGGCGCTTAAGTTTCATCCCGATATCGACGGGATCATTGAAGCGATCAGGGAGCAGGATTTAAAGGGTGTGTCCTCACTTTTGTCAAATGTGCTGGAACGCGTGACGATCAAGGAATATCCTGTGATCGAGGATATTAAGAATTTTATGAAGGAGCACGGTGCTCTGAATGCGATCATGAGCGGAAGCGGACCGACGGTCTTCGGACTGTTCGGCGAAGAGAGAACGGCGCAGAGAGCCTGTCAGGATTTAAAAAATAAAGGACTTGCGAAGCAGGTTTACTTAACAGATATTTATAACAGGAGGGATGTATGATGGAAGAACACAAGCTGGAAATGCATATTGACGAGTACCTGCCTCTGAGGGATGTGGTATTCAACACGCTGAGACAGGGGATTCTGACCGGTGAATTAAAGCCGGGCGAACGCCTGATGGAAATCCATCTTGCAAACCGTCTGGGCGTCAGCCGGACGCCGATCAGAGAAGCGATCCGGATGCTGGAGCTGGAGGGGCTTGTTACGATGATCCCGCGGCGCGGCGCGGAGGTTTCCCGTATATCAAAACAGGATCTGCGGGATGTGCTCGAGGTCAGAAGAGCGCTTGATGCGCTTGCGGTCCGCCTTGCCTGCGACAGAATCACACAGGAGGAAAAAGAGGCGCTTAAGGAGGCGGCGGCAGATTTTGAACGTTCTACAAAAACAAAGGATGCGACAACGATCGCAAAGGCCGATGTCCATTTTCACGATATCATCCTCGGAGCGTCCGATAACAAGCGTCTGGTGCAGCTTGTCAACAATTTGGCGGAGCGGGTTTACCGCTACAGGCACGAGTATATCAAGGACAGCAGAAACCATCAGCGCCTGATCGAGGAGCATGAGGAGATACTGAAATGGATCGAGGAGGGCGCAAAGGAGAAGGCGCAGACCGCGATCGAGACTCATATCGACAATCAGGAGAAGAATATTATCAGCCAGTTGGAGCTGTAGATGATACAACATTCTTTTGAAAGAGTCTGCAAACAGATGCGTTGCTTTGAATAAAATAGAACTATGTGGGAAATGCTCCTTATTAAGACAGGGCCGCCGGACGGCGGGCGTTTGAAAAGGAGCAGAATATGACAGAACAGAAGGAACGTTATCAACGGCTGCTTATTGGGGTGTTATCGGTGATTCTCGGCCTTATGGGAAGCTATTACATAGGGAAGGTACAGGCGCAGCGGGTGACGGCGTCTGCAAGGATCGCCGATAAGATCGTGCGTTTTCACGTGATACCGGATAATGACAGCGAGGCGGATCAGGAGCTGAAGCGGCTTGTCAGGAATGACATTCTGGAATACCTTGCGATCCGGCAGGAGCTTCTGAATAAGGAAGGGACGACGACAAAGGAAGCATTTCTTGAGGATGTAAAGGGAAACCTTTCCGACCTGAAACTTTTGGCGGAAAGCAGAATTCAATCCGAAGGTTTTGCATATGATGTAAAAGCTGTATGTGAAAAAGCCTATTTCCCGGAAAAGAGATTTGAGGACTATCTATTTCCCGAAGGCTCTTATGATGCGATCGAGATTTTTATCGGCGATGCTAAAGGCTCCAANNTCGTCATGTATCCGAACCTCTGCCTGACAAAAGGAACCTATGCGGCATTTTCTGAGGAAACGGACGAGGAGCTTCAGGACATGCTTTTGGCGGAGGATTATGAAAGTCTGCTCACAGCCCCGCGGGAAAACGTGCATGTGAAATGCAAAACCTATGAGCTTATGAAGGAGCTGCTTTCACAGAAACCTTGAATTAGTAGAGTCCAGCCTGCAGCGGAACTGTTACTTGAATTATTCTTCAATAAGGGATAGAATGGATAAGCATGAAATAATAGATGTGATGAGGTATGAAGCATGAGCAATAACAACGCTCCTATCGGCGTATTTGATTCCGGCGTCGGCGGACTGACGGTCGCAAAGGAAATTATGACGCAGATTCCTAATGAAAAAATCGTTTATTTCGGAGATACGGCGCGAGTGCCGTATGGCAGCAAGTCCAAAAAGACGATCACAAAATACACGAGACAGATCATTCGTTTTTTGATGACGCATCAGGTGAAGGCGCTCGTAATCGCCTGCAATACGATGAGCGCATGTTCGCTTGAGGAGGTCGAGAAGGAGCTTTCGATTCCGATCATCGGCGTCGTCAAGCCGGGCGCGCGTGTCGCTGCGGAGCAGACGAAAAATAAGCGGGTCGGCGTCATTGCGACGGAGAGTACGATACATAGTGAGATGTACGAACATTTTATCAACGAGATCGATCCAAAGGTGCACGTGATCGGAAAGGCCTGCCCCCTGCTTTGCCCGCTCGTCGAGGAAGGGATGTTAGAGGATCCTGTGACTGATGAAATCGCGCGGCGGTATCTTGAGGATTTAATGAAACAGGATGTAGATACGCTGATTCTCGGCTGCACGCATTACCCTTTGCTCGCTCCTGCGATCGGAAGAATCGTTGGGGAACGGGTGCGGCTTGTCAATCCTGCTTATGAGACGGCGCGGGAATTAAAGAGTCTGCTCGCTTCAAGGGAACTTCTGAATGAGGAGGCTGGGAAAGAGGACGGCGGGAAATATAAATTTTATGTCAGCGATCTTGCCGATAAATTCAGCAATTTTGCGGCTAATATCCTGCATGACGACAATCTGACGACCGCGCAGGTAGATATTGAGGAATATTAATCATCCGGAGGAAACCGTATGACAAAAGATGTTTTGATTTCCGTTTCCGGGCTTCAGCTTGGAAATGATGCGGATAACGATCAAATAGAAGTGATCACGAGCGGAAACTACTATAAAAAGAAAAATAAGCATTACGTGCTCTATGAAGAAATTATGGAGGGCTTTGACGGTGTGACGAAAAACGTCATCAATTTTGATGACGGCGTTTTCAACCTGACAAAGAGCGGGGTGACGAATGTACATATGGTATTTGAGGAGAATAAGCGCAACATTACAAATTATATCACGCCTTATGGAAATATCCTGATCGGGGTTGATGCGAGCAAAGTGGATATCCGGGAATCGAAGGAACAGATAGAGATCAACATTGATTACGCGCTGGATGTAAATTATGAGCATCTGGCGGACTGCAAGATCCATATGAACATTACCCCCAGAAATAACGAAGTATTTTCATTACAATAAGCTGTCTGCATTATGAAGGAGGATTACAAAATGAACGTGAGAAAGGCCATTATTCCGGCGGCAGGTCTCGGAACCAGATTTTTACCTGCGACAAAGGCGCAGCCAAAGGAGATGCTGGCGATTGTCGATAAACCGACGATCCAGTATATTATCGAAGAGGCGGTCGCCTCCGGAATTCAGGACATTATCATCGTAACAGGCAGAAATAAGCGTTCCATTGAGGATCACTTCGACCGTTCGATCGAGCTGGAGCTGGAATTGGAAAAAAGTGAAAAGACAGAGATGCTCGAGATGGTCCGCAAGATTTCCGATATGGCAAATATCCATTATATCCGGCAGAAGGAGCCNNCGGAAACGAGCCGTTTGCCGTACTGCTCGGCGACGACGTTGTCGTTTCCAGGCAGCCGTGCTTAAGCCAGATGATCGGCGTTTATAATGAATACAAAACATCGGTGCTCGGTGTACAGCGGGTGGCGCATGAGGTTGTAAACAAATATGGCATCGTGGACTGCAAGGCGATCGACGAGCGCGTTTACAAGGTGCGCGATCTGGTGGAGAAGCCGCCTATCGAGAAGGCTCCGTCCGATAGACCTATTCTCGGCAGGTATATCATTACTCCGACTGTTTTTTCTTATTTAGAGACTCAGGATGCAGGAGCAGGCGGAGAAATCCAGCTTACGGACGCTTTGCGCAGGATGGCAAAGGACGAGGCGATGTATGTTTATGATTTTAAAGGGCATCGCTATGACGTTGGAACAAAGTCTGGGTTCATTCAGGCAAATATCGAATTTGCGCTGCGCAATCCCGAGACAAAGGAAGAAATGTTCCAGTATATCAATGCCCTGTNNTATATCAATGCCCTGCATGACAATATGGAAGAAATGCTGGACTACGAATAAAACAGGAATTATTTAATTGGCCGGGCGCCGGCCTTTTCCTGCAGCTTTTCCAGCGTATTTTTAAAGAAGCCCTTTTTCTTTTTCTCAACCTTGATATTTCCGCCGCGAAGCCCCTTGACATCTGTGATGTAAATACCGCTGACGACCGCCTTTACTTCTTTTTTGACGGGAACGGCATCGAAGATTTTTTCATCGCAGACGAGCGTCATGATCTGAGGGCCGATCTTTGCTTTTACGATCGGCAGCTTGGAGCCGCGCAGGAGCTTCGGCGTCTGCGCGATAACGGCTGCGGGCAATCCCGATTCTTTAATTTTCATACGTTTTTTATCAATGATCAGCATCGTGACAGACTGCTTTGCGGCATCGATCTGTGACTGCTGCTCTTCCTGCTTCTTTTGCGCCCTTTTTCCGAAAAAATAGAGAACGGCCAAAATGACGAGCAATACGACGGTAATGACGATTAATGTAATGGTTAAGGTTGACACGATATACCTCCTCGTTTCATCAATAAATTGTAGCTTGGACAAAGAGTATAGTATCACAAACAGATTGCTGTATGCAAGAGATAAAGTAAGAATCGGCGGGCGCCGGATCATGCGTAAAGGGCGGCCGAACAGGGGGTGTCAAAATGGAGCAGATATTAACTGATTTCCGGCTTACATGGGACTGGCTGATGGATAACCNNTTATCCCGATTCTGGGCATCGTCTTTTATATCGTGTTCGGGCAGGATTTTCATAAGAGTAAAATGTTTCATATCAAGGAAATCGAGGATGAAATCAACTCCACGATCCACAGGCAGGAGGACAGCATCCTAAGAAGGGAATTTGAGGAGAAGCAGCCATCCGTAAAGCGGTATGCGGACCTGGTGCTGTACAATCTGCAAAGCGCGGGGGCGGTGTTTACGGACGACAACGACGTCACGATCTATGCGGACGGCAACGAAAAATTTGACGCGCTGATTGAGGATCTGAAGAAGGCGGAGCATTATATTCATCTGCAATATTACATTATCCGTGAGGATGAGCTGTTTACAAGGATCAAGGACGTGCTGATCGAGCGCGCCCAAAACGGCGTCGAGATCCGGATCCTCTATGATGCAATGGGATGCAGGAGCACGGGTACAAAGCTGTGGAAGGGCCTCCGGGCGCATGGGATCCAGGTGGCGGAGTTTTTTCCGGCCCTGTTCGGGCGGCTGCAGCTTCGTCTGAATTACCGCAATCACAGGAAAATTGTCGTGGTCGACGGGAAGGTCGGTTATGTCGGCGGTTTTAACGTGGGACGGGAATATCTGGGACTGGAACAGAGATTTGGCTATTGGCGCGATACGCATTTGCGGATCACAGGTTCCTCCGTCATTTTTTTGCAGCTCCGTTTTATTCTTGACTGGAATTATGCGGCAAAGGAAAATCTGCTTAAGAAAAAGCAGTATTTTGAGATTCCGGACGATGCGGTGCGCGGCAGTACGGGCATCCAGATCGTATCGAGCGGCCCCGATTCGACCTATGAGAATATCAGGAACAATTATCTGAAGCTGATCACGCGCTCAAGGGACAGCATTTATATTCAGACGCCGTATTTTATTCCGGACGAGACGATATATGACGCGCTTCGTGTGGCGGCGCTGTCCGGTGTCGATGTCAAGATCATGATCCCATGCAAGCCGGATCATCCGTTTGTTTATTGGGCAACTTATTCCTATATCGGGGATATGATCGCTGCCGGCGCGAAATGCTATACGTATGATAACGGATTTTTACACGCCAAGGGGCTGATATCAGACGGAAAGGCGCTGAGCTTCGGCACGGCCAACATGGACATCCGCAGCTTCGAATTGAATTTTGAGGTAAACGCAACGATTTACGACGAGAGCACCGCGGCCAAAATGCAGGAAATTTTCATGGAGGATTTATCAAAATGCACGGAAATTACCGCTTATGTATACGGACAGCGGAGCGTGCTCGTGCGTATCAAGGAACAGCTCTGCCGTCTGTTTTCACCGGTGCTGTGAGAAAAGCCTTTCTTTTGGCGGACGGGTGTGATAAGATAATTTATTAGAGATTATCGGAGGGGTACTATCTAAATTTAGAAAGGAAGTATTATGAAAAAAAGTTTATTGATTCTGGGAGTGTTGAGTGTATTGGTTTGTCTGGCCGGCTGCGGCAGCGAGGGCGGTATCCGCGCGGAGGATTACATTACACTTGGAGAATACAAAGGATTATCGGTGACGAGGATGCCGACCGAGGTGGCGGAGGAGGAAGTACAGGCAGAGCTTGACAATATGCTTGCCCA
>MTKZ01006310.1_pt2 | contig 10715 bp, 8 predicted proteins | sample 1042781 | NCBI WGS metagenome assembly MTKZ01 (sample SAMN06212207, study PRJNA360539) | anaerobic digester metagenome | biome: Wastewater treatment plant; material: sludge; isolation source: anaerobic digester fed with sludge from wastewater treatment plant | place: Denmark: WWTP Viborg ...
ACCGGATGGCCGATGCCGAGGGCGTGCATGGGAAACTGCGGCGGGATGACCTCACGGGTGTAACCGATGATCTCGCCGAGCAACTGGTTGTCCTTATCAAGGGGCCAGCCGCCAAAACCAAAACCGTCAAAACCGATCTCGAGCAGGGCATCCGCGCAGCGTTGGCGCAGATCTTTAAAGCCACCGCCCTGAACAACGGCGAAGATCAATGGTCTTTGGTCATTATCCAGTTTCTTCTGCTCGAGTAGCTTCGTGTATTCCTTTTTACTCTGGCGCGCCCAGGCGATTGTGCGGTCAACCGAAAGAGACTGCGCCGCGAAGCCTTCGTCCACATGGGTGCAATCGTCCAGGGTGATGATGATATCTGACCCGAAGCCATACTGCAGCTGGACCACCTTCTCAGGTGTGAACTGGTATTTGCGCTGGCTTCCTTCAGGATAAAAAGTGATGCCCTTATCGTGGATCGAGCCGAATTTCGGGTTCTGACGGATGAGCGAGTAAGCCTGGAAACCGCCCGAATCAGTGGTGATGGTCTTGTGCCAGCCGGTCATGCGGTGCAGCCCGCCGAGCGCCTGGATGGTGGAAGCTCCCGGTTTCTGGCTGAGGTGGAAAGTGTTCATGACCAGCGCATCCACACCACAGGCCTCCAGGTCAGCGGCGTCGACTGTTCGCACAACGCCATATGTGGCATCGGGCAGGAAGACGGGCAGTTGCAGCCGCCCTGAACGCAGATCAAGTGATTGAGCTCTCATATCCTTTTCAAGCGTAACGCGGACCAATCAGCATCAATGGAGATGATCGCAATGCCGATCCAACCATTTAGTTTGGCGAAATCATTGATCGAATCGCGGTGGATGTCGCTTTTCATTTTTGAGGTGAGTTTGGGGTAGGTGAGCCATAACATTCCACCGGGAAGAACCAACGGGGCATAACGCTCGATCGCGGCACTGAGTTCGATTTGCGAACGGATGAAGACCTGGACGATGAAGGCAGGTTGTAATTGTCGCGTGACGTCTGCTCCGGCGGTAACCTCTCCAAGGTTTTCCACGTAACCGTCGGGTGGATCAACGATAAGGAGGGTGCGACCCGGTTTTAGCTGAAGCCTTGTGAGGATGGATTTTTCTGACACGGTTAATTCCTGGTGTTCCGGTCTCGGGCGGATTGCATGGCTGAAAGCACAAGTTCTTCGAGATGAGCATTCTCAAACAGCGGAATGGTAAGGGAGATGGTGGCGTGTACCTTGCCATTGCCCTGCAGCAATCCTTCATGATCAGGTATTGTGCGGCCGCGGTAGAACCCCAGTTTCACGCCGGCGCGGGAGGGGATGAGCGTGAACACAATTCCATCATTCCCCGGGGCGATTCGGTACACAATGATGCGCGACGACTCGTCCAACTCTTCGATCAGTTCCGGACAGGTGTTAAGCAGATAAGCACGCGCTAAGTGAAGCAACTCAATGACGGGCTGAGTGTAGCGGTTAATGAAATGGTCAAGCGGCATGATCCTATTATAAGGTATGCCGATCTATTCTCCCTAAATTGACAGGTTTATCTGCACAGTCATCCACTTGAAGTCTTATGGGGTTCAGGGACTTTCAACAAGGCGACTGCTGATAGCAGCATCAGTACGGCAGAGACAGCAAATAGGGCTGTCCAGCCCCACCACTGACCGGGGGCTGCGTTGTTGAGCGCATCGGTCATGGGGCCTTCCAGGCGGGCTATCGCGGCGGAGCCGGCGGTGGCGATATTAGTGAGACCGATGTATTTTCCGGCATCGCCTTTTGGTGCCATGTCATTGGCGAGTGCCCAGTTGGTGCTCATAAAAATACCCAGCCCCACGCCCATGATCGACCCGAAGATCAGCAATTGGGCGGGTGTCACCGCGAAGATGAGCAGAATGGCTCCGAACGCGCCAATGACAGAAGAAAGCAGATGCAATTTTTTGCGGCCGTGTTTGTCACTGAGGATGCCGGCCAGCACGCTGAAGATGATCAGCACGACAACGAAGGAACCCATCACGAACTGGGTGAAGATGATGGGGTCCTGTTCGGGGAACTTGTCGCGGATGAAGTACTGGGCGAAGGATTGAAAGCCGTAGATACCCACCAGGTAGAAGAAACGGCTGAGGATCAACTGCCAGTATTTGCGGTCTCCTTTGATCTTGAAATTGAAGACATCACGGACCAGTTTTCCCAACTCGATGCGGTTGCGGTTGCCGTCAAGACTGGGTTTTTCTTTGGTGAAGATCAACGTGATTAGACCAAATACGACGAGGAAACCGATTATGATGGAGACCGAGAGGCGCGGGTCTGGATCTTCAGAAGTGATGAGAAAGCCCATCAGAAGGGAGGAAAGAATGATACCGGCCATATCAAGGGCGGTCTTGATGCCGCTGGCCAGGCCGAGCTTCTCGGCGGGAACGAGGTCCGGGATCAGCCCCTGGGCGGGACCATGCGCGACATTGGATGTGGTCTGCAAGCCAATATAACCGATGAACAGGGCAGGCAGGCCGCCAATGAAACCCATGATGGTGAGGAAGACAAGATCCCCGGCTGTGCCGAGCCACATGAGCGGTTTGCGGCGGCCCATTTTTGCGCGCCAGTGGTCGCTGACCGAACCGGAAAGCGGCTGGATGAGCAGGGCAAGAATCAACCCGAAGAAGGTCAGCAAGCCGAGCCAGGTGTTCTTCTGCGTTTCAGGCACGTATTTGAGGAGGACCGCCGGGAGGATGGTGACATGCAGGCTGTTCCACATGAAGGACAGACCGATCCAGTAAGCGTTGATAATGAAAAGATGCCATGCGTTACTTCGTTTCATAAGTTCCTCCACAAAGAATGTTTATAAATTTTCTTGCCAGAATGTGAGCACGTGCTCGAGGTACTCAGCGGGACGGGTGTCTTCGATATTGCGATGCTTCGCCTCCGGCACAGACCACAGGCGGGCGCTAGTCCCTGCCAGCTGAATCAGCCTGCTGAGCTCCGATGGCGTGGTGTAGCGGTCCATTCCACCATGGATGAACAGCACAGGGGTACCGGAAAGGTTCGATGCCGCGTTGAGCAGGTCGTTCCTGTATAAATTTACACCCGTCAGAATGGAAGCGCCAACCAGGATCATACGGGCGAGGATGTAGCTGAGGGCGGGGGGGATTCTTCGTAGGAGCAGGTCCTGTGTCACCGCGGTGATCAGGCGGACCGGGCTGCCATCGGAGATCACAGCCTTCACGACCGGAGGGTAAGGGGAACCGAGGACAGCAGCCCGTCCGCCCATCGAAAAACCAATCAGACCGATACTTTGGCTGCCTTTTGCAAGCGCAAAATCGATGGCGGCATGCACATCACGTCGCTCCAGAGCTCCGACACTGGTAAGGCGACCTGAACTGCGCCCGTGCGCGCGGAAATCGAACATGAGGATGTTAAACCCGGCGGAATGGAAGTGAGGCGCGTAACGGAGGTCGGGGTCCATGCTGCCGGCGTAACCATGCAACAGGATGATCGTGCGGGTGGAGATGGGAGCGGGGATCCACCAGCCGCGAAGAAGATGGTGATCAATTGTCGAAAAACTGACCTCTTCGTAATGAAGGCCAAATTCGAACGGGGAGCGGAATACTTTCTGATCCTGGCGTTTGACAAGCGGAACCGCCGACAACAGGCACAGCCCGAAGGCGAGTAGTATGAAAGCTGCAAACGCTGCCAGCCACTCCACGGGAGTTTAGCGGGGATACGTGTTGAAAATCCGATCCCAAATGGGCGAGCTTACCCCAAAGCGCTTATCAGGGGTTTTGTAATGATGCTGCATGTGGTAGCGTTTGATGAACTTGAGATAACCGTTGCGCATGGGAAAGTGATGAGTGGCGTAGTGGGTGATGTCGTAAATGAGGTAGCCAATGATAAAGGCGGAAAACACAGGTCCGACCCATTGAGGGGCTGCGAGAATCACATTGAAGACCAGGTGGAACAGGCCATAGAAAACGGCGGCGAGGGGGATGGCGACCGCGGGCGGCATGACCAGGCGAGTCTTCTGTTGCGGTTGCGCGTGATGCACACCGTGGAAGAGGAAGGCGATGCGTTCAGCACGGGGTCCTTTCACTTTCATATGAAAGAGAAAGCGATGCAGCGTGTATTCGGAGAGAGTCCACAGAAAAAGCCCGAGTAGGAAACCAAGCGGGATGTAGGCAGCGAACGATCCAGCCGGAACCTGCACAATGGAACGTATGAGGAAAAAGAGCGCCACAGGGAGCCAGATGATGACCACTGCGACGGGACTTATGTGGGAGAAAAACTCGAGAAAATCAGACTTGAATAGACGGATGGGAACGTCACTATGATCGGTCGGTAAATGAGCCACGGAATACCTCCACAACTAAATGATTTGATCTTCAGCAATCAAATGACAGGATTGACCTTTATTATATGTATTTCCAGTGTTCCTGGGGAATACTCCAACAATTGCTGAGCGGGGTCGTACCGGAATTCACCATCCGAAAGTTGCACTGTGAGCCCATGTGGATAATGCAGGAGGGGTATATAGAGTCGTGTCGGGGTGGTCTTCTTATTTTCCGGATCTTTGAATGCGTACTCGAACGCACCTGTCTGATAATCAAAGCTCAAGCGCAATGGGATACCCGCGGTGGCAAGCGGGTAGGGCCGGACGACTGATTTCAGCGCCCTGCCGCCGGAATTGAGCTCGCTTGGATCTGATTGTTGGTCACGGCTGAATATCGATAGATCTTCATCATTCCAGCGATCGCCCCGTTGATTGTTGTTGTCGGAAGTGTAATCCCAGAGTGTGCAATTCAACAGATTGTCTTCAATGGCTTTCAGGCTGCGGTCCATGGCGCGTGACTGGGCGGAGAAATTCCCGTTTTTGAAGGCCTGTTTTTTGTTAAGGTCGAAGGGGATACCGATCTCACCGACGACAATTGGAACGCCACCCATGCGCTTATCAGCTTCATCCTTAAGAGTGCATAATTGCCTGGCGTAGGAACGGCGGATATTATTTTTTCCGAAGACAGGCTGACGGCTGCGCATATCTGAACCGATGAAGGGGAAGAAACGTTTGGTAAGTAAAGTAATGCCATCGTACCAATGCGGCGCGTAAACGACACGATGTACAGGCGCGTCTGGCCAGATTGGGGAGACATCTTCCACTTCGTTTTCTACGAAGATCATGGCACGCGGCGCGACAGAATGGATGGTCTCGGCGTAACGACGGCTGAAAGGAACCAGGTAATCCTGGGTGAAGTCCACCTCATGCCCATCGACGCGGGCGAAGTGTGCCGGGCGCAGTAATTGAGGAGTGCCAGTATTGTCGTAATCCCACACGCCATTTTCGCGCCAGACGCAGGTTCTACCCGGCAGCCAGGCGGTTGCGCGTTCCGGGTTGAGCAGCACATGCTTCTTGAGTGGGATGCCCAGTACGCCGAGTGGAAAGATGGGCACGCGTTCCGGAAAACCGGCGGCGAGCCGGGTCGCCTGCCAGGGGGTGGGCATGGGACCAATTTTAAGGCTATCGAGATCTTCGCGCATATCCTTAACCCCCACGTAGCCGCGCTGTGGTTCATTGAATACATCATAGCCAATCACGCAATCCAGGCCATCCAGACGCCGCGCGACCGCTTGCATGGAACGCAGGAAGTGCGATTGCAGGTACTCCTGTATGGAGTGTCCCTCCACGCGGGTGGTCGGGGCGAAATCGCTACCAGCGAAGAACAGGGTGAACATGGTGGCCGCGGCGAACCGGCTGGCGTTGGTCGGCCAGATCATTCGTGGGAATGGGTCGCCGTGGGTCTGGTGGACGATGGCCGCGCCAGTTGTGGCAAATTTCGTCATGTCCAGACCGGCTGCCTCAAGGGTCCAGCCGGGCGCGCCATCTCCGCCGGAAAAGCGCGACCAGACGTCCTGATGCGGGTCGATGAACACCATAAAACCGTGCTCACCGGCTTTTTTCACCACGGCGTAGAGATAATCCAGGTAGGCCTGGTCGTGGAGGCCGGGGCCGGCGTGTTCGATGGCTTCCCAGGTGACCAGGAAGCGCAGGGTGTTGAAACCCCAAGCGCGCAGGCGCGAGTAATGTTCATCTGCTTCCTCCAACGGGAAGGGGCGACCAACGAAGGAAATGTTACGGTGATCGAAAAAACCTTCTGACCGGTAAGTTGAGCCATCCGGAGTGCAGGGAACCTTGCTGCTGCCGCCCAGGTTGACACCGCGCAGCATGAGCACGCGTCCCTGGTCGTCGATGATCTCTCCACGGTCAATTTCCGGCATTGTGGTATCTCCAATCGAAAATATGTGTAACTGTTGTTTATAATTTTATATGAAGGTATGTGAAAATGGGCAGGCTCAAGCCTGCCCATTGTGTATTAAGTGGTAACGCTGGTCAATCTCTCGGCGGGTAACCGGTGATGCTGCGGATCTCGTCATAGAGCGGTTTGAGACGGCTGTACATCTTCAGATAGACACGGTTGTACAGATCATTGTAAATCTTCTGATTTTCAGGGATCGGGTCAAAGGTCAGGCCTTTGCGGGTCATTTCCTTTACCGCGGTGGCGAAATCGGGATGCAGCTTTAATCCGACGGCCAGGTCAATGGCAGCCCCGAGCCCGCTGGTCTCGTAGATGTGCGGATTGGTGGCGGGCAGCCCGAAAATATCCGCGGTGAGCTGCATGGCCGCCTTGCTTTGAGAGCCCCCGCCGCTGACGCGGACTTCGGTGATAGGCACATGTGTGTGGCTGCTGGTGCGCTCAGCGCCTTCGCGCAGCCCGTAAGCGAGCCCTTCCAGGATAGAGCGGTAAAGATGGGAGCGGGTATGCACATCTCCAAAACCGATGATGGCGCCCTTGGCTTCGGGGCCGGGGATCTTTAAACCCGGAGACCAGTAAGGCTGCAGGGTCAGGCCGAGCGAGCCCGGCGGTACCGCATTGACGAGATCATCGAACAGATCCTCAGTCGGAACACCGCGCTGCCTGGCCAGGCGCTCCTCGTTCATGCCGAACTCGCGTTTGAACCACGAGACCATCCAGAATCCGCGGTAGATCTGGATCTCCAGCGAGTACCAGCCGGGGATGGCGGAAGGGTATGGCGGGATGAGCGGGATCACCTCGACATATTTCTTTAGCGTGGTGTTGATGGTGGCGGTAGTGCCGTAGGAAAGACAGGGGATGCTCGGTTCAATGCTACCGGCGCCGATCACTTCGCAGGCTTTATCGGCTGCAGCGGCGATGAGCGGTAATCCCTCGGGAATTCCGGTGGCAGCCGCAGCCTGGGCTGTTATGACGCCGATTTGACCCGCGGGCTTAACCAGTTCTGGCAGCATTTCCTCACGTACGGGTACAGCCTGCCATTTCCAATCCGATTTGCCACTCCACGCCTGTTTTTTATAATCGAACGGGACGTAGGCCACATTGCAGCCAACCGAATCCGCGAAGCGTCCGGTTAGGCGATGGGTGAGATAACCGGAGAGAAGGAGATATTTGTATGTATTATTCCAGATCTCTGGCTGGTAGCGCTGCAGCCAGTTGCATTCAGCTTCAGCCTGCAGGTAGGCGACCGTTTCCTTCATACCGGAGAGCGCAAAAAGCACCCCCCACAAGCCACCGACGGGTTTTACACCGGGAGTGCGGCGCTGGTCGAGCCAGTGGATGGCGGGGCGGAGGGGTTTACCCTCTTTATCGACGTTGATGAGCGTGGAGCGCTGCGTGGTGAGCGCGACCCCAGCGATATTCTGTTTGTCCACACCGGGCTCTACCAGAACCTGTTGACAGGCCTGGCATAACGCGTTCCAGAATACTTCCGGATCCTGTTCAGCCAGGCCGGGGGCGGTTGAGAAATACGGATCGATCTCCACGCGGGCTTTGGCGATCATGTTCCCCTGCAGGTCAAAAACAAGGGCGCGCGTGGATTGTGTTCCCACATCTATTGCCAGCAAATGCTCACCACTCATGTTAATCCTCCAGGTCTTTACTCCAACGGAATTCCTGTTGTTCCGGCGACATGTCCAGCCCAAGTGTACCGCCGGGATTCATGATGTTGCGCGGGTCGAAATGGTGCTTCAAGGCACGGATGACATCCATTTGCGCGGTGCCGATTTGACCCTCCAGCCAGGGCGCGGTCTGCTTACCGACGCCGTGATGGTGACTGATGGCAGCCCCGCTCTGTTGGATGGCGGATAAAATCCCGTACTGGAAATCAAGGTACTCTTTTATTGTAGCGATTTTTCCGATAAATATGAAATAAAGGTTGCCGCCCTGCGGGTAAGCGTGGGAGAGATGGGTCATGCAGACGGTTTTAGGGCGGCTCTTTACAAAACCACGTACCTTGGCGTGCACGTCCTTCATTTGTGACCAGGTGACAGCACATTCGAGCGTGTCGATGAGAATCCCAAAGTCCTCCAGATCCTCGCGCATGTAAGGGTCGCGGAATCGCCCCTTCTCCCAGTTCTGCACAACCGGGGCAAAGCTGATGTTGAACGCGCCGTGCCGGCGGCAGATCTGGCGGATCTTGCGGTTGACGTTGCGCGCATAGCCACGTTCGCCGTCTGTCAAACCAAGGAGAAGGCATTTCTGCATCGGCTGGTAACCCGTCATTTTAAGGAACGTGTCAGCCGGGGTGCCTTCGATGTGATAAAGCTTCATCGCTACGTCGGTTTCTTCGGGATCGGAGAGGCGAAAAACGGAGGGATATCCGCACTCGCATTGCATGATCTCGCGGCAGGCTTCGACCGCGTCATCCCAGTTTTTGAACATATAACTGAACCGGCGGCGGTTACCCGGCATCCAGCGGAAAACTTTGAGTGTAACGTTAGCCAGCACGCCAAAACTGCCTTCGCTGCCCATCATGATCTGGTCAAAATCAGGGCCGTTGGCGCTGCGGGGATGCGGGCAGGTGGTGAACAACCCGCGCGGGGTGGCATACTGCTGAGCAATAACGATGTCCTCGATCTTACCGTAATACGTGGAATTCTGCCCCGCGCCGCGCGTAACCACCCAACCACCGACGCTGGAGTATTCGAATGATTGCGGAAAATGTCCGCAGGTGTAGCGGCGTTTCGCACCTAACCGCTCGGGAGCATTGTTAAGCAACTCCTCCAACTGCGGTCCGGTCATGCCAGCTTCCACCGTGATGGTCTGATCAGTTTCATTGAACGAGATGACCCGGTTCATATGGCGGCTCATGTCCAGCGCGATGCCGCCTTTGACCGCTTCCTTGCCGCGTGTCACGGTGGAACCAGCGCCGTGAATGTAAACCGGGATGATATTTTGATCACAGTAGGTGATGATGCTCTGGATCTCATCCGCGGAACGAGGCGCGACAACGACATCGGGGAGGTTTTCCACGATGTGATGACGCAGGCGAAGCGCATCGATCATACCGTAGCCATAAGAACATTTTATTCGCGTATACGTATCGGTTCTGACGTTCTCTTCTCCGCAGATCGCGCTGAACGCCTGGATGTGTTCCGTGCCAAGCTTGACAGGCATTTCCACGTCTACTGTTTCAAGACCCAGGTCTAGCGGCTGCTTGAGTTGCTCTTCCGTTAGGTTGAAAGTATCCATGACGAGGCGAACCAGCCCGCTATTGGGATGTTTGAAGCTTGCGGGGTCGCCCCATTTAAATAACGAGCGCCAGGTGCCCGGCGGGGTGGGATCGGAATACCAGTTGGGAACGACCTTCTTATTTGACGTCATACTTTCCTCCTGACTTAGCAACCGCCCGGCTGCGGGCTGTACGCCTTGTGATAAATTTCCAGGTATCGCTTTAGTTCCGCCTGCCAGTGTGGTTCATCCCAACCGAGTTCTGGGCGGATGATCTTACCGATCCTGTCCATGTCAGCGCGGGCACCCTCAGGCAGTAAGAGACCCAGGCGCACCCGTCGCAGCAGAAGATCGTCAAGATGCTCTACAGCTCCGCTGCGGGCTGCCCAACGCACCTCGGACCACAGGTTGGGTAGATGATGGATCGGTTCGTTCTCGTCAGCGGCAGCGGCTTCCAACAACGCCGAGGTTTCATTACCATACCGGCCAAGCAGGTAAAAATGATGATCTTCTGCCAGGTGAGAGGGGCTATTCTCGCTTGGGAGCGGGGCAAAGTATCTCTTTTTGCCAGTAAAGTCAGCTGGATGAGGCAGGCGGGATGCAGCCATCTGCAGAGCTTGTTGCGCCATAATGCGGAAGGTGGTGTACTTACCGCCCGTGACAGTGATGAGACCATGTTCCTGCCAAACCACGTGCGCGCGGGATTCTTTTGAAGGGTCTGCCTGGCCGGTGTTGATGATGGGGCGCAGACCGGAAAAGGTGGAAAGTATATCGGTGTGTCCCAGTTGCAACGCAGGGAACGTATCACTGGCGGCATTGAGAATATAATCGATCTCGTCTGATGTGCAGAAGGGTTCACAATTTGCCAGTGGGAATGTGTGGTCGAGGTCAGTGGTACCGATGAGGGAGACGCCTTCCCATGGGATGGCGAACATGGCGCGGCGGTCACGCGGGTGTATGAGCGTTACAGCATGCTTAAGCGGCAGACGATCGCGTGAGAATACCAGGTGTGAACCGCGCAGTTTGCGGATGCGGGCGGGCGCGTCGACACCGGCGCGCAGTTCATCACTCCATGGCCCGGTGGCATTGATCACCACACGAGCGGAAACCTCTTTTTCTCCCAACCCGGCTGGAGACTGGTCAGAAAGGACGGCGCCGCAAACCTCACCTCGTGCATCTTTGAGTAG
>MTKZ01123944.1_pt1 | contig 10715 bp, 10 predicted proteins | sample 1042781 | NCBI WGS metagenome assembly MTKZ01 (sample SAMN06212207, study PRJNA360539) | anaerobic digester metagenome | biome: Wastewater treatment plant; material: sludge; isolation source: anaerobic digester fed with sludge from wastewater treatment plant | place: Denmark: WWTP Viborg ...
AGCAGGGTGGCGGGGACCTTCTGGGGGACGATGCCGTTGGGGCTGAACCTCGCGTAACAATCGAGGCCGTCCTTATTCAAGCCGGGGGCATAGCCGTCGATGATGAAGCCGGTGATGGTGACGCCCCAGCGGGCGTAGATCGGCTGGCAGTGTTCAGCCCAGACATCCAGGCCGCTCGGAAGGCCAGAGAACTCTCGCGGCTCCTGGAGCATGCCCGGATTGAGGTAGCCGGCCCCGTTGTCGGCGGCGGCGAAGTAGTCGTTCGGCGTGGCGGTGCGGCGGAGATAGTCCATGACCACGCCCGCACGGCTTTCAAGCACCGGGCTGATGCACCACATGAGCGGAATCCTGCCCCGGGCCGGATGGTCCCAAGCGGAAGGCGTGAACTGGTACAGCCACGCGGCCGAGTCGTAGTCACCAACGTAGAAGATCATGAACTGACGGCCGTCGAAGCTCACCTGCCCGTCCGGCTTGAGCAGGCCGCGGCTGATAAGCTGCTGCTTTGTGACCCATTGTTGTGGGTACTCTTTCTTCAGGGGGAAATGAGCACAGAAGGACGCGTTGGCCATTGCCGCCAGGCCGATGGCGTCAGCGTCGATGAAGGCGTTGTAGGCTCCGATGAGCTTGGCAGTCTCCCATTCCGTGGGAACGGGCTCGTGCTTGCCGCCGGCCTTGCCAGCGTTGGTGTATTTGAAGGCCCAAGGGGTGAAGCCGCCGATGTGGAGCATTTGCCGCCCGTTGGTGCGTTCATAGGCACTGCGCACAAGAGCCTTGAAGGTCTCGAGGTCTGTGCCGGGTTTCTGGCCACGGTCATCGATCGGTGTCTCGTCGGCCCAGACGTTGAGATCGAAGAAAAACGCCTTCTTCGCGACGAAGAAATCGTGATTGGTGAGGGTGTGCTGGTTTGGGCCAGCGACCGTCGGGCATGTCTGCCAGAACGAGTCGATGTAGTACCCGGCATAACCTGGCTCCACCTTGCCGGTGTCGATGTAGTGGTGCTTGAGCCACAGGTAGGCGTCGCACTTGGCGCTGCCGGTGGACGGCCGGTCGGTGCCGGGAATTGTGCCCTGGCCGGTGAACATGCGTGAGCCGTCCTCGTTGACCAATCGTTTCACGACCGGAAGGCGCGGACCCGAGGCGATGATCTGGTTGTACAGGCTGCCGGGCGAAGGGTCGTAGCGGACGGCGATGAGGTTCTCGACGCCGGCGATGGTCGAGGCGAGGTTGCTGGTCGCCGGGACCGCGGGGTCGTAGACGACCGCCCCTTTGATGGACTTCTTATACCGGTCGATCAGCGCCGCGAGGTTCGGGACCATCGCCCGCTTGCGTCCGGCAAGCCACTGGCCGGGTTCGGACATGCGACCCAGCCAGTATTGATCCACGCACCGGCCGCCTGACTCCACAAAGAGGACATACAGGCTGGCCTCCTGGCGATTGACGATGCCCTGTAGCGTGGCAACTGCGTGGACGTGGTCCCAGGCGGCGGCCACCTCTTGCGGATTCTGTGCGTTGAATCTCAACGCATACCGAAGATCGTACATCGTGATCGGTCCGGCGGCATATCCGAGCATGCCTGCCGTCATCAGTACCGCGTGTGATAGCATCATTTCGTTTCTCCCGCCGGGCATTTGTGTCACGGACGGTCACAAAGGTAGGCGAGGACGATCATCATGGCAACCGGCGCATGCGCGGGATAGAATATAGCCTCTTTACCGGCTCGGATCGCGTGAGCCTTCGAGGTGGCGCGTCCGGAAGCGGGAATCGAGCATGGAAAACCGTCGTCGCGGGTTCCGGGCGAGCGGGGGTTGCCTGGATTCTGGAATGCCTCTGACTTATGGCTGCTGAAGATCTCGAATCTCGATTTGCCCAGGATGCCGAGCGAAACGGCCTCGTGCCCCGCGGAACGATGGTTGTGGCGGGGGTATCCGGCGGAGCCGACTCGGTGGCGATGCTTCATCTCCTGTGTTCGCTGAACCGGCGAGAGTGGGGACTGAAGATTCACGTTGCCCACCTCAACCATCAGCTTCGCGGCATCGAGGCGGACAAGGATGCGAAATTCGTACGCGAGCTGGCCGAGGGTCTGCTTCTGGACTGCACGGTCGGAACTGCTGATGTTCGGGGGCGGGCCTCGCAGGACGGGGTCTCCATCGCGCAGGCCGCTCGACGATGCCGTTTCGAGTTCCTCGAGCGGGTCTGCCTCAAGTCGGGGGTCAAGCTCGTGGTGCTGGCACACCATGCCGACGACAACGCCGAGACGATCCTGCATCGGATCGTTCGGGGCACCGGGCTGCGCGGATTGGGCGGGATCCGGGCTTCGCGGCCGATCCGGCCGGGCAGCGACGTTCAAGTGGTCCGGCCGATGCTGTCGTTTCGCCGAAGCGAGATCGAGGAGTACGTTCGCGAGCGCGGTCTGTCTTTCCGCCATGATGCGACCAACGATGCCGACAGTTACACGCGAAACCGCATCCGTAAGGACATACTGCCGCTGTTGCGGGACTCCATCAATCCACAGGTTGCCGAGGCTCTTGTTCGCCTGGGCGAGCAGGCCCGCGACGTGGACGAATACCTCACGGAAACAGCCGGGCGGATGCTGGAGTCCATCATTGTCGAGCGCGATGACCGGCAGATTGTGTTGCTGAGCACCTCGCTGGCTCGAAAACCACGCCTCATGAAAACGCAGTTGATTCGTGAGGCGATGCTGCTTCTGGGCGTCAGTGAAGCGGAAATCGGATATTCGCACCTGATCGCCGTCGCCGCGATGACCGACGAGACCGAGGGCAGCAAAGCGATGGACCTGCCCGGCGGCTTGCGTGTTGTCAGGAAGTACGATCGGCTGGCACTGCAACTGGTGGCCGAGCCCGTGGGGGAAACGGCGGCTCCCNNCCCGCCGAGATGCGAGTGGCTGCTGAGGGCAAGACCCTCCTGCTGTCGTTCGGCATCGAGCTGAGCGTCGAGACCATTTCCGCCGACCAGGGCGTGATTGCCGAGCACATCCGAACGGCCGCCTCACGCGGGCAGGTGTCCTGGGAGGAGTGGATCGACGCCGACCAGGTACATTTTCCGCTGATCGCCCGCCTGCGCCGTCCAGGTGACCGGTTTCTGCCGCTTGGGATGAGCGAGCTCAAGAAGTTGTCGGATTTCTTCATTGATGAGAAGATTGACGCCGACGTGCGAGAGCGAACGGTGTTATTGTGCGATCGGCTGGGTCCGATCTGGGTGGTGCCGCTGCGGATCGACGATCGCGTTCGCCTGACTGAAGCAACGCGGCGCGTGATGCGTCTGTCGGCTCGGCAGTTGTCCACTCCGCGTGATTGAGCGAGTCCCAGGACGGGCTACCGTGATGAATAATACAGCCTGCGGCTCACGAATGCGGCGATGGGGCTGGTTGATCGTGCTGTTCGTGATCGCCGGCGGTCTGCGCGCCGGGTGGGTCTGTTTCCGGTGCGGCGGTGAGGATTCGCCCGGACACGAATACCCCGACGAGGAGGCTTATTGGGATGTCGCCAGGTCGCTGGCCGCCGGCGAGGGTCTGGTTGACGAGTTTGGCTACCGAGCCACGTACATGCCGGGCTAGCCGGCTTTCTTGGCTCTCTTTGCGGATCGGGCAGATGTTTCGTTGCACAGGCGGCTGTATTGGGCTCGACTGATCCAGGCGGTTCTGGGGGCTTTGGTCGCCCCGGGCGTGTACCTCCTGGCCGTTCGGTGGCTGTCGTTGGCGGGCTCAGAATCGGAGCGAGCCGNNCGGAGCGAGCCGTTTCGGGTGCGACGGTACCGGTGCTTGCCGGCCTGGCGGCGGCGTTTGATCCGTTCCTTGTGTTCTTTTCGGGTTTGTTGCTCACCGAGACGCTGTTTACGGTTGCCCTGGTACTGGCATGGGCGTGCGTGTTACCGCTGTGCCAACGCAACCGCCGGGCTGGTGCCGGTTGGGTGATTGGGGTTGCCCTGATGCTGTGGTTGTGCCTGATGCTGCGCCCCTCGTCGGTGATTCTGGTTCCTCTGGCTTGTGTTGCGATTGTGCTGGCCCGGCGATTGGACCGGCAAGGGCTGGTGGCAGGGGTGGTCGTGCTCATCCTGGTCGCAGCCGGTTTGAGCCCCTGGGCAGCCAGGAACCGTCGAGTGATCGGCGAGTGGCGATGGTTGACGACGAGGGGTGGTATTTCCCTCTATGATGGATTTCAGCCCGGAGCGACGGGGGCCAGCGATCTGGCTCACACCAAGACGATGCCGCAGGTGCGGGGCTTGAGCGAGGTTGAGTGGGACCGTTTCTTCCGCAATCAAGCATGGTCGGCAATCCGGCAGGAGCCCGGCCGGGCGATTCGGCTGGCATGGGCCAAGTTCCGCCGAACCTGGAGTCCTTGGCCCAATGTTGAGAACTATCGCGGCAGTGCTGCGGGATTGGTCGGTGCCGCGTGGACGATCTCGATTCTCGTGCTGGCCGTCCTGGGATGGTGGGCCCAGCGTCGAGCCTTGGCGGCATGGGCGGTTCTGCTGCTGCCGGTGGCGGCGTTCACGTTGCTCCACATGGTCTATGTCGGGAGCGTCAGGTACCGCCTGCCGGTCATGCCGCTTGTCGTGGTCCTGGCAGCGGCGGGCCTTGCTGAATCCCTTGCCGCACTTCGCGGTCGCCGAACTCGGTCGTGATTCGCATCCACCTTCTTGGGTGACAGCCCCATGCTTTCCGGCAAGAGTCACTGTCGAACGGATGATCCCGGCTCTGTGCTGTGTGCGACCTCTGCGGTGAGGACGTGAGTCTCAGGCATGACGTGCTGCGACAACACGTGCCTGACGAAGTCCGCCTGCACNNAGCCTAATGTGCCGTCGATGGTGCCCAGCAGTCGGACGGGTCCGCCGAGTATGCCGTCGTGGGGGGAGTAATAGACAAACACGGTTCCGCGGATGTTGGCCAGCGCCTTGCTCATGTCATAGTCGGATGAGAGGCTCGAACTGAGCAGGATCACATTGCCGACTTTGGCGGGTGGGTTCAGGTGCTCGCACGCCCAGACGGCCACGCCCGTCCCGGCAGACTGTCCGATGATATGAACCTCGTTGTTCGGATACTCATCCAGATAGTGCTCGATCTCCCGTGCCAGTCTCTTGCCCTGGGACTTGGCCACGCCCCGGCAGACGGTCTGGTCGAGCAGCGGGTTGAGCGTCACCGACCACCGATAGGACGCGATTCTGCCTTGATATCCGGCATGGCGCAGGCCCTCCGGCACGGCCAGTCGACCGAAACCCCAGTTGCCGGCACCTTCAATATAGTAGGTCCTGCCGAATTGATCCTCCGGGCGGAAATCCCGGCCTGAATTAGAGCAGCCTGCGGCCATGGCCAGCACCGCCAAGGCCAGCGCGTATCCTTGTCCCCTCTGCCTGAGCAGTAGGGAATACCTGTACGTATCCCTCATGGCTTCTTTCCCCTGAATGCTGCTGTTTTTATGCCTCTGCCTGCCGGGAGGTCAAGGACCGAGAAGAGGTTGTGATGCCTAGGAGGAGACGACGGTTGGAGTGTGTTCGATCAGAAACCTGGCAGCAGGTGTAAACTCGCCGTTATGAGACCGGCGGGGAAAGGGTCGCCAACGATAAGGTCGATAATCCCCCGGCGTGCCCGATGTTTCGGGTGCCCGGCTGCAGTCTGTCTTCGGCCGACACGGTTGCCTCCGGATGGAGGTTGTCCGGTGGCGTGGAGCCTACCTCCGGATCATTGGCCGGCGGTGGTTCTGTTGACGGCGTTTGGGCTCGGGATTCGAGAGCACCTTGAGAGCCTTGCGGGTGTCGGCCAGCTTGAACACCGCCCGTGCCTTGCCGCCGGTCCCTCCGGTCGTGCAGTACGCGTAGCTGATGTTGACGTGTGCGTGGGCAAAACGCATGCAGATGTCGGCCAAGGCGCCGGGGCGATTGGGCATCTCAACCATCAGCACCTCGGTCTCCGTCGTGGGCAGATTCAGCTTGCGGAGGGCCGCTCTTGCTTTCTCGACGTCGGTGGTCACCAGCCGCAGGACACCGTGCTCGCTGGAGTCCATGACTGTCATCGCCAGAACGTTGATCTTGGCCTCGGCAAGCCGTTGCGCCACCTGGGCCAGAACGCCCGGCTTGTTGACCATGAACACGGAGAACTGTGTTACCAGTTCCATCGCACACCTCCTCTTGTCATCTGGGCACCTTACACATCTCAGTCGCCCTCGACTGTTCACTGCCGCGATTCTCACGCCTCGCGGTTTGACCGATGGCTCAACACCGCCCGGCAGGGCGGTTGTGATACTGCGCCGTGGTCGTGCGCACAACGTACCTTCCCGGTTGACCGGGCGCTTTGCCGGGAAGGATCAACCGCCCCCCAAGACGGTGCTCGAATCGACGGATCAACCGCCAGCATGCCCATTGATCACCGGGTTCGCAGGGACTCGCGGCTTTGAAACGATTTGACTTGCTCACGTATCTATTATGGCTCCGTGTGCCCTTGAGGCCAGTGAAAAAGCACCCTGCGGATGACCTGTCGGCCGGCCAGGCGGGCGTGCTATGAAGGGATTGTGGCGGCCGGTTCTACGCCTCATCAGAAGAGGTGCCGGGCAGGCTGGCCATCAGTTCGCGTTTCAGGATTTTTCCGCTCGGCGCCCGGGGCAGATTGTCACGGAAGAGGATTGTCCGGGGCACCTTAAAGCCGGCCAGGTGGTCCCGACAGAAGGCTCTCAAGTCGGCTTCCGTGACTTCGGCACCCTCGTTGAGGATGACGAAGCCGACAACCACCTCGCCCCGCATGCTGTCGATCTGGCCAACGACCGCGGATTCCTGGACGGCGGGATGCTGCTCGAGGACCGCCTCGATCTCGCGCGGGTAGACGTTTTCGCCGCCGACGATGATGATGTCCTTGCTGCGGCCGGTGATGGTGATGTGGCCGTCGTCGGCGATTTGGACGATGTCGCCGGTTCGCAACCACCCGTCCTTGTCGAGGACCGCTGTCGTCTCCTNNCTCCGGCCGGTTGTGGTACCCTTTCATCACCGAGGGGCCGCGAACATACAGCTCGCCCGTCTGGCTGTTCGGCAATGCCTGCCCGTTCTCGTTGCGGACCTGGACCTCGACACCTGGCAGGGGCAAACCAACGGTGCCCGCGCGATGAACGGACGGGAGATCGCAGGAAATGACCGGAGACGCCTCGGTCATACCGTAGCCTTCCATGAGTCGGATGCCGGTTTTCTCAAGCATCAGGTCGTAGATCTTGCGGGGCAGGGGTTCCCCGCCGCTGACCGCGATTCTGACCCCGCGCCACCGGGAGGCGTCGATCGACTTGAGCCGCGAGATGGCGGCGTACATGCTCGGTACCGCCAGCAGCAGAGATATGCCGGGATCCGCCGCAATGGTTTCATAGACAGCCTGGGCGGAGAACCGCGGGATGAATGTTACTGTCGCCCCGAGCAGGATGGGCACTAGATTGAGTATCGTCAGGCCGAAAACGTGGAAGGGCGGAAGCACGCCCAAGAGGTGGTGTTCGGGGCCGATCTGGAAATGCTGTATGGCCGCTCGACCGTTGCTTGAGAGGTTGGCGTGGGTCAGGCAGACGCCTTTGGGCCGGCCGGTACTGCCCGAAGTATAGACAATCGCCGCCGGCTCGTCCGGCGGAACCGGCGGGGGGCCTGGCGTCCGCCTCAGCTTTTCCCAAAGATAGCGACGCGGCAGGCCCAATTGCTCGATATAGAGTGTACGGATGGTTAGCGCCGACAGGATCGACTCGAAGTGCTTCGTGCCGATAATAAGGTCGATGCCCGCGTCCTCGATGATCGNNCGGGCCTGAAGGAGGAAGTTCAGAGGGATGACGGTCCGGCCGGCCCAGATCACTCCCAAGATGGTGCCCATTCCCGCGGCGGTGCCCGGGAGCAGGACTCCGACCCGTTGGCAGTCGGTTTCCTTCAAAACGAGACGGCGCATCGCCTTGGCCAATGTGGTTAATTGGCTGTAGGTCAAGTGGCGGAAGGGGTCGATGACAGCGGTCTTGGCGGGAAACCGACCGGCGGCATCCAAGAGTGATTCAATGACCATGAATAGCGCTCTCCGAATTCGCGGCCTGTCGAGCTTCATCNNGAGCTTCATCGCATGCTATCAGGGGGCGAGTCCTTCGTCCACAGTCGAACGACCGGATAGAAGAACGCAGACGGGTTGTCCGGGAACTCAGTGCGTGCTGCTCTGCCGCTGCGGCCCAAATGCGGGTAGAATGCGGGCGATGAGATCGGAATGAGCACCGTGCACAGGCGAGAGGTCATGATGAGCAGCTTCAAACAGAGCATGTGGAGGCGATTGGCCCCAACGGCTGCCTGCTCTGGAGTCCTGCTGGTTCTCCTGGCCGGCTGTACCCAACTTGGGCCGCGGGAACGCCAGAGCTTGAATGAGGCCAAGGGCTTGTACGACCGGAACCAGTTTTCGGAGGCGATCAAGTGGCTGAACCCGGTGATCAAGGACTTTGGCCAGGCGGCTGAAATCGGTGAGGCCTACTACTTGAGAGGGTTGTGTCGCAGCAAACTGGGCGATCCGAAAGGGGCGACGGCGGATTTCGAGCAGGCCATCGCGTCCAGCCGGAACGACGCAGTCATTGTTCGCAGCAAGATCTCCCTGGCGGCGGTCTCCTTCCAGACAGGCCAGTGGTCCAAGGCCGCGGATCTCTACGTGGAAGTGGTCCCGAGGTTGGAGGACAAACCGCCGGCCGACCAGGTGTTGGTCTATGCGGGTACCGCCCTTCGTCGGGCGGGCAGATGGCGGGAGGCGACCCAGTACTATGCCCGGATTCTGCATCGGTTCCCCAACAGCCTGATTGCGGCGGACGCCCGTCGGATGGCCGGCTGGCAGCACGAGTACTTCGCAATTCAGCTTGGAGCCTATCAGGACGCGGGAAACGCCGAACGGGCCGTCCAGGCGTATCGGACCAGGAATCTGGACTTTGTTCAGATGGAGAATCATCCCTGGAGTGGTCGCGTGCTTTGGGTGGTGATGACCGGCCGGCATCGGACCTACGAGGATGCGGTGGCGGCGCTCAATCGGATCAGATCGATCGTACCCGATGCCAGTATCATCCCTTAGCGGTTAAACTGGTGGGGGTGGGGCGGAGTCCTCCAGCACGGAACGCCCTGCCGAGTTGTGAACCGTCCGGCGGCAGCCCGCCTGAGGGGTCATGGAAGCGATGCCCGGATCTCCGACAACCCGGTTTCTGGTCCGAATCGGTCGTGCATTGATGGTGCGGCCGGTGCGGGCGGCTACTGTTTTTGTCGCGACGCTGCTCGCGTGCATGGCCGTCTGTTTCTTGACCGAGTGGTGCGACCGGGCATCGGTCACGCTGACCATCAGGACCCTGGGGGCCGCCCCGGCCTCGGGTGAGGCCGCCGCTGATGGCGACCGCTCTGTCCTTTCAACGGTCTATCTTGACCTGCTTCGTTCGGACACGATCCTTGCTCGCACGTTGCTTGTCGTGAGCTATCCCGATTCGCCGGCGGCGGCCGAGTGGCGGAAGGCACGTGACGAGTGGGAAGGAGCCCATTCGCCCGAGGCGTGGGCAGCCCTCTCAAAGGCCTTGCACCAACTCGACGCCGAGGCCGAACGTCTTCGTCGCGACGAGGTTGCCGGCCGGACGATGCTGGCGAATCTGGCCGCATTGTCCGAAAGGGTTGACGTGATGCCTTACGGGTCGCAAGGATTGCCTGATGTCGTGAAGATGTCGGTATCCTGGCCGGCTAAGTGCGGAGACGTGAGGCTGGTGGCGGATTGTCTGTCACAAATGGCCTGCGATCGATGGCAGGAAGTGCAAATGCGGTCCGCGCAGGACGCTTCGGATTTCATTCGGCTCCGGCGAGAGAGCCTGAGACCGGGCCAACTGGCGCCCGCTGAGAATGCCATGCGTCAGTTCGTGGAGGAAGAGCTGGAATCGCCGGCTGATCTGGTTCACCTCGAGCAATTGAGCCGCTCCGGTGAAGAGGCCGATCTTACGGTGTTCATCAAGCGAATGCGACAGGAGCTGCTTTCGCTGGATTCGCAGCAGGCCGAGTCTCGAAAGCTTCGTCGACTTCTGCTCGAAGCGCTCCCGGCCTGTCTGTGGAAGGGCGCCCCACGGCGCGGCGATGACGGCGAGTTGATTGACCCGACGTGTCGCGCGTCGATGAAAAGCAGTTGCCGGACCATGACCCGGTACTGGCTGATATCACGCAGGTGATTCCCCGGGAGGCCCTGGATCGCAACGTCGTGCTGAACCGCCTCAAGGCCCGCGAAGCGGAACTGCTGCAGGAGTGGAACCGGCTTCGCAGCGAATTCAACGCCGCTCACATGGGCATCGCCGACAAGCGGGTGGAATTGGCCCGGACTCGGCGTGAGATCCTGACCCAGGTGATCGGCGAGGCGGCGCAACTGAAGGTCTCCATCGCGGCCACGGCCGCCCGCCAGACGGAGGTGCAGCAGCGCCTCGAAGCCGCCGAGCGGCAGCTCCAGCGTCTGACTGCCCGACTGGGGCGCTATCAGCAACTGACCCAGGAACTCGAGGCGTCGCGGAAGCGTTACTTTCAGATGTGGCTTGACCAGACGCAGTCAATGAAGGACCAGTGGCAAGGGCACCCGGCGGCCATACTCCAGGTATTGGACGTCTCGGCTGACTATTCCGGCCGGCGGGCGCTGCTGGCCAGTCCTTGGAAGGCGGACGGTGAGCCGACCCGCGTCGGCACGTCCATCGGGGATATCACGGCCGGGCTTTTCT
>MTKZ01011781.1_pt1 | contig 10713 bp, 10 predicted proteins | sample 1042781 | NCBI WGS metagenome assembly MTKZ01 (sample SAMN06212207, study PRJNA360539) | anaerobic digester metagenome | biome: Wastewater treatment plant; material: sludge; isolation source: anaerobic digester fed with sludge from wastewater treatment plant | place: Denmark: WWTP Viborg ...
TGAAGCCGCCTGAGTTTAACACAAAACGCCCCTCGAGCTGTCTACAAAACCGGGGCCACTTCACAGCGCACTTCCGCGCGCTGCAACTTCAGACGATAGAGCAGGGGAGACATCGCTAGGGCTAGTCTCAATAGAGCAGCGCACTTCCGCGCGCTGCAACAAGTTAAGATAGCACGAGTCACGCGTGGAGAACCTCAAATGTCTCAATAGAGCAGCGCACTTCCGCGCGCTGCAACCACAACAAAATCTGCGAGACCATTCACAAACACGAGGAGTCTCAATAGAGCAGCGCACTTCCGCGCGCTGCAACGGAAAAATTTCATGGAGACGGTCCAGGAGATGTTCAGTCTCAATAGAGCAGCGCACTTCCGCGCGCTGCAACTTCAGACGATAGAGCAGGGGAGACATCGCTAGGGCTAGTCTCAATAGAGCAGCGCACTTCCGCGCGCTGCAACCACAACAAAATCTGCGAGACCATTCACAAACACGAGGAGTCTCAATAGAGCAGCGCACTTCCGCGCGCTGCAACGGGTCGGAGTCCTTGACAAGCTCCGCATCTATTGGGAGTCTCAATAGAGCAGCGCACTTCCGCGCGCTGCAACCGACGGCTGCGGCGGGCTAGGCAGTCCACCGCCCTGTAAGTCTCAATAGAGCAGCGCACTTCCGCGCGCTGCAACCTCTGTTACTCAACCAGGCTGGAGGGGTTAATCTCGTCTCAATAGAGCAGCGCACTTCCGCGCGCTGCAACCGGGAGGAGGTCCCCATTGACCTCCCGTGGTGGTGGGTCTCAATAGAGCAGCGCACTTCCGCGCGCTGCAACCCGGTGAGTATGAGTTCAGGCGCTTCTGGGCTAGCCGCGGTCTCAATAGAGCAGCGCACTTCCGCGCGCTGCAACCGACCACCGTTGCCCCGGGGAGTGGGAGGGGCTCGGGAGTCTCAATAGAGCAGCGCACTTCCGCGCGCTGCAACTGCTCCATCGAAGGATCGCCCACTGCCTCCTCAACAGGGTCTCAATAGAGCAGCGCACTTCCGCGCGCTGCAACTGACCAGCCCTACGAGCGGGAGAAGGTTCTCTCCCAGCGTCTCAATAGAGCAGCGCACTTCCGCGCGCTGCAACGACCCGCACCTTCAAAATAATAGTGTTTGTCCTCTGGAGTCTCAATAGAGCAGCGCACTTCCGCGCGCTGCAACATGAATCTCCAATCACCGCTGTCTTCTCCTTGGATGGATGTCGCAATAGAGCAGCGCACTTCCGCGCGCTGCAACCCTAACACTCGAGCGTGACGATGTCGAATGCTTCCTGGAGTCTCAATAGAGCAGCGCACTTCCGCGCGCTGCAACCGGCAGGAGTGCGCCGCCACCACGCGCGCCAGCACGTCCCGTCTCAATAGAGCAGCGCACTTCCGCGCGCTGCAACGGAGCCTCGCCAGGACCCCCGGGATCCTGGCCGAGAGGGGTCTCAATAGAGCAGCGCACTTCCGCGCGCTGCAACGCGACTCCGACGAGCCCTGCCGCGACAGGGTCTCGGAGGTCTCAATAGAGCAGCGCACTTCCGCGCGCTGCAACACAATGTGCTTGCCAGCGTGACGGGCGTAGCCTGCATTGTCTCAATAGAGCAGCGCACTTCCGCGCGCTGCAACATGCGATGAAGAAGAGGATGAGGAAGATGGCTGCCCGTCTCAATAGAGCAGCGCACTTCCGCGCGCTGCAACCTACGCGATAAGTCGGCTATCGCCGGCTTCAAGAGGTCTCAATAGAGCAGCGCACTTCCGCGCGCTGCAACCACGCTGATGCCCGGCTTTACGTCTCCGAACATCTCCATGTCTCAATAGAGCAGCGCACTTCCGCGCGCTGCAACTCGGCATCCCACTGCAAGGCATACATGAGGCCGTCGTGTCTCAATAGAGCAGCGCACTTCCGCGCGCTGCAACTCGAAGGCTGCGGGCTGCGGCTCGCAGCTTTCAGCGTTGTCTCAATAGAGCAGCGCACTTCCGCGCGCTGCAACTTACAGAAGGAAGGCCCCCACCACCTTCCAGCAGACTCGTCTCAATAGAGCAGCGCACTTCCGCGCGCTGCAACACAAGGTATACTAGTTAAGAGACCGTCCGTCGTGTGGTCTCAATAGAGCAGCGCACTTCCGCGCGCTGCAACGTATAAATATATTGTGGGGAGCAAGTCGCAGCTCGCCCAGTCTCAATAGAGCAGCGCACTTCCGCGCGCTGCAACTTGGCGTTAAGCAGCGCCATTACCGCAGCCCCTATGGTCTCAATAGAGCAGCGCACTTCCGCGCGCTGCAACGCCGACCTGGGCGCACGTCGCCCTCTGGGTGGCCAGCGGTCTCAATAGAGCAGCGCACTTCCGCGCGCTGCAACGGGATCCTGGCTGGTGGCCCGAGGAGCAAGACGCTCCAGTCTCAATAGAGCAGCGCACTTCCGCGCGCTGCAACGGCCTGACGTCGTGGCTCTGGCCACAGGCCATCCCGGTCTCAATAGAGCAGCGCACTTCCGCGCGCTGCAACCCGAGCCACGGATTCTGCGACGAATCTGTCCATGCGTGGTCTCAATAGAGCAGCGCACTTCCGCGCGCTGCAACCGTAAGAATAACGTCGTTCGAGAGTGTTCCCACCCTGTCTCAATAGAGCAGCGCACTTCCGCGCGCTGCAACCTTCCCGTAGAACGTGGGGACGCCCTTCGATTCGGAGAGTCTCAATAGAGCAGCGCACTTCCGCGCGCTGCAACCGGTGCGGAAAACACCGAGCCATGGGATGGGCTCCTCGTCTCAATAGAGCAGCGCACTTCCGCGCGCTGCAACTAAGGGCCCGCAGGGACGCCCCGCGGGGGGCATTCATGTCTCAATAGAGCAGCGCACTTCCGCGCGCTGCAACGGGTCCATCCACGGGTACATGCAAAATCAGTATGTGCGTCTCAATAGAGCAGCGCACTTCCGCGCGCTGCAACCATCGAAGGCTCTTATGGCTATCTCGATGGCCTTCCTCAGGTCTCAATAGAGCAGCGCACTTCCGCGCGCTGCAACCGGATGAAGCCTACGCGGAAGGTGGTCGTAAGTAATGAGTCTCAATAGAGCAGCGCACTTCCGCGCGCTGCAACTTGTCTCTCCCGGCGTGTCGTGGGTGACCATTCCTGCTGGTCTCAATAGAGCAGCGCACTTCCGCGCGCTGCAACCATCTCGTCCTTGTCCCCCACGGACATGCCGGCCTGGCCGTCTCAATAGAGCAGCGCACTTCCGCGCGCTGCAACGAGGCGCTCTTCGTCAGGAGAGAGGCGTCGCGGGTCTCAATAGAGCAGCGCACTTCCGCGCGCTGCAACAGTCGTAAAATGATAGTATGGTTTGATTCGGCCAAGAATGTCTCAATAGAGCAGCGCACTTCCGCGCGCTGCAACATAGCCGCAACGTCTGCCTCCGTTGCGCCACCCTCCTGTCTCAATAGAGCAGCGCACTTCCGCGCGCTGCAACTGAAGTCGACGTCGATTGGGGGCCCAAGGCGTCTCAGTCTCAATAGAGCAGCGCACTTCCGCGCGCTGCAACACGATCCGGACAGGACATCCGACGACCGCCTGGCAGAGTCTCAATAGAGCAGCGCACTTCCGCGCGCTGCAACCCTACTATCACTCTCACTCATGAAAGGAGGTGAAGTGAGTCTCAATAGAGCAGCGCACTTCCGCGCGCTGCAACCGAAATGTGCCTGGAGGAGGTGGACTGCGGCTACCTAGAGTCTCAATAGAGCAGCGCACTTCCGCGCGCTGCAACCGTCGCCTATCTCGGACAGGTAGCCGACGAGACCTGGGAGTCTCAATAGAGCAGCGCACTTCCGCGCGCTGCAACCCTTCGGTGGCCGCCCGATTCCGCCGGGCGCGGTCGGGTCTCAATAGAGCAGCGCACTTCCGCGCGCTGCAACGGCAGGAGTGCACCACCACCACGCGAGCCAGCACGCCCCGTCTCAATAGAGCAGCGCACTTCCGCGCGCTGCAACTCTATCGCCCTCGCGCCGGCTTTCCAGTCGCCTAGGCGGTCTCAATAGAGCAGCGCACTTCCGCGCGCTGCAACGGGCCAGAAGGAGGATCGCATGAACGCGACCAAGCTGGTCTCAATAGAGCAGCGCACTTCCGCGCGCTGCAACATGTTGATCCGCCCCGTCTTAATGCGAATCCCGGGAGGTCTCAATAGAGCAGCGCACTTCCGCGCGCTGCAACTTTCGAGATCGTCCCACCACTTCATAGACGACCTCCTTTGTCTCAATAGAGCAGCGCACTTCCGCGCGCTGCAACGAGGAGAGATGCCTGATCTATGGCAGGAATGTACCTGTGTCTCAATAGAGCAGCGCACTTCCGCGCGCTGCAACAGAAGGACACCGGGGAGGTCACATTTTGAGTTCGACTTCGTCTCAATAGAGCAGCGCACTTCCGCGCGCTGCAACCTCCCCCGGGGGCCCTGAGGGGGTAGAAATAAAGCCCGTCTCAATAGAGCAGCGCACTTCCGCGCGCTGCAACTTGTTCTCCCGGACGGGAGGACGGGTTTCCTCGCCCCCTTGTCTCAATAGAGCAGCGCACTTCCGCGCGCTGCAACTGGCTCTCCTGCGAAGTAGATGACGCAGGAGATGAGTGTCTCAATAGAGCAGCGCACTTCCGCGCGCTGCAACGCCCTCAGCCGTACTCCTGGTGGAGTCCGAGGGCTTTTGTCTCAATAGAGCAGCGCACTTCCGCGCGCTGCAACAGAGGACCCCGAACTCGTTCTCGATCTACAGCTCCAACGTCTCAATAGAGCAGCGCACTTCCGCGCGCTGCAACCGTCATGTCCTGCTGCTGAGCGTTCATCTGCTGCACCATGTCTCAATAGAGCAGCGCACTTCCGCGCGCTGCAACACTCAGGGGCGGGAAGTGTAAGCCCCTATGCTTCAGAAAGTCTCAATAGAGCAGCGCACTTCCGCGCGCTGCAACCGAGGAGTTCATTGACTCCACGATATCATGGCTCCACTTGTCTCAATAGAGCAGCGCACTTCCGCGCGCTGCAACTTAAAATCCGCCCGTCGGAGTTTTCGTACATTAAGATGTCTCAATAGAGCAGCGCACTTCCGCGCGCTGCAACGAAGAAGAGCCTGTCGAGGTCGAGCCTGTCGAGGCCGGTCTCAATAGAGCAGCGCACTTCCGCGCGCTGCAACAGCTCGAGGCTCAAGCGGGAAATCGCTCCGGCATCCGCTTGTCTCAATAGAGCAGCGCACTTCCGCGCGCTGCAACGCCATCCTGGGCCTTGCGTGGCGCACGGGAGCCACGCGGGTCTCAATAGAGCAGCGCACTTCCGCGCGCTGCAACACATCCTGGATGACGCTGTCAGGGTGACAGCGGCTATGAGTCTCAATAGAGCAGCGCACTTCCGCGCGCTGCAACGGCAGGAGACCTCCTTGCAGGAGGCGGTAAACCTCGGCCTGTCTCAATAGAGCAGCGCACTTCCGCGCGCTGCAACGCACCGGGGCGGTCGCATTTCGAGTATGACTTCATCGGTCTCAATAGAGCAGCGCACTTCCGCGCGCTGCAACCCATTTGGGGGCTGCTACCGGTATGACGGCGCCGTGTCTCAATAGAGCAGCGCACTTCCGCGCGCTGCAACCTCCTCTCCCCGGGGAGGGAGTTCAGGCTCATCCGTCTCAATAGAGCAGCGCACTTCCGCGCGCTGCAACCACTCCTGGACGGCGGCTGGGTTTCCCCACCCGCCATTGTCTCAATAGAGCAGCGCACTTCCGCGCGCTGCAACTTGCGCAAGGGCATCCCCTCGTGCATGGCCATTACGCGGGCCGTCTCAATAGAGCAGCGCACTTCCGCGCGCTGCAACATGATGGATATCACCAATTGATTGAGTGGGCCCTCGTCGTCTCAATAGAGCAGCGCACTTCCGCGCGCTGCAACATAGCCTGCCTCGACCAGTCGTCGAGTTTCTGCTGGCTGTCTCAATAGAGCAGCGCACTTCCGCGCGCTGCAACTTGCGTCTGGATGCATTTAGGTCCGGTGGGTCATACCTGTCTCAATAGAGCAGCGCACTTCCGCGCGCTGCAACAGAAGGCTGGTCTACTGGATCAAGTCCAAGAAGGGGTCTCAATAGAGCAGCGCACTTCCGCGCGCTGCAACTCAGCAAAGCTAACACAGTTCGAATCTGTCCCCACCCTGTCTCAATAGAGCAGCGCACTTCCGCGCGCTGCAACTCAGAAGGGAGAGTAATGGACCAGTCGGCGAATACGTCTCAATAGAGCAGCGCACTTCCGCGCGCTGCAACGATAGTACTCGAGGATGGGCGGAAGGGATATCTAGCCGTCTCAATAGAGCAGCGCACTTCCGCGCGCTGCAACATGCCGGGCGTGCTGGCAACCTTGTGCAAGCCTTCGGCGGTCTCAATAGAGCAGCGCACTTCCGCGCGCTGCAACACGAGGAGCTTCATCCCTGCTCCTCCTTTCCGTTGCGGGTCTCAATAGAGCAGCGCACTTCCGCGCGCTGCAACAGTGATACATCGGGTCTCCCTCCCGTACTGGTGAGAGTCTCAATAGAGCAGCGCACTTCCGCGCGCTGCAACAAAGGTTGACGACATCTCTACGCAGCTTGCTACCGTGCTGTCTCAATAGAGCAGCGCACTTCCGCGCGCTGCAACCCGGCGGTGCATTAAAGGCCACCCGCATCGGTCTTCCGGCGTCTCAATAGAGCAGCGCACTTCCGCGCGCTGCAACTTTCGGAGAAGGAGGAGTTTAGCGCTCCTCCTTCTCCTGTCTCAATAGAGCAGCGCACTTCCGCGCGCTGCAACCGGCGGCGGCGAGGAGGGCCAGCATGGGGGCTAGTCTCGGGTCTCAATAGAGCAGCGCACTTCCGCGCGCTGCAACTCTAGTATTGGCAATCGCTCCGTATCCGCCCCCCTCTTGTCTCAATAGAGCAGCGCACTTCCGCGCGCTGCAACCCGGGGCCTCTCTGCGGCCCCGAGGATCCTGGCCGAGTCTCAATAGAGCAGCGCACTTCCGCGCGCTGCAACGCCCCGGGGGCCACCCGGATCCCGACTTGGTTCTTGGGTCTCAATAGAGCAGCGCACTTCCGCGCGCTGCAACTTGGGGCCGGAAAGGAGGGTCGCATGAACGCGACCAAGCTGTCTCAATAGAGCAGCGCACTTCCGCGCGCTGCAACCGACGCACAGTGTAGCCGGGTTGGCCATGGACTAGGGTGTCTCAATAGAGCAGCGCACTTCCGCGCGCTGCAACGCAAGGGCTATGCGGCGGGCGGTAGCCCAGTAGCGCCGTCTCAATAGAGCAGCGCACTTCCGCGCGCTGCAACACCGCCTGGCAGACCGGGCGGACGATGGATGGGTACGGTCTCAATAGAGCAGCGCACTTCCGCGCGCTGCAACAGCCCCCTCAGGGGGCTATGGCCGGCAACAGGTTAAGCGGCCTGTTGCGCAGACCTGACCTGGAAGGACGCCGATTCGAGAGCCTGCCGCGGCAGGCTTCGGCATGATGCTGTCAGTAAACCTCTTATGGCTGCGCATACCTTCCAGGCCCCGTTCTCCTGTCAGAAAAACCGCCAGTTTGTCGTTAATATCAGTATGAATCAATTCAGTGCCATCCCCCAGAGGCGAGATGTCGAACGCGGCCGTGCCGCCCCTTCCGGCATCATCCCGCTTCGAAGCGGCCTGCCGATCATCACTGTGAGCAGTCTTGACACCTTCATGGACTGCCCTCTGCAGTTCTACCTCAAGCTCCAGTACACCGGGAAGCACCCGCGACAGCGCAGCGACAGGAGACAGGAGCGGCCCGCACGACAGCCTCCCGTCGCTCCCGCTCCAACCACCGCGCCCAGGTTCCGCAGCAAGGATCTTTTCAGCGACAGTCTGGGCATCAAGGGCAGATGCAGGATTCTCGAGCGCAGCGGGCAATGCATCCCGGTGCTCATGAGAAACCGCAGGGCAACAACCGTGGCGATGTCCGAACTCGTTCTGCTCGGCGCCTATTCCCTCCTGCTGTCCGTCTCCGGCGAGAGGATCGGCAGGGGCATCCTCTGGTGCCCCGGCGACGATTCGCAGCTCGAGGTGAGCATCGACGAAGGGCTCCTCCGCCGGACCATTGAGGTGATCACAGAAGCACGGAAGACTGCCGGAGCATCCACAAAGCCTGCGGCCCAGCCGGGAGCGTGGTGCTCCTCCTGCTGCTACCGGACTCACTGCGATACCAGGACGGCAGCCGCCTCGGAATCCGTGAAGCTGGACGACCTCGTATCCGGATTCATCGAAGCCGGCCTCAGCGATCCCCCGGGCGAAGCTGCCGAAATCAGGCTGCCGGAGGGCCTTCCCATGTACGTTCAGGATCAGGGGGCTTCCGTCAGTCTTGACGGCGCGTGCCTGAAGATCGCCACTGGCGAGGGCAGGCAGTCCACAACACGCCTTGCGGACATTTCCGAAATCTGCCTCATGGGCAACGTGCAGATAACGGTACAGGCTCTCCGTATGGCTCTGAGACGCGACATCCCGGTGCTCTTCTTCAGCAGCAGGGGCAGGTTCGAGGGTATCGCCCAGGGGTTCTCGGGGAACAATGCCGCGATCAGGAAGGCTCAGTTCGCCGCGATCGAGGATCCCCTGCTGAAGAACAGATTCTCCTGCGCCATCGTCAACTCGAAGATCCGCAACAGTCGAACCCTGATGCGGCGCAACCTGGGCGACGGATCGCTCGAAGAAACAAGGCAGCTTACGCATCTCGCCGCCCGGGCGACGACTGCCGAGGGACTGGACGCTCTCAGGGGAATCGAGGGCGCCGCCGCCTCCATCTACTTCGGCAGGTTCGGGGAGATGATCGGGAAGCAGGGCAGCGAGCGTGGTCTGTCGTTCGAGACCAGGAACAGGAGACCGCCGAGGGATCCGGTGAACGCCATGCTGTCCTTCTCATACGGACTCCTGGTCAAGGACTGCGTCGTCGCCCTGATGGGAAACGGCCTCGACCCGATGCACGGCCTCTACCACACAAGCAGGCCGCGGAGACCCGGCCTCGCGCTGGACCTGATGGAGCCCTTCAGACCGATGGTCTGCGAGGGGACGGTGCTGTCCCTCGTAAACAGAGGCGAGCTGACCTCGGACGACTTCGAGAACTCCGAAACTGCGGTGATGATGGCTCCGGAGGCCAGGAGGAAGCTTCTCCATGCCTATGAAAGGCGCCTGGGGGCGAAGGTGACCGACCCCGCGTCGGGCAGGGAGACCTGTCTCAGGACGCTGCTCTACAGAGCCGCCTCGTCCGTTGCGGCATTTCTGCTGAGGAGGACGGAAGTGCTGGACCTCCCGGTGTGGAGATAGCATGCGCGTAGTCTACATCGTGTGCTACGACATCTCGGACCCCAGGAGGCTCAGAAAGGTATTCCGCGCCATGAAGGGCGCGGGGGATCACCTGCAGCTCTCCGTATTCCTCTGCAGGCTCAGCGACAGGCAGAAGGCCCGGCTTCAGGCCCATCTCCGGGAGATAGTCGACCCAGAATCCGACCAGGTGCTGTTCGTGCCCGTCTGCTCGGAGGACAACCTTTCCAGCCTGCCCACCGAGACGGTCGGGCTGCCGATGATCGTACACCCGAGGCAGGCCGCGATCTTCTAGCGCCAAGCCTCGTTCCCCCGGCTTGCGCCCGGCCGGCGGGGTTGCGATCTTGATCACATGGAAGTCGAACCGAACTTCGATCCCATCTCCCTCGAGCCCGTACAGGCGGTGCGGTACCGGATCGCAGGCAACCAGCCGCGGATCACGGATGCAGTGCGTGTCGGCGAGGCTATGCGCACCGCTGTTCTTTCCGTCGCCGGCAGCATGTTCGGATTCGACGGAATCCCGACGGCATTCAGCGGCAAGGACAGGGACGGCATCCGCCGGGATGACGACCACATGCATGCCTTCTACCTCTGCGAGCCGGATCTTTCCTCCGGGACAGTGACGCATCTCTGCGTCCATGTCCCTGCAGGGCTGCAGCCGGATCATCTCGCCGTCCTCGCCGGCGTGACGAGGTTCTGGGTGCGTGGACCCGAAGGTTTCTGGCTCGAGCCCGACGAAGCCGACCCCTTCGCCGTATCCCCCGCTTTCGGCGAGGCGTGCGAGTGGTTTTCCCTGACCCCCTTCGTTCCGGGACGGCATCCTCACGTGAAGAGGAGCGAGAAGCACAACCGGTCCGATTATGCTTCAGGCCTGGCGCGAGAACTGGGGAAGCAGGTTCGCGCCGAGCTGTCCGCCCGGGCGCTTCCGGAACCAGTCGGAGTCGAGATAGGATGGAGAGGGGGGCTCGTAACGGATGCCGGTGCGATCCCATGGAGCGACTTCACGAGATGGAGAAGCGCAGATGCCGCCCAGCCCGCCGTCAGATACGGACACGGGATAAGACTTCGATTCGCCGCACCTGTGCGCGGACCGATCGCCCTGGGCTATGCCAGCCACTTCGGCCTGGGAATGTTCTACCCGAAGCGCTGAGTCCGGTGTCAGAGGGAAAAACGTCAAATACTCAAAAATCGCGGGTATTTTCCTTTTGAGAATACGGTAACGCGATAGAGATAGATGACGATCAGGTGCTGAATACTGGAATCACCTGCCGGTTGATAGTCGCGCAATCTTGATCGAAAACCGGATCGTAAGTCCGTCAAGCTGAGTTTTTGACGTTTTTTCCTCTGACACCGATCTGGTAGAGGGAGTGGTAGAAGCCTTTCGCTGCGAGAAGG
>MTKZ01010595.1_pt3 | contig 10712 bp, 10 predicted proteins | sample 1042781 | NCBI WGS metagenome assembly MTKZ01 (sample SAMN06212207, study PRJNA360539) | anaerobic digester metagenome | biome: Wastewater treatment plant; material: sludge; isolation source: anaerobic digester fed with sludge from wastewater treatment plant | place: Denmark: WWTP Viborg ...
AACGAGCCCCGCCGCTATCGTTGAAAGCAATATATGGGACACCATTTTTTAATGCTTTAAGCATAACTTCGCAAATTTTCCAGGCGTGGCGACTACCGACGCTACCACCCATAACTGTAAAATCCTGAGATGAAGCATAAGCAAGGCGGCCATTAATTGCACCCATCGCTGTAACAACACCATCACCAGGTAATTTTTTGCCCTCCATTCCGAAGGAATCACCGGAATGTTCTACGAATTTGTTCATTTCATCGTAAAATCCATTATCAAATAATAAATGAAGTCTCTCACGAGCAAGCAATTTACCTGCATTGTGCTGAGCTTCAATTTTGTCGAGACCTCCACCAAGAAGGATTTCGGCTTCTTTTTTCTTAAGCTCTTCGATTTTTTCTTTTACTGTTGCCATACTCATTAATTGTTTTTTAAAAAAACGATTTTTATGATACAAAACTATAAAATATATCTAACTTAAACAACTTTTTGATACAAATTTATCGATAATTCTCTATTCTAAATAGTCTGTTTATTTTCAATGACTTACAAAATTTTATTAATATTTTTTAATATTTTAAAGATTTTTATCGAGATAATAATATCAATAAAACATTATCAAATTAAATTTTCCACAATTCAAAATCTATCGTAATTGAATTTTATATATTCGTTATATTTGTTAGGTTCTTTGATGAAATATTAAGGGTAAAAAATGCCGCAATTTGTTCATTTGCACAATCATAGTCATTATTCAATATTAGATGCACTACCAACTATAAAGGAATTAGTTGCAGCTGCTGTCGAGGACAGACAACCGGCAATTGCATTAACCGACCACGGAGTAATGTATGGAACGATAGAATTTTATCAGGAAGTTTTGAATGTAAATAAAAGTTTAAAGGAAAAGGGAGAAGAATACCAAATAAAGCCAATTATTGGTTTTGAGGCGTATATCGCAAGTGGTTCGCGTTTCGATAAGACTTCACTAAAAGCAGACACAAAAAGGAAAAATTATTACCATCTTTTATTATTAGCAAAAGATATAAAAGGTTATAAAAACTTAATTAAGTTGACGTCAATTGGGCACCTAGAAGGGTTCTACTATCGACCAAGAATAGACAAAGAGGTGCTTGAAAAATACAGCGAAGGGCTTATTTGCACATCGGCTTGTCTTGGGGGAGTGGTTTCATCGCACTTGCTTAAAGGTGATTATGAAAAAGCAAAAGAAGAAGCAAAATATTACAAGAATTTATTTGGGGATGATTTTTACTTAGAAATTCAGAATCATTTTTATGATGAAGACCAAATAATACTGCGGGATATGCCCAAATTAGCGAAAGAGCTTGGAATTAAGCTTGTCGCTACAAATGATATTCATTATATGAAGCAGGAAGAAGCAATAGCCCATAATATTCTACTGAATATTAGAGATGCCTCGGGTAGCGAAGCTGTTGATTACAAGAAGTTAAGATATAGAACGCCCGAATTTTACTTTAAGACTTCTGCCCAAATGGTAGAAATATTCAAGGACTTCCCTGAGGCAATTGCTTCTACACTTGAAATTGCTGAAAAATGTAACTGTGAGCTTGATTTAAAAACACTGTATATGCCGGAGTTTCCAATTCCTGTCAATTCGAAAGCTGAATCGTTAGATGATTATTTGCGTGAACTTGTATTCGAAGGTTTAAAGAAGAAATATGAGAAATTAACTGATGAGATTGTTCAAAGAGCTGAATACGAGCTCGAAGTAATCAAGAATATGAAATTTCCAGGCTATTTTTTGATTGTGTGGGATTTCATCAGAGCGGCAAAGGAAAGAGGTGTAAGAGTTGGACCCGGTAGGGGTTCAGCTGCGGGAAGTATAGTAGCATACGCACTGGATATTACGAATGTAGACCCGTTGAAGTATAATTTACTTTTCGAAAGATTTTTAAATCCGGATAGAATTTCAATGCCCGATATTGATATAGATTTTGCAGATGATAAAAGATACAGAGTAATTGAATACGTGAAAGAAAAATATGGAGCAAATGCAGTTGCACAAATCATTACTTTCAGCAAATTATCGAGCCGTGCTGTTTTGACTGACGTTGCAAGAGTATTGAGTATACCACTTAACACAGTTAAAGAAATAACTTCCAAAATACCGGTTATTCTTGGGAAGGTAATGCCAATATCTGAGGCAATCGAACTGCCTGACCTGAAATGGTTGAAAGAGACAAAAGACGAGAAAATACAGGAATTCATTGAATATTCAAAAATGCTGGAAAATCGGAACAGAGGTGTTTCGACACACGCTGCGGGAGTTGTAATCGCGCCGGGTGAAATCACTGATTTTGTTCCAGTAGTTCCACCTGCAAAAAGTGAAAAAGAATCAAATGACGTTGTTACGCAATATTCAATGGCAGAGCTGGAAGCAGCAGGACTTGTCAAGATGGACTTTTTAGGTTTAAAAACTCTTTCAGTAATAGAAAATACTCTAAATATGATAAAAGAAAATCACGGTATTGAAATTGACATAGACAAAATTGATTTTGATGACCCGGATACATATAATTTGATAAGTGAGGGACATACTCTTGCTGTGTTCCAATTTGAATCGGACGGGATGCAAGATTATTTGAGGAAGTTGAAGCCGCAGAATCTGGAAGAACTTACTGCTATGAATGCTTTGTATAGACCAGGACCAATGGAGAATATTCCTGAATTTATCGATAGAAAATTTGGGCGGAAACCGATTGAATATTTGCATCCGTATATGGAGGAATCGCTAAAAAACACATACGGGATTATCGTTTATCAGGAGCAAGTAATGCAACTTGTTCAAAAAATAGCGGGATTTTCGCTTGGACAAGCAGATTTTTTGCGAAGGGCAATGGGCAAAAAGAAAAAATCAGAAATGGATAAAATGAAGCCGTTATTTATTGAAGGAGCTAAGAAAAATGGCATTAATGAGAAATTAGCACAGGAAATATTTGATTTAATTGAGAAGTTTGCTAATTATGGTTTTAACAAATCACATTCGCTTGCTTATTCATATCTTGCTTTTCAAACAGCCTGGCTAAAAACGCACTATCCTGCTGAATTTTTAGCTGCAAATATGACAAACGAAATTAACAATCAGGACAAGATTGTTGAGTTAATTGATGAAGCGAAAAAGTTTAAAATCAAAGTATTAGCACCAGACATAAATCAATCAAAAACTAATTTTATTGCAAAAGGCGATGTAATTTATTTTGGGTTAGCTGCAATAAAGAACGTAGGAATTCCAGCGGTGGACAATATAGTTCAAGCAAGAGAAAGTGGAGATTTCACTTCGTTTTTCGATTTTGTGCGGCGTGTCGATACTTCTCTTATAAATCGGAGGACAATCGAAGCGCTGATTTACGCCGGTGCATTTGATAGGCTCCACCCAAATAGCAGAGCTTCGTTGTATGAATCAATTGACACAGCATTAGATTATGCAAAAGCTTATCAAAATTTCAAAGCAGAGGCAACTGACAGTTTGTTCGGTGGTCAAAGCGACGCAGAACCCAAAATGCCGAAATTAATAAATATCGAAGAATGGGAACAAAGTAAGAAATTAGAAAAGGAAAAGGAATACCTGAACTTTTATATTTCGGGACATCCTTTGCAAGAATATGAAATAATCTTGAAATCAGTGAATATTTTTTCGTTCGCAGATGTAGATAATCCGCAAATTGGAGATTACTTGCGAGTGATGGGGCTTGTCTCAGAAATAAGAACAAGATTGGATAAGAATAAAAATACTGTTGGATTTGTTACTTTGGAGGATTTTAGCAGCAAATTGAGGGTGATTTTTTGGAGCGAGGCATATAGCCAGTATCAAAGTGTAATTGAAAAGGACAAACCGCTTGTAGTAGTTGGTAATTCATCATTTAGTGGTGAATTTATAGAGATTGTCGCAGACCAGGCATTCGGCATTGATGAATTTGTCGATAAATATGTGGAAGGTTTTAAAATATGGGTTGATATCGATAGCATATCTGAAAATGCAATTGAAGATATGGCAAGCAAGCTCGAAAAGTCCGATAAAGAAATAAAAATTCAATTTTTTATTAAAAATGGTAAAATAAAGAAAAATTACATAGCATTTAATCAACGTTTTTCTACAAGCAAGAGAAATATTGATTTATTAAGTGAGATTTTCGGTGAAATAAATGTAAGATTACTTATTTCCAATTTTGAAAAGCCAGCAAAGAAAAATGGGAACCGATGGAGTAAAAATTAAAACTATTGAAATTCGCTTGCCGATTGAATATACGAAAGCAGAATTAGAGCATAAAATTGCCCGAATTGTGGGTAGTAATTTATTTTCTTATGATATAGTTCTCAAAAGTCTTGATGCAAGGAACAAAAGAGATGTACACTGGAAAATTAGAATAAATGTAATTGAGGGCGAAAGCAAACATAATTTCAAAAGTAATACTTTAGAAATACCATACAGAAAAAGAAATAAGAAAATATGTGTTATTGGAAGTGGTCCGGCAGGCTTTTTTGCTGCTTATGTTCTTCAAAAAGCTGGATATGAGACAATTATTATCGAAAGAGGATGTGAGGTAGCGAAAAAAGCAGGCAAATTAGCAATTTCGAGCAGAAAGGTGAATTTTCTGAAAGTGCTAACTATGCTTTTGGCGAAGGTGGTGCAGGAACTTTTTCAGACGGGAAACTAACTTCTCGAACTAAGAATATTGATAAAGAAAAAAACTTCATAATAGAGAGTTATATTGAAGCAGGTGCACCAGAGGAAATACGTTATTTATCGCATCCACATATTGGAACTAACAACTTAATTAAGGTTGTAAGAAATTTAAGGGACAGGTTTGAAGCAATTGGGGGCAAAATTCTATTTGAAACGACACTGATAAATATTAAAATAAATGATAGAAGTGTTGTAGCAATTGAAACAGACAAAGGGAAAATAGAATGTGAATATTTACTTGTGGCAAGTGGTCATTCAGCGTATGATACATATCGCTTGTTATTGAGCAAAGGAGTGAAATTTCAAAATAAGGCGTTTGCAATTGGTTCAAGAGTTGAGCACTTGCAAGAAGTAATAAATCTATCGCAATGGGGCAAGCGAAAAATCAAAGGACTTAAAGCAGCAGAATACAAATTAACTTATAAAGCGAAAAATGCACTTCCTGTCTATTCATTCTGTATGTGTCCTGGCGGAAAAGTTGTTCAGGCAAGTCCCAGAAAAGGATTGAGCATAGTCAACGGAATGAGTTATTACAGTAGAAGTTCGCCATTTGCAAATTCGGCAATAGTTGCGGGAATTTATCTGCCTGAATTATTGAATAAGGAAATAACGCCAGGCGAAGCGCTTGATTGGCTTGAACAAAAAGAACAAACGTTCTTCGAGATACGCAACAATTTTGAGCTACCAGCGAATGTAATTCAAAATTTCATTGAAGGAAAAGGAAGCAACAAGTTCCCCGAAACAAGTTATTCTTTTGGAGTATTTGATTACGATTTTCGAGAATTATTTCCAGAGGCGATATATCAGTCGATGAGAAAATCATTGATTGAGTTTTCAAGAAAAATCAAGGGGTTCGAGGAAGGAATTATAATGGGATTTGAAAGCAAAACTTCATCACCAATACAGGTGATAAGGGATGATAAGTATTTAGCAGCAGGATTTGAAAATCTATATGTGATTGGAGAAGGTAGCAGAAGAGCTGGTGGAATAATAAGTTCAGCAGTTGATGGAATAAAGGCAGCTACTACTTTGATTGAGTAGAATTTCGATTTATTCCGAACGCGATAATCGATAGACCAGTAAAAGCGAGTATATAACCGGCAGAGTTCCTAAGAGAACCTGCCGGTATTGTTTTTGTAAGAATAATACCCAAAATAGATGTTAGAATACCAATTATCCAGTATAAATAATATTTTCTCATTTTAGCAAGGTTACAAAAATTGCAGCAATAATTGCACTTGTAATTACCCCGGAAATGTTTGCACCTAAAGCATCAGGCATAACGATAGAATTAGGATTTTCTTTGAAAACTGATTTTTGAGCAACTTTCGCTGTTGTGGGAACGCAGCTTACACCTGCAATTCCAATTACAGGGTTGAATTTGCCCTTTGTTATGAAAAACATAATGTAACCACCAAGAATTCCACCTATGCCAGAAAGTAGCAACGCCAGGATACCCAAAACAAGCAGCTTAAAGACAGCAGGATTTAAAATTATGCTTGCTTCGCACAATACGCCTAATAGAATACCCAGAAAGAGTGTAGCGGTATATAACATTGGTCCGCTAACAAGTGAAATATAGTGATTGATACCGGACTCACGAATAGCGACACCCAAAAACAAAGAAAAGAAAAGTGGTGCAGCAACGGGAAAGAGCAAGCAAAGCACAACACAAGTAACGAAGGAGAACGCTAACTTTTCGTTTGAGGTAATTACCAATACTTTTTTTGGTGGCGGCATTTTAATTGCACGAAGTTCTTTTGGAACCATTAGTTTTATTAGATAAGGATAGCCGCCATAAGTTAATCCAAGATAGAGATAAGCAACGACTGTAATTGGAATGAATAGGTTTATCGATAACATAAGCGAAGCAAAAAGCACCATAGGACCATCAGCACCACCAACCATAGCAATAGAAGCGGCATCGTTGGGCGAAAGTCCCATCCAGACGGCAATCGGGAAAGTAAGTATGGTGCCAAGTTCAGCACACAAAGCAATAAACATACTGGTGAAAGGTCTTGCCAGGAGAAAGCCAACATCGAGCAAGGTGCCAATGCCCATAAAAACAACGCAAGCAATTAATCCATTGCTGAAAGTATAAGTAAAAACAGGTTGTAGAAAGTCAATTTGCAATACAGTGAGTAGTTCATTGTAATCAGAAATCATTGGGTTCATAAAAAGAGTGCCGTGAGCACCGTTATCGAGTATTAGAACACCTGCATTAATAGCAGCCATACCTAAACCCATAGGAATCATCAAAAGCGGTTCGAGAATCTCTTTCCTTCCTAAATAAACGAGCAATCCACCTAAACAAATTAAGAAAATTCTGCCAATTGAGATAAGAATTGGAGCAGAAAAGAAAGTAGAAATACCTTGAAACATATTTACAATATCAAAATCACCCATTTGTAGAAATCCCTAATTCTTTTTAATAATTATTAAGAGGGAATAAACCGATTTAATAACGAAAACCACGAAAAACGAGATTAGTGAAGCAATTGCATAAACAATAAGCGATAGAACAAGAGGATTTTTCATAACAAAACATCTATTATATTAACAAATTATCTTAAATGATGTGATTGCATAATGTGAAGTTTCCCAATTCGAGACCAAGCAGAATCATTTGGATTTTGGAGAAACTTAATGCTACGGACGACCACAGATTTATTAAGCACCGATTCGCAAGCAGCGGTTAATATTGCGATAAGTTCGTCGTCTGAAATTTCGTTTTTCTCTAAAAATTGCTTTTCTTCAATATTTTTGATGTGGTAATAGTATTTTAAGCCGAAAAATCTAAAAAGCCAAGTAATAATGGCTAATATTGCCAAAACCAACAAAATTTCCATTTTTCCTGCCTTGAAATAATAAAAAAGATAATATTTCTGATAAATAGTCAGTTTCTGAATTGCTACTATGACTATTATCTGCAATCATAAAATAAAACTTTACAATTTAATTATATACAAAATTAGGAGAAAATTATATATAAAAAAATATCGAGAAAAAATACTTTATACGCCGCGAGTGTTGGGTTCCCAGATGTATTTATGTATTTGGAGTTGCAACCTGATGTTAAGATGCGAGGAAAGCACCAATTCAGCTAATTTGCGAGGTTCCATTAGTCCGAAAGCAGGAGAAACCAAGACAGCACCGACACGTTCGATAAGATTGAACTGCTTCATAATTTCGACAGCCCAATGGAAGTCGTTTTCGTCTGCAATTACAAACTTAACTTCATCTTTTTTGTCAAGGAAATTCAAATTAGAATAATTGTTGAATTTGCTCATTCCCGAACCAGGACATTTGAGGTCTAAAATTTTAATGACACGGCTGTCGAGTCTGGAAACATCTGCATATCCGTTTGTTTCGATAGCGACTTGATAGCCTGAATCGCACAAGTATTTAGCAAGGAGGTAAGTGTTTTTCTGAGCGAGTGGTTCGCCGCCGGTAAGTTCTACAAACGGACAGTCATATTCTTTGATTTTTTCTAATATTTCGCCAATAGTCATAATATTTTTGGGGGTGTTAAGTTCGAGCGCATAATCGGTATCGCACCAACGGCAGCGAAGCATACATCCCTGCATACGAATAAAAATACAGGGCAATCCCGCGCGTGTGCCCTCGCCCTGAATTGAAAAGAAAATCTCATTTATATTAAATTTTTCTATCATATTAAATCAGTTTTCACTCTTTTGATATTAGCGCCAATGGATTGAAGTCTTTGCTCGAAATTTTCATAACCACGGTCAATGTGATAGACGCGTAGCACTTCTGTTGTGCCCTCAGCAATAAGAGCAGCAAGCACAAGCGAAGCACCCGCACGAAGGTCGGAAGCCATAACTGTTGCACCAGAGAGTTTTCTACCGCCGATAACAATTGCAGAATTATCGACAACTTCAACATTAGCACCTAAACGAATTAGTTCGGGCACGTGCTTAAATCTATCAGGATAAATATTATCGGTGATTTTTGAAGTGCCCTCAGCTGCAAGCATTAGAGCAGTCCATTGTGATTGAACGTCTGTCGGGAAGCCGGGGTAAATTGTTGCGGTAATGTCGACAGGTTTGGGCTTACCGTTCATTTCAATAGAAATTTTATCTGCATTAACATCGATTTCGCAACCGGCTTCTTCTAATTTTGCAATAACGGCGGTCAAATGATATGGGTTTGTGTTTTCAAGTTCTAATTTGCCACCGGTAATTGCTGCCGCGATTAAGTAAGTAGCGGTTTCAATTCTATCGGGAATAGTTATTTCGTCTGCGGGATGGAGAGTGTCAACGCCTTCAATTTCGAGTTGAGGTGTGCCAATACCATCAATTTTAGCTCCCATTTTGACAAGGAAACGAGCCAAAGCGGTAATTTCAGGTTCAGTTGCTGCATTGGTGAGAAGAGTGGTTCCTTTCGCAAGAGCAGCAGCCATAAGCAAATTGCCAGTTGCTCCGACGCTTGAAACATCGAAATGGAAGCGATTGCCAATTAATCGTTCAGCTTTTGCAATAACGTAACCGCTTTCGAGAGAAATTTCTGCTCCAAGTTTTTCAAGTCCTTTTAGATGCAAATCAACGGGACGAGGTCCCCAGGCACAACCACCGGGCATAGAGACTTTTGCATATCCATAACGAGAGACAAGTGGTCCAAGAACATAGAAAGAAGCACGCATTTTTTTAACGTGTTCGTAGGGTGCTTCGAAACTTGTAATATTGGTTGTATCAACTAACAATTCGTTGCCATTAAGTTCGCAGAAAGCACCTAAACTTGTCATAAGTCGGGACATAGTCCAGACGTCGCGTAGATTAGGTGTGTTTTTCAGATGGTAGGTGCCTGGTGCCAGTAAAGTTGCAGGCATAAGAGCCAGCGAACCATTTTTTGCACCGGAAATTTTCACACGTCCGACTAATCTATTACCACCTTGAATTACAAATTTGTCCATAAAAATACCTTTAAAATTATTCCCATTCGATAGTTCCGGGTGGTTTGCTTGTTATGTCGTACACAACGCGATTAATGCCCCGAATCTCGTTAATTATTCTATTACTGATTTTTGCTAATACATCATAAGGGAACGGGAACCAATCAGCAGTCATTCCATCGACAGATGTAACAGCACGCAACGCACAGACGTTTTCATAAGTTCTCTCGTCGCCCATTACGCCAACACTTTGAACGGGCAGCAAAACAGCAAAAGCTTGCCAAATTTTATCATATAATCCCGCCTCAGTTATTTCTTGAATGTAAATGTCGTCTGCTTCTTGTAATATTTCAATGCGTTCCTGCGTAATTTCGCCGATAATTCTTATTGCAAGACCTGGACCCGGGAAAGGATGGCGACGAATAAACCACTCGGGAACGCCAAGTTGGCGACCAACAGCACGAACTTCATCTTTGAACAATTCTCGAAATGGCTCGATTAATTTAAGTCCCATTTTTTCAGGTAAGCCGCCAACGTTATGGTGCGATTTGATTACTGCCGAAGGTCCTTTTACACTGACAGACTCGATAACATCGGGATAGAGAGTTCCCTGAGCCAGCCATTTTGCATTATTAAACTTTTTAGCTTCGATTTCGAAAAGTTCGATAAAAGTATTGCCGATGATTTTTCTTTTTAGTTCGGGGTCTGTAACACCCTTCAAGCGGGAAAGGAAAATATCGCTCGCATTGACTAAATCGATTGAAATGTTGAAATTATCGTTGAACAATTTCATTAATTTTTCGCTTTCTTGAAGTCTCATCAAACCTGTGTCAATGTGGATGCAATGAAGTTTATTACCGATTGCTTTGCTAAGAAGGACAGCGAGGACAGTTGAATCGACCCCACCCGAGAGTGCGCAAATCACCTCGCTGTTTCCGACTTCTTCCTGAATTTTTTTGATTGCACTGCCCACAAAAGAGTGCATATCCCAAATTTCTTTGCAAAGGCAGATTTTTCGGACAAAGTTTTCAAGAATTTTTATTCCTTCGACTGAATGATGGACTTCGGGATGAAACTGAACGC
>MTKZ01128307.1_pt1 | contig 10712 bp, 10 predicted proteins | sample 1042781 | NCBI WGS metagenome assembly MTKZ01 (sample SAMN06212207, study PRJNA360539) | anaerobic digester metagenome | biome: Wastewater treatment plant; material: sludge; isolation source: anaerobic digester fed with sludge from wastewater treatment plant | place: Denmark: WWTP Viborg ...
GGAAGACGACGAACGGGTCATGCCGTCGGTGGAGGACGCCCTGTTCTCGCTCGGGCACGAGCACGACTGGGTGACGAACCAGGCTGACGCCCAGGAGCGCTTTGGGGGAAAACCGTTCGACTACGTGCTGCTTGACCTGCAGATCCCGGCCCGGGCCGGCCGGGGCGGCGCCAGCATCGACTGCGGCCTGAACCTGCTGCGCTGGATGTGCAAGCGGAAGAATGGCCAGTGCCCCCCCGTCATCATCATGACGGGCCAGACCGGCGCCTGCGTGGACCTCACGCGTGAGCTGACCGAGAACGGCGCCCGCGAGTTCATCGCCAAGCCGTTCCCGGATCGCGGGCGGACGCTGGCCTTCGTTGTCAGGAGGGTCCTTGAAGCTGACGATGGCCTTGATGACTCGACTTGGCTGACGGTGACCGCCGCGGCCGACCTGCTGCGGCGAGACCTTCCGGCACTGAACGCTCGCCAGGCGAGTGCTCGCGTGTCCAAGGCCGCCACCTCCACCAAGTTCGTTACGAATGGAAAGAGCGGAACGGCCCGTCGCATCGAACCCGTCAGCTTCGACGCGTGGCGATTGCANNTTGCGCGGTGTACACCGCGCGGGGAGCCGAAAAAGTACCTAACAGGCTGCAAACTCTCGCAAAACTTGCAAATCGCAACCCTTTCTGGTAGCGTTATTTACGCGTTCCAGGCAGGGCGGATCGTCGTTCCCAAGCTGGACGTCGTCGGTTCGAATCCGATCGCCCGCTGATTTGACGATGAGCGCCTCTGGTTGACAGCGGTTGACCAGAGGCGTCTATCGTTTTACCTCGTCGCGAGTTACGTCACCCCACCGAGCCCGGTTTGGGCCCCTCGTTTTGCCAGGAGTTGTCACCCGACGACTCCGCCGGACTGCCTTCCGTGCAAGGATTCGTACCAGTTCTCCAGCTTCACGTGCAAGGATTCGTGCAAGCGCTCGACCTGACTGCGGGCCCGAATACAGCTCCTTGTCCGCTGGCCGGGGAGGCGTTCTACTGTCGGCGTGGAATGGCTCAGCTATCTTTCGGGCGTTTTGACCACCCCCGTGGTCGTGGGCCTTGCTGCATGGGTTGGCAAGGTGTGGGCGGGACGCATCCTTGAGAGGGATCGTGCGAGATACCAGACAAGCATGGAAACTCTCCTCGCTGATCTGCGAACCACGAACACGAAGGAGCTACTCGTTCACCAACTCCAGTTTCAGAAGGAGTTCGAGGTCTACAAGGAGCTCTGGGCAGCCGCCTTGGGGCTGGCAAGGGCAGGTAGTCATTTCAGGATGCTTCAGAATGCCCCCTCAGCTTCGCCTGGTGACGTCCAACGGACACTCGAAACGTCATACAACCGTCTGCGCGACACGGTATTCGATAATAGGCCATTCTACGAGCCAGACGTGTACAGCATGGCCAAGGCGATGCTGAACGGCCTAGACGAAGTTGTTCGGAAGCGCCGGCACGTGCATCGTCTTGAGCAGAGGGACATGCCAGAAGAGCAGATCGAGAAAGCCTGCGCGATGGACAATGAGATCGAGCAGAAACTTGACGAAATCAACGGTCTGCTGGAGAGGCTTTGCACATCAATCCGTCGCCGGATCTGGAGTACCACAGCCTCAGGATGGGATAGGCCGGGCGAGCAATGATTCAGGCCTTCCTGCCAGCGTGGGCGGTGGCCCTGTCGGGTAAGAAGGCCGGAAGTGCATCGATCGCAGCGCCGACGTCCAGCAGCGCCGGATCGGTGTAGATGTTCATGGTGAGCTCGAGCGATGAGTGACGCATGGCGGCCATGGCGACGCGCGGGGTGACGCCAGCCTTGCTGAGGTGCGTGCCGAAGGTGTGCCGCAACGCGTGGATGTCCACCACGCGGTCGCGTTCGTCCCGTTTGGCGATGCCGGCCGCGGCAAGGTCGCGGTCGAAGATCTTGATGAAATCCCTCGGTACCGTGAACAACCTGGTGCTTGCCGGCAATGCCATCGGCACTGCCTGACCAGCATGCGACGCGTTCTCCTGGTCCGATTTCAATCGCCGGGCGAGGTAGTCGCGGAGATCATCCATAAGGTCGGCTCGCAGCGGGATGTTCGCACCGCGTCCGGCCTTTTCGTCCTTGGCCAGCAGCTCCGCGAACGGCGGCTCGGCATCGAGATACACCTGCCCGACGGTCAAGCTGGCCAATTCACCCTTTCGCAGGCCGGTCAGCACCATCGTCTTGTACATCAGCTCGCGTTCCTGGCCGAGCAGGTCCAACTCGGCCAGTCTGTCGGGCTTGTCCTTCAGCAGCTTCCGCCCGCGGGCGTGGGCAGTTTCGAGCGTGTCATAGGTCAGCTCGGCCTTGTTCCACGTGCTGCGGCCCTTGCGTTTGGCTTTGGGCTTGGGGACGCCTGGCCGCCCCAACTCCGCTGCTGGGCGCAGCCGGGCGGCTTTGAGCAACCTGGCCACTTCATCCTCGGTCAGCGCCCGGCGCGTCCGTCGTCGGTCGGCGTGCTCGTCTGCCTTGCACAGCCGAGCCAGCGGATTGGCCGCCAGCCGGTTCGTCTCCACGCACCAGTTGCAGAATGCGACGATCGCTGAGCGATACATGTTCCGCGTGCGGGCGCCCATGCCCTCCGCCTCGCGTTGGTTCATCCACCGTTCCATCGCGCTGCGCGTGATGTCGCTCAGTGTGCGGAACCCGCACTTGGCCGCCACCTTGTCGAGGTGCCGTTTGACGTTTTCCCGATGCTTGGCCGCTACCTTGCGTCCGCGGACCGTCTTGGCCTTGAGGTGCTCGAGATAGTCGGTCACGTGATCGGCGATACGGCGATCCGCGTGCGACGCCTGTTGGTCCTGTTCGGCGGTCAGGATGCCGGCTTTGCGGTGTTCAACCCGACGCAGGACGTCTGCCATGACCTGCCGCGCCGCCTGCTCGTCTTTGCAGCCGGTCGACTTGATCTGCTCCCAACCATCCGCGTCGCGGTAGCGAACGAACCACGTCGGGCTTTCGCGAATGATCTTGGTCTGGCCCAGCCTGCCGGTGGTGGTCTCGTCGTATTGCCTGCGCCCTCGACGGTCGATCCACATGACCATCTGTCGGCCGCGACGCTCTACGATCTCGGCGTGCTTCGGCAGCGGCTGCGTATAGGTTTTTCTAAAAATGCTCGCCATGTCTGCGATCCCATCATTGCCCAAGCTACGTGCTTGGGCGGTGTTGCCTTCCCTGACACACTGAGCGGTCAGCCGCGACAGAGATCAAGTCGCCCGCGCGAGGAATCTGCCTTCCGGTGTCGCTTCATTGTCTCCGGCCTGCACCTTTGCCTGTTCGGGGACATCCGGCAGCGATCCATCCTTCAACGGCGCTGCGGGACCATCGAACGAGTGCGTTGAGCTTGACCGGACGAGGCATGTGCCCGCCGTCGGCAAGCCGGTAAACCGTGCGCGCCGAGCATTTCAGCATCCGCGCCACGTCGTGGACGGTGAGCAGAGCAACGTCAGGCACGACAGTTGGCGAGGTGTCGTCTCGCCCCGTTACTGTGGAATCGCCCTGGTTCATGCTTCGACCCATCCCGCTAGTCCGAGTTGCTCGAAGCGTTCGCGCAGGCTGCAAACGACGCGATCGATGGTGTGCCAGCCGCAGCCCATCTGGCTTGCGAGTTGGGCCTTGGACAACCCGTCCGCTAGGCCGCGGCACACGACCCGTTCTCGCTCGGAAAGCCCAGCGACGACGCTGGCGACGTCCAAGGCCAGCGGATTGACCTCCTCACGACTAAGCTCAGTGGCATCTTGCCCCAGGCACTCCAGGTGCTTTCGGTAACGCGCGGCGGAACGCTTCATCTTCCTCAGGCGGTTATCGATGACCGTGGTCAGTGCAGTGCGTTCGGTTGCGCCGTTCGCCTGGTCGGGGTCGTACATGAACTTGAGCACGACCAGCACCACTTCCTGCAGGGCGTCAGGGATTTCGTGCGGCTTGAAGCCGTGACGCTTCGCGCGCTGGACGATGAGGTTGACCTTCCAGGTATCGACCAGCCCGTCGTAATTCGGCATCTCCATGCTGATGTCCTTTCGTTCGCAACTTCGGTGGCTGCGCCGAGCCGTTCTCGACGTCGCGAACGCAGGGTCCATCAACCAATGGGGTCATTTCTCTAAGACTGAAGATGCAGCGTGAAACACAGATGCGTCGCTTTCCGAGTTGTTCATGTGCGTGAGATGTGACCCCTTGACCGAGATGGCGACCCATATGTGTTTCAGGGGTCACGGCGAGATTGAAAGCCGAGCGGGTAATCACTCTGCGGTGAGCGCGGCAACGACGCCGTGCTCCGTGCAAGGGAGTCCGATGATGCCGCAGAACGACGAACGAAATCTGGTGATTGACCTCGGCGTGCTGATCGCCGAACCGGCCGACGAGTATCACGCCAAGGCCAGTGAATACCTGTCGAGCCATCAGCTGCTCGACTTCATGGCCTGCCCGTGGCTGTACCGCAAGAAGCGGCTCGGCTTGATCGTCGATGACGACACGCCGGCGCTACTGGTCGGCCGCGCCACGCACGTCCGCATCCTCGAGGGCCGCGACGCCTATGAGGCGCAGTTTGCGTTCGGCGGCCCCATCAATCCCTCCACGAACAAACCGTTCGGCTCGAACACGAAGGCCTTCGCCGAATGGGCCGCAGCCCAGGGGAAGCCGGTTCTCTCCCATGACAACGTCGAGCTCATTGAACAGATGGCCAGCGGCGTGGCCATGAATGACGAGGCCGTCAACCTGATCCTGTACGGCCGGTCCGAGGGCGTCATTCGCACGACCTACTGCGATACGCCCTGCCAGATACGCTTGGATTGGGTCCATCCGCACCGGGGCATCGTTGACCTCAAGACCACGGCCGACCTGACCTGGTTCGAGAACGAGTGCAAGCGCCGCGGGTATCACAACCAGCTGGCGTTCTACCAGGCCGTGCTGGCGCAGGTGATCGGCCAACTCGTTCCCGTGTACTTCATCGGCATCGAGAAGGTCGAGCCGTTTCGCTGCGGCGTGTGGCGGCTCAGTGATAACACGCTGGCCATCGCACGGCAGGAGAACGAGGCGGCGATCCGCCGGCTTCGCCGGGCGTCGGAGATCGATGCCTTCCCCACAGGCTATGAGGAAATCCGCATCCTGGATGTGACGTAATCCCCCCTCNNCCTCCGGGCGCACTCTTGAAGGAAACTGCAGCCGACGACGCAAAAAGAAGGAACCGCGAATGTCACTACTCGAACGTATTCACACGGGCCGACGCCATTCACCGCCGAGACTGCTGATGTACGGCACCGAAGGCATCGGCAAATCGACCACCGCCGCGCAGGCGCCGAACCCGATCTTCATCCCCACCGAGGACGGTCTCGATCAGATCGACTGCGCCAGTTTTCCATTGGCCGGCAAGTTCGCCGACGTGGAATCGGCGCTTCAGGCGCTGCTGCGCGAGCAGCACGACTTCGAGACCGTGGTGCTCGACTCGGCGGATTGGCTGGAGCGCTTGATCTGGGACGTGCTGTGCGAGCAGTACGGCGTGTCCAGTATCGAGAAGGTCGACGGCGGATACGCCAAGGGCTACACACATGCCCTGACGTACTGGCGCAAGACGCTTAACGATCTAAACGCCCTGCGCAACCAGCGCGGCATGTGCGTGATCTTGCTCGCCCACGCCAAGGTCGAGAAGTTTGAGGACCCCGAGCATTCGGCCTATGACCGGTATTCACCGCGCCTGCACAAGCACGCCACGGCGCTGATCACCGAATGGGCGGACGCGGTTCTGTTCGCCACGCGAAAGATCATCACCAAGACTGAGGACGGTGGCTTCGGGCGTGACCGCACCATCGCGGCCGGCCTGGGGAAGGACGGCGGTGAGCGTGTGCTGCGCACCGTCGGCAGCCCGGCCTGCGTCGCCAAGAACCGCTACGACCTGCCCGCCGAACTGCCCCTCTCGTGGCCCGCGCTGATGCAGGCCCTTACGAACGATCCCGAGCCGATCGCCCGACCCAACCTGCGCCTGGTGACCGACCAGGCCGTCGACAGCAAGGAGAGCTGATCCATGGCAAACTTGAACGGATTCAATGCGCACGAAGTCGAACCGAACGCCTCGTTCGAGGCCATGCCCGCCGGCAAGTACCTGGCCGCCATCACCGAGTCGGAGATGAAGGCCACGAAGAACGGCAGCGGCAGCTACCTGCAGTTGACGTTCACGATTCTCGAGGGCGAGTACAAGAACCGCATCCTCTGGGCGCGGCTCAACCTCAACAATCCGAACGCAACCGCCGTGAAGATCGCCCGCTCGGAGCTCTCGGCCATCTGCCACGCGGTAGGCGTGATGCAGCCCAAGGACAGCGTCGAACTGCACAACATCCCGTTGCTCATCACCGTCAAGGTCAAGAAGCGCACCGACAACGATGAGCTGGCCAACGAGATCAAGGGCTACGAATCGAAGTCTGCCGCGGCTGGCCGTCCGCAGCAGGCGCCGGTGGCCGACAACACGCCGCCGTGGAAGCGGTAGGGAGAATGCCGTGCTGCTGACGCTTCCATATCCGCCGAGTGTGAATCACTACTGGCGACGGGTTGGCCGGCGCACGTTGATCAGCCGGGAGGGCCGGACGTTTCGCCGGAACGTCTGTGCCCTCCTGGCTCGGGGCCGCGGCGACGGGCCGCGCAAGCCGCCGTCGGGTGGGCGCATCGCCCTGGCCATGGATNNGTCGCGATCTTGATAATCTACAAAAACCCGTGCTCGACGCGCTCGAGCACGCGGGTATCTACGAGGACGACAGCCAGATCGACCTCCTGATTACGCGCCGCGGCGAGGTGGTGCCCGAGGGGCGACTGACGCTGGAGGTTTTGGAGCTCCCGCTGCGGTGCTGCCCGATCTGTGGCGGGCAATTCGGCACTTTCAATGCGGAACTGAACTGAGATGCGTGGATCGCTGTTCGCCTGTTGGATCGTCGTGAAATCGCGGGTGGAGATGGTGGCGCGGTGATGCACCTGCGGCCGTATCAAACGGAGGCGGTCGCAGCTGTCTATGACCACCTGCGACATCGGGACGATCATCCGTGTGTAGTGATCCCCACTGCAGGCGGAAAGACGCCGGTGATGGCGAACATCTGTCGCGATGTTGTCACCAAGTGGAACGGGCGTGTGCTGATCCTTGCGCATGTGAAGGAACTTCTCCAGCAGGCGGTCGGCAAGCTGGATGCGATCGCTCCGGACCTGTGGAATTGCATCGGCGTGTACTCGGCAGGGCTGCGCAGCCGCGACACCGAGCACTCCATCATCGTGGCCGGCATCCAGTCGGTCTATAAGCGGGCCGCCGAACTCGATGCATTCGACATCATCCTGCTGGACGAATGTCACATGCTGCCGCCCGACGGTGAGGGCATGTATCGCACCTTCCTGGCTGACGCGCGGGTGGTGAACCCCAACGTACGCCTGGTCGGTTTGACAGCCACCCCGTACCGCATGACCACCGGGTTGATCTGCTCGCCGGAGAACCTGCTCAACCACGTGTGCTACGAAGTGGGCGTGCGCGAACTGATCGTNNGGCGGGCCGGCGCAAGGTGGACACGTCGGGCTTGCATCTGCGTGGCGGCGAGTTCATCGCCGGCGAGGTTGAGACACTGATGGACGACGATTCACTCGTCCGGTCTGCATGCCGCGAGATTGTCGAGCACACGCAGGACCGCCACAGCGTCTTGATCTTCGCATCCGGCGTACAGCACGCCCTGCACGTGCAGCGAGTGATGAACGGCATGGGTCGAGAGTGCGGATTCGTCTGTGGGGACACGCTGCCGTTCGACCGCGCCGAAACGCTGGCGCGCTTCAAACGCGGTGAGCTGACGTACCTGGTCAACGTGAACGTTCTGACCACCGGCTTCGACGCACCCAATATCGACTGCGTGGCGCTGCTGCGCCCGACGAACTCGCCGGGCCTCTATTACCAGATGGTGGGTCGAGGATTCCGGCCAGACCCGTCCAAAGAGAACTGCCTGGTTCTCGACTTCGGCGGGAACATCCTCCGGCACGGCCCGGTTGATGCCCTGGAGATCAAGGACCGGTGCGCGGGCAACGGCGAAGCGCCGGCCAAAGAATGCCCCCAATGCCAGGCGGTAATTCACGCGGCGTATGCGACGTGTCCGGATTGCGGCTACGAGTTCCCGCCACGGCAGCGTGAAGAGCATGATCGTCAGGCGTCGACCGCCGGCATTCTCTCCGGTGAAGTGACCGACGCCGAATACGAGGTGCAGGACGTCTTCTATTCGGTGCACGTCAAGCGCGACGCGCCNNGGTGCAGGACGTCTTCTATTCGGTGCACGTCAAGCGCGACGCCCCGGAGGACCACCCGCGCACCATGCGGATCGACTACCGTTGCGGCCTCAACGACTACCACAGCGAGTGGGTCTGTCCTGAACACACTGGCTACGCGCGAAGCAGGTTTGAGGCCTGGTGGCGAGCGCGATCCATTGAACGGCTTCCGGACACGGCGGAAGAAGCGGTCGCCCTCGCCGAAGCCGGGGCCTTGGCAGTCACCCGCGTTATCACCGTGCGCTCCGTCGCCGGCGAGAAATACGACCGCATCATCGATTACAAGCTCGGCCCCATTCCCCCGCGTCCCGACGACGGCGGTGACGATCACGAGGATGGGGCATTGCCCGTTTACGACTACGCGGACGACGAGTCCGTACCGTTCTGACGGTCGTCTGTTGGACGTTGCCAGCCATGAGAAAAAGCGCGAGCAGAAGGCAATCGAACGGTGACACCCTGGACCGCGTCGCGCGCGTCCTGGACGCAGTGAGAGCGATCGAAGTGGAGCACCTCGAGGATCTCGTTCGCCAGGCACACGAATGTGACATCCGGCAGATCGAGGATCCGCCCGAGCCGTTCCCAATCCCCCGACAGGCGNNGAGCCGTTCCCAATCCTATGACAGGCGTTGCGGATGTTCTGGCATTTTCGGCGCAACCTCGAATCAGCGGAGGGACGGGCGCCGCGTGAGTGATCAGCTGACCATCACCGATGCCGCACAGGGGTACCTGGCAGCCGGCCTCTGCGCCCTGCCCGCCATCCGGGCCGAGAAGCGCCCGGCGGTCGGCCGGTGGAAGCAGTATCAGAAGCGCCTGCCTACCGAGGCCGAGGTTTCGGCCTGGTTGGCGAACGCGCCCGACGCGATCTGTATTCTCTGCGGACAGGCCTCGGGCAACGCCGAGATCATCGATTTCGACGCTGGCGGTGAGCTGTTCTCCGCGTGGTGGCAGCGCATCCCGGCCGATCTGCGCGAGCGGCTGGTCGTCGAACGCACGCCTTCAGGCGGGTGGCACGTGATCTATCGCAGCCAAGTGACCATCCGTGGCAATATGAAGCTCGCCCAGCGCCGGGATGGCACCAAGGTGGTCACCTTGATCGAGACCCGCGGCGAGGGCGGTCTGTTCCTCTGTGCGCCCACGCAGGGATACGAAGTAACGCAGGGTGATCTGTGCGACCTGCCGGTCGTGACGGAGGCGGAACGCGACACCTTGCTCCATGCCGCGTGGGAACTGAACGAATATGTCCCTCCGCCCGTAAACGGTCCGCCGGGATCGGCTAATGTCGGTCAGAGAGCCGCGTCATCGGCCAGACAGCGCTCCATGTCGGCCGAGAATTCGGACATCGGCGATTGTCCGCCGCACAGTGGCGTTGTCGACCAGAGAAGTGCATTGTCCGTCGCACAGCGCGACTGTCCGTCGGGCAATGGCCATCATGCGCCCATAACCGCCGACCGGCCGGGCGATGATTTCAACCATCGCGGAGATGTACGCGCCGTGCTCGAACAGCACGGCTGGGTGCGGCTGTCCGACCGACAAGGCCGCGATGGCAACGAGTACTGGCGCCGCCCGGGCAAGGATTCAGGCTGGTCGGCCACGCTGAAAGACCGGGTGTTCTACGTCTTCTCGTCGAACGCCGCCCCGTTCGAACCCAATCAGGCCTACGCGCCGTTCTCGGTCTACGCCCTGCTCGAACACCGCGGTGATTTCGAACAGGCGGCACGCTCTCTGCGAGAACTCGGCTTCGGTGGCGATTCTCTGGCGGACAGCGGCAATTGGGCGGACATCTCAGCCATTGTGCGGATGTCCGCCAGCCCCGGCGCTTGTCCGTCGGACAATGGCGCTGTCGGCCAGACAATGACGTTCTCTGGCGAACAACCGGCCGGTGCGCCAGAGATTCCCGACCCTGGGCCCATCCCCGAGCACCTGTTCCAGGTCCCCGGTTTCGTTGCCCAGGTGATGGATTTCACGCTGGCGAACGCGCCTTACCCGAGCGTCGGCCTGGCGTTCTGTGGGGCGATGGCGCTGCAATCCTACCTGTGCGGCCGCAAAGTCTGTGACGCGGGCGACCTGCGCCCCAACATCTACCTGCTGGCCCTGGCCAGCAGCGGGACGGGCAAGGACTTTCCCCGGAAGGTCAACTCGCGCGTGTTGTTCGAGATCGGGCATGTCGGTGCGCTCGGCGACAAGTTCGCCAGTGGCGAAGGCATCCAGGACGCCCTCGTCCGCACCAACGCCATGCTGTTCCAGAACGACGAAATGGACGGCGTGCTGCGGCAGATCAACCTCGACCGTGAGAACCGGCGCGAGTCGATCCCGAATATCCTGCTCACGCTGTACACGTCGGCGAATGATGTGTACCCCATCCGCGTAAAGGCTGGCCAGAAGGAAGCCGCCCACATCGCTCAGCCGCACCTGAC
>MTKZ01003352.1_pt1 | contig 10709 bp, 10 predicted proteins | sample 1042781 | NCBI WGS metagenome assembly MTKZ01 (sample SAMN06212207, study PRJNA360539) | anaerobic digester metagenome | biome: Wastewater treatment plant; material: sludge; isolation source: anaerobic digester fed with sludge from wastewater treatment plant | place: Denmark: WWTP Viborg ...
TTTTCTAAACCAGCCCATTAGCAAATTTGTATTATTAGCATTTAAATCTTCATTGAGGAATCCATCGCTCAAGAAATATAGGTTTGTAAGAAAAAACTTGATTCTTGAAGGGTTAAAAAAACTTGAATTGGACGGAGTTGTTCGGCCCTATAATTTTTATGCATGTCTTTATAATTATTTTACACCTATATTTCTTGTAAACGCTTTTATAGGAAAGCTCAAACAAAAGTTAAAAAGGGGAATTACAGGCGGTGCAAGATAGTAAGAGGTATTGTTTAAATTATTGAAATCATTAAGATGAATGTCAATATCATAAAACACCTTGACTGGGATACATCATTCTTCGGGTATAAGGTGGCTCAGGTCATTTTTGATCAATCAGGAAGTGATTATTTAAAAAGCATTATCAGACAGTTAAAGATTGATGGGATTCACTTAACGTATTTTTATGTGCCTCAAAATGATCATTCTTTGAATAATGATATTGAAAAATGTGGTGGTGTGTTAGTTGATAGAAAAGCATTATTTATTAAGACCCCTGAACATCATTCTAAGTTCAATAATAAAGTAATTGAATTCTCTAAAAGAGAACCGGATGACAGACTTCTTGCATTAGCATTGAACGCCGGAAGATATTCCCGTTTCAAGTTAGATAAGAATTTTCACAATCATGAATTTGAGAAATTATACACCGAATGGCTTCTAAAATCTCTGGATAAAACTATTGCTTCCAGAGTACTTGTAGTTAACTCCGTAGATTCAGTGGTTGGTCTTACTACTCTTATGGAGAATGACAATAATGCTTGTATTGGTCTTGTCTCAGTTGATGATAATTACTCTGGGATGGGTATAGCAACTGATTTGATACATCATGTGGACAATATTGCATATGAGAACAAATATGCAACTATCAAAGTTGTAACGCAACAGCAGAATTCAAGGGCTTTCAGACTATATGAGAGATGTGGGTTTCTTGTTGATGATATTACTAACATCTATCATTTCTGGCAATGACATCTTTTAGTATTTAATCTTCCGAAGTTGAAAGAAATTAAAATCAGGAAGGATTATAATAAAAACATCGATGATTCCATTTAATAAGCCATACTTAACCGGCAAGGAGATGCATTATATGTATCAGGCGGTTTATTCAGGGAAAATTTCAGGGAATGGACTTTTTACAAAAAAGTGTCAGCATTATTTTGAGAGCCGCTACGGTATTAGGAAAGCTTTGTTGACCACGTCCTGCACGGATGCCCTCGAGATGTGTGCCATTCTGGCAAATATCGGACCCGGTGACGAGGTAATTGTACCCTCCTATACTTTCGTTTCAACTGCCTTGACATTTGTCCGTGCTGGAGCTAAGATCATCTTCGTTGATAGTCGGCAAGATCACCCGGGCATAGACGAGGAGAAGATTGAAGCCCTTGTAACTGAGAGGACTAAGGCCATTGTTCCAGTTCATTATGCGGGTATAGCCTGCGATATGGATAGAATTATGTCCATTGCTTCAAAATTTAACCTATTGGTTATTGAGGATGCAGCCCAGGCTATAGAATCATTCTATAAAGGAAGGGCTTTAGGCAGTATTGGACACATGGCAGCCTTCTCTTTTCATGAAACAAAAAATATCAATTCAGGTGAAGGAGGTCTATTAGCAATTAATGATGATCGATTTCTACAAAGATCAGAGATCATATGGGAAAAGGGCACAAACAGAGCCGAGTTTTTTCGAGGAGAGGTTAACAAATACGGTTGGTGTGATGTTGGCTCTTCTTTCCTTCCATCAGAAATAATTGCAGCATATCTTTGGGCTCAAATAGAGAATTTGGAAGACATACAAACGAAAAGAACTCATATATGGAATCACTATTATGAAGGGTTAATGCACTGGGCTGAAGCCAACGGTATCGGATTGCCGGCTGTTCCAGAATACGCTTCAATTAATGGTCATTTGTTTTACCTTGTTTTTAAAGACGTTGATCATCGACAGGCAATTATTGATAGGTTGAAAGGAAGGGGAATCCAAGCCGTGTTCCATTACCTTAGTTTGCATAAAAGCAATTACTACAAAGATATCCATGGAAATCGCGAGCTTCCAAATTCTGATCGCTATTCAGATACATTATTGAGATTGCCTTTATTCTACGAGCTTAATGATCAGGATATTGATGAGATTATTCTTAATATTACAAGGGCTTAATGAAAGGTTGTGAGATTTCAATTTTGCATCTAGCGTCTGATGAGAAGTTTATTGACGCAGCAATCTATATTTTTGAGAAAGCATTTCCCGGGTGTAATAGTTTTATTATCCCCAAGTCAAGGTTTAACAGGAAGCTTAAATACATTACCAAAGTTGACAATATTAAACTGATACCATATACTAATAGAATAATCACAAATTTATCTAAAGAAACCCGAAAATACGATTGTGTGTTTCTTCATGGAATCACCGAATTGAACAGTTCTGTTTTTCTTCAATCAGAAGAAAAGAGCAAATTCGTTGGAGTTCTTTGGGGGGCTGAGTTATATGTTCAAGAGAACTTTCCCGAAACAAACCTTACAGGCGATCTGACATCAGCTTTAAGCCTCAAAAGCCAATCCTCATTTCAAGATAAAATTAAGGATGTTATAAGGAAAATTATTTACAGGAGATCATTTGCCGGATTTGACGCTTCAAAACTTGCTGCGAGTGGATTATCTTATTTTTGCGTACCTTATGAAGAAGAATTCTCTAATTTTAAGGAGCATGTGATAATTCCTGAGTCTTGCATATACATACCGTTCACCTATTATCCTCTTGAGTTTATAATGAATAAAAACAACTCAATAGCTGTCAATGGCAATAACATATTTATAGGCAACTCAGCTTTGCCATTTAGTAATCATCTGGAGGCATTTAGAATATTAAAAGATTTGGACATCGGGAGCCGAAAAGTCATTGTTCCATTGAGTTATGGTAATTCACAGTATGCTGATTATATTGAAAAAGTAGGCTATAGTATTTTCAAAGATAATTTCCAACCATTACGCAAGTTCTTACCTCTACATGAATATTTAAGAGAACTTCAGAGTTGTGGTATTGTTATTTTAAATCATAACAGGCAACAGGCTGTTGGCATTTTGATTGCAATGTTATATATGGGCAGCAAGGTTTATTTAAATGAATCTAATACTTTATTTCATTACTTATCAAGAATTGGAATTGGACCTCATTCAATTAGTAAAGAATTAAGGCCAAGTAACCCGACAGCTCTTGAAAATCTCACCCACCAGGAAATAAAGCAAAATAGAAGCATCCTTGCAAATAACATGGGTGAATCAATNNATTATAGGGAAATTGAGAGAGGCCATTTTAAACAACTTTTGTTAGCTCTTTTCAACTCCAACAGAATAATTTTAAAATCTCATTTTCTAGAACCAGATGCAGAAAGCAATGAACATTCATCTCATAGACTATCAATTACATATCAGCGAAACTAATCATACTGAAGTATATTTTAAAGGGCACGTAGACCAGTATAAATATCCTGTATTATCAGATTGGTTAGGGTCAATTGAAGAAAATGTGTCGAATACAAAAGTACATTTTACTGACTTTCTTGCAGATGAGTTGAAACATATATCCGGGATGTTTTCATTAATTATCAGGAATGGGGATAGATATTATATTGCGACTGACATAATTAGATGTTATCCTGTTTTTTATGGATTTTCATCTGATCAATTTTTTGTTACGGACGACCTGAATTCATATCAGGACAGGAATGGGCTGCTAAAAATAAATAATGATAATCTGGAAGAATACATTGCTTCAGGTTTTGTTTATGCACATAAAACCGTATTTGAAAATGTATATGCAACTCAAGCTGGAGAAATTGTTGAGGTTGGAGAAAATAAAATCAGTTCTAAGAGGTACTTTAAATTCATGCCGTCGTTAATTCAGATCAGTTATAACTCAGATAAAGAGTTTTCACAATCACTTGATAATGTTCTGACTTCGGTATTCAGGAGAATGATAAATACTACGCCAGAAGTCAACAGATGGGTAGTACCCTTAAGCGGAGGCCATGATTCACGTTTGATAATAAATTATTTATTCCGCCTGGGTATAAAGAACGTTTTTTGCTATTCCTATGGTATGGCCGGAAACGAGCAATCCAGGCTAAGTGAGCAGGTTGCAAATGCATTAGGGTATGAATGGCATTTTGTGGAATATACTGAGCAAAAGTGGCAGAAGTTACATGAGCAAGGAATTATTGATGAGTTTCTATTGTACTCTTTCAATGGAGTTTCTATACCGCATCTTCAGGACTTTCTGGCAATTCATGAATTGAAAGAGAAAGGAGTATTAAAAGAATTTGATTTTATCATTCCAGGGCATACTTTTGACTTTCTTGTAGGCAGTAACCTTGAGCTGGCTGACTTAAAGTGCACTTGCAAGGAAATGGCGGTGAAAAGGACAATGCTTATGCATACGAGGATTACTGATAAACGTAGGACTCCAGTTAAGGAAATAGAAGATATTTTTTCTTCTTCTGGGGTTGACCCGGCACATTTTCAGGAGTACTTTAATTGGCAGGAGAAAAGAGCAAAGTTTTTGGTAAATGCTTGTAAAGGTTATCAATTCTTGGGCTTTGGTTTTCGTCTGCCATTCTGGGATAAAGAAATTGTAGATTTTTGGTTAGCAATCAGTGACCAGGACAGGATAGGAAGAAGGATATTTTTTGAAACAGAAAAATTGGGAGTCCTGGTTTATGAGTTGATTAAAATTCCATTTTTCGGGAAGGATGACCGGGTAAATACAAATTTTTTAGAGAAAATCCTAAGATTTATATTACCCGGGTTTGTTAAAACAATAATCTTGAAAATTACAGCACATAAGGCCAAATATAATGCTGGGCTAAATCAAATATATGCATATAAGAAATCAACTATAAAAGAAATGCTAAAACCCATTGATAGTTTTCCGGCGAATGTAAGGTGCTATTTCAATGATTATTTAAATAGATTTCCATTTCAGGTTGATTATCATTTTATGACATCGCTATACACGATCAGGAAGCAATTAGATAAAGCCCAATGATTGAAATTGCTCTGGAAATAGTCTTTATGTGATTTTCGAAAAAATATAAAAAGCATCAGGTTAGTACTGCTTAAAGTAGGCAATGCCTGGGCCACATTCAAGACTTTATAGGAAAATTTGGATATATTTTACAATTTAGAAGTTTGTCATCAAAATTAAAGATATTGCTGGTTTCAAATGGATTTTATCCAGAAATCTCACCAAGAAGTTTTAGAGCCACAGAATTAGCGATGGAGTTTTCGCGGCAAGGGCATGATGTTACTGTGATTACCAGGTTCAGAAACCATGATTACAAAAACTTTCTTTCTGAGTCCCCAATCTGTTTGAGAATGTGGTCAAAATACCGTTTAAAGGAAGTCCCGAATATTGGTGGAAGATGGACTCGTTTATTGGCTAGAATTATAAACAGGGTATTAAAAGTCCTGTTCGAGTATCCAACTATTGAAGATATGTTTAAGTTGAAAAAAATACTTAAGCATGAAAATGGGTATAATTTATTGATTTCATTCGCGGTTCCTTATCCCGTCCATTGGGGAGTTGCATGGTCAAGAACAAGAAAACACAAAATAGCGGGGAAATGGATAGCTGATTGTGGGGATCCATATATGGGAGATATTCTTGATACCTTTAGAAAGCCCTTCTATTTTAAATACATCGAAATGTGGTTTAGCAGGAAAGCAGATTTTCTTACTATTCCAATCGAGGGAGCCATAGATGGATATTACCCTGAATTTCATAGAAAAATCCGGATCATACCACAGGGATTTAATTTTGATATCGAAACGAGAACAAAGAAAATACCCGAGAACAAAATACCAACATTTGCCTATGCCGGAGGATTCATCCCAGGTGCTCGGGATCCGAGACCATTTCTGAAATACCTTATGAGTGTTACAACTCCCTTTAGGTTTTATATATATACGAACCAGCCTGAACTTTTGGAACCTTTCAAAAAGACTTTAGATGGGAATCTTATCATTTTACCTTACATAAATAGAAGTGATTTGCTTGATATTTTGTCTGGCATGGACTTTCTGATTAATTTTGACAACAATACATCCCTTAATTCTCCCAGTAAGTTGATAGATTATGCAATAACAGGTCGACCTGTATTAAATATCACCAGAGAGTTTGATTTTGCAGAACTGGGACATTTTCTAAATGGCAATTACACGAACTCTATGATTCTGCCTGATCCCCGAGTTTACCATATAGAGTCAGTAGCCAGGCAGTTTATCTCTCTTTTGTAACAAATTTAGGATGCAGGATATCGATTCTAAGTATTCTCTTTCACAAACACCGGTCAATGCTAAGAATTACTTATTGTTATTTCTTATTTGGCCTTTTCTTGCTTGCATAACAGCGATAGCTAATTATAGGAACAAGAACGCTAAGGCAGTAGTATATTTATTTCTAATTTATTATGGTTTAACATTTGTCATTGCAAATGAATGGATAGATGCCTCAAGGTATGCGATAACTCTTAGGCAAAACGCTGCTCTGCCTTTTTCTGACATTTTTAAAATCATAGGAGGAATTTATGCAACAGAAACATCGGTAGATATAGTCGAACCGCTAATCTCATTTTTGATCTCCAGATTTAGTACTGATCACAAGGTGTTATTTGGCGCATACTCAGCTTTATTCGCGGTCTTCTACCTGAAGAGCATGGACTTGGTTTTAGATCAAACCAAGTCACCGTTAAGGTTGAATTATCTAATTCATTTATTCTTTTTTGCATCTATTCTCCCGGTAACATCTATTAATGGGTTCAGAATGTGGACAGCTGCCTGGATTTTTTTTTATGGCGCTTATCATGTTATAGCTCTCCATAATCCCAAGTATTTTGTTTTATCATTATCAGCATGTTTTGTACATTTCAGCTTCTTGTCGGCAAATGCTATTCTGATTGTCTATTATTTTGCCGGGAACCGTAATTTCATCTACTTCCCTTTGGTGTTAATATCCTTTATCGTACCGAGGCTTTTAGGACCTTTTCTTCAGTCATTATTCGGGGTGCTAGGTCATGGTGCATTAAAAGCAAGGGTTGACATGTATACAGCTCAAGATGTTATTTTAATGAGACAAGAAAATTATGATCAGCTGGCATGGTTCATGAGATTAGGATCTGATTTAGTCCTCTATTACCTGTTGGTGGCAATTACCATTATAAAAATTACCAAAAGAGGCTCAATCACGAGTACTTCAGAAAAGAACCTCTATAGTTTCCTTCTTCTGTTCTTGGCTTTTGTAAATTTCAGCATGACAATTCCTTCGTTCGGTGGAAGATTTTTGTTGGTGTTTTTTCTTTTTGCAGTTTTTTATTTATTACTCTATTTTACAAAAAATGATTCTGACAGAATATCTCCAATAACCTTAATAGGTCTTTTCCCGATGATACTCTACACTGCAATAACTTTCAGACAAGGTTCCGAGACTATGAATGCCTGGATATTTTCACCTTTATTCGGTATCCCCTGGTGTGTTCCAGGGCTAACTGTTTTTGACATTCTCTTTCGATAATATGTTGTAATGAATCCGTGGAATATAAATGTTATTAGAAATCTTTCAAACCTGGCTGGATGGAAAACATCAAGAAAGCTTTTAGTACTTGAGTCAGATGATTGGGGAAGTATTAGAATGCCTTCACGAGATGTTTACGAGAGTCTAATTCAAGCGGGTTTTGACCTCACATCCGATGATGGTGCCAGATTCAATAAATATGACACACTGGCTTCATATGAGGATCTGTCATGTTTATTCGAAATTTTGACTAGTTTCAAGGATCAAACTGGTAGACCTCCAGTATTTACACCTGTGGCTGTTGTGGCCAATCCTGATTTTGAAAAAATTATAAGATCTGACTTCTCCCATTATTTCTACGAACCGTTTAATTTGACCCTAACCAGATACAGTGGTTGCGAAAAGTCATTTGATTTATGGTTGGAAGGAATTAATAAAAGATTGTTTGTCCCTCAGTTCCATGGAAGAGAACATTTAAATGTAAAGATATGGTTGAAAACCTTGAAAGAAGGGAATGAGAAAACGCTTACTGCTTTCAAAAATGGTATGTGGGGATTTTCAACCACGGAGGTTCCGGAAATTAATGCCGAACTTCAGGCTGCCTTTGATTTTATTGATACTAAAGATTTAATTTATCACGAAGAAGTCATTGTTACAGGGTTGATGCTTTTTTATCAAATATTTGGATATAGGGCAACCTATTTTGTTCCANNGGACCTTTCAGCTCTAAGCTTGAACCTGTATGCGCCAGAGAAGGAATAAGGTATATTGCTACATCAAAAATACAAAATGAACCATTGGGTCAGGGCAGAATAAAAAGAAACTTACATTGGATAGGTCAAAGGAACAGAAATGGCTTGATTTATATTACACGGAATTGCTTCTTCGAGCCCAGTCAACCTGGTTTAGATTGGGTAGGCAATTGTCTAAGTGACATTGCCATTGCTTTCAAGTGGGGGAAACCCGCGGTAATAAGTACTCACAGGGTTAATTACATAGGTTCACTATATAGGATTAATCGTGAAAATGGATTGAAGCAGCTTGAGTGTCTGTTAAAACAGATAATAAAAAACTGGCCTGATGTAGAATTTATTTCTTCTGCTGAACTTGGAGAAATAATAAATAATGAACGATTTGATTTACAGAATAATGCCCAGGCTAACTCATAATCTTGTTAATATCCCCGGCTGGCGAACAAACAGGAAAATTGTTGTAATTGAAAGCGATGATTGGGGAAGTATCCGTATGCCGTCTATTGAAGTATACTTAAAGTTTATATCAGGAGATTTAAAATTATCAGATACTGCCTACAATCGTCTTGATTCAATTGAAAGTAATGAGGATCTTGAACTCCTTTTTGATGTATTGTGCTCTTTTATCGATTTCAAGGGAAATCCCCCAGTAATAACAGCAAATATGGTAGTTGGTAATCCTGATTTTAAAAAGATTAAGGAATCAGATTTTAATCAGTATTTCTACGAACCGGTTAACCAAACACTTAAGAGATATGAAAACAGGGATAAGGTTGAAGCATTATGGAAAAATGGTAATACGAATGGATACTTTCATCCACAATTCCATAGTCGTGAGCATGTAAATATCGTCAGGTGGATGGAGGCTCTAAGAAAACGAACTCCTGAGATAATGTTTACATTCGAAAATGAAACGACATTTTCCGGTAATGGAGATTATAACTTTATGGAAGTTCTGGATTTTAATTCGATTAGAGATCTTGAGATTATGGAAAGAAGTATTATAGAGGGGTTAGATCTTTTTGAAAAGATATTCTCTTTTCGATCAAAATCTTTTATACCCCCCTGTTATACTTGGGACAGCAAATTGGAGAGTACATTAAATAATGAAGGCGTAAAATATATCCAGGGACTGATTTTCCAGTCGGTCCCCGTTGGATCATTTGGGAATTATCGTAAGAAAATTCATTTTTTGGGAAGCAGGAATCACTTTGGGCAATTGTTTTTAACAAGGAATTGTTTCTTTGAACCTAGCCTGACGAATTTCAAAGATCCAGTGGGTGAATGTCTTAAAAGAATAAACATTGCGTTTAGATGGCATAAGCCAGCAGTAATTTGTTCACACCGTATAAATTTCATGGGATCTCTAGACCCGAACAATAGAAGCAAAAACCTCGCTATGTTTAGCAACCTTCTAAAAGGAATACTGGAAAACTGGCCAGATGTCGAGTTTATGACATCAGATCAGCTTGGAGACCTGATTTCACTGGATCACATTAATATATGATCCTTGAAAGATTTGAAATTCAATTAAAGCCCGACGGTAAATAGAGTATTACCTTAAGACAATTTTATTATTGGATAGTAAATGAGTGAAAATGAAATAAATATCCTATTTACTGGTGACTTTTGTCCCGTGAACAGGATTGAGAAATTGGCATTAGGGGGCAAATTTGGAGCAATCTTCAACGATTTTATTGATATTCTTCATGGGAATGACCTGAATGTGACAGACCTTGAATGTCCCCTTACTGTTGGAACATCATGTAGAAAAAAGATTGGTCCTCACCAAAAGGCACACCCTGAGTGTATTGAAGCATTGAAATGTGGTGATATAGGCCTTGTTGCTTTAGCCAATAACCATATTATGGACTATGGCTCAGAAGGAATTTCAGATACTTTAAAGTTATGTAAGTCAAAAGATATAAATTNNGGTATATTATGGACTATGGCTCAGAAGGAATTTCAGATACTTTAAGGTTATGTAAGTCAAAAGATATTAATTTTGTTGGAGTTGGCAGTTCACCTGAAAAAGCTTCAGAGCCTTTTACTATGGTGATTAAGAATAGAAGGATTGCCATTTTTAACTATGCTGAAAATGAATTTATTTCAGCTTCAGATGGAGACTGGAACTGCAATCCGATCGATAATCAAAATATGTATTATGATTTGCACCAGGCCAGAGAAGCTAATGATTTTATTTTTGTCTTTGTACATGCAGGAAATGAGTATTTTAAGCTGCCTTCCCCACGGTTGCAAAGATTATTCAGATATCTGGTTGACTTAGGCGCAGATGCTGTCATTGCATCACACACACATGTTTTCTCAGGGTACGAAATATATAAATC
>MTKZ01049442.1_pt1 | contig 10709 bp, 12 predicted proteins | sample 1042781 | NCBI WGS metagenome assembly MTKZ01 (sample SAMN06212207, study PRJNA360539) | anaerobic digester metagenome | biome: Wastewater treatment plant; material: sludge; isolation source: anaerobic digester fed with sludge from wastewater treatment plant | place: Denmark: WWTP Viborg ...
TTGCTTTCCGCTCGCTTCTCTGCTTCTTGGCTTGCATCTTATTTTCCTCCGGTAGTTGGTCGAGTCTGAGGCGCGACGTTGTGCTAATTTATATTGAGAAAACGAACGGTCAAAGCTAGGCTAAAGGAAAATGTGATGGCTAGGCTATGAAATCGGCGATTACAGACGACATGAAGTCGCAGAGGATGATTCTACGGCACTCCCCTCGCCGCTATGATTTTCCACGCTATGGAAACTTCTACAGCGATTTTTCCACGCTATGGAAAATATTTTTCCACAGTATGGAAAATGTAGGTAGGGCAACCGCACGAACTAGACGGGGACGCTGTTGCTATCAAGAACCATCCCCGCGTATTGGTGATAAAATGCACAACAAGGCCTTGCACCGTACGGCGCACAAGGTGCGCCGTCCGGTGAAGGCTGACGTTGGGCCAGCAAGACAAAATGAATAAGCAAATAATGCTTTTAGGGCTGATGATCATAGCCATCGCACTACCAGCCTATTCCATTAAGCCTGCCCCCCGCTACAGTCTATTTCGTAATATTGCACTAGATTCGTCAACGAACCGATTTTATAAATGCGTCTATACTGCCGGATGGTTCAAGGACGACGCCACGGTACACGAATGGCGAAGCGGCCTGACATTGTCAGATGTTTTGCGCGACTCCGGCGGCATACTATCCCTAGATAAGAACGATTCACCCGATTGGATATACACAATCTCGGTATTCCGCCCTACCCTCAACGATCAGGACCCCTTACACGAATACCATTCTTTAACGATACACCCACAGAATGAGGAGGATTTGAATATTGAGTATTTTCCCCTGTTACCAGAGGATCTTCTCCTAGTGACCCGACAAAAAAAGGCCCAACAAGCGGGTCCAGGGTACCCTCCACAAGGTGTCGGGTCCCCTGACCCGTGACGTTCGCAAACAGATNNGAGGGTGAACGCTAACGTTCGCAAACAGATGAATAGGAGGCTAACATGAGACTCGCAGCAGATGATCGGATTAAAACGTCGGTGACAAATCACATCAGACAAAGGAGGAACACTGTGAACAGGATACTCAGGTTTTCTTTAGCTGCCGCTATGCTACTACTCCCGTCCCTCAGCTATGCACAGTATGATGGCTACTGGCGTAATGCCGTTTTCAGCTACAATGTCCCAGACTTTCGAGTCGGCGGAGGCCAGGTCACCAATTTCCACGTTAGCCTCCGTACTTTGTGCGGTGGCTCATATTGGTACAGTGATGTGTCCACGAATGGCCCCGCCCCTATTACGGGAAATTCCTTCACAATAGATGTCGATGACGGTATTGCCTCATATACCTACAACGGTTACTTCATCTCGTCCACCGTATGCACGGGCCGCTATTCCTTTTTTGCCGATTGCGGCGGCAGCTATTCCTTCGGCTCAGGCAACTGGACAACCGAGAAGGTCGGCAACGACCCCGTGCTCTACCGGAACCCGTCTAGCCGTAATTTTGGCACTCTTCAAGTTGGCACCAGCACAGATCTGACATTCACGGTTGGGAATGTGGGTGGCGGGACACTAAACGGAACCGCTAGCGGTCTTTCGTCCCCGTTTAGCATTGTCTCGGGCAGCCCCTACTCATTGGGATCATTCGTTTACACATCTATTACCGTGCGGTTCAGCCCTGCGTCCGCGGGGGCTTGGACTCAGACAGTCACTTTCACCGGGGGAGCGGGCGCAACTGCACAGGTCTCCGGCAGCGCAACTGCCGCAAACGTTGCACCCACAAACATTATCATATCCTCAACAAATATAGCCGAGAATTCATCGATCGGAACGAAGGTCGGGCATTTCACCACACAAGACCCGGACGCGGGCAACACCTTCGTCTACGCGCTTACCAACGGGACGGGAGGAACGGACAACGGCTCGTTCACGATCAGCGGTAGCAATCTCTTGACTGCGGCGATGTTCAACTACGAGATTAAGAGCAACTACAGCATCCGCATCCAGTCCACGGATCAGGGGCTCTTGTTCACGCAAAAGGTGTTTGCGATCAACGTGGTGGATGTCGATGAAATACCTGTTTTCTATGGACCGACTGAGCCAACCAACGGCAACATGGTCCTGCGGTGGAGTAGCGTCACGACCCACCTCTCCACTGTCTACTATTCTACGAATCTGCTCGCAGGATTTCTAGTATTGCAGAGCAATATCCCTGCGACCCCCGTGATCAATTCATATACACAGTCAGTGCTAACGGTTCCGCAGAAGTTCTGGAAGATCACGACAGACCCATAAAGAAGAAAGAGAATTGCGAACAAGCGGGTGGAGCGTATTTTTTGCCCGGAGCGGGCAAAAAATCCGCTCACCCGTAACGTTCGCAGACAAGATAAGGAGGAGAACGAAGCATGAAGACGATGAATGCTGATAGACGTAACAATGGGGTTAGGGTCATTCTGTCGGCTGGTGCTGTTGCTGTGATGTTGAGTGTCACAGGATGTCAATCAATGACCAGCCAGTTGCCAGTCCAAACATACACCACGCCCATACCTGACTCATCTGCCGCGGTAGTGCGTCTCGTTTCAAAAGAATCAGGGTTTTGGCGCATTGGACAAAACGCATACATCGAGACCATCGATGGCCAGATGAGCCGTGACTGGACAAGGGCCAAGGTCTTAAAGTTCACGCCAGGTGACCATACCATCAAGATGATCTACTGTGCTAATGCTGGCGGCGATGTTCACACATCTGGCGGCGTCTTACATCAACCGCGGTGGCAAAACGTTTACGATAGGCAGGAGCTGGCCTTTGTCGTAGCGACGGGCAGGACCTATGACCTGGTATACGACGTGAAGCAGTGGCCAACGCCGCATGAAATGCGCTTGACGCTGATAGATTGCACGACACAACAAACTGTCGCAGACAGTGGTGCCTCGAAGAAGGAGGGTATCATGCCCGTTAGTACAATCCCATGAGAAGCGTGCGTACTGCGGAACCATCCGCTCCTGGGTACTCGCGGTCCGTAGCCGGACCGCTAAACCCTAGGGCGGCAGCGTTCGCGGGATGAAAGGAAATGGACACGATGAAAGATACGAGAGGTTGCCGGCGTGACAATGTCGCAAACGAGGTGACGGCTGCAGCGTTGGTCATGTGCGCTTGTGTGTTGGCTACATCCTTCTGCGGGTGCGGAGTTACTGTCACCAACCCTATGGTGCTGGATGTTCCGAACAGCGGTCGGGAGTTGGCCGGTTTGCTAAGTGGCCAATCTGTCATCCTCATGCCGCCACAGATGCTGTTTGTCAGAACGGAGAACGAAGCCCCAGCTTCTGCTCAGGACTGTGGCGCGACTGGCTTGGATAGTCTCATGCTGTCAACGGCGCGAGAGGAACTTGCCAGGAATGGGATGAAGTGTNNATGGGATGAAGTGTCTTGAGATCGGCAAGGAAACAAGGAACCGCACGCCCGAGTTGGAAGCATCGCTGCAATACCTGGAGAAAGACTATACCGTTCTCATGCGTACCACAAGGAGGGACGATGTCGACCTGGCGTCAATGCGAAAACTGGCCAGCATAACCGGAGCCAGCGCTGTCTTGATGCAGTCGGTTCGTGTCAAACTGGGAGACAGAGGAGGTCGGGCCGATTCCGGAATACAATGGCAGGGCACAAGTTCAACCACGATCAGGGCTTCGCTGATCTCTTTGGCGACCGGGGAAAGGTTGTGGGCAAAAGAGATGTTCTGTCGGACGCTTCCTTCCGACGACCGATGCGCCAGCGCTTTGAGCGGAATGTACAAGGAACAGCAGAACAAAAAAGGAGATGATCAATGAAGATAACGCGACTGTTTGTGTATGGTTCTTTCGTTGTGATATGCATTCTTCTTGCGTCCGGGTGCGCGACGCCTAATCGGGCGATTCTCGTCTCGCCGGACCTGCAAAGCCGCGAGATTGGCGACGTGCACATGCTTCCTGTGGTCGATGCCCGGAAAGACACTTCCGTGAAAGTCGATCTGCGACAGAAGATTATGAATCCGATATGCTCGGCGATGAAGAAGAAGGGTTACAGCGTGATTTCCGAATCCTCTTTTGGCGCTGACGGGGCGACACCCAGTGAAATAGGCGAGATGACCCCCGCTGAGATGTGCAGGCTTGGACCGTCAGAAGCAAGGACGCTGTGCGTCATCATCGTCGAGGACATAGCTAGTGACCGCAATACATGCAAGGTGGAGATCTTGGGTGTCATGCTAGACAAGACGAGTAAAGAGGTTCTGTGGAAAGGCAAGGGGATTGGCAACCAGCAAGGCCAGGGGGGGCTGGTTGGGATCATTGTGGGACCTCTAACGACACGGGCAGCTCTGGAAACATCGACGGATAGATTGATGCAGAGTCTTCCGGAGAGGACCACTCCGAAGCGATGAGGAGGCCGCTGCAAGCCGCATCGGGTTGCCAAGTCAGAATACGAGGAATCTCGATGAGGAAGCAATAGGATGCGAACAACGGCCTGCTCTCGTATTGCTCACCCGCGGCGGGTTCGCAAACGGAGAGGCCGGACGTTCGGCTAGGAAATATATGATGCGAAAGAATATATTTGCGACGTGCCTCGCAATCGCACTTCTAACACCACTTGCACACGCGGTACTTATCGGGTTCTTCCCGGGGCTTGAGCAGTTAGTCCGCCAAGCTGACGCCGTCGTGATTCTCCGCGTGGACAAGAACGTGACTGATATGGATGACAACCTTTATTCCACGCACGACTGCTACATATACCAAACGCTTAAGGGAGACATACCCCCCAATTCAACAGCTCGTTTCCGTTTGATGGACACCCGCAGTTCGTTTGCAACGCCCTACGCCACGCACTCTGCTCACCTTATGTTCCTGACCAAGAAACGGTCGGATAATGAACCCACCGATTATCGAACCATCGAAATCATAGGAGCCAATGTTGCATTATCCCCCTTAGGGCATGAAGTATTGCCAGAGGGCAATACAACCGAAGATCAGATCCGATCGATTCTCGCACAAGAAGTGAAGCGCAGCATTACAGCATTTCAAAAGGAGCAGGACTTCCTAAACATGATGATCCATAACGAGGCCGAACAAGGGGGTCCAGGGTACCCTCCACAAGGTGTCGGGTCCCCTGACCCCTGACGTTGAACGTAAAAAGACTCGGAATCGCGCGCTTAAAGTGCTATAGTGCAAATTAATGATTATGAATAGCGCATCCACAACACAAGACACGACTTACATACGGGGACGACACTCGGCCGTACGAACCACTGATTTTGTTTTCAACCAGTTAATCCCCTATATTGGGAATAAGCGCAAGCTATTGGATCTCATCGCGCAATCCCTTAAACACACCACGAAATCAGAGGTCCCGACATTTTTAGACATTTTTGCAGGCAGTGGCGTGGTTGCTCGTTTGGCAAAGACTCTCGGCTACCGCGTTATAGCGAATGACTGGGAGCCATATGCTAAAGCAATTAATGGCTGCTAGATTGGGAACAACACCCCACCTGAGTTTAAGGCACTTGGGGGATATGACAAGGCACTCGCATTGCTCAATAGTTTACCGCCTCGGGTTGACTGGATAACCGAGCACCTATGCCCGCGTGATGACGATAAATATGACATTGCGGTTGATCGAATGTTCTACATGCGAAAGAACGGCATGCGCATCGACGCGATTCGACATCAGATTGTTGAGTGGCGTGCCTCTGGCATAATCGACGACAATGAACAGAATTGTCTTCTTGCGCCCCTGCTCTATCAGGCTTGCTATACCAGCAACACTAGCGGTGTTTTCAAGGGCTTCCATAACGGTTGGGGCGGCCAGACGAAAACAGCACTATACAGAATCGCAGGCGACCTATGCCTGACTCCTGCTGTTTTCTTCGACAACGGCTATGACAATCAGGTTCTTTGCAGTGATGCTCAACGCGTGGCTGAAAATATGCGCGATGAGGAACTTGATGTTACATATCTTGATCCGCCGTACAAGCAGCACCCCTACGGAAGCAACTACCATGTGCTGAATTCCGTTGCGCTTTGGGACAAACCGGAACTAAGCAAGACGATTACGCCTGGAACCAAGTCGGCAATTCGGCTGGACTGGAGAACCGAACGGCGCAGTCCGTACAACTACACCGATGAAGCGGCCAAGGCATACGCCAAACTATTACAGACACTAAACTCCCGCTTCATACTTACAAGCTACAGTACCGACGGTTTTATACCTCTTGAAAAAATGTTGGAGGCCAACATCAAGCGTGGTCATGTCCGCGTTGAGATGAAGGGCTACAAGCGTTATCGAGTCAGTTCACAGCGTTTTTCCAATAAACCGATGAATGTTGAGTTTGTGGTTGTTCTTGATACCCACAAAGCATCTGACGTCTCTATTGACGAACTTCACCATTCCGTTACAGCAAAAGAAACATCTGTACTTAATGGTCACAAAGAATACGCAACACAGAAGCAGGTACAATTAGCCCTGTTTGAAGGGTCACGGGAGGAATATGTCACGGAAGCATCAGCTCAGAACTGATAGGTCATTAAAATCACCCATCATCAATGCGACATCAAAGGGCCAAGAAACAGAAGTCGTTAAGGCTCTTCATGATGTTGTGACCCATTTGGGCAATAAGTTTGACAAGAAGATTTCGCTTGTTCATGAAAAGCAATGGCACCTTAAAAATATTGTTTCCGAACTCAAGCTNNCATTCCGAACTCAAGCTCTCATTCCCCGAAATTGAGTTCCACTACCACTTCGATAGCAGTACGATACGCCCAGACGGCGGCATACTGTATATTCAAGGGAAACCAGGGGACAGGTTAAGTTACCCGATTCTAATTGCCGAGGTAAAGAATCAGGGCACAAACGACCTTCGTGCGGCAGAGGGTCTCCCAAAACAGTCTAAGGGAAATGCCATTGAGCGCCTTGGCAAGAACCTTATTGGGCTACGGACAGCCCTATTGCGAGAGAGCATTTTCCCCTTTGTCTGTTTTGGTTACGGGTGCGATTTTGAAGCAGATTCTTCAATCTTGGATCGTGTCACAACAATGGCAATGTTCGGTAAGCTAAATACAACCTACCTCCACAACGAGGAGGGCGGAAAGTTCAACAGGGGTAGTTTCTACTTCCGCCCTCGCCAGTGGTCTGTATCTGAAATGGCTACAGTTATGAAGGACATTGCAGAGCGATCGGTCCTTTACTATTTCTCGAAGTACCGAGAATCTCATTTTCTCAAACCAGAATAGATCGTTCAACAAGGCGTTGCACCACTACGCGCCACAAGTGGCGCGAGGGTGAACGCTGACGTTGGGCATAAAAGACGAGGATATATGAAGCGTATCGTTATTATCGCATTTCTTGCGCTGTCGGCATTACTGACAATATCTGAAGCCGGCCAAGTACGCGGGTACAAACGCAAAGACGGCACCTATGTTTCAGGATATAAAACAGGAGCCGAACGCGCACACGACGAAGCGATTGGAGCCATCGTTACGGGCGCAATACTTATTGTGGGAGTGCTATGGTGGCTTGCTTCGGCATCTTCAAAAAACAACAATCCAAAAGAAGATGCGCGACTTGCGCAACGACGCGCCCAAGAGGGCGTCTTGCGCGAGCAAGTACGCCGCGCGCAGGCAGAACTTGAGGCAAAGAAAAACGATCCTATAGAGCGCGGTTTGTCTCGCGGACAACAGGCCACATCATTGAAATCCGCCAATGTATCGCAAAAGTGCCACCCCTTTCAGCCGCTATCCCTTGAACCATCCACTACATTTAACCGTCATCCATCGCAAAACGCCTTTACAGAATTGAACAATGCACTAGCGGCATCAAATTCAGTCCGTGAAGTGACGCTAGACTCCATCGCGCAGATAAATGCCAAATACAAAACCGACCTCCACAAGACCTGCGCAAAGCGAATGGAGGTAATGTACAAGGAATTCTTGGCGTTTTGCTTGGCTGACAGGCAGTTTTCTAAGCAAGAACTCGATGACCTCTGGCATTTGAAGACTCTGTTCGCCATTTCCGACAACACACACAACATCATCTTCGCTGATGTTGGAAAGGAAATCTATCGCCGAGGAATCGGCGAAGTAGTTGCAGATGGCCAGATCACCGACGAGGAAAAGCAATGGCTTGATAAGTTGGCCTCAGACCTTGAACTAACAGAAGAAACCAAGAAGAACGTCTATAAAACCGAAATACAGACGGTGTTAGAGGCAAAGCTGAACACCGCCGTTGCTGATCGCCAGTGGTCACCCGACGAAGAGCGTGAACTAAACGAGTTGGCGAAACGCCTTGGGGCTAATCTCACAATAAATAGTGCTTCAACTGCCCAATTAAACCGATTCCGCCTTATGTGGAGGCTAGCTCACGGAGACCCGCCGACAATTAGTGTGGATATTAACCTTCAAAAGAGTGAAGTCTGCTATTTCTCAGCAAATGTGACTTGGCACGAAATGCGACGAGTTACCAAGCGCGTTCAATGGGGCGGCCCACAACTAAGGGTTAAAATATGCAAAGGCGTTTACTGGAAAATGGGGGATTACGCCGTAAACCCAATTACACGTGACCAACTCATCCAGATCGATTCTGGAACTGTGTATGTTACAAATAAGCGACTCCTCTTCAGTGGAACGATGAAGAACGCATCAATTCGCCTTGCGAAGATTCTGGACTTCACTCCCTACAATGACGGCGTACTAATCGAAAAAGATGCGGGGAGAAGCCCTGTCCTTGGATTTAGTAACAATATAGATCTTTTCTGCGCGTGCCTAGCGAGAGCAATTCAGGATGCAGGATAAAAAACAGCCCAACAAGGCGTTGCACCGTACGACGCACAAGGTGCGCCGTCCGGTGAACGCTGACGTTGGAGTCAAAAGATGAATATGAAGAAAATAGTTATCACCACAATCGGGATTTTGATGCTTGCCGCCTCGTTCTATGCGGGAACACTCTGCGGACGCGCACGCGCAGTCACAAAAGAATCCAGTTTCAACGCTATAGCTACAGTTGCGACACTCGCAACATTACGAGACGGAGACACACCCAAGGCTATCTCTCTCCTGGAGCATATGCTTGATGGCAATACCCTCGCCATAGGCCGCTGGATAAATTCTCCCCTTACAAGGTCCAGCCACCCCCAAATGACAGAAGCATTGAAGCGTATTGTACTCTATCGCCTGAAGAATCCCAGAACCCCAGAGGCCATGCTGGACGTTGACTCGATGAGCAATCCTGCGGCACGGGATAATATTCTAAAACAAAATGAATTCAACGCGGCGATGAACGCCGACATTGAGCGCATACTTAACGACCCGGCCTATTCGCTAGAGAAATCAGAGAAATGAAAAACTCCAACAATCGGTTCCAGCGTACGTCGCACAAGGTGCGCCGTCCGCTGAACCGTGACGTTCGGCACATATGACATATTCTGGGGTCATGTATGCCGCAATTAAACAAACCAGAAGGAGGATCGAGTTATGCTTGGACATATCGTAGTTAAATTCATGCGTGCCATTCTTGAAATCGCTGGGACTTTTCTTATCACGGCTGGCACTATTGCGGGAGGGTTCTTCGCATCAAGTGCAGATATGAATGTTATCATCGGTGTACTTGTCGGCTTCATCGCAAGTTTTCTTATTGTGGTGGTGACCTTCGGCACCGCTTTTCTTATTCTTGAGATTAATAACAACCTGATCCTAATACACGATTCTCTTCATAATAAGTCATAATCGAAAAAGCCGAACAAGGGGGTCCTGGCTACGGCCCACAAGTTGTCGCTATGCACACCCTCCCGCTCGCTGCACACCTATCTGGTACAGCCTGTGGGCCGATCCAGACCCCTGACGTTCGACGAGGAAAACTATGAAACATATTATCGCCGCAATCGCCCTATTCCTCGGGATGAACGCATGGGCGGATATGATTATCCAACCCGAGGAAGTGGTTACAGGCGTGATTACGGCGGCCCGGCAAGACCAACTCACCCGCTATTTGGACGCAGTCGACATTGCGGCTATCGCCGCCCATCCCAGCCACGCGATGTCGCAATCTCGGCTACTGTCATTTCTTAAGTCAATTGAGCCAGCGCTAATTCAATATGCGGGAATAGATCGACTACTCAGCGTTTCTGGCGGGACAACGCTAGTTCGCATGATCTCTCCTATTGATATGGATTTCGACTTGGAGATGCGAACGAGAGACGACGGGGTTAAAGACAACCACTGGATCATTATAGGAATCCACCCACAAAAAAGCGTCGAACAAGGGGGTCCAGGGTACCCTCCACAAGGTGTCGGGTCCCCTGACCCCTGACGTTGGACCCATAACGATAAAATGAAAAGTTGCGCGAAATTACCGACGGCAGGCGCGACACACATAAAAATTGCACCTGACGGGCGGCTACAAGCCCCCGCGACGGCAAAAACATGAAAAAATGGCCCGAAAACCGCAGAAATGGGCTCTACGAGCCCGAAAATGCGATTTTTTGGCCTATTTTTCGATTTCCAGCGCCTACCGCGCTGAAAATGGCCGAGAAATGAAGAAAATTCGGTCCAACAAGGGGTTCCAGGCTACGGCCCACAAGTTATCGCATGGCGCTGGCCTCCGCTCGCTGCATTCGCTATTCTTACAGCCCGTGGGCCGTCGCCTGAACCCTGACGTTGTGTGAAAAAGATTACGATGAGCAGGACTAATAACATTGCGCTGATGCTGGCA
>MTKZ01007519.1_pt1 | contig 10706 bp, 15 predicted proteins | sample 1042781 | NCBI WGS metagenome assembly MTKZ01 (sample SAMN06212207, study PRJNA360539) | anaerobic digester metagenome | biome: Wastewater treatment plant; material: sludge; isolation source: anaerobic digester fed with sludge from wastewater treatment plant | place: Denmark: WWTP Viborg ...
AACGGACCGAACCCCGACGAGTTCAACATGATCCCCAAGTGAATATGATCCGTTGAGTGTCAGCCCCCCCTCTTCGCTACCAGCGTGTTCACGGCATGGTGTTTCGTGCCCTGCACGGCCGGGCGTGGGTCGGTGCGTCGGGGCGGGACACGGTGGGCATCGAGGGGTCGGCCCTCTTCGTCTGGCTGGTGCTCGATGAGGCGGCCTCGGCCGACGAGCTGACCGAGCGAATCGGTGAGCTCTGGCCCGAGCTGGGCGAGATACGGGTGGCCGAGGTGCAGGCCGCAGTCGATTCGTTGGTCGACGCGCAGCTGATCGAGGCGGTCGAGCAGGCCGTCGCCCCGGCGGGCCTCACGTGACCGCGCCGGTCGATGCCACCGAGGCCGCGCTTCGAGCCATCGCCGGCTGGGGCCTGCCCGGGGCGCCGGGCATCGAACTCCCCCCGGACAGCGACCAGGCGGGTTTTGCCGGTCGGCTGCAACAGACCCGGCTGATTGGGCCGCTGCTGGCCGCCGCTGCGTCCGGCGATGTCGAGTTGTCGCCGGAGCTCGAGGCCGACTTGGTGGAGCGCCAGCACGGTGCCCTGCTGTGGTGCATTCAGCTGGAGGTCCGGCTGCTGGAGGTGCGCGACGCCTTCGATGCGGCCGGCGGCATCGAGCACTTGGTGATCAAGGGCCCGGCGATCGCCCATCTCGATGCGCTCGACCCGTCGGTGCGTACGTTCGCCGACGTGGACCTGCTGGTGGCGGCGCGGGACATCGACCGGGCGGTCGCGGTCCTCACGGCGATGGGAGGCACGCTGCCGTGGGCGGAGCGGCGCAGGGGCTTCGACCGGCGGTTCGCCAAGTCGGTCACCCCCACCCTTCCCGACGGAGTCGAGTTCGACCTGCATCGCACGCCGGCCGACGGAGTCTTCGGGCATCGCATCCCCCTCGAACGGCTCTTCGCCCACCCGGATCATTTCGAGATCGGCGGGGTGAGCTTCGGAGCGCTCAGCCCGACCCACCGCCTGCTGCACTCGGCGTATCACCTGCTGTTGGGGTCGCCCCAGCCGGCGCTGATGAACCTGCGCGACCTGGCCGGCTACCTGGCCAACGGCGGCCTCGCCCCGGAGGTGGTCGCCCCCGAGGCGGCGCTGTGGCGCGGCGGCGCCGTGCTGGCGATGGCGGTCGACCTGGTCGCCGAGCGACTTGGCGTGAAGGTTCCGGCGTGGACGGAGTGGCGGGCCGGTTATCGGCTGGTCCCCGACGAGGTCGAGATGGTCGAGCGGCACCGTCGGGAGGGCTCCAGCCTGGGGCGGGCCAAGCTGGACGTGGCCCGGGAGATGTCGCTTCGTGATCGTGCGGCCTACCTCACCGCCCTCGCCTGGCCATCCAAGGCCCATCTGGAGGACAGATCGCTGCGCCGCCGGGACGCCCTGGCGTCACTCATCGGTGTTATCAGGCCGCAGTTGCGCTGATCCGGTGGGGCCGCACGCCGAAAGCATGAGTGGGGGCTCTACGTCGAGTACACGTCCCGGCGATGGGCGATCCGCAGAACGAACACCGCATGTTTCGTCTCATCGATGCGGTACACGATTCGGTAGGTGCCTCGTCTGGCGCTTCGACAGCCTTCGAGCTCGCCATGCAGCGGGCCTCCAACTCGTTGCGGATTGTCGGACAGCGGACCGTTGATGAAGTCGATCGCCGCAACTGCAACCGCCTCAGGAAGCCGTTCTTCGAGCGCTCGTGCCGCGGGACGCGAAAGCACGACGTTGTAGCTACCCTCGGTCACCTTTGACGGAGGGCAGCGATGGCGTCGGCGCCAGCGACGACATCACCATCGAGGATCGACTGCTCGGCTTCCGCCAGCTCGGCCCGGGCACCGGGCTCCGACAGGATGGTGAGCGTTTCCTCCATCGAATCGAGGTCCTCGGGGCTGATGAGTACGGCTGCGGGCTCACCGTTTTTGGTGATGGTCACCCGTTCGTGATGCTGCTGCACCCGTCCGATGACATCGGAGAAGTTGTTGCGCACGGATCGCACCGATTCAGTCGCCATGACACAATTGTGTCACGTAGCATGGGGCTGGTCAACGTCGCCGATACTGCGTCAACGTCTGAGGAACTTGATCGCTTCGGAGACTGCGGGTCACTTGGGCCCGAACACCGAGAGCGCAGCGAGAAGGCTGGTGGCAGCGACGATTGCCGTGAGGAACACGCCCTGCATCCGACGACCCGACTCCGCAAGGTCGGCATGGAAACTCGAGACGGTTGCGTCGAAGCGCAGATCTATGCTTTCCGTTACCTTGTCGAAGCGGAGGTTCATGCTGTGCTCGACCTTGTCAATCCGCAGGTCCATGCGTTCCTCGAGCTGGTCGAGGTCGCGTTTGGGGCGACGTCGGCCCATCCCACCGGTGGGAGCAGTTCCATCATCGTGGTGGCCCCTCGTTGATCCAGCGCTCCTGCGAGCTGTTGGTGTAGATGGTGGCGGTCGTCTTCGGTGATCGTCAGCGGGTTGACCTGTCCTTAGGCAGCGATGTGCGTTGGTCTGGGGTCGGTTGCTGAGCGCTGCGGTGGCGGGTGAGTTCCTCCGGTGTGGATTTTGGGTCCATTTGGGGTTGGGACGATCTTCAGGTTGTGTTCGTGGACGAGGTGGTGGTGTTTGGAGCACAACAAGCAGAGGTTGTCGAGATCGGTGGTGCCGTGTTGAGACCACCAGGTGATGTGGTGGACTTGGCACCATTCGGCGGCGGTGGCGCAGCCGATGCAGCCGCGGTCGCGGGCGGTGACGGCGGCTCGTTGGGCGGGGGTGGCGAGGCGTTGTGTGCGGCCCAGCCAGAGCGGTTGGGCGTTCGTGTCGAAGATGGCGGGGAGGAGTTCGGCGTCGCAGGCCAGCTTGGCGACCGCTTCGGCGGACAGCGGGGTGCCGTCGGGCAGCGATCCCCCGGCGAGAGCCTGACGGAGCGCGTCGTAGTTGGCGATGACCATCAGTTGGGTCGGGTTGGGCGCCGGCACTACTGGTGCCGGGCCGGGATCATCGTGCTTGGTGGGTTGGGGAGTGGGACCAGCTGTGTCGCCGGTGGGACCGGTGTCGCCGGTGGGACCGAAGTCGAAGCTCGGCTGACCGGCGGGCGCGTCGGCCGGAGCAGGGTGTTCCTCGGGCGTCGACGTCGCACCGCCGGGCGTGCTGGTCCCGTTGCCGGTGCTGGTGCCGTTGCTGGTGCCGTTGCTGGTGCCGTCGCACCGGACGTCACCGTTGCTCCGGGCGTCGGTGGTGCCGGTCGTGGTGCCGGCGTTCTTGGTGGTGTTGCGGCAGATGAGCGCTTCGAGGGCATCGGCGCGTCGTTGGGCGACCGCCCGTTTGTTGCGGCGGGCGGCGCCGGGTAGGTGTTCGGCCCGCCACAGTTGGTCGACCATCGTGGCCAGTTGGGTGGAGATGCGGGCGCCGGTGATCGGATCGAACTCGGCAAACAGCAGATGCATGCCGGTGTCGCCGTCGATCCACGTCGACGCCTTCCGGGCCTGCCGCTGGCGTTGGGCGTGGGTGTTGCCGTGATCGGGTGACCCGGCAATGTCTTCCTGGCGCATGGTGCGAGCGAACTCGTCGACGTCTTGGGACTTGGCCTTCTCCAACAGTGAGTCCTCGTTGTTTCGGACGTTGCGGGCCTGTTCGGGCTTGTCCATCCGAGACGCCAACGCCTCGGCCTGCCCGGCACCGATCTCGCCGCGTTCCAACGCCTCGCGGGTCTTTGGCAAGTGTGCCAAACCCTGGGCGGTCTTCGCCGCCTTACGAGCCTGGCGAGACGACATGTTGCCGGATCTGCGCAGCTGCTCGGCCACATCCCCGTCACGACGAGCCAACTCGGTAACCACCGCCGAACGGCGGGCAACCACCAACGCGTCCACCCTGGAGAGCGCAGCGATCTCGGCCTTCAACGCCCCGACGTCCAACTCCGACACGCCCGAGTCGACCGTGAGGCCCCCACACAGACAGCCAGCGTCTCGTGTCCCAGCGTCTCGTGTCCCAGCGTCTCGTGCCCCGGCGTCTCGTGCCCCGGCGTCTCGTGTCCCAGCGTCTCGTGCCCCAACGTCTCCTCCGGCACGTTTCGCCGTGCGTGCGGAGCCTTGTGCCGCCGTGCCTCCCGCGCCGTTGGTCACCGTCGTTTCGACCATGGATGTTCACCTCCCCCAAAGGAGCCAGCAACCCCACAACGAGAGTCGCTCTTCGTACGTGGACGGCGCCGCCCCAAGCGTCCGCTTGGACAACACCTCAATCATCGCGGCCTGCGTATCCCGTGCGTCTCCCCACCCGACGAGATTGACCGGTCCTGCGATGACCTACACACCATGGTACCGAACAGGCGTTCGACCGTCAACGGATTATCGCAAAAGTTTGGTTTCCCGAGATAGTTCAGGCGCGGTTGAGGAACACGCCGATCGAGGTGAGCACCCGGTCGAAGTCGCCGTCGGTCATGCCGCTGCCGCTGGGCAGGCAGATGCCGTGGTCGAACAGCCGGTCGGACGTGCCGTTGAGCACGGTCGGAACGCCGGCAAACGAGCGCTGCTGGTGCATCGGCTTCCAGGTGGGGCGGGACTCGATGTCATCGCCGTCCAGGTGCTCGCGCAGGTCGGCGGAGCTGAAGCCCGCCAGCGCAGGGTCGATCAGCGCGCAGGTCAGCCAGCGGTTGCAGAACCCCTCGTCGATCTCGGGCTGGAAGGTCACCCCATCGACGTCGCCCAGTACTTCGACGTAGCGGTCGAAGTACCAGCGTCGCCGGGCGATCCGCTCGTCCAAAGTGGACAGCTGACCTCGGCCGAACGCGGCCAGCAGGTTGGACAGCCGGTAGTTGAAACCGATCTCGTGATGCTCGTAGTGGGGGGCGGGCTCCTTGGCCTGCGTGGACAAAAACCTCGCCCGTTCGATCAGCGCCTCGTCGGCGCCGACCAGCATGCCGCCGCCGGACGTGGTGATCAGCTTGTTGCCGTTGAACGACAGCGCGGCCACCCTGCCGAACGATCCACCCGGCCGCCCGGCGAGTGACGAGCCGAGCGCCTCGGCGGCGTCCTCGATGAGCGGCACGCCGTAGCGCTCGCAGATCGGTTCGATCCGTCGGTAGTCGGCGGGCTGGCCGTACAGGTCGACCGAGATCACGGCGGCCGGCAGCCGGCCAACCGCAGCCCGCTCCGCCAGCGCCCGCTCGAGCAGTTCGGGGTCGAGGTTCCAGTCGTCGGCCGAGGAGTCGACGAACACGGGCGTGGCGCCCACGTAGGATACCGCGTTGGCCGAGGCGGCGAACGTGAACGTCGACACGATGACCTCGTCGCCGGGGCCGACCCCCAGGGCGTGCAACGCCAGGTGCAGCGCAGCGGTGCCGCTGGAGAGTGCCACTGCGTGATCGACGCCGGTGACCGCGGCGATCTCGGTTTCGAATGCGGCCAGGTCGGGCCCGGCGGGTGCCGCCCATCCCGAGTCGACTGCCGCCATCAGCAGGTCTTTTTCGGGCTGGCGAACGTCGGGGGCCGACAAGAAGATGCGCGTCACCCCGGAGAGGGTACGCGGCTGCCGGAGTAGGGTCCGATCCATGCCGGTTGGAGAAGATGCACCCGGCGGTCGGGAAGCGAGGCGGACGACGCCGCCGTGGTTGTCGAGCGGGCTTCGCAGGCTGAAGACCGCGGGGCTGTACGTGCTGGTGTGCGTGGTGAGCTTCGTCGCGGTCGTCGTGCTGTTCAGCGTCGCCGAAAACCTGTGGCTGGGCCGCTGAGACGTGGTCGAGCGCTATCACCTGGTGCTGGCGGCGTGGGCGGTGGGGGCGGGGCTGTTGCTTGCCGCCACAACCCGGTTTGCCCCGTCGTTCGTGCAGCGTCGCCTGGTGGCGCTGGCCGGGCTGACCGGAGCCGTCCTCGGTGCTTGGAACGACCCTCGACGGTGGCCGTGGCTGGTGGCCGCTGCGCTGGTGGTGGCCTGGTCGGACGACCCCACCCGGCCGCATCCGCTGGAGGAGTGGGCGGCGCCGCTGGCTGTCGTCAGCCTGGTCGGTGTGTGGGCCTCGGTCCCCGATACCGAGCCTGCCCTGGCGGCGGGTGCCGTGCTCGCCCCGTTGGCGCTGGCGTTGGCCGTCACGCGCCGCCCGGTTGGTCCGGCGGGCACCGTCGCGCTGGGGGTGGCCGTCCTCGGCCCGGTGTGGGTGGGCTCCGCGGGATGGGGCGCGGCGCTGGCCACGGTCAGCGCCATCGGGGTCGTGGCGGCCGCGCCGCTCGTCGACGGATTTCGTCGCGCCACGCTGTCGAGGGCCGGCTGGGCGGTGGTCGTCGCCGCGCAGGTGCTGATCGCGCTGCCGTTGTCGCGGGTGATCATGCGCCAGAGCGTGGTGGTGGCGGTGATGCTGTCGGCGATGGGCCTCACCGCTTCGCTCCTGGTGATGACGGCGGTTGTGGTGCCTCGTGTGCGGCCGCCTTCCGGGGCCCGCCCAGAGGACAACTAACCTCGAACGGGTGCCTCCCTTTCCCGAGCGTTCCCCCGGCGTGCTGTTGTCACCGATGGGCGAGCGGGCGATCGCCTACGACCTGATCACCGAAACCGCCCACCAGCTCAACGCCACCGCCGGCACGCTGCTGGCCGCCTGCGACGGCGAGGGCGACGTCGATGCTGCGGTCACCGCCTGGGCTGAGGATGCCGGCATCGACCGGGCAAACGTCGCCGCCGACGTGTCCGCAGGGCTGGCCATGCTCACCGAGCTGGGGCTCATCGGCCGGGACGAGCCATTCGACGCTCCGAAGCCGCCGGCCGGTTCGACCGAGGAGGCGGCCGACGGCGCGGTGACCGGGGGAGCGGTGACCGGCAGAGTCCACCCGGTGATCGATCACAACATTGCGCTGCGGGGCCCGCAGACCGAGGTGCTGGAGGCCCTCGACACGTTCCTCGGCACGGGGACCGACGCCGAGAAGCCGACCATGTTCTTCGATGTCCACGAGACCCCCGAGGGCGAGCTGGTGCTCGTCACCGATTACGAGTGGCGCTTTCCCAGCCGGGAGGCGTGCCTGCGCCAGCTGACGTCGGTGGTCAACGAGTACGCAGTGTGGACCCACAGTTGCGCTGCGTTCCACGCCGGGGCCGTGCGCTCGCCGGATGGACAGCTGGTGCTGCTGCCCGCACCGTCGGGCAACGGCAAGTCGACGCTGACCGGCGCTTTTGTGGCCGCCGGCTGGGACTACCTGGGCGATGAGGCGATCGGCGTGCGGCCCGGATCCGGGATGGCGGTGGGCTACCCCAAGCGGCTGGCGATCGATGCGTCCAGCCGGGCGGTGCTCAACCTGCCCGAGAGCGACGGCGGCGATCTCGACCCGGCCGAAATCAACGCTGATGTCGTTCGTCTTGACGGTGACGTCGGACCGGTGAACAGGGTGGTGCTGCCCACCTACGAGGAGGGTGCCGAGGCGACGTTGCAGCGGTTGGAACCCCACGAGGCCGTGGTCGAGTTGCTGGCCAACACGCTCAATTTGGCCCGGGCCGGGCAGGCGGCGCTGGACGCCGTGTGTGATCTGGCCGCAACGGTTCCGGTCGAGCGGCTGACCCATGGCAACGCCCACCGGGCGGTCGCGCTTGTCAGTACTCCGCGCCCATAACCCCAGAGACAAGCTGCCGACGCCTGTCGCTGCGACCAAGCGGTGTTGCGTTCTAGGCCTGCAGAAGGACGGCGACCAGGAGCGCCGCCATCGTGGCCAGCACACCGATCATTGTCAGGAACGCTGTGAACATCCTGCTCTCGAGCCGACGGAGTCCTGACTCCAGTTCCGCTTGAAAATCAGACCGAAGCCCGGACGTCTTGTGCTCGAGGTCAGAACGAAGCCCGGAGGTCTTGCGCTCGAGGTCCGACCGAAGCCCGGAGAGCTGGGTGTCGAGGTCGGAGCGGAGCAGCGAGAGCTTGGCATCGAGCAAGGCGGTCTGGACGTCGAGGTCGTTCTTGGTTGCAACATCGGCCCAACCGACGGGTGGGAGCAGTTCCATCAAGGTCGTGCCCTCCTTCTTTCCCAACAGCTCGTTGGCTCGTTCCTGCAGATTGTAGCGGTCCTCGTTGGTGATAGACACGGCCTACCTCCCATGGTCGCTTGACGTGGGGCAAGGCCTCCGGGGCCTGCGACCGGGCAACTTCCCGTTTGAGGAGGATGCAACGAGGTCACCCTACGAGTGAGTTGGGACAACGAAACTGAGGGGAAGATCATCCCCGTCGGGCTCGCTTTCCTGCGCGAGTTTGTGCTGATCGCATCGTGCCCGCCATGAAAGTGGAGCCTGCTTGGCGTCCCTCGGCGCCAGCCCAAGCATGAGCCCGCTCGCTGAGGCCCGCGCACACTTGGCCAAAGCTGAAGGAGTTGCGACGTGCTGGACCGCAGACAGGCCGCTTGCTGCGCAGAACGAGTTCTCCTCTACCAGGCTTCGACCCGCAGCTCGCTCATGGGGAAGTCCTGCACGTTCGCTGTGGCGAGGGAAGCCGAGATTCCAACTGCGGCCGCAGCGATGAGGCAGTCGGCTTGGTGCAGGGTGGTCCCCGCTGCGGCAAAGTCGCGACGCCACGTCCCGGCGAGGCGGCCTTCGGGAACGCCGAGCGGTGCCAACCGAAGGCCGCGGAACAGCCGCACAGCGTGGGCTTCCTCCTCAGAGTGGAGCCCGCGCCAGATCTCCTCGACCGAGATGGCGCACACCCATGGTTGAGTTCCCAGGCGTCGCAATCCGGCGACTCGATCGGCGGCCGGACGGCCTCGAAGAGCGTCGATGAGCACGGTCGAGTCGAGCAGCAGTCGCGCCATTATCCGGCGCGCCGGCCGTCGGCTTCACGTTGTGCGCGCACCCATGTGGCCGGGTCGTCATCCCAGGCGTGCCCCGAATCGGGAAGTGAACCGAGGGCCGATTCCACATCCTCCCAACGCCGGTCGTCCTCGAGCGCTTGACGAAGTGCCGCCTCGATGTAGGCGCTTCGTTGGCGGGTCCCGGCGCGTCGGTCGAGCTCTGTGACGAGGTCGCCGTCCAACGATATGTGCAGACGCATGTGCTCAGATTAGCCCACGGGGTCGGGCATCACACCCGGCAAATCCCCAGGCACCGGAGGTAGGTGAGCGTCGCCGATCAGCCTTCGTCGGCCATCTCGGTTCTGATGACGTGCTTCATGATTTTGCCGGACGGGTTGCGGGGGATGGGCCGGACGATCAGGTCGTGGGGCACCTTGTAGTGCGAGAGGCGTTCCCGTCAGAACTCCTGAACCTGGGGGAGGGTGATCGTTGTACCCTCGACCGGGGTGACGATTGCGACGATGCTCTCGCCGTAGGTGGGGTGCGGCCTCGCCACGATGGCGCAGTCGGTCGCGGCGGGGTGCGCTGCCAGGGCGTTCTCCACTTCGATCGAGTACACGTTGTGCCCACCGGCGATGATCATGTCCTTGATGCGGTCGGTGAGGGTCATGTAGCCGTCGGCGTCGGGTCGGGCCTCCGCCTGGGCGGCCGTGCTGTAGATGCCGCCAGAGCCGGAAGCGGTTCCGGTCGCTCAGCCGATGAGATGGTGAGGAGGGGTCGTCTTGGAAGTACTGGCGAGCACGTACGTGCCGTTATCAGGAAGGAAGGTGGCCGCCCTCTCGAACGGTCGGCTCAGTCAAAAGGGAACCAGCCTCGCCCTGCGGCATTTAGCGGAGCATGGCATCGTCCTCGTCGAGGATCACCCTCCGTCGAAGCTCTACACCCTCAACGAGCAACACCTTGCGACCAGCGGCATCCGGGCGCTGGCCGGTATGCGGAGTCAACTGATTGCGCAATTGAAGGATCGTCTCTGTCGGTGGGAGTACCCGCCGAGTGGGGCATGGCTCTTCGGCTCGGTTGCGCGGGGAGACGGAGGGGTCGCCAGCGATATTGATCTTTTCGTGATCCGGCCGGATACCGCAGATGGGGGAGATCAATGGGATGCCCAGGTGGATGAACTGACGGAGGCCGTCCGGAGCTGGACGGGCAATCCGTGCTCCATCGTTGACCTGTCGGAGGCGGAGTTCAGAGCTGCTTTTGGCCACTTCAACGCAGCTGCAGGTGCGAAAGAAGTCCTGGCACCGAAGTAGTGCTGCTGCGACGCAGAAAGAAGTTCTGCAACGGAGATAGTCCCGATTCGCTGCTCACTCGGCCCCCGTGCTGTAGATGCCGCCACGGCCGGCTTCGGTCTCGCGAGATGGGGATAGCGCTCGTTCTGCTGGATCTCGCCGAAGAGGTCGTAGCCTGGACGCGCCGGAACTGTAGCGTAGGACGCGCCGGAACTGTAGCGTAGGACGCGCCGGAACTGTAGCGTAGGACGCGCCGGAACTGTAGCGTAGACGCTGTGAGTTCGCACTCCCTCGCTGCTGAGCACTACCTGCCCCGGACCGTCGACGGAGAGCTGGACGAGCTGTTCACAGGAGCGGCCGCCATCTCACTCGAGGGTGCCAAGGGCGTGGGCAAGAGCGCCACGGCAGCGGAGCGTGCCACCAGGACCTTCCTTATGGAGGATCCTGCAGTTCGTGAAGCGGTGGCCGCCGCGCCGGAACTTCTGCGGGGCACCGGGCCGGTGCTGATCGACGAGTGGCAACACCTGCCGATGACCTGGGATGTTGTCCGGCGGGCGGTGGACGCCGGTGCGCCTCCGGGCCAGTTTCTGCTTACCGGCTCGGCTTCGTCGTTCAGCCCGGGTAGTCATAGTGGCGCCGGAAGGATCTTGAAGGTG
>MTKZ01129283.1_pt2 | contig 10705 bp, 9 predicted proteins | sample 1042781 | NCBI WGS metagenome assembly MTKZ01 (sample SAMN06212207, study PRJNA360539) | anaerobic digester metagenome | biome: Wastewater treatment plant; material: sludge; isolation source: anaerobic digester fed with sludge from wastewater treatment plant | place: Denmark: WWTP Viborg ...
GCTGAGCGTGAAATCGCGCGTCGGCCGCGGCAGGTCGAAGTTCAGCGTCGTGGACACCAGCGGCACCGGATTCGTCGGCACCACCGCCTCGTCGAACCCGCCGCTGATCCCCGACAGGTCCGCGTACACCTCCAGCGGCATCGACGAGGCCGAATGCCCCGGCAGCACGATGTCGAACGTCCGCCCCATCCCCTGCCAGACCCGGTGCGCCCGGCTCGCCACGAGGTCGCGCGACAACGGTCCCGTGAACTTCGCCTCGTGCCGCCCGCCGTTGTATTCGGCATACACCCGCACGTTCTGCACCGCGGTGTCCGAGGTCAGCAGCTCCACGCTGACCAGCGTGTCCCGCCCGACCATCATCGGCGCCCCCGCCCCGCGGGAATGGTGCGTCATCACGTTCTGCCCCGCCACCCACCCGTTCACCCAGAACTTCGGGAACACCTTCTTGTCCAGGCGCGCCGCGCCCCCCGTTTCCAGCGGCGCGGCGAACTGGAACCGCCGGGCCTCGTGCCCGACCAGCCACGCGCCTTCGTGCGTCATGCCCCAGCCCAGGAATTCGTTTTCCGGATAGCCCTGGCGCAGGCCCGACGGATCGCCGTAGTAGTTCGCCCCGATCGCGATCGGCGCCAGCAGCTCCGGCATCCCGGACTGCACCTCGAACGCCTCCGCCCCCAGGAATTGGTTGTTCTCGATCACCGGGCTCGGCGTGGCCGCCGCGTGCCACATCGGCGGATACCAGAACTCGTCGTTCGCGATGTAGATCTTGTCGAGCAGGATGCTGCCGGTGATCTTCGCCTCGGTGCGGTTGTGCAGCCCCACCACGCCGGCGAACTCGCAGTCGGTGAACTCCGGCGCGCCGGTGTAGATCACCACCCCGCCGCGCAGGAAGCACCGCTGCAGCTTCGTGCCGGCCCCCGCCTTTTGCAGGTCCAGCAGGCCCCCGAACGCCGTGTCGTCGGCTTTCAGCGTGGTGTTCACGATGGTCAGCCCGGACTGGAAATCGCAGCGGCGCGCCTCCATCGGCCGGCTCAGGCGCAGGGGCGCCCCGTCCCAGATCACGTTCTCGAAATCAAAGGTGTTNNTGTCGTTCTCGAAATCAAAGGTGTTCCCCGTCCGGTTGGGCTGCGACGTTCCGCTGAAATGGATGGCGCTGTCGGCGATGGCGATCGCCCCCGTCGTCGAGGACAGCTCCAGCCAGAGGTTGCTCGCGCCCGTCAGGACCAGGTCCCCGCATTCCGGGATGAGCGTGACGCCCCGCAACCCGTCCAGCGCCACGCTGGACATGCTGACCGTGACCCGCACGTCGGCCGTGCAGTCCGCCAGCGTGAAGTCGCCGTGATAGAACGTCGCGTGGAGATTCGTCCCGCCCGTGATGCTCGATCCGCCCGTCCCCGACACGAAGGCCAGGTTCACCCGCCCCGGCGCGGTGAAATGGTAGGCGTGCCCCCACAGGACGATGGTCGGCTCGACTTCGACCGCCGACCCGATCGTGACGTTCCCGTACACGTCGATATAGGCGCTGGGCGATCCTTTGGCCACTGCGGCATCCTCGATCGTCAGCGTGAAATCCGCCGGCACCGTCACCACGCTCATCACCGTGCCCGTGGCCGAGACGGTTTCATCGTACAGCAGCGTGCCGTTGAGCTTCTGCCCGTCCAGTTCGACCGCCACCCCCCCCAGATTCTGCCACTCTTCGAGGAATTGCCCCGGATGCTCCGGATCCGGAACCCGGACCCGCTGGCGGANNGGACCCGCTGGCGGATTTCATAGGTGTGCGTGCCCGGATCCAGGTCGCCATCCCGCCGCTGCCCGCTGATGGCCGTGGCGCCGGAAGCCAGCACCGCCCATTCGCTCCCGCCCGGCCGCTGCACCCGCAGCTCCACCGCCAGCGCGGCCGGATTGCTGTATCCGTAGAGCACGTGCGCGACCCGCTGGCCGTAAAAGGGGATCTGCAGCCCCTGCGCGAACACCGCCGGCCCCCCGCTGGCCAGCCACGCCAGGCAACCCAGAAGGACCAGCCTGCCCCCGCCCCCCTGCCGCCGCTTCCCCGTCTTGTTCATGTCCCGTCCCGTTTGTGTGCCGGCCCCGCCTTCGACCGGCGGCATATCCATCCAACGGCCAGTATCATCCCCCCTGCCGCCCGTCGCAAGCCTGCAGCGGCCAAATCTTCGCCAGTCCCATCCGTCCGGTCAGTCCAGCCCGACCACGACCCAACTGCCGGCCGCGCCCCCCAGGAGGTCCCAGACCAGGTCCTTCCCGCTGAAAACCGTGCCCTTGATCCTGTCGTCGTAGGTTTCCTTGCCGACGCCCAACCCCACCGCCACGCCCATCCCGATCCCGAAGGCGGCCCCGTCCGGCCGGTCGTCTTGCCGGGCCGCATACGCCCCCGCCGCCCCCGCCAGCCCGCAAATCGTGAAATGCTTCGCCTTGTCCGCCCCCCACCACGGATCCCCGGCGTGCCGGAAACTCGCGCAGCCCGACAGCCACCCGGTGGCCAGCACGAGCACCAGGGACAAGATGCGGTATGCGCCCACGGCTACAAACCTCCCAGCCACCACACGATCTTCCCATGCCGCCAGGCGCGCTCCTCCGACGTCCACGTGTAGGCATAGAAGCGCGTGATGCTGACGGGCAGCATCCGCGTCACGGGCACGACGCAGGAGAAGCGGTTGGTCGCCAGATACACCGTCGCGTCGTGGTCGTTCATCCCGGCGAGATCGATGCCCGATTTCCCGAAGTGGCCGGTGTTCAGCGAGAGCCGTGTCGAAAATTCCACCTCGCCAAGCGTTTCCGGATACCGTCCGTTCGCCTCGCGGTAGGCCTCCACAAGGGAAATCAGCGCGTTCAGTTCGTGGCAAACGCGCATTTTCCGGAATTTCCGCGCCCAAACGCCCCCTTGCCACAGCCCCGCGGCGATCCCCGCGATCAGCAGCCAATGGACGGCGAACTGCGCCGGATGTTTCCGGAACAGCCCCGGCAACGCCAGCAGGACGGACAAGCCCAGCAACGGCCAGCGCGCGTAATACAGCAGCGTCCCATACCCCGACCACGCCACCGCCGCGCCCGCCAACCCGAGAACCAGCCCAACCCAAATGGAATGCTTCCCCGTCATGTCACGCGCCGGATCCGGCGGCAGGCGGCGCGGGCGGGGCATAGAACTCCCCATAGCGTTCCCGGCCGCACGCCTCGCACATGCCATGGCTGAACTGGGCCGGCGACCGTTGGCTGACATAGCTTTCGATCGGTTCCCACGTTCCGTCCGCCTGGCGGATTTTCTTGCAAAACATGCAGATGGGCAAGATGCCTTCGAGCATCTGCACCCGTTGCGTCAACGCCCGCCGTTGCCGGGCGATCGTCGCGACCAGGAGGGTCAGGCCGCTCAGCACCGCCAGGCGGATGCCCGCGTTCATGACGGCCGCCCACGGCGGCATCAATTCCGGCTCGAAAACCAGCGCGATCGCCAAACGGCATCCCACCAGCGCGATCGCGAAAACGATTCCGGGCCACCGGCCGAGGTGCCAGGCGCCCAGGCACGCGGGAATCACGAAAGCGATCGGAAACAGGACGTCCGGCCCCGTCATAAGATCGAGCCCGACCAGCACGGCCGAAAGAACCAGAAGGCCCAGCCACCAATGGATCCGCTTCATGTCGCGCCTCGCTTGCCGCCCGCTCCCCCATCCCTGCGAACCATTCTCAACCTTACCGCGTTTCTTCCGTTTTGGCCATCCGGCGCGGCCGGCCCCGTTTGCGACGCGGCCGGAATGACTTCCTGGAACCGTTCGCGGAGCTTGCCGACGTGGGAACCCTCCCAGTAGACCTTGCCGCAGGAGGGGCAACGATAGAACGTCTCGTAGTACTGCTTCGTCTTGGGCTCCAACTGGTCGGCCACCTCCTCCTTCGCGACGGGCTCGATGAGCCCGTTGCAGTCGGCGCAGCGCGAGAACGGCCGGACCTGCCCTGCGAGGTCGAAGCGGCGGACGACCTCCTCGACCTGCCGCGAGGGCCACACCGACCTCACCCAGTAGCCGTGCGTGACCGCCTTGGCGTAGAGCAGCCGCCGGTCGCGCGTCAGCACGATCCGCCCCTGCTCCTCCGAAATCCGGACGATCTCGTCGTCGTCGTAGGCATTGGAAAACAGCGTGTCGAACCCCATCAGCCGCAGCAGCCTCGCCAGCCGGCCCAGGTTGACGTCCACCACGAACGCGGTCTGCCGCAGCGGCTTGTCCCGCAGCTTCACGAGGGGCGTGATGTCGAGACCCTCGAACACCGGATACACCGCCACCCGGTCGCCGTCCTTCAGGCGGTAGCCGAATCCCACGGATTCCCCGTTGACGACGATGAGGTCCACCTCCACGTGCGGCACGCCGAGCGCCTCGATGGGATCCTTGATGCCGGGGTGGCCGTCGAACCGGTACGGCACGGTCTGCTTCCGCCGCGCCGGCGGCAGGAAATCGTTCAGCTCCTCGTAGAAGCGGAACTCGGCCGCATGCGCGAAGGTCCGGTTCTTCTTCCGGGTCGGGTGTTTCATGGCACGCCCCCATCCTCCACGGTTTTCCACACAAGGGAAAACTTTTTCGGATTTTTTCCACACAATGGAAAAAATGTTTCCATAGTGTGGAAAAATTCCGGCGGCGGGCAGGACCGGCCACGCGGACGAAGATTCATGTATAAAGGCGACCCCTTTAACCCCATCAAGAATCCAAGCCCCCGTACACTGGATTATTAATATATGAAACTTACCCCGTTTCGATAGCAACTCAGGATTACTGCAAGGGTCGAATGGAGATGGGAATATTCGAAGAATGAGACACTCCGGCATCCTGCCATCGAAGCACTGCGTCGATTCGCTCAAAGCGAATGCTTCGGGACACATCAACCGGAGTTCCCTTCTCGTCCATAAGCGGTATCCGACGAGCGACATCGAGAGCCCTTCCCCGCACTGGAACGAGGACTGCCCTCCCCGCACCTTCGGAAACGCGTCTCCTCAATACCACAATTTCATCGTCCAAAAAGACCGTATCATACGCCTCGCCATCAATTAATAGTTCTTGTTCGAATATACTTCCGTCAGTGCCGATGAACTGGATGCAGGGACCAGCCCGCTGCACACCCAGGATCAATGTGCCGTCCTTGAGAACGCCCAAGACTTCTGGGCAGCCATCATACACGGCCCGATGGGTAAAGACCGTGGAGCCGTCATGGCGGTCAATCAATGAGTGAGTGATCGTCCGGGTCGAGATAATCCCATTAGATATGTTGTAGCTCTTTCCGCTCGCCAGCATAATGCGAACTGACTCAGGGCCGGGCGAGGTGTTGGCAGAAACTATCCATCTCGCGGACGAATAAACGACCGTCGATGACGCCGCGGACTCAATTGCGCCAGATGTAGGTAGGACATCCGCGTGCCCTGCGGGCTGTATGTTCTCGGCTGCGACGATCCAGGGTGCAACGAGAACCAGAAGGATGCGTGGTAGTGATTTCATGATTACTCCCATGATGTAGTTTGCTGCCACCAAGGCGGCTGTAAAGTGATTGCCCGTTTTGCTGCCGTCGCACAGTGGACCTCGCCCATATTACAGTGATACTCATCCCATACGTTAACCGTTTGTGCGCCCGGCAGAACACTTGATGTGTAGTCACGGAAACACGCGCACCCAGGTTCAGAGTAGAATATAGCCGCCTCGGATGTATGAAGACAGTTAACCCCATTCGCCGTCATAGCCATGAAGCCGCTGTTTATAGGAGTTCCGTATTCGTCATACATTGTTCCAGGAAAGGGGGAAAGGGGTCAGTCCTATAATTTATAAAATTCATCTCCCGCGCGCCTTCTGCCCCAGTCCCTTCACCAGGCACCATGCCGCATAGCCCCACTTGCCCCGCTGGGCCCACTCCAACTTGCCCGAAAGGAGTCGGTTTCATATTGCAATACCCCGCAGCCTGTTCATTTCACCATGCTCCGGAACTCCACTGCGGCTGTTTTCCACTTTCTTCAGCAACTCCGAACGGTTGACCGTCGTGCAGTGCCATTCGCATTCGACTTCATCATAGACCCGCCGCAGGAAAAGGCAATCGTTCAGCCCCCCCATAGGGGGAATCGCCGCATGGATTGGAAGCCGACGTTTTCCACGCAATGGAAAGATTTTTCCGGAATTTTCCACGCAATGGAAAAAAGTTTTCCACCGTGTGGAAAACTTCCAGCGGAGGCAGGACCGGCGATTTTCCCGGAGGGGGGCTCAGGCCTTGGGGCGGCGGTAGGTCTTGCGGAAGAGGGCGGACAGCCAGGGGCTCTGGGCGATGGCGAGCCGGCGCTGGAGCTCGCGGCAGCCGACGCCGCCCTGCATCCGCACGCGGCGCATCGCGAAGAGGGGCGTGCCGGGGCGGTTGGCGCCGCAGTCCATCGAGAGCGCGGCCTCGTAGCCGGCAAGGAGCGCGGCTTCGATGGCGACATCGTCGTATTCGCCCCAGGGCCAGCTCATCGCGCGCGAGGGTTGGCCCGTGAGCTCCTCGAGCCGTTCTCGGCACAAGGAGAATTCGTGGAGGCAGAATTCGATGCGCTCGCGCGTGGCGCGGGCGACGAGCGGACTCTCGNNCCGGATCTCGAGGTAGATGCCGCGGACGCCGGGATGGATGTCGCTCTGGACCTGGCCGATGGGCCGGTCGGACCGGAAGCAGGCCTGGTGGGTGTGGGTGTGGCCGAAGAGGCCGTGGCCCTGCTGCTCGACGAGCGCGCGCAGCTCGGTGCGGTTCATGAAGGCGGTGGGGTCGTTGCGCTCGATGGCGCGGTCCCACGCGTCGCGCGCGACCGGCAGCTCCCGCAGGTCGGCGCCGGCGACGCCGGCGTCGGGCCGGCGCGGCCCGTCGTGGAGATAGGCGGTGGCGACGCCGAAGGCGGCCTTCACGCCGTAGTCGCGCAGGATCGGCGCGGCGTGCACCCAGTTGTCGAGATAGCAGTCGTCGAAGGTCAGCGCGTAGGACAGCTTCGGCGGCGCGGCGCCGCCCTTGACGTAGTCGATGACCTGGTCGAGCGGGACGCTGTGCCAGCCGTGGCCGGCGAGCCATTCGAGGTGCGCGCGGAACTCCTCCGGGGTGATGCCACACACCGGCGAGATGTTGCGGTAGCACAGGATCGGCACGCTGGGTTTCATCGTCCCCATCATCGTAGGCAAACGCCCGGGAAAGTATAGCCTATTGTGGCGCGGACCCGGCATGTTTCCGGATCAGGCGGGCGTCGCGCGTGCCTTCGTAGATGTCGTACTCCAGCAGGCGGCATTCGATGTCGCCGTTCCACATCGCCGTCCGGTGCACGGGGTGCAGCCCGATCTTCCGCCCGAGGGGGATGTTGCCCGTGAACACCGCCGCGCGCATCCCCTGGCACTTGCCCTTGAAGTAGGCGCCGATGGCCTCGTAGAGCGGCGCCAGGTTCTCCTCCAGCCCCACCCGCTCGCCGTATCCCGGGTTCATCAGCACCAGCGCCGGCGGCTTCGGCAGCGGCGTGTCGCGGAAATCGCAGACGTGGAACCGGATCAACCCCTCCACCCCCGCCCGCGCCGCGTTCTCCCGCGCGCAGGCCACCGCCTGCGGATCCACGTCCGACGCCGCGATCCAGGTCTTGGGCGCCGCCACGAGCTTCGCCCGGGCCTCGGCCTGCAGTTGTTGCCAGGCCGCCAGGTCCGCGTCGCGCAGGCGCAGGAAGGCGTAGTCCCCGCGCGCCAGCCCCGGCGCGCGGTTCTGCGCGATCCAGGCCGCCTCGATCGCCAGCGTCCCGCTGCCGCACATCGGGCCGATGAACGCCTCGGCGGGCTCCTTCGGCCACCCCAGCTCCCGCAGCAGGCTGGCGGCGAGCGTCTCGCGCAGCGGCGCCGTCCACGGCCGCCAGCGGTAGCCCCGGTGCGACAGCGGCGCGCCGCTCGTGTCCAGGAAGATCTGCGCGGACCGCTCCTTCCAGTACAGCGCCACGCACGCCGCGCCTTCGGGCGCCGACGTGGAATCGGGCCGCGCGCCCGTCGCCGCCACGAACCGGTCGGCGATGGCATCCTTGCAGCGCAGCGCCGCGAAGCGGGAATCGCGGATGGTTTCGTGCTGGGCCACGCCGTGGACGTGGAAGGGCGCGTCGGCGCGCAGCCATTCCTCCCACGGCAGCCCCCGCACGGCTTCGTAGAGGTCGTCGGGCGAATCCACCTCGAACCCGGCCACCTCGAACAGCACCCGGTTCGCCGACCGCATCCACAGGTTCAGGCGCATCGCGTCGCGCAGGTCGCCTTCCAGGCCGACGGACGTGGCCGAGACGTCCTGCGGCGCGTAGCCGAGGGCCCGCAGCTCCCCCTTCAACGCCTCCGCCGCCCCGCGCCCGCAGGTGGCCACGATCCAGGTCTTTTCGCTCCAGTCCATCAGCCGCCCGGCTTCCTCAGGCCGTTCGCGCAGAACGCCGGCGCGCGCCACCGGCGGAAATAGGCCCGGTTCGGCCGGTCGCGGTGCCGCTTGAGCTCCTGCGGCGCCAGCGACGGATGCCACAGATGCAGCGCGCGCGCCGCCGCGATCACGCTGCGCGGCTCGACGCCTNNCAGAGCCGGCGGGCGAAGTCGTCGTCCTCGTAGCCCCAGCCCACGAAGTTCTCGTCGAAGCCGTTCACGCGCTCGACGTCCGCGCGAAAGAGCGAAAAATGGCAGCCGATCAACTTCGGCTTGTGCGGCCGCGCCAGATGCCAGCGCCGCAGCGCGGCGTGGCGCGCGAACAACCGCGCGGCCTGCTCCGCTTCGCCCCGGTCGGCGCGCGCCCAGGCCTGCTCCCAGTCGGCCGGCGCCGGCGCCGGCCGCGCGGCGAACAGCGCGGCCGTCGTGGCCTCGTCCAGCGGCGCCCGGTTGCCCAGCAGCACGCGGCCCCGCGCCGCCTCCCGCGCGTGCGCCTCCACCGCGTCGGGCAACGGCGCCAGGTCGCAGTCCAGAAAAAGCAGGTAGTCGCCCGTGGCCGCGCGGATCGCCAGGTTGCGGGCGGCGGCCAGGCGATAGCCGTCCTTCTCCTGCCGCACCAGCTTCGCCGGAATCCCGCCCGCCGCCAGCGCCGCGGCCTGCGCCGCGGCCGACGCCGCGTCGGAGCCGTCGTCGGCCACGATGAGCTCGTCGGGCGGACGCGTCTGCGCGGCGAGCGCCGCCGCCAGCAGCCGCAGGTGCTCCGGCCGGTTGTAGACCGTGGTGACGACGCTGATCCTCATGGCGCCGGCGCGGCCTCCGTCCGCGGCGGCGCCGTCAGCGCCAGCGCCAGCCCCAGCAGGTAGAACTGGGCGTGGCGGATCGCATGGTCCGGGAAATCGCCAACGCCGTAGAGCAGGATGAAGAAAAGGGACGTGCCCAGCAGCGCCGGCAGGATCCGCGCCTGGAGGCGGGCCCACCGGCCGCCGGCCGCCGGTTCCGCGCGGCGCGCGAACCGGCCCAGGCGGACCGCCAGCGCCAGCCAGCCCAGGCTCCACAGGCCGAAGCCCGCGGCCCCGCCTTGGAAATACAGCATCATCCAGTAGTTGTGCGCGTGGGGATAGTGGAACGGCAGCGCCGGCGCCGGTTGCTCCGGATTGTCGTAGACCACCTTCTCGAACGTCTTCTTGCCGAAGCCATATCCCCAAACCGGGCGCTGGTCCGCCAGCGCCTTCGCGTGCTTCCAGACCTTGTCGCGCTCGTTGAACGTCGCCATCGTGCGGTCGCGGAAGCGGGGATTCAAGTCGCCCGCCACCCGCCACAGGCCGAAGCCCAGCGCCAGCGCCAGTCCCAGCGCCGCCAGCCGCGCCCGTCCACCCGGCAGCAGGACCGCCGGAAACGCCAACGCCGCCACCGCGAACGCGATCTGCGGCCCGCGCGACGCCATCACCTCCAGATACGCGAGGTCCACGACGATCCCGGCGGCCAGGAGCGCCTTCCCCCCCGCGCCCGGCGCGCCCGCCAGCCCCCGGGCCGCGAACACCAGGATGCACAGCCCCGCCATCATGCTCGCGGCGTTGGGATGCGTGTACAGGTACGGATGGTGGAAGCGCGCCGCGGTCAGCACCTCCGGCCAGCCCAGCTCCGAAACCAGCCGCGCGAGATCCACCCCCACCCGCGCCGTCACCAGCCCCGCGCTCGCCACCAGCGCCGCCCAGATGCGCCCGGGCCGGTCGCAGATCCCCGGCAGCGCGAACGCCGCCAGCGCCATCGGCGCCGACTTGNNGTCGCGCGCGGTCCCCGCCGGATGGAAGCTCCACGCCACCGACAGCGCCGCCGCCAGCGCGCCCAGGCCGAACAGGAGGCCGGCCGGATTCCGCCAGGCCGCCCGCGTCTGCCGGAGGCGCCACACGCCCAGCAGCCCCGTCCCCCACAGCAAGGCCGTCGACACGCCGCTCGACGGATCGAACCAATACGCCGCCGCCGCCGCGAGGAACAGGATCCATTTTGCGCCGGCGAAACTCCCGCCCGCGGAACCGGAACCGACCTGCCCAAGCTTGCCCATACGCGGGGGGATCATGCTCCGCCGAAGCCGGCGGCATCAATCCCAAACTGGCTGGCCGGCGGCGCGCCGCGCCAGCGCGCGGCCCACGTTCGGCGCCGCCGCCAGCAATTCCCGCGTGTACGGATGGCGCGGCCGGGCCAGCACGTCCGCCGCCGCGCCGCGCTCCACCACCTCGCCCCCCTTCAGCACCACCACGTCGTCGGCCATGTGCCGCATCACCGCCCGGTCGTGCCCG
>MTKZ01121725.1_pt1 | contig 10704 bp, 10 predicted proteins | sample 1042781 | NCBI WGS metagenome assembly MTKZ01 (sample SAMN06212207, study PRJNA360539) | anaerobic digester metagenome | biome: Wastewater treatment plant; material: sludge; isolation source: anaerobic digester fed with sludge from wastewater treatment plant | place: Denmark: WWTP Viborg ...
GCTCTGCCTGCTTCTCCGACGCGCGATGATACTCCGATGTTCTGGGCACATTGTTGGGCCGCGCCACGCTGCTTCTGCGACGTGCGATGATACTCCTCGCGCGTTGCTCGTCAATCAGCGAGATATCGAGTTTACGCCACGCAGACTGCTGGAGCCGTCATCGACCCGCCGCAAACATCGCGGCGGCCTCTCTCTCGGCGACGGCGGGCATGGTGCTCGGTGCCGGCAAGGGTGCCAGGCCCAGGCCGATCCGGAACCATTGCGTGTTGTCCATGATACCGGAAACGTGGTGAGCGTTGACACCCCAGGCATACGCGGGCACGCGCACCGGCGTGTGGCCCTTGGTCAACCATGTCACGGTCGGGAGAACGCCTTTGCCATTGCCGCAGACGACCTTCAGGCCGCCCGTCTCGTGGTCGGCCGTGACAACGACCAGCGTGTCGCGGCGTCCGCCGACCCAATCCATAACCAGTTGAGCCGTGCGGGCAAACTCAATGGTCTCGTGCACGTTCCGTGCGAGGTCGTTGCCGTGGCCGGCGTGATCGATCTTCCCGCCCTCGATCATCAGGAAGAAGCCCTGCGGGTTCCTGCTCAGAATCCGCAGCGCGATGCGAGACATTTCCGAAAGGCGCGGGAGGACGTCGTACTGCGGGTCTTTCTTGGCGAGATAATCGTATTCGTAGGGCATGTGGCCTTCGCCAAACAGGCCGGCCACGTGCGTGACCGACTCGGTGTCCAACTGCTCCAGGCCCGGGCGATCAGTCACCACGGTATACCCGGCCGCCAGGGCGGCGTCGGGCTTGAGTGTTCTGCCTCCGCCGAAAAGCACATTGGGGCGAGTCACGTTGAGGTAGCATTCCGCGATATCGGGGTTCTTGCCGCGTTCCATGGTATGAGCCCCGAACGCGGCGGGCGTGGCGTGGGTGATCTCGGTGTTGGTGACCAGCCCGGTGCTGCGGCCCATGGCGGCGAAATGCTCGAGGATGGTTTCCAGCGGGCGGTCATCGCCGGGGATCGCCCGGCTGATCACGCCGTTGTTGACCTTGCGGCCGGTGGCCATGGCGGTTGCCGCGGCAGCCGAGTCGGTCACCTCGGAACCTGCTGAATAGGTGGAAACCTCGGCCTGATGGGGCCAGGACTCGAACGATAGCGTNNCACTCGAACGATAGCGTGCCCTCTTTGCCGTTGAGAAACAAGCCCGCCGCCTTCACCTGCTCGAAACCCATGCCGTCGCCGATCAGGAACACGATGTTCGTCGGAGCGGACAAGACATGCGGCGTCGGCGGCGACGTCGGGACGAACAGGAAAATCAATCCAACAGTAATCAGAACGGCCAGCAGCCCGACAACCACAGACGTGTACGACTTCATCCATATCATCTCCGCGGCCAACTACTTACCCGGCACGGCCACGGTGGCGTGCGGGCAACCCCCCAGGAAAGCTGTCAATTACGCAGATTGTAGCCGCCCACGGCGAGAAAATCACGCCGGATCAGAGTGCGCAGGCCGGGTCGGCCGGAACACCGGGCCCGCTGAGGCAACCGAGGAAGATGCTCAGGTCATCGCGATCCACGTCGGTGTTTCCATGCCCATTGGAGAGTGGCGTCCGCCTCAACATGAGCGACCAACGTCTTTCCGGTAGTAGAGCTTCCTGCGCGCGCCCTTCAACTCGACTGCAACTGCCGGTATGGTTTGCGGCATGAACGCCATCATCATCAGCATTGGCAGCGAGTTGACCTTCGGACAGACGGTGGACACCAACAGCGCGTGGCTGTCGCTGCGGCTGGCGGAGGTGGGGGTGCGTGTGATCGCCCACGTCACCGTGTCGGACGAACTGGAGCCCATCCGGCGGGAGATCGCGCGGGCGTGCGAGCTGGCCGACGTCGTGCTGATCAGCGGCGGTCTGGGACCGACGGAGGACGACCTGACCCGGCAGGCCCTGGCGACAGCCATGGGGGTCGAACTGCGGCTGCGACCGGAGTTCCTGGGCGAGATCCGCGACTTCTTCACCCGGCGAAACCGTGAGATGCCCGAATCCAACCGGATTCAGGCGATGTTCCCGGCCGGCAGCGAACCGATCCACAACACCTGCGGAACCGCTCCGGGAATCCGGGCATCGGTCGGCAAGGCAACCGTCTTCGTCATGCCCGGCGTCCCGCGCGAGATGAAGGTCATGTACGAACTCGATGTCCTGCCGCACCTGCGGGCCGCCACTGGGCAGGGTGTTATGCTGGCCAGGACGATCTTGACCTTCGGGGCGGGCGAGTCGGACGTCGGCGACAAGATCCGTGACCTGATGCAGCGGGGCCGCAACCCGGCCGTGGGAACGACGGCGCAGCAACTCATCATCGGCATTCGCATTCATGCACATGGCGAGACACGCGAGGCGGCCCGGTCGCTTCTCGACGAAACAGCCGCCGACGTTCGCAGCCGATTCGGCACGCTGGTCTTCGGCGAGGACAACGACACGCTGTCAATCGCGGTCGTGCGGATGCTGATCGAGAAAGGTAAGACGGTCTCGACGGCCGAGTCGTGTACAGGCGGGCTGATCGCCAAGAGCCTGACCGACGTGGCGGGCAGCAGCGCGTGCTTCATCGACGGCGTGGTCACTTACTCAAATGCCGCCAAGACGCGCCTGCTGGGCGTGCCGGCCGAGGTGATCGCTCGACACGGGGCCGTCAGCCGGCCGGTTGCCGAAGCGATGGCCGTGAATTGCCGCCAGCGCAGCGGTTCCGACTATGCCATCAGCGTCACCGGCATCGCCGGCCCCACCGGCGGCACCCCCGACAAGCCCGTCGGGCTGGTCTACATCGGTCTGGCCGACCCGTCCGGCTGCGAAGTGACCGAACACCGCATCGGCGACTTCCTCACCCGCGAGGAAATCCGCGACCGCACCCGCAAGATCGCCCTCAACCGCCTGCGGCTGAAGCTGTCGAGCCAGTGAATGGCCGACACGGTCGAATCGCTTGGTGTGGATACCGGTCCTGTTTCCCTCCTGTATCCCGCTTCTGGTATAATAGTTGCCGAGTCCGTGGAGGCGCTACAGGCAGTAGTCCAATAACAGCGTACGGCAGAATGAGTCGGAGAGGAACCATGAGGCAGCGGCACAGCGTTGGCAACGGAGCAGGTTCCTGCGTGATCCTCGCGCTCGTGCTTGCCTGCACAAGCGCCGCTCTGGCCGTCGACTACCCCATCGCCATTCATCGCGGCAACGGTCTGGCCAACGTCTTCGCGAAGCTCAACGGCGGCCAGTCGGTCAAGATCGCCTACATCGGCGGCAGTGTCACGGAGATGACCGGTTATCGCGATAATGTGACCGCATGGTTCCAATCGAGGTACCCCGGCCGTGTCACGGAGGTCAACGCCGGCTGGAGCGGCACCGGCAGCCTCATCGGGGCCATGCGCTATGCCCGCGACGTGCTGGCCCAGAATCCCGACCTGGTCTTCATCGAGTTCGCGGTTAACGACCTGCCCGAGGACCCCGTGTCATTCATCGAACGCAACAGCGAAGGGATGGTCCGCCAAAGCTGGACGCAGAACTCGATGGCGGACGTGTGCTTCATCGAGACCATCGCTTACTACAATGAGCCGGCCTACCTCGCCGGATACTATCCCAACAGCGTGCAGGCCCATTACAACGTCTGCGATCATCACGGCGTGTCCAGCGTCAACGTCGGCTGGGCCTTGTACGAGTACGTGCTGGCAGGAACGCCGTGGACGGACTTGGCGCCGGACCGCGTGCATCCCAACGCCACCGGCTCGCAGATCTACTCCAACGCGATTGTCTCTTACCTCGAAAGCGAACGCGTTCGCGGGGCGGCCGCTGTTGCACACAACCTGCCCTCACCGCTGACCGACTACCCGGTCACGAGCAGCATCATCACCGATTGGGTCACGGTCAGCCCGCTCCCATCCGGCTGGACGGCACACTACAACGAGTTCGGCGTGCCCAGCTTTATCCAGTCATCCACGGCCGGATCACAGGTCAGCATCGGTTTCACCGGCCCGTCTGCAGCGGTGAAGATCGTCGTGTCGGGCGACTCGGGACCCAGACTGTACTACTCTGTTGACGGTGGTGCGTTTGCCACGGCTTACCTCGCCGTGAACGGCTTCACCTACTTGTGGGCCTTGCCCGTTGCCAAGAACCTCTCGACCGGTTCGCACACGCTGACCATTCGGGTAGACTCAGGTGTGGTCCGCCTGATCAACGTCGAGAGCGCCCAGACCGGCGGCGGCGGACCGCTTCCGGGAGACGTCAATCTCGCTCTGACGGCCGTGGCCGACGCGACTGACAGCGTCTATGGCCCCGACTGGACCGGCGCCAAGGCCCGTGATGAACTGCTCAATACCAAGTGGACGTCGACCGGCACGACGCCGAACCACTGGCTCGCGCTGGACCTCGGGGCGATTGCCGACGTGAGTTGCGTGGTGGTCAAGCACGCCGGCGCCGGTGGCGAGCCGAGCTACTACAACACGGAGGCTTTCACGATCGAATCCGGTGCGAGCATGGACGGTCCGTGGACGACGCGGTTTACCGGCTCGAATCCTTACCAGTNNCGCATTCGCCGAGCCGCAGCCCATTCGATTCGTCCGCCTTGATATCTCCGACGCCGGCGTAGACAATTACGCCCGCATCCCCGAGTTCGAGGTCTGGGGCACGATCCCGCCGGCCAAGGGCGACATGGATCTGGACGATGACGTCGATCAGCACGACTTCGGCCTCTTCCAGACGTGCTACAGCGGCACGGGCACCCCCCAGAACCTCTCTCAGTGCGTCCCGGCCCGTCTGGACGACGACGACGATGTCGACGCCGATGACTTCGTGATCTTCCGGACCTGCCTGACGGGCCCCGACGTCCCGGCCGACCGCGATTGCGGGCGATAGGAATTGCATTGGGCGCCGAGGTCATGCTTCATCGGAAATACGGGAAGCTGCAGGCCTGCCTCGGGCTTGCCCCGCGGTATAATACGGGCTGGAGGATTGCTGGGTACCGCACGACGGAGTTGAAGCGGACTCCGGCAATCGCGACACGTGGGACCGCTCATCGCAGACATCCCGATGCTCTCTGATCTGCTGCTCGCGGCTCGCGGCCAGGGCCTCGCGGCGTTGCTCACGTGGGTTCTGGCAACCGCTGCAGTCATTCTGCTTACCCGGCGGTTTCTCAGGAACCGCAAGCGAAGGCCTCGTCGGCAGTCTTGCCGTGGCCATTCTGCAGCGAGCACAAAGGTTTCCCGCAAGCGGGAAGACAGGCCGCTCTCGCAGCCTGACTTCCTGACCACGCAGATCAACGAGGGCATGGCCTGCTACCAGAAGCGGCAATTCGCAAAGGCTGAAGCGGTATTCCGACGGATCGTCCAGAATCCGGGGTACTCCACGCAAACCAGTCAGCAAAAGGCCGCGGTGCACAGGATGTTGGCTCTTTCGTGCGCCGAACAGGGGAAACTCGACGATGCGATCCGCTACTGCAGCCGGGGGATCGAGCTATGCGACGAAACGAAGTCGTCGGCGAACCGGGACTCTGTCCGACTTCGCCAAGACTTGGCCCGGCTCCACTCGCTTCGCGGCGACCTTGACAAGGCCGAGGCCACGCTTCGCGGAATTCTCTCCACTCTGGAGAAGAGGCTCGGACGGCCTGATGCATCAATCGTGGTGACTCTCTACCAGCTTGCCAGGTCCAACAGAGCCGTGGGGACCTGGAAAACGCCGAACGTCATCTGCAGGAATCACTGCTGTGCTACGACAATGCTTCGTGGCGGAGCGACAAGGACTACATCGCTATCTTAGAAGCACTGGCACAGGTCCAGATCAACCGAAAGAACGTCGACGCAGGGACAGCGACTCTCACACGAGCGATCGAGATCCAGGAGCGCTCTCTGGGACCGGAGCATCCGGCCATCGTGCAGAGCCTGCTGCGTTTGTGGCAGGCGTACATGGACGACATCCGCTACCTGAAAGCCGAGAAGGTCTGTCGCAGGGCTTTGGAGATCGAAGAAAGGCGCGTGGGACCGGATCATCCGGCTGTTGGCGTCGTCTTGGCCCACCTGATCCTCGCTTGCGAGCGACAAGGGCGTTTCGCGGAGGCTGAGGATCTAACCGGACGGCAACTGACGATCTTCTCGCNNACGATCTTCTCGCGAGCCCCGGCCGGCGAGGAACGAGATCTACTGGCCGTTCGCCTATGTCAGTACGCAGCTTACCTTCGTAGCCAGAACCGCACCATCAACGCCGATCGAGTAGAATCCATCATCCTCGAATGCTCACCTGCCTACGCGACCTGGCTGCGACCGGAACGGAGTTGGCCAGACTGGCGATGGAACTAACGCTTTGACACCGAGTAGACTGGTCACCGGCGCTGCACCCGCAGGTAGTCGAGGCCGACGGCGCTTCCGCCACATTTCTCTGACGGCCCCTCGTAACGGACGGTCAACTTGAGATCGCCCTTGGGCAGGTCCATCGGCCCCGTCGAGAACTCCCGCAGCATCTGCCGGCCCGGGGCACACAGATCGATCACGCCCCTCTCGCCGCCCATAATCGACTTGTCGCCCATGCGGACGGAGATCACGCCCGACTCGCCGTTGAGTGCCGCGGCCAGGTGCAGGGCGTAGCGACCCGCCTCGGCGATCGGGATGGTCAACACGAGTTCATCGCCCTTGCTCGCCGGTTCCCACCGCAGCACCTTCCCGCCGGCATACAGATTGCCGTCCACAAGCCTAGCTTGAGGTGACTGTACCAGCGACTCAGCCTGATGGTACACCGAGTTGTTCGCGCCGCCGCGTGAGGCGGGCTGCCAGTTGGGCGGCAGGTCGACCGGCCGGACGTCTTCGCCGGTGATCGGCACATGATCGTCGATCAGCCCCGGCCGGGCGTAGTGGTAGCCGACTCGGGCGTAGGACATGCCCGGGGTCCGTTCATGGTGGAACAGCTCCATGTAAAACGCAACGCTGTTCTTGAACGGCAACGCATCGATGACGTGCCAGCGGTTGTTGGTCACGAACCCGCGCGTGCCCGGGCCATCATTGCGGGGCTGCCCGCAGTAAGCGTGGAAGAATATGTCGGGAGAAGACCACGCGTAATTGTAGTAGTCCTCAGAACCGGTGCCGAACGTCGAAGGCCGGACGTCGTCGTCAACGAAGATCTTCTCATCTCCTTCGCCCCACCATCCGCCGCCCGGTGTCGGGATCGCAGTCGGGTTGAGCAGCAGAGATGTCGTCCCCACGTACACACCGCCGCCGCGAGCAACCAGGAACGGCAGGTCCTGCACCGCGTCACCCGCCCCGACCAGATCGTGATCGACCCGCCAGCGGGCGCGGAAGTGCATCGAGGTCTTGTCATTCCACTGGTAATCCATCGGCAGCACCGAGCCGTTGACCGAGACCGCCTGCCGCCCGAGGTTCTGAAAAACGATCCGCATTGATGTGGCAAAGGGCATCACGAACCGGCTGGTCATGGTGCCGTCGGCCTCGACGGTGAAAGGAACGGAATCGTACGGGTTGATGCCCGGCGCGGCCCCGAAGAAGTCACCCACTGGTGATTGGACCTGTCCCCAGGAGTAGTCATCGCAGATGACGTGCATGACCGTCTGCCGCAGAGCACGGTCGACATCCTTGGCGTCCAGCTTCAGCGTCAGTCGCTCGACGGCTTTGGGGCCTTTCAGTTTGAGGACCTCTTTCACCTCGCCGGGCGCCAGGTCGGCCTTGATCTCGACCGGGGCGGCGGTCGAGGCATACCTCCAGTTGGCCGCCGGGGCCGTCAGCACCTTGCCGACCTTGCGGATCTCGTTGGCGTACTTCTTCACGTCTTGCGGACCGAAGGTCACCACATCGGCCGTCGGTTCGTACAGGCGAATCTGAATCTGGTAGAAGTGGATCTCCTCCACGTTGCCGACCCAGACGATTCGGCATTGTCTGGCAAAAGGCATCGGCGCGTAACCGGCCCGGTTCTGCTGGAAGCTGTTCCGATAGAAATCCGGCTCGATGCCGGCTTCCTTGCTGAACGGCTGGTACGGTCGATACAGAAAATCCTCGGCCGGGCCGTCAAAGAGCGGCTTGTCCATGTCGTCAAGAAACAGACGGATGCTGCCCTTGATCGCGGCCGTCCAGGTGCGGACGATGGCTCCCGGGCCCTTCACGTCGCAGATGAGATACTCGCCCGGTTTGCCGCCCGAAGGCTCGCGAATAACCTTCTCGAAGTTGGGCACCGGCTCACGGCCGAATCCGTCGGAGTTGGCGAACCAGTCCGGTCCGCCCGGCAGCGTGCTGCGGTGATCATATGAGGAGAACTGGACGGTCTTGTATGCCGGGCTCGGGAAATCGGCCAGGTTGTGAAGATCGATCATCTCCCGGAGCAGCGAGCCGGTGGTGATCGGCTCGGCATGAGCCGTTGCAGCAATGATCGAGGTGATGGTCAGCCATATCCGCAGGTATTGTCGCATCACGTGCACTCCTCTCGCATCGGTTAGGCAAGAGTAACGATGGGCGAAACGAAGGATAGTGTAATGATGAAAGGGCGAAAATGGTGTCTCCCTATCACACCCCTGCGTCATTCCTGATGCCGTTTCAACGATCTCGCTTCATCAATCAGAGGATCCGGCCCTGGAACGGCGGCTTCCGGAAAAAGCTCGTGGTCCAGACTGCGCGGCACGCCGGCAAATCGGCCGCTTCTCTCGCGGTACTCTCGCTCGACGTCCTGCAGATGATCGCAGAGACGATCAACATCGTTGCCAAACTCGGCACATACGGCCCGACGGATCGCACGCACTTCGTCGACCAGCGGGTCGCCCGTCAACGGACTGTCATGTTCATTACTCATGATCGACATCACCTCAGGTCTCCCGCGCCACATCGGGCGTTGTGATAACCGGCGGAATGTAGCCCAGCCGCTGGCAAATGACTCGCACATGCTCCAGCTTATTCAGATTGGCCAGATGCCGAACGTTCCAGGTGAGCAGGTAGTCCACGCGATGGGCGATGGCCGCCGCAACATGTACGGCGTCGCCGGAAGCATCCGGTCCGGGCATGACCTTCTCGCTGACACGGATCTTGGCCAACCCGCGGATTTCCGGCGTCAATGGCAGCAGGTCCGTCTCCACCGTCATATCGAGGGCCGGCTTCCGATGAGGATACGCCGGGCTGGAAAGCTCCGTCAGCACTTCCGGCGAGACAAACAAGGCATGCTTCCGTCGCTGCGTGGCCCACCACTGCCGACTCTGTTCTCGACGATACACGCTGCCAGCATCCGAGCGGTCCGACACGCACGCACTGAAGAAACTGGTCTCAAGGTGCATCCGGGCCATTCTTCCATGATTCTATACCAAAGACGATTGAAAAGCGACCAGATGGCAATGATCGGCACAAAGCAGGCTACTTCGTCGTGCGGCATCACCGGGGGACGCGGGCAACTCCGGGCACCACGGGCGCTTCGGCCGCCGGTGTGTTGCCTGTGTCCGCTTGCGACGGTGTCCAGGTACACGGCAACAGATTTCGTCGAGGCAACCACCGGCCCCGGGACTTCGTACCGGGATCCCTCGACGCAGCCTTCTCGGCGTCCGGCGGTTCAATGGTTGCCTCTCCTCTGCGATCATGATGAGCGCGGACTTCCGCTCATATCCGAGATCGCCTCCCCGCACTCCGGGCAGACGCCGCTCACGTTGCCGGTGAGGTTGTAGCCGCATTTCGGGCAGCAGCCGAGCGGTATGCGGCGGCGATCACGCCACCATAGGCACGCAGTGGGGATGACAACTAGCAGGAGGGGGATGCACAAGGGTACCTGTGCATAGAGGAAGAAGGGGTCGCGTTTCACCTCCGGGGCCCAAGCCTGTTGCCCTGGTGGGCGGCGACGGACGGACCAGTACCCTTGAATGCCGGCCACTTCCTTCGTGTTCCGAGCCTGGTAGCAGCTCAGGCAACCACCCGTGAGGAACAGTCCGCTCGTCGGGCAGACAATCCAGTGTCTGCCGTCTGCGTACGAGCCGCGTCTGCCGCAGCCGACTGTCCAGAATAGCGATACCACCCATGCCACCATTATCAGCGACGCCAGGACCAGTCCCGTCCACTTGAGTGTCGGCCATCGTCCCTGCAATCGAGCCATGCCGATATCCTACGACCTCCGAATGACCTGTGCATCCGTTTCCTCACCGCACTCCGGGCAGACGCCGCTCACGTTGCCTGCAAGGTTGTAGCCGCATTTCTGGCAGTGACCGAGTGGTATGCGGCGGCGATCACGCCACCACAGGCACGCGGTTGGAACCGCGGCGAGCAGGAACGGTATCCACAGCGACACATACGCGTCCACGACGTCGGACGTGACTCGAACGTATGGGGTCCAACGAAGGTGTGGTGGACTCTGGTATCGGCGGGCGGACCAGATCGTCTGGACATTTCGCACATCAACCTTGCGCTCGACACTCAGGGCCCGGAAGCAGATCAGGCAACCGTCGTTCAGAAGCAGAGCGCTCAGGTGAACCATGTAGGAGCCGCCGGGACTGTAGGAGTCGCCGGGGCTCTCGACAAACCCGATTCTCATGTAACCTCCCTTCCAGAACAACGAGATGACCCAAGTCATGAGGATCGCCAACAGGAAAACCAGTCCGCACCACTTGAGCCAGCGGCAGACTCGTGGCCGTCGTCTCATATCTTCTCCCCGCACTCCGGGCAGACGCCGCTCACGTTACCTCGACTTTTGCCATTGTAGCGGATCAGGCTGCCA
>MTKZ01127354.1_pt1 | contig 10703 bp, 10 predicted proteins | sample 1042781 | NCBI WGS metagenome assembly MTKZ01 (sample SAMN06212207, study PRJNA360539) | anaerobic digester metagenome | biome: Wastewater treatment plant; material: sludge; isolation source: anaerobic digester fed with sludge from wastewater treatment plant | place: Denmark: WWTP Viborg ...
TCTCGTCTGGACAGGCGTGGATTCTCCCAGTACGCTCCCGCGCTGCGGGCCGGGCGCCCGGTCGCGAGGGAAGGCGTTCATGTGTACGGGGACACCCATGGTTGCCGTGGATGCCGGAATCCTGACCTTTGCGCTGATCCTCCTGCTTCTCCTGTTGAGTTACAGCCGCTATTCGCGTCGCGTGCAGGAGGCATACGCCATGCTCTACGCGGGCGAGTATGTTCAGGCAGCCGAGGGTCTGCGCAAGCTCAGTGGCCCTATCGCGTGGCTCCTACGTCTTTTCCACCCTGGTGCCATCGACGGAGACATCGCGGTGGCGTACCTCTTGGCTGGCGACATGGAAACCGGTGCACACTGGACCGATCGGGCGTTGCGACGGGCACGCCGTCCACTTGCACGGATCTGTGCCCACAACGCCGCGGCGCGTCTTTGCGCGCGTCTGGGCCGAATTCCCGAGATGATGGAGCATCTGCGTGAGATTCGCCCGGCGCTGCGGCGTGCCAGTCTGGGCGCGTTGTTTCGCCAGAGCGCCTCAGCAGCCAGTTGCTGTGTGGATGCCGGGTGTCTGGACTACGCGATCGAGATTCTNNATCGAGATTCTTCGGGAGGCCCGACAGACGGATGATGACTGGGGTTCGCCGCAGCTCCGTCAGGCTGCTTTTCTCACACTGGAGTGCTTGGGACGCCACGAGGCGGTTCTCTCTCATGGAAGAGGATCGCTTGCCCTTCGAGCGACTCCGCCGGCGGGTGCGGCCGGGATTCATCCCGGCGACGCCGGGAAGACGGTGCTGGCGAGGCAGCTGGCTCGCGTCGTGGAATGCGAGCTGCGAGTGACGGTTCTTCGCGCCGCAGCGAATGCCGGGAGATGGGACCTCTTTGAGAGCTACGAGTCCTGGCTCGATTCACTCAAGCCGCCTTCGCTGACTGTAGCCCGTTTGCGGCTGGGGCTGCTGGGGAGATGGCACGCGCACCAAGGCGATGCTGCCAGCGCGCGAAGGTGCGTGGCGGAACTGCGGGAGCTGCCTGCGAGCCGCCCCAGGTTGCGTACTTTCGGAGCAGCCGTGCGGGTTGAGGCGGCCTCCATTCTGCAGGATCTGGGTGACCATCCGGCTGCGCTGGAACTTCTTCGGGAAGTCGAAGCGTTCCCATTATACCCCTTGTTGGAGGCGGAACGCGACGCACGGATGGCCGTCAGCCTCGAGGCTGTGGGGCAACAGGAGGAGGCCGATGAGCGCCGGCGTCAGAGCGCCGCACGAGCGCCTTTGGCTCACTGGAATCACGCGGAGCCGCCTGTTCCCCTCCCGCAACGGCTNNGGCTCGAAGAGTCGCTTCACGTCGTCATTGAAGGGTTGGCGATAGGCGACGACCGGGGTCCGTGCGACCCGCTGTCGAAACCCCCGCTTGCGCGCGTGACCGCGTCGGTGTCGGTCTGGGCCTGGGTGCTGGCCGTATTTGCGTTCGTTCCGGTGCTGGGAGTGGTGCCGGGGGTGGCCCTGCTGACGCTTGGGGCGTATCTGTTGTTGCGGCGACCTGCGTTGCCGCACGATCGGCGAGCAGGTGTTGCCGGGCTGGTGCTCGGACTCCTCTCGATGGGGTTTGCGGGGCTGTACGTGGGGCACTGGTTTGGACTCTGGAAACCGGCCGCGTCGTGCCAGACAGGCATGGAAGACCAGACCGAACCGGCAAAGGCGTACGAAGCGGACGCCGGCTTCGCAGACGAGGAAGGCGCCGAAGACCGGCTCGCATCGGAGGAATACGAAGACGGTTCGGCCGGTGGGAGTGGTCCGAGGGTCTCCATCACCTGGCCGGTCGGCATTCTCTATTTCGTCGTGTTGATCCTCAGCATCATGTTCCATGAGCTGGGCCACGCGCTGTCCGCGTACTGGGCGGGTGACCCGACCGCGCGCGATTGCGGCCGGCTGTCGTTGAACCCCATTCGTCACCTGAGCCTGTTTGGCAGTTTCATTGTGCCGCTGGCGTTGATCCTCCTGCCGGGCGATGCGTTCATCGGCTGGGCCAAACCCGTGCCGGTGATGCCCGGCCGGATGCGGCGGCCGCGGCTGGGGCGACTGGGTGTTTCACTCGCCGGGGTTTCCGCGAACGTGATTCTTGCACTTCTGGCCGCGAACGTGCTGACCGCCCTGCTGATTGTGCTGGGCCTGGTCTGGCCGGGTTTCGGGCCTGTGCGAGGGATCATTCCGTTCACACTTCCCGATTTGACCGGCTTGCCGCACGAGGCGGTCTGGGCCCATGTCATCGAGGGGGTCAAAGCGACGGTGTTTGTGAACGTGTTCCTCGCCTGGTTCAACCTGCTGCCGGTTCCGCCCCTGGACGGTTACGGCGCGATTCGGTCCCTCCTGCCCGCCGGGCTGGGCGGGTGGCTCGATCGGAGGGCCGGCTTCGGGACGGTGCTGCTGCTCGGCCTGATCGCACTGAATCTGTTGACGTACGTGCTGGTGCCCGCGATCGTCGCCGCGCTTGTCCTGCTGCATCTCGGGACCAGGATCGCCGGGTGGTGATCGCGGAGCCGTCCGCACCCGGGCTAGACGCCGAACGGTTCGCCGCGGCTGATGATCAGCAGGGCGTGTACGAAGTTGATGATGAAGTACAGGGTGCTGGCCCCCGTCAGGAACACCACCACCGTGATGAATATGGTGACGAACGTGCTGCCGCGCAGCATCGAGTCGCTGCGCATCGTGGCGATGATATGCGGGCGGGCGAGGATGGCCATCGAAATCAGCACGGCCGCAATGGTGGGCCAGATCGTGATGGAGTGGACGAAGCTGTACACCCAGGTCGCCCGGGAGACCGGCTCGGAAAGCTGGCCCTTGCTGCCGTGGATGAAGTGGCCGCGCAGGTAGTATTCCCCTGCTTCGAACTTCCCGTTGCTGGCGTCGCCCTGAAGATACCAGTAAATCACCGTGTAGGCGGCGAAGTTCGCCAGCCCGATCACGATGATCCACAGGAGCAGTTTGTTACGCGTTCGACGAGGCATTTTGGTAGAGGGCGCAAGGGACTGAGGGACCAAGGGACCGAGGGAGCAGGGGGGGCGGAGCTTTTGGAGGCCGAATGGCCTCCGCAGGTTGTGAACTCGGTTTTAACATTCTGGCTCGTCTCCCGGATCACGGCGGAGGGATCGGATCAACGCCTTGAGCATGCGCTCGACCTCCGCCGCCAGTTGCAGCGCCTCATCCACTCTCTCGCGGCTTCCGTATTCAAGGTCCCTGGCCAGCATGAGCTGGGTGTCCAGCTCAGCCAGGGAACCAGACGTGACCAGGAGAAAACGCACGTAGTCGCGTCTGGAGCCGCGATTGTATCCCTCCGCAATGTTCGACACCACCGACACCGCCGCTCGCCGTAGTTGCCCTGTCAGTCCGAACTTTTCTGCTTCGGGAAACTGACGCGTGATTCTGTACATCAGGAGGCTCAGTGCGTACGCATTCTGCCAGACCACCAACTCCTTATGGGTTTTGAGCATGGCGTCTCCCCCTCGATCCCTCGATCCCTTGATCCCTCGATCCCTCGATCCCTACTTCCCAATCACCCCCTCCATCGGGGATGACGCCGTTGCGTACAGCTTTTTCGGAATCCGGCCGGAGCGGCACGCCAGGCGGCCGGCCTCGGCGGCGGCTTTCATGGCCCGGGCCATGCGCAGCGGGTCCTTCGCGCTGGCGATGCCCGTGTTCAACAGCACGCCGTCGGAGCCCAGTTCCAGGGCGATCGTCACGTCGGAGGCGGTCCCCACGCCGGCGTCCACGATCACCGGGTAATCCGGGTCGCCTTCCTTGAGATACTCCAGGCAGATGCGGATGTTATTGGGGTTCAGGATGCCCTGGCCGCTGCCGATCGGGGCGCCGGCCGGCATGACGCTCGTAGCGCCGGCCTCCTTGAGCTTGCGGGCCAGGATGGGGTCGTCGTTCGTATAGACCAGCACGGTGAAGCCCAGCGAGACCAGCTTTTCCGTGGCCTGCAGCGTGCCGACGGGGTCCGGCAGCAGGGTCTTCTTGTCCGCGAGCACTTCCAGCTTCACCCATTTTGCGCCCGGGTTGTCCAGGCCCTCCAGCAGCTCCCGGCTGAGCCGGGCGGAGCGGATCGCGTCGTCCGCGTTGAAGCAGCCGGCCGTGTTCGGCAGCACGGTGTATCGCTTCATATCGAGGAAATCGAGAATGTTCTCCTTGCGGGGTTTGCCATCCTCGCCCATGACGTCGCGCCGAATGGCCACGGTGACCACCTGGCACCCGGAGGCGTCCAGGGCCTCTGCCATGAGCGCATGGGTGGCATACTTGCCCGTGCCCACGAACAGGCGAGACTCAAACGTAAACGGCCCCACACGGAACGTGTCTTCCTTCATCATCCACCTCCCACGAAGGTGACGATTTCGATCCGGTCCCCCTCGCTGATTCGGGTCGTACCGTAATCCGCCCGTACGACCAGTTCCTTGTTCACCTCGATCGCGACGCGGCGCGGATCCGTTCCGCGCTGTTTCAGCAGGTCGGCCAGGGTCAGCCCGTCGGTGACGGCCTCATCGATGCCGTTGATGGTCACGTGCATGGGACGATTGTGCCAAGCTCTGCCGGGTCAGGCAACCGGTGGCGCGGATTCGCCCGGTGTCTGGCTGCCTACAGTTCCTCGTCGTGTGCCCGATGCACAGTCTGTCTGAGGGCGGCGGCCTTCTCCTCAAGTCGAGCGCGCACCTCCGCACGCAGATCGATGCCCAACTCCCGCAGCTGCTCTTCAGAGACCGGGCCGGGCGCCTCGGTCAGCGGACAGACCGCGCGCTGGGTCTTGGGATACGCAATGACGTCGCGCAGGCTCTCCTTGCCGGCCAGCAGCATCACCCAGCGGTCGAGCCCGAAGGCGATCCCGCCGTGCGGCGGCGCGCCAAACCGCAGCGCCTCCATCAGGAACTGGAACTTGACCTTGGCCTCTTCTTCGCTGATGCCCAGCAGCTTGAACACTGCCTGCTGCACGTCCCGGCGGTGGATACGAATGCTGCCGCCGGCCATTTCCGTTCCGTTGAGAACCAGGTCGTACGCCTTGGCCCGCACCTTGTCCGGCTCCGTGCTCAGCCGGGCCACGTCCTCATCACGCGGGGCGGTGAACGGATGGTGCGTGCTGAAGTAACGCTTCTCCGTGTCATCCCACTCGAACATTGGAAAATCAACCACCCAGAGCAGGTCCCACTCCGTGGACGGCTTGAGCTGCAGGATGTCGATCAGACGGGTCCGCGCGTGGTGCAGGTGCTTGCAGACGTCGCCGTACTTGCCCGCCCCGAAGAACAGGAAATCACCCGGGCCCGCCCCCGCGCGTTGGCACAAGGTCTCGCACAGCGGCTGGAGGAACTTGGCCACGCCCGTGGAGAACTCCAGGCCGTTGTTGCCGGAGACAACTTTGGTCACCGGCATTCCGCCGGCCCCGATTCCCTTGAGTTCCTCCGTCAGGCCGTCGGTGATCTTGCGGGTGAGCCCATCGGCGCCTTCGGATGTCTTCACCACGAGGCACTTGACCACGCCGCCGGACTGAACGGCGTTCGAGAACACCTGGAAGCCGCAGTCGCGGACGAGGTCGGTGACGTCACGCAGCTCGAGCCCGAACCGCATGGCCGGCCGGTCGATGCCGAACCGGTCCATCGCCTCCGAGTGGCTGATCCGCCGGAACGGCCGCTGCACCTCGATGCCCTTGGCGACGCGGAACATGCCGGCAACGCAGCCTTCGACGGCCTCCATCACGTCTTCCATCTGGACGAAGGCCATCTCGACGTCGATCTGGGTGAATTCCGGCTGTCGGTCCGCCCGCAGGTCCTCGTCGCGGAAGCACCGCACGATCTGGGCGTACCGGTCGCAGCCGCCGATCATGAACAACTGCTTGAACAACTGCGGTGACTGCGGCAGGGCGAAAAAGCTTCCCGGCTGCACGCGAGAAGGCACCAGGTAGTCGCGTGCCCCTTCCGGCGTGGACTTCGTCAGCACCGGCGTTTCGATCTCCAGGAAGCCCCGGGAGTCAAAGTAGTCGCGCACGGTCTTGGCGATGTTGTGTCGCAGCCGCAGCACATTCTGCATGGCCGGCCGTCGCAGGTCGAGGAAGCGGTACTGGAGCCGCAGGTCCTCGTTCGCCTTCGTGAAATCGTCGATTTCGAAGGGCGTGGGGTCGGACTTGCTGAGCAAGTCCACCGCCCGGCCTTCCACCTCGATTTCGCCCGTGGGCAGCTTGGGGTTGATGTTGGTCCCGCGGAGGGCTACCTGCCCCTCGACGGCGATGCAATCCTCGTTGCGGAGCGTGCGGGCCAGAGCGTGGGCCTGGGGGTCGGTTTCCGGATTGAACTTGACCTGTGTAATGCCGTCGCGGTCGCGCAGGTCGATGAACACCATGCCGCCGTGATCGCGGTACGACGCGACCCAGCCGACGAGCCGGACCGTCTGCCCCGCATTTGCCGCCCTCAATTCGCCATTACGGTGCGTGCGCTGGTTGTACGGAATCGCCACGGACGTTCACTCCTGCCCAGGGTCGCCACAGAACCCCGTAACTCTACCCGCCACCCCCGGAAATGCAACGCCGCCCCGGCAAAGGCTTTGTGATGCGTGTGGACTGGTGCGAGCGGGCTTACGTGAGGACGGGCTTGTGTGGAACCGGCTTTCCAGCCGGTGTTCTCTTGCTTTGTGGGACCGGCTTTCCAGCCGGTCTCTCTCCGCCTCGGTCTATTCAGAGCCGCGTCCGGCGATCTCCGCCTTCTCACTGGGGTGTTTTCGGCGGGTGCTCCTGCTCCGCTTTCCGGAGTTGTGCAACAGCGTGAGCCAACTCCAGCGTCCCTGTTGGTGTCTTCCTTGCTAACGTCGCCGCCTTCGCCAAAACGGATTCGCCGTGCCGCTCCAAGGCAGTCTTCTCGGCGAGGGCGTGGCATGAACGTCGATACGCCAGCCATAACGTCTCGATATCCACGTCACTGGCGAGGCGGCGACTCTGCTCAACCGGATCGGGGATCGTGCCGGCGAGTTCTCGTGGCAAGAGATCCTCCAGCCGCATGCCTGACTCTTCCACTTGCCGGAGGAGATCCGGAGCAAGTCCACCTTCTCGCGCCCTCTGCCTCGCCAGATGCACGAGGTCCAGTTGGGAGGCGTACGCGTGCGCCGCATATAGGATGCCGGGATGTGTGTTCTGCGCCAGTTCCGCCGCCTGTGCGAGGCTCCTCTCGCCGTGCTCCGTCCGGGCCTCCCTTTCCGCCTCCTGAGCACGCGCACACTCGGCTGCGAGGTGCAGAAGCTCGGGGTGCACAGCGTTCGCCATGTCGCTTGCCGCCCGGATGATCGTGTCCGCCGTGTCGCCGTGGGTCTGCCGGATATCTCTCTCCAACTCTGACACGCACAACCGCATTGCCCGGACTTCCACGTGCATCCGCGTCCCTCCACATGACGCCCCCATGGGACATGCCCGCCGGAGCATCCCATTGTGGATCGTTCCGGCGGTGATGCAACACCGCGGCGGCATTGTTGGGGACACACGCCATCCGATCCGGAAATCATACCCCCGGGGATCGTCCGATCTCCCGCGATCGTCCCCCCTGACCGCCGTCCCCTCATTCCTGACCCCTGCCCTCTACCCTCCGCAACCGTGAGGCCGATCTGCTCGTACCATCTTCCGGCAGGGGTCGGCTAGGGTGCGCCCGTTCCCCTACCCCCCAGCGTCCGGAAACTGCGTTGACCCCTGTGCCGCCCGCGGGCAAGATGAGGGCAGACGTGAGGAATCCGATGGCCGATTCTCCGTACCGGCCACCCGTCGGGAACCCGTCGGGGGGTCCGGGCGTCCAATCAGGCAGAGGGGCAGGCGTGGAGTCGCCAGCCCGCACGATTCCGTTCGAGGACGCCGCACTTGTTCGGCAGGTCCAGTCCGGTGACGTTCAGGCGTATGCACAGCTCGTCCGGAAGTACCAGGACAAGGTGCACAACACCTGCTGCCGGCTGTGCGGCAACGTCGAGGACGCGCGCGACGTGACGCAAGATGCGTTCCTCAAGGCGTTTGAGTCCATCAAGTCGTTTCGCGGGGCCAGCAGCTTCTACACGTGGCTGTTCCGGGTGGCCGTGAACCTGGCCATCGGCTACCGGCGAAGGGCTGCCCGTGCCCGCCAGGTCAGTGTGGATGGCGATGGCGAAGGGTCATCACTGACTGCCCGCCTGGCAGACCCGGCCGAGCCGGACCCGGCGCTGCAGGTTGCGACCGGCGAAATGTGCGGCCACGTGTCGCGGGCGTTGCGGGAGCTTGACGAGACGTATCGTGCGGCCGTGGTGCTGCGCGATATTGAAGGGTTCGATTATGCGGAGATTGCGGAGATTCTGGACGTGCCAAAGGGGACCGTAAAGTCTCGGATCGCCCGAGGACGGCTGGCCCTTCGGGAGGCACTGCTTCCGTATATGAGCCCTGACGGGTAGTGCATTGACGAGGTGACGTCGAACATTGCGATGAGCCCTGTGAATCGAGACAACCTGGATGAGCTTCTGTCGGCCTACCTCGACGGCGAGCTGACGGAGACGGAGCGGGCTGAGGTTGACGTCCTGTTGGAGCGGGATGTTTCGGTTCGGCGCCGGTTAGAAGCGTTGCGGGGCACCGTGGAACTCATTTCAGCACTGCCGCGGCGGTCCGCCCCGCCGAGCCTGATGGACGACGTGATGTCGCGGCTGGAGCGGGACGAGCTCCTGGAAGACCTGAACACATCGCATCCGCGCCGTGGGTGGCAGCGCCCGTGGCTGTCCCTGCTGGCGTCGGCGGCGCTGGTGGCGATCTGCGCGGGTGGAGCATGGTACATCTTTCAGGCTCCTGCAAGGCTCGGGGAGCAATCCAGCCCCGCTGTGGCGGTTCACACGTTTCCGGCAACGCCGCTCCCGGAGAAAGCTGCTTCCGAGGCTCCGTCGCCGATGAGCAGGGAGGGTGTCGCCGCCGATCGAACCGCGGCGGAGCCCAAGTCCCTATCCTTGGACGACTTTTCCAAGTCACTGCGTCAGCCGGCGGGAGGTCCGGATGCTGCCGTCGTGGATCGGGGCCGCGCATCCTGGCACGCGAAGGACGGTGCGAAGGACGCAGACAAACTGGGAACGGTCGATCGTGAGAACGCTGAAGCCTTCGATCGAGTCGCCAGTAGAGACGAATCCGATAGGGCGGCTGCTGCCGCGCCTTCCCGGGGGAGGAGAGACGAGAGTCTGGAGGCCAAGTCGCGACTGGAATCCACTGGGTACGTCAGTGGAACGACCACGGGCACGGCTGAGGCACAGGTGCCGGCCACGCCCGCCCCATCGGCGGGGACCCCAGACTCCACGTTCGCGGGCGCCGTGGCGGACATGTGGGAGCGGGGCATGTCCGAGTTGCGTCGCATGTCGGATGACACCCGCGCGACGGTTGACCAGAAGCTGGCTCACGGTGCCTCGCCCACGGATGTCGCCCATCATCCGTTCGCCAATGAGGAGGCGCAGGTGCAGGTGGCGTTCGCCACCGAGGCGGCACGGCAAGCCGCTGCCAGGCGACTTGCGCGGGTGCTTGACGAGCAGGCGGTGCCCGAGGTACGGCAGACGGCGTTTCTGAATTTCCTGGGACTTGCACCGGCGCTGGGGCGAACTTCGCCGTTCTTCATCCTCGGACAGCCGACGGTGAACTTCACCGATGTAGGCGAGCAGCAGATTCTGGTCCGCGTGGCGCCGCAGCACGTGGAAAGGCTCTTCGATGCGGTGCTGGCGTCTGCAGACGCCGAGCCGGATGTGACGGTTCGCGTGGGGTCGGTTGCCGCACGCGGCAGAGCTGCGGGTTTTGATCTGCTGACGCTGGGACTGCCCGTCTTCGAAGAAGGGGCGAGGGCAGCATCGGCATCGACGCCGGCCGACGCGCGAGGTATGGAGGCGCTGGCAGATGAAAAGAAACGCAGCCTGCAGTCCGCGGAACGGGCCGACCTTCAGGCGGAGGAAGACGTTTACTCGGTGCCGCTGGCAGACGGGGATACAGATGCAGTGACGTTCGACGAGACTGCTGCGCCGAAATCCCGGCTGCGCCGTGGGCAGTCGACCAGCCGCGACGAGCCGTTGACGGAGCCGGCACCTTCGCCAGCCACGGCACGCACGGGCGTGCCGGCGGACGGTGCGACATCGCCTGCTGGGGCGGTGGAGACTGACGGTGTGCCTGCCGCCGCCACTGCGGCGCCGCAGGACTGGGGCTCGTTCCTGCCTCCGGATGACACCCACGTCCCAGCAGACACGAGTCCATTGGTCACGGTGGTGATCCGGTTGCTGCCCCCCGGCGCTGTTGAAGCGCAACCCGCTGTCACACAGGAGGCTCCGGCGTTGCGGCAGCCCGGATCGACGCCAACGACACGTCCGTCTTTTCAGGATCGCCAGCGACCGCGCTCAGCCCGCGACGTTTCGACCAGGTAACGTCCGTATGCGACGCAAATCCTTGCGCGGGCTACCGATTCTGTGTGGGGCTGGCCCGCGCCCCGTGCGGCCTGCGGCTGTCTTGTGCCAGAGCCTGTGTGGAACAGGCCTCCGCGACAACACCGTGTCCAGAAAACACTTGTGAAAAGCAGTTACAGGCTGCGGCGACAGGCCGAGACGCGCTAACGGCTGGCCGCCGCGCTCGGTGGATCGAGCGGCATCCCGGTCGCTTCGTCGAACCGGTGTGCGGCATAGGTCAGACGTAGCTTCATGACTCGGCCCACTTTGAACTTCACGGTT
>MTKZ01013808.1_pt1 | contig 10702 bp, 10 predicted proteins | sample 1042781 | NCBI WGS metagenome assembly MTKZ01 (sample SAMN06212207, study PRJNA360539) | anaerobic digester metagenome | biome: Wastewater treatment plant; material: sludge; isolation source: anaerobic digester fed with sludge from wastewater treatment plant | place: Denmark: WWTP Viborg ...
GGCTACCTGTCGGCGTACACGATGGCGCGAGGTGTGGACGAGCTGCTCGCTGGCCGGCCGACGCACGCGCGCGACGCGTTCGCCGAGCGCGAGCCGGATCTGTTCACCTCCTGGCGCCTGGTCTGCCTGCTGGCCGAGACCGAGCTCGCCCTCGGCGACGAGGTCGCTGCGCGTGCGGCCGCAATGCGGTTGAGCGTTCCCTCGGCCGACGTGTCGGCGCCGCTGTACGAAGCGACCGCGGGTCTGGTGCTGGCAGAGTGCGACTGGGCGACGGATGTGAACGGCGCGCTCGACGACGCTCATCGGGCGCTCGCCACAGCGGCCGAGTTCGGCCTCGCGCAGGTGGTGGTCGACCTGCTGGAGCTGATCGGGTCGATGCTGGCCGACAACGGTCGTAGCAAGGATGCGTCGCGGCTGCTGGCCGCTGCCGACAGCGCCCGGTCGGCGATGTCGTACCGCTACCGCTTCGCGCATCGAGCCGCCTACGTGGCCGCGGCACGTGCTGCTGTGCACGGTGACGACGGGTGGGCGGAGGGTGCTGCGCTCAGCCTCGCGGCGGCGGTCGACCTGGCGCAGCGGATGCGTGGCGAGCGTGTTCGCCCGCAGGCAGGCTGGGACAGCCTCACCCCGACCGAACTGCAGGTGGCCGAGCAGGTGGCGGCGGGCCTCACCAACCCGCAGATCGCCGAGCGATTGCTGATGTCGCGGGCAACGGTGAAGACCCATCTGGTGCACGTGTACGCCAAGCTCGGCTTCGGCAATCGTGCGGAACTGGCTGCGGCGGTCGTGCGGCGGGCCGCCCGATGAGCAATGGCGTTCCGCACATGACGATGACGTTCCTCCTCACCGACATCGAAGGTTCCACCCGGCAGTGGGAGGAGTCACCGCACATGAGCGACCTCGTCGATCGTCACTTCGCGGTCCTGCGCGAGGCGGTCAACGACGTGGGCGGTGAGGTGTTCGCGACGATGGGCGACGGCATCGCCGCCGCGTTCACGTCGGCCGAAGCGGCGGTGCACGCAGCCATCAGTGCTCAGCTGGAGATGCCCAGCGTCGGTCTCGCCGTCCGGATGGGCATTCACACCGGCGAGGTGGAGCGCATCGACGACGACTTTCGCGGCCGCCCGGTCAACCGTGCGGCGCGCATCATGGCAGTTGGCCACGGAGGACAGATCCTGCTGTCGGATGTGTCTGCGTCGTTGGTGCGCACCGGGCCCAGCCCGGTGGCGCTCACCGACCTCGGCACCCACCGCCTGCGCGACCTCACCGACCCTGAACGAGTGTGGCAGGTGATGCACCCCGAACTGGCGGAGCAGTTCCCCACGGTGCGCGGCCTCGACACGTACTCCAACAACCTGCCCACGCAGCGATCGTCGCTGGTGGGCCGCGAGCGCGACGTCGACCGCGTGATCGGTCTGGTGAAGCAGCATCGAATCGTCACGCTCACCGGCGTCGGCGGCGTGGGCAAGACCCGCTTGGCCGTGCAGTCGGCCGCCGATCTGCTGTCCAGGTTCGCCAACGTCTGGTTCGTGGAGCTGGCCGGCGTGGCCGATCCCGACGACGTCGCCGACGCCATCGCCCGCACCCTGGGCGCGGGCGCGATGGCCGATCCGTTGGCGGCCGCCGGCGCGCTGCTGGGCGGAGAGCCGAACCTGCTGGTGGTCGACAACTGCGAGCACGTCGTCGACAGCGCCGCGGCGGTGATCGACGCACTCACGGCCGATTGCCGCGACCTCTCCGTGATCGTGACCAGTCGCGAAGCCCTCGGCATCGACGGCGAACACGTGGTCGCAGTGCGCTCGCTCGACTCGGCCACCACGGCCGTCGAGCTCTTCCAGCAACGGGCGGTGGCCGCTGGTGCCGACGTGCAACAGATGGACCGTTCGCTGCTGGAGCACATCTGTCGCCGGCTCGATGGCATCCCCCTGGCCATCGAGCTGGCGGCAGCTCGTGCCGCCACACTTGGCGTCGACGCGTTGGTCGACGCGCTCGACGACCGCTTCAGCGTGCTCGGCGGTGGCCGCCGACGTGCGCTCGATCGACACGGAACCATGCGTGCGACCATCGATTGGTCGCACCGGTTGCTCGCTGCCGATGAACAGCGCATGTTCCAGTGGCTCGCTGTGTTCTCCAGCGGCTTCGAGCTCGACGCGGCCCGTCACATCGGTGCCGCGCTGGGCATCGACGAGCTCGCGGCCACCGATCACGTCGCATCGTTGGTGCACAAGAGCATGGTGTCACCGGAGCCGTCGCCGCATGGTGTGCGCTACCGGATGCTGGAGACGATGCGTGCCTATGCGTTGGAGGAGCTGGATGCTCGCGGCGACCGGTTGGCGGCCGCCACCGCGCACGCCGAGTGGGTGGCCACGCTCACCGACCTTCCCGTGGAGACGCCGTGCACCGCCGCCGTCGAACGAAACTCGATCCGCCTCGAGCGTGAGGCCGACAACTGGCGCGATGCGGTCATGCATGCCGCCCGTCTCGGCTCCGGCGATCTTGCCGGTCGGCTGTGCGGCCCGCCGGTGGCGTACTTCCTGCTCGGCCGACACGACCTTGCCGACCTGTTGCTGCCGCTGCTGCCGCTGTGCGGTGTCGATCGGCCCAGTCATCGTCGCTCGGTGCTCACCGCCTTGATCAACTCCGCCGCCGGGGCCGCCCCGCCCGAGCTGACGCGCGCTCGCGCCGACGAGGTGTACGCACTCGACGAAGAAGAGCCCACCGGCGTCGGCCGGCTGATGAAGTGGATGACCTACGCATGGAGTGGCGAGTTCGAGGCGGCGATCGAGCAGTGCTTGCTGGGCGCCAACGACATGCGACTGCACGAGACGACCCGCGACAAGCTGCTCGGCATTGCGGTGCTCGGGCAGTTCAGCCTCCTCGAGGCCCCCGATGATCCCGACCACCTGATCGAACGGGCATTGACCACGGTGGCGCGCAGCGAGGTCGCCCTGCAGCGCACCACCTGCCGACTCGGTGCCGCCTGGGGGCTGGCAGCCACCGACCCCGACCGGTCGCTCGAGCTCGTTCGACAGGCGCTGGCCGACGTTCCGTACGTTCCGGCGCTCACCCGCTTGACGCTGCCCGGCAGTGCCTCGCGGTTGCTCACCCGTCTTGCCCCCTGTCTCGCCGCGCAGGGCCTGATGGAGCAGCTCGATGCAATGCCGGTTCGGCGGTCGTTCGTCGACCTGATCCCAATCTTCTACGGCACGGCACTGCTGCATCGCGTCGGGCATCCGTCGGCGAGCTCGGCCCTCGCGACGATGACCATGAGCCGCATCGCTCCGTTCCTGTCGATGATGGACTTCGTGGATCTCGCGCGGCAGGCCGCGGCCCCCGGTAGCGGGGTCTCACTCTGTGAACTGGAGTCGATGGTCCGCGCAGGCCTGCGCGACATCATCGCGTCCTCGCGTGATGAGGCGGTGGCCGTTGGTCGGTGCTGACTTCTCGGCACTGGCCGCCCGCTGCCCCTTCCTCGACACGCTCTGTGCAGAGGCTCGTGCCCGCCTTGCAGCGGGTGTGCGCGAGGTGTCGCTGCGCCGTGGGCGAGTGCTGTTCCTGGAAGGCGACCGGCCCGATGCCGTGTACCTGGTGTGCAGCGGCCTTGTGCGCATCTTCGTCACCGAGCTCGACGGCAGCGAGACCACCGTGCGGCTGGTGGGCAGAGGGGAGCTGCTGGGCGAGCTGGCGGTGATCGACGGCGGCCTACGGTCGGCCAGCGCGATTGCGATGCGTTCGGTGGTTGCGTACCGGCTGCCGGCGGCCCTACTCGCGGCCGAGCTCCCGGCACCGGGCACCGTTGGCCGAGGCATCCTGGCCGGCCTGGTCGCAGTCGTTCGCGAGAACACGAAGCGACTGGTGATCGAACGATCGCAGCCGCTGGAGAGCGTGGTCGCCACGTTGCTGTTCGATGATCCTGGCCTGCTGCGGCGAGTCACCCAAGGTGAGCTGGCCGGTTTGCTCGGTGTCAGCCGACAATCGCTGAACCAGATCCTGCGCGCCTGGGAACGTGAGGGTGTCGTCGGCCGCCGAGATGGGCGCATGCATCTCACCGATCCGGCAGCCTTGCGAGCGCGTCACCTCGTCGGTGGAAGCGGTGTTGTCTCGCCATCTGCCGCCGACGTGCGATGATCCGGGAATGATCGTTGATAGCGCGCTGTACGTCGACGGTCGCCGCCGACCGGGCCAGTTCGATACGGGCGCCGAAGACGAGCTGCCCCACGGTTCGTTCAGCTGGACCGGGCTGTTCGAGCCGACGAAGGCCGAGTTCGACCAGATCCGCCGGCACGTCGACCTCCACGACCTGGTGGTGGAAGACGCGCTCAACGCGCACCAGCGACCCAAGCTGGAGCAGTACGGCGATGCGCTCTTCCTGGTGCTCAGGACGGCCAAGTACTTCGACAGCGAGGAGAACGTCGACTTCGGCGAGATCCAGGTGTTCGTCACTCCTCGTGCCGTTCTCCACGTGCGGCACAAGGCGCCCTCGAAACTGGTCGACGTGCGAGCCCGTCTGGAGGGCCAACCCGACCGCTTGGCGTTCGGCCCCGGCTCCGTGCTGCATGCCATCGTCGACCAGGTGGTGGATGGCTACGAGCCGGTCGTCGATGGTCTCGAGCAGGACGTGCGCGAGGTGGAGCGCGAGGTGTTCAACCGGCATCTCGGCGACAACCCGGTGGAGCGCGTCTACGGCCTGATGAGGACCGTGCTCATCGTGCAGGACGCGCTCACGCCGTTGGTCGCACCGCTCGGCGACCTGGCCTCGAAGAGCTTCCCGACGGTGCACCCCAGCCTGCGCGAGTACTTCCGCGACGCTCACGACCACCTGGTGGCCGTCGTGCAACGGGTGGGGACGCTGCACGACCTGCTCACGGGCATCCTCGCTGCCAACCTCACCCGAGTCTCCATCCGCCAGAACGAGGACATGCGCAAGATCTCGTCGTGGGTCGCCATCGCCGCCGTGCCGACGATGATCGCCGGCGTGTACGGGATGAACTTCGAACACATGCCCGAGCTGCGCTCCAAGTGGGGGTACCCGGTGGTGATGACGCTGATGATCGGTGCCTGCCTCGGGCTGTACCGCAAGTTCAAGAGCTCGGGGTGGCTGTAGCCGCAGTGGCGCCGAGCCCGCTCACCCGCCGCACAGGTCGACGGCCAGCAGTGCCAGCGTGCGCGCGGTGGTGAGGACCTGCTGCAGCGGCACGTGCTCGTCGGGGCCGTGCGCCTGCACTGCCTCACCAGGCCCGTACTGCAAGGTGGGCACGCCGCCGATGCCGGTCATCAGGCGCAGGTCGCTGCCGTACGGAGCGGTGTACGACTCCTGCGGGCCGCCACCCACGGCCGAGTGAGCGGCGCCGACGCGACCGAGGAGGTCGCTGTCGTCGGGGAGGCGCCCGCTGGCGAACTGACCGCCCCACCACTCGACGCTGGCGGGGTGGTCGCGCAGCCATGGGTCGTGGCGGCATGCTTCGGCCACCGCCTGCTCGAGATCCGCCCGGGCGGCCTCCATCGGCTCGTCGAGCGCGACGCCGAGGCGACCTTCGGCGACCAGCAGATCCGGCACCGACGACGCCCAGTCGCCGGCGTGGATGGTGCCGATGGACAGCGGGTAGGCCAGCGGCCAGCGGCTGGCCGACGCAACCGGGTTGGCGTTGCGGCGGGCTTCCAGCCGGTGCAGCGCAGCGAACAGCGGGATGAATTTCTCGATCGCGCTGACGCCTTCCGTGCGTCGCGACGCGTGAGTGGCCACCCCGGGTACGCGCAGCCGGAAGGTGAGCGCCCCGGCGTTGGCAGGCACGAGGTCGAGGCCAGTGGGTTCGGGGATCACACAGGCGTCGGCGCGCCAGCCACGAGCGAGGGTGCTGTACGTGCCGAGACCCCCGTCTTCTTCTCCGAGCACCGCGGTGATGAGCAGGTCGCCGGCGAGTCGCACCCCTGACTGGCGCACCGCTTCCACGGCCCACAGCGCGGCGACGAACCCGGCCTTCATGTCGCAGCTGCCTCGCCCGTACAGGCGACCATCGGCGATGCGCGGGTCGAAGGGAGCGGTCGACCACTGCTGTGGGTCGCCCACTGGTACGACGTCGAGGTGCCCGTTGAACAGCAGGGTGCGCGCCGTGGTGGGGGCCGCACCGGGCAGCCTGCCGACCACGCCCCACGCCTCTGATCGCTCGACCTCCATGCCGGGGAAGTCGGGCCGTGCGGTGATGTCGGCGAGCGGTATCTGCCAGTGATCCACATCGAGGCCGCGCTCGCGGAACAACGAGGCAGCATGAGCAATCGCCTCGTTCTCGTCGTCGCTGCCGCTGATGCTGGGAATGCGCACGAGGTCTTGCAGCAGTGCGGTCATCTCCTGCTGGCGCTCGTCGACGGCATTGAGCACGCGGGCAACGGCATCGCCGGAAGTGTCGATCGTGGGGGATTGGGTGTTCATCAGGCCCTTTCGAAACGCAGGTGCGGCGCCCGTTCGGTGAGCACGAGGGAGGGAGTCAGCGAGTCTCACCGGTAGCTTGCTACCACCTACACCCGAAGGAACAGTTCCATGGCAATCGGCCCCAAGCTCACCCCGCTCCAGGAAGTTGAAGCCCGTCGCGCCGCCGCAGCGGCCGACAAGCCCAAGCGAGCCATCTCCGAGGAGGAGAAGGCAACCCGCAAGGACCGGGTGGCGAAGGCCAAGGACGCACTGGCCCGCTCCGTGGGCGCCAAGGGTGATTGGGTCATCGCCGGCCGCGCCGCGCTGAAGACCTACCTGCAGCGCCTCAACGAGCCCAAGCAGCCCGACGATGCGCAGTTCGAAGCGCTCATCGCCGCTCCGTTCACCCCGCCGCCGAAGAAGAAGACCAACGACCGTCGCTTCTGAGCACACGGTGCGGCCCGCCGCGTATGTCGCGGCCGCGCCGTGCATGCCAGTTTGCTGAGCGTCACTCCGATGTGCGGATGACCACCTCCACGGGGCCGGTCGTGTCGACTCGCGCCACTCCCACGAGCACTGGCACGTTCGGGAACGGTTGCGACAACCGCAGTTCGGTGGCCGTGCCATCGGCCGCCTGCACGACGGCCCCGTTGGGCGCCGACGCGGTGGGCGCGGCCACGAACACGTAGGTGGCGCCGCGCACCACGATCGTCTCGATGGTGAGCGCGCCAGCCAGGTCGCGGCCGGCACTGATCGACGACGAGATGTCGGGCGCGTCAGGCCATGTCCACCACCACAGGTACTCGGTGCGGCCGTCGCGCTGGGCCAGCTGCAACCCGGCCTTCCAGGCCCCGCTGTCGTCCGTTCCTGTTCCTGCTCGGGCGACTTCGGCGAACTCGCCCAGTCGGTAGTCGGGATGCAGCCCGTACAGCAACTGCTGCCACTCGCGTGCCCCGGCGCGTCGCACCGACCGGGCGATGCTCAGCAGGCGGTGAGGAGTCGTTGCTCCGGTGAGGCTGAGCAAGTGGCCATCGGTTGCCCAGATCACGATGGCTTCACCGGTGGCCACCAGGGTGCCGGTGGTGTAGCGGTCGGCGCCACCCACCAAGCCGGTGGTGAAGAAAGGCAGCAACGCGCGGCGCTCGTCGAGCGACCGCATCTCCGAGGTCACCGTGCCGTACAGCAGCTGGGCTGCCCACTGGTCGGTGTGGGTGACGGAGAGGCCGAGCTGCTCGGTGACCGCGTCGTCGACCACGACCAGCCCGTCGACGAGCTGGAGGCCGCTCGCGAATCGGGTCAGCGCGTCGTCGTCGATGCCGAACGCTCGAATCGACGCCGTCCATCGGCCTCCGATGTCGATCACCACGTCGGTCGTGGAGAGCTGGCCGCGCCGGCTCACCAGTTCGAAGCCCCCCGCCAGCCGTCGCGACGAGTCGGTGAACACGAACGGTGGGCGATCGCGGGCGACCTGCAGCATCAACCATGGCGTCGTGGCATCGCCACTGGCCCAGAGCGTGAACGAGGCGTCGGGCGGAGGGGGTGTGACCACGTCGGCCGAGTCGGAGCATGTCAAGCCGATTGAGACAGATTTGGTTCGGGTGGGTTGATCCAGGCGATGTCGGGGACGGCGGGTGCGATCGGGGGCCGACGGAAGCGGTGGGGTTGGGTTGCGTAGGCGTGGTCGAGCACGGCTTGGCGGTGGGCGCGGATGGTGGTGTGGTGGCCGAGGTGGACGCTGGCTGGGGTGTGGTAGCCGATGCCGGAGTGTCGATGGTGGTGGTTGTAGTGCTCGAAGAACTCGTCGACGAACGCTCGGGCGTGGGCGAGGCTGGCGAAGCGTTCGGGGAATCTGGGTGTGTTCTTGAGGGTCTTGAACTGTGACTCGGAGTACGGGTTGTCGTTGGAGACGTGCGGCCGGGAATGCGATCTGGTGACGCCGAGATCAGCGAGGAGTTGGGCGACGGTTCGCGAGGTCATGGAGCTGCCGCGGTCTGCGTGCAAGGTCAGCTGCTCACGGTCGATGCCTTCGACCTGGATGGTGGCGGCGATGAGGTCATGGGCGAGACGGTCGGACTCGCGAGGGGCGACGAGCCAACCAACAGCGAACCGTGACCAGACGTCGATGATGACGTAGAGGTGGAACCAGTTCCATTTGTGGGGGCCGGCGAGTTTGGTGATGTCCCAGGACCACACCTGGTTCGCGCCGGTGGCAACGAGTTCGGGTTTGAGGTGCGCTGGGTGACGGGACTGTTGGCGGCGTTCGCGGACTTGGTGGCGTGAGCGCAGGATCCGATACATCGTTGACACTGAGGCCAGGTAGTGGCCTTCGTCGAGCAACGTTGCCCAGATCTGTGCTGGCGCCTGATCGCAGAACCGTTCGCTGTTCAACACGTCAACGATCTCGTCGACCTGGGTTGGGGTGAGCGCACGATGCGACGGTGGTCGTGGTGCTGGCGGCCCTTGCACGGGTGCGGTGAGGTGTCGCCGGTAGTGCGTTGCTCGGGAGCGTCCCATTGCCTGGCAGGCGGCGACTCGAGCGATCTTGCGGTCGGCGAGTTCGTCGATCGCCGTGTCGATGATGTCGTCTACGAGTCGTCGTTGTCCGCGCTCTTGGAGAGCTGTTCCAAGAGCGCGTGTACTTTTCCCTGGACCTCGATGATCGCTTCGGCTTTGGCGAGTTTGATCTTCAAGCGTTCGTTCTCGTGGCGGAGCCGGGCGACCTCGTTGGCCGATGGGGCCCCTCGGCCGCCTTCGGACGCGCGGCCTTCGGTCACCACGAGGATGCCTTCGCGGTGTTGGCGTCGCCAGTCGGTGATGATCGATGAGTAGAGGCCTTCGCGGCGGAGCAGCGCGCCTTTCTCGCCAGGCTCGGAGCAGCGGTCGTACTCGGCGAGCACCGAGAGCTTGTAGTCGTTCCGGAAGATCCGACGCTCGGCGCGTTCCCCGGGCGCTCGAAGTGATTTGCGTGACGTTCCACGCCGTTCAGTCTGACCGGTACGAATCCCGGTCGTCACCCGCTGCTTCACCGCAACCACCTCCGCGAGAATCTGTCTCACGGATCATGGACACAGAGGGAGTACGGGCGCAACGCAGGGTCGTCGATGACGAAGTGGGCGACCGCCGGCTGAGCAGCGGCCGAGGGTGTCAGGCGGGCCGGCGCGGTGGTGGCGGCGGCGAGAGTGGTCGACGCCTGTGCCGCTGCGTCGCTGGCGCTGTCGCTGTCGTCGTCGGGGAAGAGCGCGAGGCCGGCGGCGGCGACCGCAGCGATGACGAGGCCGGTGACGAGGGCAGTGCGCCGTCGAGTGCGGTGGCGGGCGGGCGGCGCCGCAGTCGCCGCACCGTCGTCTGGCCCCCANNTTGGCATCGCGCAGGCCCGCATCGGCTGACCGAAGAACGGGCTGATGGGGCAGATCCCCAGCACGGCGGTGCCGATGAGCATCACGGCGAGAACGCCGAGCGCAACACCCAGCCCGCCGCCGACGAGAATCGCTATCGCCAACACTGTTCCGCCGGCAACGGCGCGGATGACCCTGCCGGGCCGGCTGTTCATGAACCTCAGGAATGCCATCGCGCCACTATACCCCCCTAGGTATCCGAACGCGCCACGGTCGAGCCCGCTCGAGGCAAACGGCTCCAGCCGGGAGAAGTGGCTGGGTCAGGTGAAGCGAACTTCGTTGACGTGATCGACGCCGGTGAGCACGCTGGTCAGCAACGGACGCTTGGCCCAGTGCTCGTCCGTCTCGGCCGTGACCACATCGTCGGTGAGCATCAGCAACTTCAGTTCGGGAGCGTTCGAGAGTCGGGGGTCGGCGGCGACATGGAACAACGCCACCGCCAACCGTCGGACTCGCACACCGTTGATCGGGCGACCTCTGCGCAACTCGGTGATCAGCGAGCGCGACCACAACGCGAGTGAATGGCGCTGCGTCCACAGCAGCAGCAACCAGGCCACACGGTGGACAGGGCGCACGAGGGTGACCGGGGCACGCAGGACTCTGTGTTTCGACATGGAGGGGTGATACCCGGCCGGTCCCCGCTGGAAACACGAAGGCCACTGCAGCTGATCGATCGCAGCGCGGGCTTGCAGGTGCGTTCGCACGTGATGAACGTTTCGGCGCAGCGGCTGCGGGGTACGCATCGGGAGTCACCCGCACCTCTGCGCGACGACACATCCCTCACAGCTGGAGCCTCACCGATGACACTCGCAGTACCCACGCACTTGGTCGACACCATGGGCTCGGCCGCCGCCATAGGCGTCGAAGCAGCCGGTCACCTGCTGCAGGAGGTCGGCAGTGC
>MTKZ01034183.1_pt1 | contig 10702 bp, 10 predicted proteins | sample 1042781 | NCBI WGS metagenome assembly MTKZ01 (sample SAMN06212207, study PRJNA360539) | anaerobic digester metagenome | biome: Wastewater treatment plant; material: sludge; isolation source: anaerobic digester fed with sludge from wastewater treatment plant | place: Denmark: WWTP Viborg ...
TGATCCTGGCGCCGGTGCGCCTCTCGTTGACGAACTTCGGGGCGGGGGATATCTCCGTGCCCGACGCCAAGTGTGAACTGAAGTGGAGCAGGTTCACGGACTGGCGGTCCTCCTCGGCGATGATGACATCGAAGCTGCCACCCACCAATTCCGCCGGATCATAGCCCAGCTTTCGTATGGAATCGTTTATGTAGGTGAACTTGCCCTCGGCGTCTATCTGATACACGACGTCGGGGAGGTAAAAGAGAAGGTTTTTATAGTAATTTTCCATGGCGTTCCCTGCGGCTACACTCATATACCCGCGCGCGAAGGAAGGCAAGAATAAATTTTTTTTCACAAAAATTAAACTTTCAAGCCGTGACTGCCGATACTGTGAATGGGATGTATATACAAAAAAACCCGCGGGACCTGGCGGCGCGGCCTTTACGGGCTGCAATGCGGAGCAGTGTTCCGGCACACTGGTATTCAGCAAAGGAATTCGCCATGATCATCAACAACAATATCAACGCCCTGCGGTTGGACCGCCTGCTCAAGTTCAAGAACTGGGACATCGAGAAAACATCGGAAAAAGTCGCATCGGGACTGCGTATCAACCGCGCCGGGGACGATGCCGCCGGTCTCGCACTCTCTGAAGTCATGATGGGGCAGATACGGGGCCTGCGCCAGGCGGAGCGCAACGCCGAGGACGGCATCTCGTTCATCCAGACTGCCGAGGGGTACCTCGCGCAGACCGGGGAAATCCTCACGCGGATACGCACCCTGGCGGTGCAGTCATCCCACGGGACGAACTCGGACGAGGAGCGGATATTAATCCAGGCCGAGGTCTCCCAGCTTATCGACGAGGTAGACCGCATCGCATCTTCCGCCGAGTACAACGGCGCGAAAATACTCCTGGGGGGGCTGGGGCGACAGAGCAGGCATTCCAGCATGTGGTTCCACATCGGCGCGAACATGCACCACAAGGAGCGCGTGTACATCCAGACCATGACCGCCCGGGGGCTACGGCTACGCGGCGCGGCACAGGCGATGAACGCCGATCTCCGCACCGCAGATGGGTCGAACGAGGCCATCGGGTTGATAGATCGCTCCATCGAGATGCTCACCCGCCAGAGGGCCGACCTTGGCGCGGCCTACAGCCGGCTGGAAAAAGCCGCGGAAGGGCTGATGAACACGCACACCAACGTCCAGTTTGCCTCGAGCCTGGTCCGGGACGCTGACGTCGCCGAGGAGATGGTCGCACTCACCAAGGACCAGATCCTTTCCAAGAGCGGCACCCGCGTGCTCATCAACGCGAGCACGAGCCCGGCAGCGGTGCTCCGGGTGCTGAAGAGCTGAATCGGCCCGTCATTGTGTTGACACGGTGCGGGGAAGTGTGAGAGTGCCCTCCCGGGACGGAGGGCTTTTTCATGACCGCTGATACCATAGTCGGATACATCGCCGCGACGCTCACCACGCTGTCATTTCTGCCGCAGGTGATCAAAACCTGGAAGACGCGGTCAACGAAGGATATCTCGCTGGCGATGTTCATCGCATTCTGCGCGGGGGTGTTTCTCTGGGCGGTCTACGGGGTGATGATACGGTCCTGGCCGGTGATCATCGCCAACTCCGTGGTGCTGGTACTGGGCGGTATCATTCTGGCGCTGAAAATCAAGCACGGGTGAAATGCAGAAAGCGCGAATATANNAGTTGAAATGCAGAAAGCGCGAATATATATTCGCGCCTTCCGGGCAATCGAGATCCGGCAGACGTCACACGGCCGTGGCGCCGCCGTCCACCATCAGCGTCTGGCCGGTGATGAAGCCGGCGCCGTCCGATGCGAGGAAGAGCACCGGGTGCACCACGTCGTACATCTCGGCGATCCTTCCCATGGGGATGGCGCGCACCAGCATGTCGCGGATGCCGTCGTTCGACCAGAACGGTTTGCTGAAATCCGTCTTCACCATGCCGGGTGCCACGGCGTTGACCTGCACGTTGAAGGGCGCAAGCTCCGCGGCGAGCACCCTGGTGAGCATCTCGATGCCCGCCTTCGCGATTCCGTAGATGCCCATCGCCGGCGCGGCTCTTCTTCCCGCTATCGAGGAGATGCTGACGATCTTTCCGCGTCCCTGGTCGCGCATGAGCTTCCCCGCCGCGCGCGACACGAGGAAGGTGCCGGTGAGGTTCGACTCGATGATCTTCTGCCACGAGGACAGCTCCGTGTCCACCACCGCGCCGGACGCGAGATTCATTCCCACATTGTTCACGAGAATGTCCAGACTGCCGAAGCGCGCCCGGAGGGCGTCCATCAGTCCGGATACGTCCTCATCCTTCGCAATGTGGCAGGTGAGCGCGAGGAGCGAATCGCCGCCACCGAGCTCGGCAACGGCTGTATCCAGCCCCTCCTGCTTGCGCGCGCAGATGACGACCTTCGCCTTCTGCGCCAAAAGCTCCCTGGCGAGCTCCAGTCCTATCCCCCTGGTGCCGCCGGTGACGAGCGCCACCCTGTTTTCCAGTCCGTAGTTCATCGTGCCCATTCCGTTTCCTTACTTGTTGGCTTCTTCCTCGAAGAACTTCTTGCGTTCCTCGATCACCTTCTCGGCTATCTTGCCGCTGATCGGGTCGTAGTGCGAGAAGCGCATCTCGAAGGTGGCCTTGCCGCTGGTCATCGCCCTGAGATCTATCGCGTAGCGCTGCATTTCAGCCAGGGGGGCCTGGGCCTTCACCACGGCGACGCCGCTGTCGCTCTCGCTTTCTGATAGGCCGCCCATGCCGAGCACGCGCCCCCTGCGGCTGTTGATATCGTTGAGGATGTCGCCCATGAAGTCCTTGTCCACGTGGATGTCAACTTCCATGACCGGCTCCAGGAGTATGGGGCCGGCGGCCACGAGCGCCTTTTTCAGGCAGTTCCGCGCCGCGATGCGGAAGGACATTTCGGAAGAGTCCACGTCATGGTAGGAGCCGAAGTAGAGTTCAACGGCGAAGTCCACCACGGGAAATCGCGCGAGGACCCCGTCGTCCATGCCGTCCTTGACGCCCTTTTCAACGCCGGGTATGTACTGCCGGGGCACCACGCCGCCCACGATGCTGTCCTTGAATTCGTAACCGGCGCCACGCTCCCTGGGCCACACCCTGAAATAGACCTCCCCGTACTGGCCGTGCCCGCCCGACTGCTTCTTGTGGCGATACTGCGCCTCGGCTTTCTTGGTGATGGTTTCCCGGTAGGCGACCCGGGGTTCGTGCGTGATGAGCTCGAACTTGTATTTTTCCTTCAGGGTTTTAAGGATGATATTCAGCTGCATCTCGCCCATGCCCGAGAGCACGGTCTGCTTGGTTTCCGGCATGAACCCGTAGTGGATGGTGGGGTTCTCGTCGGTGATGCGGTTGAACACCTGGCCGATCTTGTCCTCCTCTCCCTTTTTCGCCGATTCGATGGCAAACGAGAATACGGGCTGGGGGACCTTGATGATAGGGAGCTTCACCGGCGACTTGGAATCGCAGAGGGTGTCGAGGGTGGCGGTCTTCTCCAGCTTCACGATGACGCCGATATCGCCCGCGCAGACCTTGGGGAGGTCGATCTGCTTGTTCCCCACCATGGTGAAGAGCTTCGAAGTGCGCTCCTTGATGTTCTTCGTCGAGTTCAGGACCTCGGTGTCGGGCAGGAGCTCGCCGCCTATCACCTTCACGTAGTTGAAGCGGCCCGCGTACTGGTCGATGTAGGTCTTCCAGACAACGCCCGAGAAGGCGGATGAGGGGCCGCACTTGACGATGATTTCCTTCGTGTCGTCGTTGGGATTCACTCCCCTGTATTCACGGCCCGCCTGGGGTGCCGGCACGAAGTTCCTGATCACCTGCATCAGGTTCTTGATGCCCACGCTCTTCAGCGCGGACCCGAAGACGATGGGGACCAGCTTCGCGGCCGCGACCTGGTTCTTGATGCCGGTGTGGATCTCCTCCTCGGTGAGCTCTCCGCCGTCCAGGAACTTCTCGATGAGCGCGTCGTCGCCCTCGGCTGCCAGCTCCACGAGTTTGGCCCGCTCGGTGGCGGCGAGGTCCTTCATGTCGGCGGGTATCTCGGTGACGGTCACGTCCTTGCCGTCGGGCTTGGGAAGGTTGGCCTTCATCATCACCAGGTCCACCACTCCCTTCAGCGAATCGGCGCTGCCTACGGGAAGGCTCGCGGGCGCGATGCTGGCCTTGAGGGCGCCCTTGATTGTATCGATGATATCGTAGCTCGCCCTTTCCTTGTCCATCTTGTTGACGAAGATAAGGGTGNNGATAAGGGTGGGTATCCTGTTCTCCTTTAAGAAGCGCCATGCCTTTTCCGTCTCGATCTGCACGCCGTCGACGGAATCGACGACCAGGATGGCGGCCTCGGAAACCTGTAGGGCGGCGCGCGCCTCGCCGATGAAATCGGACATGCCCGGCGTGTCTATGATGTTGATCTTCACGCCGTCAAGCTCTATGAAGCCCAGGGCGCTGCGGATCGATATCTGGCGCTCCTTCTCCTCGTCGTCGTAGTCCGAGGTGAGTGTTCCCTGGGTGGGATTGCCGATCTTGTCGATCTGCTTGCCCATGAGGAGGATGGCGTCGAACAGCGTTGATTTTCCCGTGCTTCCGTGCCCGAGTATGGTGACGTTGCGTACCTGGTCGGTTTTATACTCCTTAAGCATTCCCGTGTCCTCCTGGCATATTCAATATGAGATGTAATGACGTTGTGTTGCGGTTCACGATCCGGCCCCGTGTGCCGGCACCATGGTCGCGAAACCCTGGCTTGGGGGAGTGGCGCCTGTCTGCGAGCAATAAACCGGAACTGATTAAAGTAAAAAGGCCTTTTAATTTTGTAAAGTATTTTTATTTGTTGCGGCGCACCGCGGCGACGGGGTAGATATGGTTCCATGGATCTGGACATACTCTACGAGGACAACCATCTCATCGCCGTGAACAAGCCGGCTGGCCTCCTCTCGCAGAAAGACGGCTCCGGCGAGGATTCCGTGCTTGAGCACGTCAAGGCGTATCTGAAGAAGAAGTACGCCAAGCCCGGAAACGTGTTCCTGGGGACCGTCCATCGCCTGGACAGGCCGGTGTCGGGGGCCCTGGTCATGGCACGCACCTCCAAGGCGGCGGCGAGGCTTTTCGAGCAGTTCAAAGGGAGGAGCGTGACGAAGGTCTACCTGGCACTGGTCGCCTGCGGAGAGGAACGGGCGCTCCCGGAGGAGTGGACCACACTGCGGCAGCGGGTGAAACGGGAAGGTGACGTGACGCGCGTCACAGAGTCCGCGGCGGAATCGCAGGATGCGGAGCTGGCGTACCGGTGCGCGTCGCGCGCCTGCGGGTACGCGCTCCTCCTGGTCCGCCTGGTCACCGGGCGCAAGCACCAGATACGCGCCCAGCTCGCCTCGATCGGAATGCCCGTCACGGGTGACGGGAAATACGGGTCACCGGACAGGAACGCCGACGGATCGATCTGCCTCCATTCCCTCTTCCTGGGATTTTCACACCCCACACGGGCCGCCCGGGTGGAGGTCCTGGCGGAGGTGCCGCCGGTCTTCTCTGCAAGATTCGGCGCGAACGTGTCGGCGAAGGAGCTGGCGGAAAAAATTCGCGGGTGAAGCGGGAAGGTGTGGCCGCGGCGGGTATCGGGCTACTTGCTTCTTTTAATGCAGATAATGCTGATGTCGTCTTCAAGCGGGGCGTAATCGGTGTATTCGAAAAGCCCGGCGATTATGGAGTGGATGGTTTCCTTCGACGTCGTGCCGGCGTTCTTCCGGAATTCCGCGGCGAGGCTCTCCCTGCCGTACATCTTTCCGCCCACATGGCTGCGCGATTCCGTGACCCCGTCGGTGTACAGGAGCAGGCTGNNCCTCAGCCCGATAAGGGGCCCCGTGAAATCGGTCTCACGTATCGCGCCGCTTCCCTCCGAATGGATCAGCGAGGGCGGATGGCCCCCGGAGGAATAGAGCAGCTTCCCCGCCGCAAGGTCTAACCGGCAGACCGCCACCGTGGCGAAATACGCTATTGCGGCGAAGTCCTCGGTGAGCTTCGCGTTCACATCCCCGATGAGGCACCCGGGCCCCGGGCAGTTCACCGACAGGGCGCGGAAGAGGCTCCGTATCTCCATGCCGATGTAGGCGGAGGCCATGCCGAAGTGCATCACGTCGCAGATGATCACCTGGTACGCCGAGTCGCCGTCGGGAAACCCGTCGATGAAATCGCCGGAAAGCTCCTCGGCGGGGAGGAAGGCGCTGGCGATGTCGTATCCCCCGGCCCTGGAGAAATCGGGCAGCATGGCGGCCTGGATGTTGCGCACCCGGGCTATCTCCGCGCGGAGCCGCTTCTCGCTGGTGCGGATGGTCATCTCCAGTTTCCTCGTTTCTGTGATGTCGCGCATGGTGAGGAGCCGTCCTATCGTCCTGCCGCTGCTCTCCAGAAGCGGTGTCGCGCGCAGGTCGAGATATTTCTCCGGGGAGGTCCCCTCCACCATATGCATCTGGCAGTCGTTGATCACATCGTCCTCGCACGCCTCATCCGGGGGTAGCGGCAGTACATCCCGCGCGGGAAGACCCACCACGGCGCCGTCGAAGCCGGTCATGCGGCCNNGTCGGGGAGGTGGCGGAACAGGGCGTCGTAGGCCACGGGGGTGAGGTCGATGATCTTACGGCTGAAAAGTCCCCAGGCGAGGATGAGGCCGGTGACGGAGAGCGTGAAGGGATTGATATCGATGCCCCACGGGCTGAATCCCAGCAGGTAGGCCACCAGCCCCGCCCAGGGAATGAATGAGCCCGCGAGCACGATGGCGGCCTGGGCGCGCTCCCGGGATTGCGATCCGGCGAGCATCTTCACCAGGAGGACGTTGCAGTAGAGCTGGGCGATATTGACGTAGGCGATGTGGATCCAGTACCAGGGTCCCTCCGCCAGCGCCGCCACGGGGAAGGGCCCCGAGCTGTCAATTCCCACCGACGCGTAGAAGAGATGGTGATGTCCGTTGGTGAAATGGATAAGGAGCGTGGCGATGGATACGGCGAAGAGTGCTGTTGCACCCGCCCGCATGCGCGTCTTTTCCCTGGCGTACATCTCCGTGACCGTGAGGATGTACAGCGGGGGAAGGAAGGAAATCCCCAGGTACTCTATTCTCAGGCAGAGGGTGATACCGGCGACGTCCGCCGCCAGGAGCTCGCAGCCGTACGCCGCGGCGTAGACCGACATGGAGAGCATGAATCCCGAAAGGGGGAGGGCGCCGGGGGCCGCGCGCCTGGCGAGGGCGTAGAGCGCCGTAGCCGCGGAGATGGCCGCGGAGAGAACAAGGACGGCGAAGAGGATCTGGTTCAGCGCGATCATGGAAATTACTTCAGCTTCGACGTGACCTCGTCAACGTCGAAGGGTTTCTTGATGTAGGAGATCCCCGGCGTCTCCGTGTCGGGCACCGGGTCCTTGTCGCCGTAGATTATCACGAAGCGCTCCAGGCGCCCGGCCATTTCCANNCCCGGCCATTTCCCGGATGTCGTCATCACCCGCCATGGCCCGCGCCAGGCTGTCGTAATCGGTGACGAGTTTCCGGCACGTGGCGGTGCCGTCACGCAGGTCGCCTATGCCGATGCGGAAGGGGGAGTAGCCGTTTTCCGCCAGGGTCTCCCGAATCACCATGTCGACGATGATGTCCTCGAAGCAGAGCCCTATCTCCTCGCCCCGGGACGCCTGCTTCTGTACCGCGTGCTCGCTCCGGATTTCCTCGACGGTCTCCAGGAAGTGCGTGGTGGGAATGGAGAGGTTGAACTTCAGCGAGCCCGCGCCCTCGTCGCTGGTGACCTTCACGATGACGCCGATGTTGCGCAGGTTCTCCAGCGCCACGTTGATTCCCACGTTGATGTGGTATTCGAAGCCGTCGAAGTAGGAGTAAAAGACCTTCGAGAGCTTGCTCACGTCGGGCAGGTAGTTGTTGAGCGATTCGAACTCCAGGAGGAGCCGCATGCGGGACGATTCGTCCCGGAGCTCTATCCTGGTCGAGGAGCCGTCGTTCATGAACTGCGCTATTGAGAGGAAGATGTTGTAGAGCGAGTCGCGGAGTATCTTCCGCGAAGTGCGGATGGTCGAATCGGTCATCGGGAGGTCGACGCGGACGTTCTTCAGGCGCAGGACCGCCTCCATGTCCGATATCACGCTGTTGATGAACACGTCGGGACGGAACTCCTCGTAATGGGGCTCCAGGGCGGACGAGGCGACGTCGCCCTTCTCCTGGAAGTAGAGGTAGGCCACGGTCATCAGCGAATTGAGGACGCCGCGGTACTCCTCGGGTATGTTCCCGCCGAACCACTTGTCGGCGTTGTTCATGAGGATGTCGATGTTCTGGTGGAGGGCGTTGAGCATGGTGGCGTTGAGGAGCTCGTACTCGTCCTTCAGCCGCTTGATCGACTGGTTGATGATCTGTTCGATGACCTTGTTGTCCATTGCCTTCAGCGAGCGGGGTTCCGCCGGGAGCGGTGCCAGTTACAGTATCGGCACCGGCGGCCCGTCGGCGCACCACGAATTTACCGCTATGACACCTCCCCGCGGTACCTCCTGCCCGAGAGCTGGCCGCAGGCCGCGTCGATGTCCGACCCGTAGCTTTTCGACACCGACACAGGGACGTTCATCACCTCGAGTTCCTTGATGAACCGGCCGACGGCTTCGTCCGAGGGAATTTCCATGCCGTGGGCGCCCGCGTTGAGGCGGATGAGGTTGAGCTTGATCCAGCCGACGCGGAACATCCTCTTAAGGCGCGCGGCATCGTCCCGGGAGATGTTGTCGGCGCGCATTACGTACTCCAGCGTGACGCGGTTGCGGGATGCCGGGAACTTCCTGGCCAGGAGCTCGGCGACGGCGGCGACGGGATTCCGTTTCTCCACGGGCATGACGGCGGCGCGCTTTTCCGGCGAGGAGGCGTTCAGGGAGATGGCCAGGTTGTACGGGCGCTTTTCGACGATGAACCGCTCGATTCCCTCCAGCAGGCCGCAGGTCGATATGGTGATCTTCCGCACCGAGATGTGGAAACCGAAGCTGTAGTTCATGATGTCGGCGGCGCGCATCACGTTCTCGTAGTTCATGAACGGCTCGCCCATCCCCATGAAGACTATGTTGTTGTTCTTCAGGCCCGATATCCGCCGCACCTGGCAGACCTGGTCCAGTATCTCCGCGGCCCGGAGGTTCCTCCGGAAGCCGATCTTCGCCGTCTCGCAGAACCGGCAGCCCATGGCGCAGCCTACCTGGCTCGAGATGCAGATGGTGAGCCGTGTGTCCTCCGCGCCCTCGTTCTTTATCAGCACCGACTCGATGAAGTGGCCGTCCCCGGTCCGGAAGAGGTACTTCTCGGTGCCGTCGGCCGATAGCATCCTGTCCTCGAGGGCGAGGGGCGACAGGAGGAAGCGCTCTTCAAGGAGCGACCGGAGTTCCTTCGAGAAGTTGGTCATCTCATCGAACGACGCCACGTTTTTCTCGTAGAGCCAGTTGAAGAGCTGCTCGGCGCGGTACGGTTTCTCGCCCAGGGAGAGGAATATCGCCCTGACTTCCTCCAGCGTGTGGTTCTTAATGTGTTCGCGTTCCATGGCCTGCGCTTCCCGTGTACAGTATAGCATCCGGACGTGATTGTCCGCAATGTAAAATACTTTTCCGCGGGAAAAATCGTTGAAACGGGAGGGGGATGCCGTTATCCTCTGACACCGATATCATCAATCCGCCGGGAAGGCGCCGGAGGGGGAGGGACGCCATGAGCACCGTCTATTTCACCGATTTTCACACCGGGAGCGGGGGGAACCTCGCCGCGAAGCTCCGTCGCCTCTTCGCCGCCGGCGATTTCGCACAGGCGATCGCGAAGAACGACCTGGTTGCCGTGAAAACGCACTTCGGCGAATACGGGAACGTCGCCTTCGTGCCGCCGCCGGTCATCCGGGTCTTCGTGGATATCGCCCTGGGACTGGGCGCGCGACCCTTCGTCACCGACTCCAACACGCTCTACCGCGGGAGCCGGAGCAACGCCGTGGACCACCTGAAAAACGCGTTCATGAACGGGTTCGGCCCCGAGAGCGCGGGGGCACCGGTCATCATCGCCGACGGGCTCCGGGGCAACGACTACAAGGTGATTCCCTTCGCCGGGAAGCACTACCGGGAGCTGAAAATATCATCCGCCATTTACGATGCGCACTCGGCGATCGTCGTCTCCCACGTGAAGGGGCACGAGCTCTACGGTTTCGTCGGTGCTCTGAAGAACATCGCCATGGGCTGCGTCCCGCCGTCGGGGAAGCAGACCATCCACTCCGAGTTCAAGCCCCGGGTGAAGGAGGAGGGCTGCACCGCCTGCGGACACTGCATCAGGCGGTGCCCCGCCGACGCCATCGCGTACAACGCGAGGAAAAAGGCCGAGATCGACCAGGAAAAATGCATCGGCTGCGGCGAGTGCACGGTGGTCTGCCCCGAGGGGACCATTCCCGTTGTCTGGAAAACGAGCGCAGGTCCTCTCCACGAGCGCACGGCGGAGTACGTGAAGGGCATACTCGACACCAAGCCGGGCAGGTGGGTGTTTTTCAACTTCCTGATGAACGTGTCGCCGGACTGCGACTGCTTTCCCTGGAACGACGCCCCCATCGTGCCGAACATCGGCGTGCTGGCCTCGACCGACCCGGTCGCCATAGACCGCGCGTCGGCGGACCTGGTCAACAGGGCGGCGCCCCTCCCGGGATCGCGCATCGCCGCGGGC
>MTKZ01014293.1_pt1 | contig 10701 bp, 9 predicted proteins | sample 1042781 | NCBI WGS metagenome assembly MTKZ01 (sample SAMN06212207, study PRJNA360539) | anaerobic digester metagenome | biome: Wastewater treatment plant; material: sludge; isolation source: anaerobic digester fed with sludge from wastewater treatment plant | place: Denmark: WWTP Viborg ...
CCCTGAGCGAGCGCAGCGAGTCGAAGGGCCCTACGAGCAAGGCTGACGCTTCGGCTCGACTGCGCCTCGCTCAGCGACCGGGTGGGGAGACCCTGAGCACCCGCATCGCCGAGTTCGTCGTCACCGCCCCGGCGCTGCCCGCCGAGCTCGACGAGCGGATGCGCCTGCTGCATCTCGACTACGTCGCGGTGACCCTCGGCGGTGCCGACCGGCCCTCCGCCGCGGCGGCGCGCGCGGCCGTCCCGACGAGCCCCGAGCCCACCCAGTTCACCCCGGCGCGGGTGCGGGGAGCGGATGCGTGGGCGAGCGTCGTCGACGCCGCCCTCGTCAACGGCACGACCGCCCATGGCCTCGAGCTCGACGACACGCACGAGGAGGCCTCGATGCACCCCGGCGTCGTCGTCTTCGCCGCCGTCGAGGCGGTCGCCGACGCGCTCGCGGCCGCCGGCGAGACGCCGAGCCGGGCCGGCCTCCTGCGCGCCGCCGCGGTCGGCTACGACGTCATGGCCGCCGTCGGCATCCTGCTCGGCGCCGCCGAGAGCTACGGCCGCGGCTTCCACCCGACGGGTGTCGACGGCGCCGTGGGGGCCGCGGCGGCCGTCGCCGCACTGCGCGGGGAGGATGCCGCCGTCGCCGNNCGATCGCCTCCGGCAGCCTCGAGTTCCTCTCCGACGGATCCTGGACCAAGCGCCTCAACGCCGGCAACGCCGCGGCCACGGGCATCCGCGCCGCCGACCTCGCCCGCGCCGGCTTCCTCGGCCCCGTCGCCGCCTTCGAGGGCCGGGACGGCTTCCTCGCCCTCTACGGGCGCGGCGCCGTGGAGGGGCGCGAGCTGCGGCTCGAGCGCGGGGCGGGCGTGCTCGCGACGAGCGTGAAGTTCTACCCCTGCTGCCGATACATGCACGGCGGCATCGATCTGCTCCGCGGCATCCGCGCCGAGCATCCTGACCTGCGGCTCGAGGACGTCGAGCGGATCGAGGTCGGCGTCATCGAGGCCGGCGCGACCCTCGTGTCGGTCCCCGCGGAGGCGAAGCAGCGCATCGAGTCCGCCGTCGACGCGCAGTTCTCGATGCCCTTCGGCGCCGCCGTCGCCCTCTCGACGGGGGAGGCGACGGTCGCCCAGTTCGACGACGCCCCCGCGGTCGCGCGCGAGCTCGCCGGCTGGATGGCGAAGGTCGACTGCGTGACGAGCCCGCGGCTCGAGGCCGCCTTCCCGGCGCGGTGGCAGGGCGAGGTCGCCGTGCACCTGGCCGACGGCCGCGTGATCGAGGCCTTCGAGCCCGCCTTCGTCGGCTCGCCCGGGGCGGGCATCACCCGGGACGCCGTCGTCGCGAAGGCCCGCACGCTGCTGCCCCCAGCGCGGGCGGACAACATCATCGCGCAGCTGCTCGACGCCCCGCCAACTGTTCCCATTTCCGACTGATTTCGCCGAGAAAGTGACGCAATCTGTCGGAAATGGCAACAGTTGAGGGTGAGCGGCGAAAGGACGAGGAGACGAGGAAAGGAACGACCATGGCGCAGGAGCAGGATGCGGAGACGGTCGGCTGGGTCGGCCTCGGCAACATGGGCGGCCCGATGGCGGCCCGCGTCGTCGGAGCGGGGCACCGGGTCGTCGGCGCCGACCTCTCGGCGGGGGCGCGGNNGCAGGCCGGCGGCGAGGCCGTCGCCTCCGTCGCCGAGGTGCGCGGTCGCGCGCGGACGGTGCTGCTGAGCCTGCCGACGGGGGCCGTCGCCGAGCGCGTCCTCGACGACCTGATCGCGGACGACTCGATCGTCGAGCGCGTCGTCGACCTCTCCACCATCGGCTCGCCCGCGGCGGAGCGCCTCGCGGCGCGCGCCGCCGAGGCCGGCATCGTCTGGATCGACGCGCCCGTCAGCGGCGGGGTCGCGGCCGCCGTCGAGGGGCGCATCTCGGTCATGCCCTCCGGGGATGCGGCGACGATCGCCACCGTCGCCGAGCTGCTGCATCCGCTCGGCACCGTCTTCGTCGTCGGCGACCGCGCCGGCCAGGGGCAGGCGGTCAAGCTCGCGAACAACTACCTCTCCGCGCTCACGCTCGCCGCGAGCATCGAGGCCGTCGCGACGGGGATGAGCGCGGGCGTCGACCCCGGCGTGCTCGCCGAGGTGATCTCCGTCTCCAGCGGCCGCAACTCCGCCGTGCAGGACAAGCTGCCGCGCGCGATCCTGCCGGGCACCTTCGACCTCGGCTTCACGACCGAGCTCATGGTCAAGGACGTCGAGCTCTTCGCCGAGCAGGCCCGCGCGGGCGGCGTTCCGCTGTGGGTCGGCGCGTCGGTGCGCGAGATCTGGGCGCACGCCCTCGCCGCGCTCGGCGGCGACGCGGACCTCAGCCGCATCGCGCAGCTCTACGAGGGCTGGACGGGCACGCAGATCCGCTCGGCCGGCGACCGCCCCTCCGCCCGCCTCGCCCCCTGACGCCCGTCCCCGCCCCGGCCTCTTCGCGCCGAGAACGCACTTTTGGCCCTCCGGAAGCCTCCGGGAGGGCCAAAAGTGCGTTCTCGGCGGAGGAGAGGGGGGTCAGGAGCGGGAGAGGAGCGAGTCGTCGACGTGCTGGGCGAAGTCCGGCAGGCTCGTGCGGCCGGAGGCGATGAGCGCGTCACTCATCGGCCCTTCGATCGCGGCCATGTCGACCGCGAGGAGTCCGTGCGAGTCCGTGAAGTCGCTGCGGATGAGCTCGGCCATCGCCTCGAGGCCGGCGACCTGGGTCGGCTCGTCGAGGCCGAGGTCGGCGCCGTAGGACTCCATCGTCGTCGCGGCGGCGGCCGCCGGATCGGCGAGCGCCGCCTCCCAACCGCGCTGCGTAGCGACCATGAAGCCGGCGACCGCGTCGCGGTTCTGGTCGAGGTACTCGCGCGTCGTGACGATGAGGCCCGCGTATGACTCGAAGCCGAGGTCGGCGAAGGTGACGGTGTTCACGTCGACGCCGTCGAGCCGGTAGGGGATCGGCTGGTTCGTGACGTAGGCGTAGTACGCGTCGATCTGGCCCTCGAAGAGCGGGGCGGCGTCGTAGCCGACGCGGACGTCCTGCCAGTCCGGCTCCATCCCGTTCACCGCGAACAGGGTGTCGATGTCGGCGGTGCCGGCCTCGTCGGTGCCGATGCGCAGGCCCACGAGGTCCTTCACGTCGGAGATCGTGAGCTCGGGCAGCGTCATCAGGCCCGCGGGCGACTGCTGGTAGAGGGCTCCGACGATGACGAGGTCCGCGCCGGTGTCGACGGCGTCGACGAAGCGGGCCATGTTCGAGACGATGCCGATCTGCGCGCCGCCCCCGGCGATGACCGCCGCGGTCGAGGCGACGTCGCTGCCGTCGAGGAAGTCGACCGAGAGGCCCTCCTCGGCATAGTAGCCCTCGGCGTCGGCGACGAACATCCCGGCGAAGCCGGCGTCCTTGACCCAGTCGAGCTGGAACGAGATCGAGACGGTGCCGGCGTCGCCGCCGGAGGAATCGTCGCCGCCCGCGCATCCGGCGAGGGCGAGTCCGGCGGCCGCGAACGCGGCGGTCGCGGCGAGGGCGCGGGAACGGATGCGGGGCACGATGGGGTCTCCTTCGCTCGTGCTGCGGGATTGCGCTCGGTCGCTGCGACTCTAGGCACCGGATGCGGGGCGGGGCCAATGCGCCGTCCCAATGCCCTCATAAGTCGCGTGGATGAGCATCCGCGGCCAGTGCACCGGAGACCCCTCCGTGAGGACGGCGCGGGACGGTGAGCACGGCGCAGGCCGCCTCGCGCACGGCGGGACGGTGGTCCCCGGCGAGCGCGGCGAGCCCGATCACGACGGGCTCGAGGTCCTCGATGCGGCGCGCGACGACGTCGGCGCGCTGGTAGGTGCCCGGCACGACCTCCGTGGTGATCGCCATGCCCCGATGCGCGGCGACGAAGGCGTACATCTCGTCGACGGTGCCCTTCGGTGGCCCGATGACGGGACCGAGCGGTGCGGCGCTCGGGCGGGGGAGTCCGAGCCAGAGCTCGCGGAAGCCCGGCGGGCCGTCGTCGAAGCCCGGGTCCAGGATGGGCTCGCCGGCGAGGTCGGCCAGGCGCACTCGCTCGAGCCGGCCGAGCGGGTGGTCCGCGGGCAGCAGCGCGATGCGGTCGACGCGCGCGAGCTCGTGCAGAACACAGTGCGGCAGATCGGCGCCGAGGGGCACCTGGAGCAGGGCGAGGTCGGCTCGCCCGTCGACGATCGCCTCGTGCTCGCGGCCCCACTCGAGCTGCACCGCGACGACGTCTGCCTCATCGCCGCCCGAGGTGAGCGCGGCGTCGAGATACTCCGGCGGGACGCCGGGAGAGAAGCCGACCGTGACGGTCGGCCGCCCCCGGCTGCCCGCGGCCCGGCGCACGCGCGCCTCCGTCCGGTCGGCGGCGGCCAGCAGCGCGATCGCCTCGGGCAGCAGCGCGGCCCCGACCGGGGTGACGAGCACGCCGGCGCGCGGGTTGCGGCGGTTGCGCTCGATGAGCACGCAGCCGAGCTCCCGCTCGAGCCGCGCGATGGCCTGGCTCAGGGCCGGCTGCGAGACGCGCAGCTCGCGCGCGGCGATCGTGAACGACCGGGTCTCCACGACGGCGACGAAGCGGCGCAGCTGCTCGAGCTCGAGCACGATCGCCTCCCTGCGGTTGATCGCCGGTCGAGTACTTGCCGGAGGCGGGACGGCTCCGCCGGTCGAGTAGAGCCGCCGGAGGCGGCGTGGTTCCGTTGGTCGAGTAGCCGCCGGAGGCGGCGTATCGAGACCGAACCGTGCATCAGCGTGGTCTCGATACGGCCGCTGCGCGGCCTACTCGACCAACGGGTCCGCACCGGCTTATTCGTCCATCTTATGACATCAGTGAGCACCGGCATTGGAGGCGATCCGAGCCCGCGGCATACAGTCGCCTCATGACAACGGCGGGGATCGCGCTGTCCGGCATCGGCAAGCGCTACGTCTCGCGAGCGGGCGCGGTCCAGGCGCTCGACGGCTTCTCCCTCGAGGTCGCGGCGGGCGAGGCCGTCGCGATCCTCGGCCCCTCCGGCTGCGGCAAGTCCACGGCCCTGCGGATCGCTGCGGGGCTCGAGCGCGCCGACGAGGGGACCGTCGCGGTCGACGGGGCCGAGCCGTCGCGGCTCGGACGCGAGGGGCGACTCTCCGTCGCCTTCCAGGACAACGCCCTGCTGCCGTGGCTCTCGGTGCGCGAGAACATCGCGCTGCCGTACCGGCTCACGCGTCGACGCGTCGAGCCCGAGCGCGTCGACGAGCTCATCGCGCTCGTCGGCCTCGCCGGGTTCGAGCGCTCGCGTCCCGGTGAGCTCTCCGGCGGGATGCGCCAGCGCGTCTCGATCGCGCGCTCCCTCGTGCTGCGGCCGCGGGTGCTGCTGCTCGACGAGCCCTTCGGTGCGCTCGACGCCGTCACCCGGCACCGGCTCAACGTCGAGCTCGCCCGCATCCTCGACGCGGAGCGGTCGACGACGATGCTCGTCACGCACTCCGTGGAGGAGGCGCTCTTCCTCGCCGNNGTCATGACGGGCCGCCCGGGCCGGGTCAAGCTCGAGATGGAGGTGCCGTTCCCTCGGCACCGCACGCGCGCCGTGCTCGCCGAGCCCGAGTTCCTGCGCCGCGCCGCCGAGCTCACGGCGGCCCTCGACGACGAGCGCGACGCCGATGCCGTCGAGGCATCGGCGTGAGCGGCACCCTCGCCTCGCGGATCGGCCTCGGCGCGCTCGGCGTCGTCCTCCTCCTCGCCCTCTGGCAGCTCGTCGGCGTCGCCGACCTGCTCGGCCGCTCCATCCCGCCGCCGACCGAGGTCGCCGCGACGCTCGTCGAGCGCGCCGACCTGCTCGCCCGCGCGACCGGGGCCACCGGGACGCGCGCCCTGGTCGGCGGCCTGATCGGGCTCGGGATCGGCTTCCTCGTCGCCGCGATCACCGCGTTCGTGCCGTGGACCACGAGCGCCGTCGTCCGCACGGCGGTGCTCGTCAACGCCATCCCGATCGTCGCGATCGGCCCGGTCCTGATGAGCCTGCCCGCCCGCCCGGTGATCCCGGAGGCCTTCGCCGCGCTCGCGGTGCTGTTCAGCACCGTCGTCGTCGCGAGCGAGGGCTTCCGATCCGCCGCGGCCGGCAGCCGAGACCTGTTCCGACTGCACGGCACCCCGGCGCGCGTCCGCTTCCTGCGCCTGCAGCTGCCGAGCGCCGCCCCGCACCTCGCCGACGCGCTGCGCCTCGCCGTGCCGGCGGCCATCCTCGGCGCCGTGCTCGGCGAGTGGTTCGGCGCTGACCGGGGCCTCGGCGTGCTCATGGTCTCCTCGATGCGCAACATCCAGTATTCGCAGCTGTGGGCCGCCGCGACGGTCTGCGTCGCGATCTCGCTGCTGGGCTACGCGATCGCGACCCTCGTCGAGCGGCTCGCCTCGCGTCGCTTCGGCCGCGACGGCACGGCCGGCGCGGAGGTCCCCCGGGTGAGTCGCGGCCTCGGGCTGCTGCTCGGCATCGGGATCCCCGTCGCGCTCGTCGCGGCCTGGCAGCTCTGGATCGCGCTCGCCCGCATCCCGCTCATCGTCGCCCCCGGGCCCGCCGCGGTGCTCGCCGCCCTCGTCGAGGACGCCGGCGAGTTCCTCGCCGCGGCCGGGATCACCCTCGCGATCGCCGCGGGCGGCGTCGCGATCGGCGGGGCGATCGGACTGGCGCTCGCGATCGTCGTCTCGCTCGTGCCCTGGCTCTCGTCGATGCTCTCGCCGCTGTCGCTGCTCATCCCGACCGTCCCAATCGTCGTCTTCGTCCCGATCGTCGGCAGCGTCTTCGGCTACGGCGTCGTCACCGTCATCGTCTCCTGCGTCCTGATGGCCTTCTTCCCCGTCTACGTCCTGGCGCTCAGCGGGCTGCGGGCGCGCCCGCCGGGCAGCGACGACCTCGTGCGGCTGCACGGGGCGGGCCGGATGACGGTGCTGGCGCGGCTCGCGCTGCCGGCGGCGGTGCCCTCGCTGCTGCTGGCCCTGCGCCTGGCTGCGGCCAACGCGATCCTCATCGGCATCAGCGCCGAGTGGCTCATGGGCCAGGGCGGTCTCGGCCGTCTGCTCAGCGAGCGCCGCGTCGCCCTCGACACCGCCGGATCCTGGGCCGCCGTCGCACTCGCCGTCGTGCTCTCCGTCGCCGCGTACGCGGGCGCGAGCCGGCTCGAGACCTCGGTCGGCCGGAGGTGGCGCTCGTGAGCCGCTCCCTCGTCGACCTGCCGAAGGCGCATGTGCACGTGCACCTCGACGGCTCGTATCCGCTCGCGGCCGTGACTGCCCTCGCCCGCGAGCGGGGTGCCGGCTTCGCGGTGCCCGAGCGCTTCGCGACCGTGTGGGAGTTCTTCGACGCCTACGGCACGGTGCCCGCGCTCGTGCGGGACCTCGACGACCTCGCCGAGCTGTGCCGGGCGCTCGTCCGCGCCGAGGCGGCGGCCGGCGTGCGCTACCTCGAGCCGGCGATCGAGCCGCAGCTCTACGCCCCGCGCCTCGGCGGCCTCGAGCGGGTCGCCCGCGTCGTCGTGGACGCCCTGCAGGAGGAGGCGGAGGCGTGTGGGATCGCGGCCGGCGCGAACCTCACCATCAACACGGACCAGGACGAGGAGATCGCCGGCGAGCTCGCCTGCATCGCCGTTCGGCTCGCCGGCCGCGGGGTCACCGCGCTCGGCACCGCGGGCTTCGTCGAGCCGGCGGGGCTCGGCCGCTTCGCCTCCGCGGCTCGCATCGGTGCGGATGCGGGGCTGCAGATCGTCTCGCACGCCGGCCAGACCGGCGGTCCCGACAGCATCCGCGAGGCCCTCGACGAGATCGGCGCGACCCGCCTCTCCCACGGCTTCCGCGCGATCGAGGACCGGGAGCTCGTGGCCCGGCTGGCCGCCGCGCGGATCGTGCTCGACGTCTGCCCCGTCTCCAATGCGCGGCTCGGCGTCGTCGACTCGCTTCAGGCGCATCCCGCGCCGCTGCTGATCGCCGCGGGCGTTCCCGTCACCCTCAACGCCGACGACTCGCTCTGGTTCGGCCGCGACGTCGTCGACCAGTACGCGCTCGCCCGCGAGGTGTCGGGGATGCCGGATGCGGGGCTCGCCGGCGTCGCCGGTGCAGGCCTGCTCGTGCCCGGCATGCCGGAGCAGACGCGGCGCGCCTTTGAGGCGGATCTGGCCGACTGGCTGGGAGAGGAGGCCGCGGCATGAGCGGCATGGTGCTCGGCGCCTTCGAGATCAACGGCGTGAACCTCACGAGCCAGGGGCTCTGGGCGCATCCGGAGCAGAGCACGGTCCGCTACACGGACCTCGACTACTGGGTCGAGCTCGCCCGGCTGCTCGACCGCGGCGGCTTCGATTTCCTCTTCCTCGCCGACTCCTACGGCTATCCGCACCTGGATGGCGACACCCCCGCGGTGGCCTTCGAGCAGGCCGCGGAGATCCCGAAGAACGACCCCATGCTGCTCATCCCGGCGCTCGCGCTTGCGACGCGGCGTCTCGGTTTCGCCGTCACGAGCTCGACCACCTACGAGCCGCCCTTCGCCAACGCGCGCCGCTTCGCGACCCTCGACCACCTGACCCGCGGCCGGATCGGCTGGAACGTCGTCACGACGACGGCGGCCGTGGTCAAGGACCTCTTCGGCGCCGAGAGCCTGGTGCCGCACGACGAGCGCTACGCGATCGCGGAGGAGTACCTGCAGCTGAGCTATGAGCTGCTCGAGGGCTCCTGGGAGGACGGCTCGGTGCTCGCCGACAAGCGGCGACGCGTCTATGCGGATGCGTCGAAGGTGCACAAGGTGGTTCACCACGGCCGCTACTTCGATGTCGAGGGCTATTTCAATTCCGAGCCCTCCCCGCAGCGCACCCCGGTGATCTTCCAGGCCGGCGCGTCGAGCGCCGGCCTCGCCTTCGCTGCCCGCAACGCGGAGGTCGTCTTCGTGCAGGGCCGCGACGAGCACGGCGTCGCCGAGCAGGTCCGCACTCTGCGCCGCCTCGTCGCGGAGGCCGGCCGCGACCCGGCCGACGTCAAGGCGATCGCGGGGCTGTCGATCGTGGTCGGAGCCGACGAGGCGGGCGCGCGCCGCCGCCTCGATGACTACCTCTCCTACATCCACGAGGACACGGCGCGCGTCTACTTCGCCCAGATGACCGGCATCGACCTCGCCGCGCTCGCCCCGGACACCGAGGTCTCCTCGCTGTCCACCGAGCAGAGCCGCACCCAGCTCACCCGCTTCGACGGGGCGACTGCGGCCGAGGCCTTCGCCGAGTTCGCCCGGCGCGGGATGCGCGAGTTCATCCTTCTCGGCTCCGGCGAGGCCATCGCCGACGAGATGATCGGGCTCGCCGAGCGCACCGGGCTCGACGGCTTCAACATCACCCCCTTCGTGAGCCCCGGCTCGTACCGAGATGTTGTGGACCACGTCGTCCCCGTCCTGCGCGAGCGCGGCGCGATCTCCCGGGTCCCCGCGAATGGCACCCTGCGCGAGAGACTGTTCGGCAGCAGCCGGCTGCCCGCGCGACACCCCGCCGCGGCCGCCCGGCGCATCCCCTCCTTCACCCCCTCCGCGACAGACCAGGAGCGAGCATGACCTACGTCCCCGCGTTCCGGACGCAGTACGTCCCGGCACCCGACCGCTACGAGCGCGGCGTCTACCGCCGCGTCGGCCGCAGCGGCCTGCAGCTGCCCGAGATCTCGCTCGGGCTGTGGCAGAACTTCGGCGAGAACCGGCCGCTGGCGACGCAGCGCGAGATCGTCCGCCACGCCTTCGACCACGGCGTCACCCACTTCGACCTCGCGAACAACTACGGCCCGCCCTACGGGGCGGCCGAGGAGAGCTTCGGCCGCATCCTCGCCTCCGATCTGCGGCCCTTCCGCGACGAGATCGTCATCTCGACCAAGGCCGGCTACGACATGTGGCCGGGCCCTTATGGCGAGTGGGGCTCGCGCAAGTACCTGCTCTCCTCCCTCGACCAGTCGCTGAGCAGGATGGGCGTCGACTACGTCGACATCTTCTACTCGCACCGCGCGGACCCCGACACGCCGCTCGAGGAGACCATGGGGGCGCTGCACACGGCGGTGACCTCGGGCAAGGCGCTCTACGCGGGCATCTCCTCGTACTCGCCCGAGCGCACGCGCGAGGCGGCGCGCATCCTCGGCGAGATGGGGACGCCGCTGCTGATCCACCAGCCCTCGTACTCGATGGTGAACCGCTGGGTCGAGGACGGCCTGCTCGACACCCTCGACGAGCTCGGCGTCGGCTGCATCGCCTTCTCGCCGCTCGCGCAGGGGCTGCTCACCGACCGCTACCTCGACGGCGTGCCGGCGGGATCCCGCGCCTCGGCGCCCGGCTCGATGAGCTCGACGCCGCTGGACGAGGCGGTGCGGACGCGGCTGCGCGCGCTGAACGCGATCGCGGCGGACCGCGGGCAGAGCCTCGCGCAGCTCGCGCTGAGCTGGGTGCTGCGGGATCGGCGGATCACCTCCGCGCTCATCGGCGCCTCGAGCGTCGAGCAGCTCGCGGGCAACCTCGCCGCCGTCTCGGCGCCGCCGCTCACCGACGAGGAGCTCGCGGCGATCGACGAGCACGCGACCGACCTCGGCATCAACATCTGGGCGGGCTCGAGCGCGGTCTGACCGTCTCCTCGCCGGTCGAGTAGGCCGCGCAGCGGCCGTATCGAGACCACGCCGGTGCACGGGTTGGTCTCGATACGGCCCTTCGGGCCTG
>MTKZ01026854.1_pt2 | contig 10700 bp, 7 predicted proteins | sample 1042781 | NCBI WGS metagenome assembly MTKZ01 (sample SAMN06212207, study PRJNA360539) | anaerobic digester metagenome | biome: Wastewater treatment plant; material: sludge; isolation source: anaerobic digester fed with sludge from wastewater treatment plant | place: Denmark: WWTP Viborg ...
AAATAGACAATTACGAGTTACAAATTACGAATTACGAAACTACGCAAAACGCATTTTCGGAATTGAATTTCAAGGAAAAGCATGGGCGATATTTTTGACCTTGTGGTCGTTAATCCGTTTACGAACGCGCTTCTGGTGCTGTATGGAGTGCTGGGCAGCTATGTGCTGGCCGTGATTGTCCTCACGGTCATCATCAAAGTCTCCACGCTGCCGCTCACCATTCAGCAGCAGGTCAGCTCTATGAAAATGGCGGCGATGCAGCCGAAGATGAAGGAAATTCAGGACAAATACAAAAATGAGCCGCAAAAGCTGCAAGAAGAAATGCGCAAGCTGGGCTACAACCCGCTCTCCGGGTGTCTGCTCATGTTCATCCAGTTGCCCATCTTCATCGGCTTGTATCAGGCCATCACCCGCACGCTGGGCGTAACGCCGTTTAACCTGCTGGACCTGGGCAAGCATGTGTATAGCTTCATCCCCAACCTGTCCTCGCTGGTGCCCATCAACTCCAACTTTTTGGGGATGGATCTGGGCCAGCCAGACAAGTTGTTCATCATCCCCATTTTGGTTGTGGCAACCACCTGGTTCTCTAACAAGCTGATGACGCCGCCCGCCACGGACGCGCAGACCAAGCAGACCAACCAGATGATGCAAATGATGATGCCGCTCATGTTCGGCTTCTTCATGCTTAGCGCGCCCGCCGGGCTGGGCATTTACTGGCTGGTGAGCAACCTGATTCAGGTGGCGCAGTATTACATCATGAAGCCGCGGCTGGAATCTGCGCGCGCCCAATATGGCCTGCCCAGCTTGAACGCAAAGTCCGGCGATTCAGCCTCTAAAGCGGTGATTGACGTTGAACGCCCCGCCCCGCCCAAGTCTCGCGCCCGCGGCAGCAACACGGCGCGGTTCAACACCGCCAAACCCGACGAGAAGAAAGATAAATAACGTGTAAAGTGTAAGGTGTATTCCGTTTGGCCTATTAAAGCCCGTGATTGCAAACGCATGAACAAAAAACGTATAGACTACACAGTACACGTTACATTTTAGAGGAACACAATGGCAGCAATTGAAGCAACCGCATCCGATCTTGAGAACGCCATCAGCCAGGGGCTGGCCCAACTGAAATTGTTGCGCGCCGAAGTGAAAATTGAAATTCTGGACGAAGGCGCCAGAGGCGTGCTGGGATTTGGCGCGCGCCAGGCCAAAGTCCGGCTCACACCCATCACAGAAATTGAGGCCGCCGCGCCGGTTGCAAAACCCGTCGAAGCCGCGCCCAAAGCCGCGCCGGTGACCCCATCGCCCGCAAAAACAGAGCCGCCCCGCGCCAAACCCGCCGAAAAAGCCGTGGCCGATGAGGCCGATGTTTTAGCGGATGAAGCCGCCAACGCGCCCGCCGCCGATGAAACCGATGAGGCTGATGAGGCTGGCCCGGTTGCAGACACGCTGGCTCTGGCGCAGGAACTCACTCAGGGTGTGGTGGATCGCATGGGCTTTGAAGCCAGCGCCACCGCCCAGCTTATGCCCCCGCGCGATGAGCACGACCACGAGACGATTGTGGTTGACATCGTGGGAGATGACGTTGACATACTGCTCGATCATCACATGGAAGGGCTGAACGCGCTGCAAACGGTGATTCAGAGCATGTGGTCGCATCAGACCAAAGACAGCACCCGCATTTCGTTGGATGCCAACGGCTACAAGGCCAAGCGCGAGCAGCGCATTCAGCAAATGGCCGTGCGCATGGCCGAGCAGGTGGTAGACACCGGCCGCCCAGTGACGCTGGAGCCGATGAGCGCCGCCGAGCGCCGCCTGGTACACATCGCCTTGCGCGACAACGAAAAGGTATACACCGAGAGCATGGGCGAAGGCTCCAGCCGCCGCGTGCAAATCAAGCTGCACAAATAGAATTCAGATTTGAATGCAGAATGCGGAAATTGGAACTGGATTTACGCAAAAACTTCCTTTAACACGGGGAATGGCGTGGTAGGGGCGAGGCATGCCTCGCCCCTACGCCAAAACCTTTGATTTATTTCATCATTAGTCCAGTTGGAATTTGGAAATAAGAACGCGCAAGACCCGTTTTATTTCCGAATTCTGAGTTCAGCATTCTGCATTTTTCATTCTTAAAGATGTACGACTATCTTGCAATTGGGCATGTGACCGAAGACGTATGGCGCGATGGCAGCCGCACACCCGGCGGCACGGTGATGTATTCCTCGCTCACGGCCAAAGCATTTTTGCCGCGCGTGGCCGTGCTCACCGCCGCCAGCGCGTCATTTGATGTTTCGGCGTATCCGGGCATTGATGTGCATCGGGTGGAATCGCCAACCACCACCGAGTTTGAAAATATTTATGCGAACGGCCACCGCACCCAGGTGACGCGCCCCAGCCCGGTTGTGCTCAACGCCAGCCACCTCACGCCAGACCTGGCAAAAAGCCGCATCGCGCATTTGGCGCCCGTGTGCAACGAAATCAGCGTAGATTTGCTAAAAAAACTCCCGGCCAGCGCGTTTGTGGGGCTTACCCCGCAAGGCTGGATGCGCCGCTGGGATGCGCAGGGCCGCGTGACCCAACACCCAGACCAATGGGCCGACGCCGACGTGTTTCTTAAACGCGCCAACGCGGTGGTGACCAGCATTGAGGATGTGGCCGGAGACTGGGATGTGCTGCATCGCTGGGCGCAAAAAACGCGCCTGCTGGTGGTTACCGTTGGCCCGCGCGGGTGCATCGCTTTTGCAGATGGAAAATCCATCACTGTTCCTGCCCCGCAGGTGGTTTGTGTGGATCCGACTGGCGCGGGCGATGTGTTTGCCGCCACGTTCTTCATCACTTTGGAAAAACATGCGGATGTGGCGCGGGCGTGCGCCATCGCCAACTGCGTGGCCGCCCACTCGGTCACCCTGCCGCAACTGCAAGGGCTGCCCACGCCCGCTGATGTTCGCCGCTGCGAAAACTAGCCTGAATGCAAAAGTCAGAAAGACACATTCTGACTTCTGCATTCTGAACTCCTTACGGCTTGATGATGGGTGTGATTTTGATGACCAGCGGCTCGTTGACAATGGTCACCTTAACCTGGTCGTCTCGCGTAATGCCATCAGCAAAAATGGCGTGAATCTTGTAAGTCACGGCGTCGGTCGCGGTAAAACACACCTCGCGGTTTGGCAGGAAAAGAATGGGCAGCCCCTTCGCGGGCGGCTTTAGGCTGATGTTCAGGCCGCCGCCGGTGATTGACCCATCAACCAGCGCGGCACCCGCGCCTTTGCCGCTGACAGACCAGCGCACAACTGTGCACACCTTTTTGGGCGCAGGCGCAAACCACAAATTCAAAATCTCGTTATCCGCGCTGATGTCGGCTTTATATTCGTTGGGCTTCACAATCAGGGTTTTGGCAAAATCCTTCTGGCTGCCATCGGCATATTTCACGGTCAGCTTGTATTCTTTTGTGGCATTTGGGCTAACCATCTGATCACCTGAAGGCGGCACGCTGGCGTTGTCCAGCCACACGTCCTCCACATTTTTTGTCTGCCAGCTCAGCTTGGCTTGTTCGCCTTTGTAGATGGCCCCCGGGCTGATTGAAAAGTTCACCGAGGGCGCGGGTGTGGGCGTGGGCGGTTTGGGTGTGGGTGGCTTGGGCGTGGCGGTGGCCGCGGGTTTTGGGGTGGATGTTGGCGCAGGCGGCGGCGGGGCCGTCATCGTTGGGGGTGGCGCGGGCGTGTTTGGCGCTTGCGGCGTGACGCTGGGCAGAACCACGCTGGTTGCGGCAACAGGCGCAGCCGTCGCCACCACCACAACCGTGATGACCGCCGGCGTGGCAGGNNAGGTGGCGGCGCGGTGGGCACGCTGACCGCCCCGCCTCCGCACGCGCTCAGCACAAGCATTCCGCTTGCGCACAAAATCAAAAACGGGTTGATGGGTTTGGGTGTGTTCATTTTTTGCCTCTGCCCAGAGGGTATTGGCCGTGCGTGTGTATATCGTCAACGTTCACGTCCCGTTTACGTTTGCGTTTACGTCTACGTTCACGTCTACGTTCACGTCTACGTTCACGTCTACGTTCACGTCTACGTTCACGTCTACATTCACGTCTACATTCACGTCCCGTTTACGTTTACGTCTACGTCCACGTTTACGTTTACGTCTACGTCTACGTTCACGTTTGCGTTTACGTTCACATCTACGGCTACGTTTGCGTTTGCGCCCAACGCACAGGCAGGGTCAGTAGGCTCCGCGCGCGGCCAGCATATAGGGCAGAGTTTTGAGGGCGATCATGACATCCATGCCCAGCGACCAATTTTCCACGTAATACACATCCAACATGCAGGTGTCATCAAACGAAAGCTCGCTGCGCCCGCTGATTTGCGAGAGGCCGGTGACGCCGGGCAGCATGCGCAAGCGCTCTTTTTGCCAATCTTGATAATGGGCGGCTTCTTCGGGAAGTTGCGGGCGCGGGCCAACCACGCTCATCTCGCCACGCAGCACATTCCAAAACTGCGGCAATTCATCCACGCTGGTGCGGCGAATAAACCCGCCAATGCGGGTGATGCGCGGGTCGCGTTTAATCTTGAACAATGGCCCATCGGCCTCGTTATATGGCCGCAACTCATCTTTAATTTCTTCGGCGTTGACAACCATGGAGCGCATTTTGTAAACCTTGAACGGCTCGCCATTTTTGCCAATGCGGGTCTGGGTAAAAATCACCGGCCCAGGCGATTCCAGCTTAATCAGCAGGGCGATGAGGCCCAGAAAGGGCGAAAGGCCAAGCAAGATCAGCACGGCAAATGCGATATCTATCACCCGTTTGATAAAAAGCCCCACCGGGTTAAGGCGCGTCTCGCGCAGGCTAATCATGGGAATGCCGCCAAAGTCATCCACATCTATGCGGCTGAGATTGAGTTGCAAAAGCGAGGGGGCCACGCGGATGCGCACGTTGCTGCGCTGGCACACGCGGGCAAGCTCCAAAATTTTTGTCTGCGCCCACCAGGGCAATGTCACCACGACCTCATCTACCTTGTGCTCTTTGAGCAACTGGGGAACGTTGTCTACGCTGCCCAGCGCGGGAAAACGCCCAATATCGGCGCTTCCGCGCCCCGGGTCGTCATCCACAAAACCCACGCAGCGGTAGCCCAACTCTGGCCGCGCCACCAGCGTGCGCAACACCGAGCGGCCAATTTCGCCCGCGCCCACCACCAGCACATTGGCCACGCCTTTTCCGCTGCGCCGGGCGGCGGCGGCAGCCTCAATCAAAATAAATCGCGAGAGGCCAACCAGGGCGATGACGATCACGCCCGCCTCGGCAATCATCAACCGCGAGTAGACCAACGGGCGGAACACAAACGTGATTGCCAGCGCCAGCACGGTGGCTTTGGTGGCGGCGTTGACAATGGGATACATTTGGTCTAGCCAGGAGGGCGAGCGGCGGTCGGAGTACACCCCATCCACCAAAAAGAAAGCGACGAATGCGAGGGTGAAAATGAGCTGCAACGGAATATAAACGCTGTATGGCGCGTCAAACCCAACCTCCAAAAAAAAGCGCCATTCGTAGCGCATGAGGTAACCCAAAACAAACCCGATGTTCACCAGGACAACATCGAGGGCCAGAAGCCAGAGCCGTGAGCGCAGCATCTTGGAATTCAGAAGTCAGAATTCAGAATTCAGAAATTTTTTTCTGCGTTCTGCTCTCTAAATTCATAATTCAACGTCATACATGCGGTAGGTTTTGTATACGCTGCCGCCGCCCAGTTTGGCCACGCGGTTCATGGCGTCGTTGGATTCCAATATCCAGCTCAGCTCTGCGCCAGTGTATTTTTTGTTCACCACCGCCTTCAACGTTTCCATGATGAGGCAGGTGTCTACGCCAGACATGCGATGCTCTGGCAGCACGCCCAAAATGATGAATCGCACGGCGCTGACCGATGTGCGGCGATGCCACAAAAATTTTGCCAGGGTGAGCGGCTCAAGGGTGTTGGGGCTGGGGTAAGCCAGCCGCAACGGGTGGTTCACATTGGGCAGGCTGATGGAAACCGCGATGGGTTCGCCATCTTTCTCGGCGATGAAGATCAGGTCGGAGTCGGCAAACTGCTTTAACCCTTTTACCGTGTGATCAATCTCGTGGTCGGTCATGGGGATGTTGCCCCAGTTGTCCTTCCACGCGCTGTCATCACCGGCGTATACTTTTTTCAGCACCTGAATTTCGTGGTCAATGTTTTTCAGGTTGGCGGTGCGGATGGTGAACTTGCCGCGTTTTTGGGCTGCCTCGGCCAAACGCATAAACCGGCCTTCCACCGCCTTCACGGCCACCTCAATTGGGTTCCACCACGCCCACAAATCCTGCGCTTTCTTAAATCCGTATCGCTCAATAAATTCCTGGTAATACGGCGGGTTGTAAGGCATCAGCACCAGCGGCTCCATCTCAAAGCCATCCACCAGCAGGCCGCATTCGCCGTTCATGTCCAGCGTGGCGGGTCCGCGCATCACGCTCAGCCCGCGCGATTTGACCCACGCCTTGGCGGCATCAAACAGTTTTTCGGCCACGGCGTACTCGCGGATCACCTCAAAGCCGCCAAAGAAACCGGCGCCATCAGGATGAAATTTGAGATGCTGCTCGTTGCGCGTGGCGGCAATGGTGCCCACCACCTTTCCACCGCGTTTGGCCAAAAACATGGCCGTCTCGGAATGCTCAAAAAACGGATTCTTTTCCTTGTCCCAGAAAGCCTCGCGTTCACTCATCAGCGGCGGCACCCAATATGGGTTGCCCTTGTAAATTTCCCACTGAAAAGTGATGAACTGCTTTCTTTCGGCTTTGGTTTTGCACTCGACAATCTCAATGGTATTGGCTGATTCGGACATGGGATGTATTCTAACGTCAAAGACGGGGCGGGTCTTGCGACGATGGGGTGAGTTGGATGACGCCCCAAATCCGTATAATTCCTCACGCATGTCTCAAACAGTCAGTCCAATCACAGTTATTCTGGAGGGGTTAAACCCGCAGCAACGCCAGGCGGTGGAGGCCAAAGACGGCCCCACCCTCATCATCGCCGGGCCGGGCAGCGGCAAAACGCGGGTGCTCACGGCGCGGGTCGCATATCTCATCCTCGCGCGCAACGTGTTCCCGTATCGCATCATGGCGGTGACGTTCACCAACAAAGCCGCCCGCGAAATGCGCGACCGCCTGACGCGCATGGTGGGCAGCGCGGCAGATGAGGTGGCAATGGGCACGTTTCACTCCATCTGCGCCCGCATGTTGCGCCGCGACGCCGTTCACGCCGGGCTGGATCACAACTTTGTGATTTACGACACCGATGACCAAATTGCGGTGGTGAAGGCCGCGCTGGCCGCCATGAATCTGGACGAGAAGAAATACAAACCAGCTTCCATCCACGCCAAAATTAGCAACGCCAAAAACGAGCTGATTGCGCCGGAAGATTACAAACCCGAAAGTTACCTGGATGAAATTGTTGGGCGCGTGTATGCCGAATACAACAAAACGCTGCGCGCCAACAACGCCGTTGATTTTGACGACCTTTTGATGGAGAGCGTGAAGCTGATGCGCAACAACGCCGCCGTGCGCGAGCGCATGCAAGAGCGTTACGCGCATGTGCTGGTGGATGAGTTTCAGGACACCAACATCGCCCAATACGAGTTGGTAAAACTCATCGCGGGCAAACATCGCAACCTCATGGGCGTGGGCGACCCAGATCAATCAATTTACAAATGGCGCGGCGCAGATTACCGCAACGTATTGCCCCTGCAAGAAGACTTCCCCAACTTGCAAGTTATTCCGCTGGAGCAAAACTACCGGAGCACGCAAACCATTCTGGACGCCGCCATGGCGGTGATCAAGCGCAACCCCAACCGCAAACACATCAACCTGTTTACCGAGCGCGGCACCGGGCCAAAAATTGTGGTGCGCGAGATGTTCAACGAGGACGAGGAAGCGCAATATGTGATTGACACCATCCGCGAGGTACTGAAGCAAAAGGCAGCCCAGCCCGGCGAGATCGCCATCATGTACCGCACAAACGCGCAAAGCCGGGCGATGGAAGATGCGTTTGTGCGCGCAGGCATGGCCTACAAGCTGGTGGGCGCAACGCGGTTTTACGCCCGCAAAGAAATTAAAGATGTGCTGGCGTATTTGCGCATCGTGAACAACCCCGCCGATTTTGTCAGCCTGAAGCGCGTCATTAACACGCCAACGCGCGGAATTGGCGAGGGTGGCTTTGCCGCGCTGGAGCAGGCCTCTCGCGCGGCGCGTCTGCCCCCGCTGGAGGCCATCAAACGCGGGTTGATACAAGGCCGCGCGGCCAAACCGCTGGCCGAGTTTGGCGCGATTTGGGAGAAGTGGGTGGCCCTGCGCGATGACGTGAGCGTGGGCCAGCTGTTTGACCAGATTGTTAAAACCAGCGGCTACCGCGAGTTTTGCAAAGATGGCACAGATGAGGGCGAGGATCGCTGGGCCAACGTGATGGAATTGCGCAACGTGGCCGCCGGCGCGGGCGACGCCCCGCTGAGCGATTTTCTGAACGATGTGGCGCTGGTGAGCGAAACCGACAACTACGAGGAAAGCGCCGCCGCGCCCACCCTGCTCACCCTGCACGCGGCCAAGGGTCTGGAGTTTCGCGTGGTGTTCATCGTGGGGCTGCTAGATGGCGTTTTGCCGCACAGCCGCACGCTGGACAACCCCGAAGAAATTGCCGAGGAGCGCCGCCTGTTTTACGTGGGCATCACCCGCGCCAAAGAACGGCTGTATTTGCTGCGCTCGTTCCGGCGCGGGCAATGGGGCCAAAGCGATGTGTTTGAGCCATCCCGCTTTTTGCGCGACCTGCCCAACACGCTGGTGGATGGTGTTCTGAAGAAGAACAGCGAGATTCAGCGCGATGTAACCCGCTGGGATGCGCCCTCCCCCGCCCCCGCGCGGCCTGCGGCGTCCTCTCTGCAAACCGGCGCAAAGTTCAAACCCGGCGACCGTGTGAAACACGCCCGCTTTGGCGCGGGCATCGTCATTCGCAGCATGGTGGTGCGCGACGACGAAGAAGTGGATGTGTTTTTCGAGGGCGTGGGCGCGAAGAAACTCTCGGCCATGCTGAGCGGGTTGAAGAAAGCGTGAGCGGGCTTGCGCAAAACGGGTTTAATCTCGTAAAAATGATCAAATAAACTGAAGGTTTAGTCGTAGGGGCGCGGCATGCCTCGCCCCTACCAGCCATTCCACGCGTTCAAGGGATTTTTTGCGTAAGACCAGCGTAAAAAACCGCGCCTCAACAAAAAATCGAAGGAATTTCCCTTTTATCTCTCGCAAAGCGAACGCCGCTCTTTGCGAGAGATCTTTGAACAGATTGGCAATTCGCGTTAAACTAGCCATCAACGTGATGAGGATATTTCAACGATTGCTGCGCCTGCCCTTGCGTTTTTTGGCCTTGCTCATTTTTGGAGGGCTGGCCTTGCTTGCTTTTGCTCTGACACTGGCCCTTGCGCTGGGGATGGGAGGTGGAGAGCGCGCGCCAGACGCCCTCATCACCAAATTGACCGTTGGCGGGCTGGTGATGACGCTGCTCACCATGTTGGCCGCCTGGCAAAGCGGGCGCGCGCTGGGGCGGGTGCTGGGCAAGATGGAAACCGCGTCGGATCAACTTCGGGTGGGACAAGACGCGCCGTTTATGCCTCAGTTTGCTGGCGGCGCAGAGATCAACACGCTTTCGCTTTCGCTGCGCCAGACAATGGCGCATTTGCTGGATGTGCAAAATTCGCTGGAGGCCATGAATGCCACGCTGGGCGAACACGTGGAAACGCGCACCCGCGAGTTGAACACCGTTCTGGATATTTCCACCCAGCTTGCCAGCCAATCCGAGATCACCTCGATGGCAAACGGCATTCTTTCGCAGTTGCGCCACGCGGTAGATTTCAGCAGCGCCACGATTAGCGTGCGTCAGGAAGCAACCGAAGCAAAAGACACACATGTGAATTTGCTGGGCTACTACTTGCCCGGAGCAAGCGAGCCTTCGGGCGATCCGGGGATTTGGCATTTGCCCGCCAGCCATGTCAGTATTTATCAAATGCTGGAGCGGCGCAAACAGCCCATCATCATGAATCAGGTGCGCAAGCCGTTTTTGGCGTGGCTGCTTTCGCAATTAACAGATGACCCCCTGAGCGAGCGTTTTTATCGCCGCACGCGCTCGTGGATGGGTGTGCCGTTGATGTACCAGGACAACATGGTGGGCATGATGCGGGTGGATAACTCGCAGCCGGATTTCTTTACGCCAGAGCGGGCGAACCTGCTAAAAGCCATCGGCAGCCAAACGGCAATGGCAATTATGCAGGCGCGGCTTTTCTCGCAAGCCAGGCAAATGTCGGTGCAGTTGGAGCGCGAGCGGCTGGCGAGAGAGCTTCACGACGCGGTGACCCAAACCTTGTTCGCGGCCAATATGACCGCGCGAACCATCCCAAGCTTGATGGAGAAGAACCTGGATGAAGCCCGCGCGGCGATTGAAGATGTGATTGACCTGAACCAGACCGCGCTGGGCGAGCTGCGCATGTTGATCTTTGAGCTGCGCCCAGCCTCCATTGAGAAAGTGACGCTTGTTCAGCTTTTGCAGCAACTCACCCAAACCATTGGCAGCCGTCTTTCCGCGCCGGTAAAGCTGGTGTTTGAGCCAGATGAAAATACGCTGACCAGCAAGACCGCAAAAATTCCCCCAGACACAAAACTGGCTTTG
>MTKZ01048065.1_pt1 | contig 10699 bp, 9 predicted proteins | sample 1042781 | NCBI WGS metagenome assembly MTKZ01 (sample SAMN06212207, study PRJNA360539) | anaerobic digester metagenome | biome: Wastewater treatment plant; material: sludge; isolation source: anaerobic digester fed with sludge from wastewater treatment plant | place: Denmark: WWTP Viborg ...
TTGAGTCATTATATCATCCGCCATTGGAGCTGGGGTTATCCGGGCAGACATGGAGTTTGACCGTACCCAAGAGAATAATGAATAGCGACATAATCACATTACAATAAAAAAGCCGGATGATGTTTACCAATCCGGCTTCTCAAGTTGAAAACTATTTCAGGATAAACGGCAAGTACAGAAACAAAGCCGAGTTACGTTCAAACGCTCCCATATCACAACGAGGACCATCTACCCCATCCCCATCCACCGGGCGGAGGACGCCGCGTTGATCGGTGGCAGGGCAGTTCGAAGGATTTCCAGCGTCAATCGCAGGGCTGCCCTCCCCCAAGGCGTGGGTTAAGGTGAAGCCGCCGTTATCCGACAGGGGACCTAAAAGCGGATCCGCGTTGATGTTACCTGTGCCTGCCCATCCACCCTGGACATCACTATACGTGATTGTGACAGTGCTGAGAGGTTGATTGAAAATTTGGTCGGGTGTGTTGCCCCAGAGGATTGAATTTGTCACCACCGGCTTCGTCCCAGCAAACAGGTTAGCCATGCCACCACCATTCCCTGCGGAATTGCCGACGAAAGTTACATTGGTCAGGGTGGGGCTGCTGTCGTCGTTAACTATCCCTCCGCCGTAGTAAACGGCAGAATTGCCACTGAAGGTGACATTGGTCAGAGTCGGGCTGCTATAGGAATTCGACATCCCACCGCCAGATCCAAAATCGCCAGTGGCTGTGTTACCGCTAAAGAGAACATTATTGAAGATCGGAAAACTATCCTCATTGAATACAGCCCCACCAGAAGTTGCAGCCGTATTTCCTGTAAAAGTCACATTGGCAAGTTGCGGGCTGCTATCGTCATTGTAAATCGCGCCACCACGAATTGTTGCCGAGTTTGCGCTAAATGTCACACTGCTGAGTGAGGGATTGCTGTACAAATTGTACATTCCGCCTCCACTTTGTGCTGAGTTACCGGTGAGGGTCACGCTGGTCATAATGGGATTGGAATTGTCGTTATATATCGCTCCGCCTTGGAATGCCGTATTGCTATCAAAAGTTACATTCGTCATGGTGGACTGGCTGTTAATATAGTTTGTTACAGCCCCGCCACATGGTGCTGTATTGCTGCTGAAAGTTACATTGGTCAGGCTGGGGCTGCTTTGATTGTTGAACATACCGCCTCCGCAAACAGTCGCAGAGTTGCCGCTGAAAGTAACATTGGTCAAATTCGGGCTGCTTAACCAGTTGTAAATTGCTCCGCCAGACGTTGCAGAATTATTACTGAAGATAAGATTGGAAAGTGTGGGACCGCTGGAATCGTAGTTGTATATCCCGCCACCCAAAATATTAGGTGTGGATCCTGTGTCAGCATTACCGTCGCTGACAGTGAATCCGTCCAAAATCGCAGTGGCATCCACTGTGCGGCCTGTAACCACGTGATAGCTGTTGTCGGAATTATCGCCTTCGATCCCAATATCGCCACTTAGAATCGTTTCATAGGCTGCCCAATCGCGGTGCTCCCAGGTCGGATCGCCAGTATCTGGAAAACCGCCATAAATCGCAACCCCACTCTTTAGCTGAAAGGAGAAATTCCTATCAGTCTCTCCGGTGGGAGTTGGCTTGTAAGTCCCTGATGCAACCCAAATCTGATCACCCGGTGCCGCCCAGTTAAGCGCAAAATATAGTTCACAAGGGTCAGCCCAGGAAGAACAGGCAGTTCCATCCGCGGCTGGTTTTACATACCAAATGCTGCTTTGGATTTGAGAATCGGTGGAGTAAGCTGAACTGCTATCCCAACCTATATTGAAAAAAAGTAAAGCCGTGAACGAAAGGGTAATCAAAACTGCGGTTTTGAATTTCATGAATATTTCTCCCTTGTTTCAAATCTTGCAGAAAATGAATGCAAGCTCTAGACTTCTTGACAAGCAAGGGGGTCGTGGATTGAATATATCCTGCCCTTATTGCGCACGCAAAAATCTGTACAGCTTTTGTACAATGCGCGGTTTTTCTTTGTTACCTCAATTTATTCGGGGGTCACGATGTTTGGAGCTAAGAGAGCAGTACTTCCTCCTACAGTCGTAATTACGCAGGGAAATTGTGGGGCGGAATGGGTTACGGGTAATGCATAAAACCATGGCGGGGAACAGGCCTGTGTCCACCCGTGAATCAAACTGCGGTCGATCGGGTCAAGATGGTTGAAGACCCTCGGTCAGATACCTTTCATGGTACCCAAAGGGCAGGCTTCGCACTCAGGAGAAGATGAAATAACAAGGCGCAGATCGCAGATCCTGCAGAAAAAGCCAAGGCAGTCTGCCAATTATCTTCCAGGCAGAAAAAAACCAACTTTACTTAAACTTTAAGAATGCTTCACCCATGCTTCATTTACAACTGCTAACTTAACGGTAGAAAACTAAGTTGATCTATAAAGGAGACTGAGATGAACAAGTCCTTAAGTATTGCGCTGTTGGTTGTGGCAGGAATTTTCCTGTTTGTTTTGGTGTTTGGTGTTGGATTTCTCGTGGGGAGAGCTACAGGTGCCTGGGCTGCTTTTGGCCCATCCTCAATGATGAGCTGGAATTACCGCAACCAGGGGATTCCAATCCTGGGGAATCACCGCAACTTTTTTGGGTGGGGTGGCATGATGGGGAATATTCGCAACAGAATGGGTGAATTTTTTCCTGGTAACACAGCCACCGCTGAACCCCTCACGGTTGACGAGGTTAAAAAAGCTGTGGAAACCTATTTAAAAGACTGGGGTAATCCCGACCTGGAGCTCGAGGAGATCATGATCTTTGACAATAATGCTTATACCAGGATAGCCGAGAAGAGCACAGGTATTGGGGCGATGGAATTGCTTGTCGACCCCTCAAGCAAGGCTGTATTCCCGGAATATGGCCCCAATATGATGTGGAACCTGAAATATGGCCACACAGGCGGTATGATGGGCGGCATGCGAGGAATGATGGGTGGTTATCAAGATAACCCTTACACTGGCGACGCAACCATGATCATTTCCCCGGAAGAAGCGCTTCAGGCTGCTCAAAAATTTTTGGATCAGGAATTTCCGGGTTACACGACCGCAGAAGACGCTGAACCTTTCTATGGCTACTACACCATTGACATCATGAAAGATGGTCAACTGACTGGTATGCTCAGCGTAAATGGTTTTAGCGGAAATGTATTTTTCCACAACTGGCATGGGACCTTCATCGAAGGGTTTGAATAAGCTTACCTGTTACAGGTTGTAGGGGTCGCCTAAAAGGCGACCCCTAATTGTATGTAAAATAGAGTTAGCAACTGACGAACGAGGAGTTAAACGTGCCTGCTGCCAGGATCCTTTTAATTGATGACGAACCCTCAATTCATACAGTCGTATCCGCATATTTAAAAGCGGAAGGGTATGAATACCTTTCGGCTATGGATGGACCCTCAGGTCTGGTGGCGGCGCGCTCATCTAAACCGGACATCATTATTTTGGATGTCATGTTGCCAGGCATGGACGGAATTGAGTTGCTCGCTAACCTGCGGCGCGAGACGGACGTCTACGTGATCATGTTAACTGCTCGCACAGAGGAAATTGACAAGATAGTAGGGCTATCCGTTGGAGCGGATGACTATCTGACAAAACCATTTAGTCCCCGTGAACTGGTTGCCCGCATCAAAGCAGCACTTAGGCGCCTTCAGGGAGTTTCCAAGGCAGCCGACGCAGCCTCCACGCTTAATTTCCCCCATCTGCGAATTGACCTGGCCGAGCGCCGTGTGTGGTTGGAACAACAACTCATTGAGCTTACTGCAATTGAGTTTGACCTGCTCGTCACCCTCGCTCAAAACCAAAGAATGGTATTCAGCAGGGAGCAGTTGCTGCAAAAAGTCTGGGGGTATGAGTTTTTTGGGGACACACGCGTGGTCGACGTCCACATCGGTCACATTCGACAAAAGCTGGGGAATGCCCAGCTGATCGAAACCATCCGCAGTGTTGGCTATCGCTTCGAAGATAGAGGGTAAGCGTATGTTGAAACTATTGCGAACGCGCCTCATTTTGAAAGTGTTTCTATCTTACACATTGGTCGTTCTGGTCGGATTAGTGGTACTCGCCACAGCAACCAGTTTGTCATTTCCAGCAGCATTCGACCGGCACCTTGCGGGTATGTCTGCCATGGTGTCCGGTCAGAACCTGTTAGGAGATGCCGAAGCGATGGAACAGGAATTGTTCGCGAGCTACACCGCGTCGGTCAACGAGGCGCTTTCCCTGGCAGCGGTCGCGGCCTTGATCGCGGCTATGGTCGCCAGCTTTTTTATCAGCCGGCAAGTGGTCAATCCGGTTCAGCGCATGATGAAACTCAGCCATCGCATCGCCGAAGGGGATTATCAGGACAGGTTGGCAATCTCCCCGGAAGCAAGCTTTGACCAGTTGGATGAATTGAACCAGTTAGCCCTCAGCTTCAACCAAATGGCGGAGAAACTTGACAAGACCGAGTTGATGCGCAGACAGCTGATCGGTGACGTCTCTCATGAGCTGCGCACACCTCTGACCGCTATCAAAGGCTACATGGAAGGACTTATCGACGGAGTTTTGCCGGCAGATCCGGAAGTGTTCCAAAAAGTCAATCTGGAAATTGACCGCCTCCAGCGATTGGTAAACGATCTGCAGGAACTCAGCCGCGTGGAAGGTGGTGAATTCCAACTTAATCCAGTTCTCGTCTCACCTGTAAGTTTAATTGAGACCGTACGCGGCAACCTTGGTCAGCAGTTTGAAGACAAAGGTATAGAGCTCAAGATAAAGGTTGATCAGGCTCTTCCCCACATCCTCGTGGACAAAGATCGCATCCTGCAGGTCCTCACGAACCTGGCAGGTAACGCGCTTCAGTACACGCCTCGAGGTGGAATTGTGACGATCCGCGCTTTGCAAGAAAAATCTGAGATTGTGGTTTCGATTTCCGATACCGGAATTGGCCTCACGCCTGAGCAGTTGCCTTTGGTGTTCAACCGTTTTTACCGCACAGATAAATCCAGGGCGCGCGCCAGCGGCGGGAGTGGAATTGGCTTGACCATCGCCCAGGCGTTGGTGAAAGCCCACCACGGGCGGATATGGGCAGAGAGCCGTGGAGAAGGAAAGGGAAGCACTTTCAGCTTCGCGCTGCCTGTCCAACCAAAGTAAATTCTTTAGAAAAACTTTACATTCGCTTTGCCGCATCTTCATCCTCCCACGATATCATCCAATCGTAATAAATATGCACACATCTGTACGATTTTCGCCAGAAATGGAGGCAAGCATGATGTTCGGTTACGGTGGTTTTGGGATGTTTGGTGGAATGCTGTTGTTCTGGATCGCCCTGATTGTGCTGGTTGTACTCGCCGCACAAGGATTGTTTCGGTCAAGTAAAAGGAATGAAGGCGAGTATACCCCCTCTACTGCCAAAGAAATCCTTGAGCAGAGATACGCGAGAGGGGAAATTACCGCGGATCAGTTCAAGCAAATGCTGAAGGATCTTCAATGAGAAACCTGATTGATCAACATAAAAAGAGGATGTCTGGAATTTCTAACAGCATCCTTGGAGCAAGTAAATGGATAAAGGAGCGATTATTATGAAGCAAAACAAAGGATTTCTGATTATTCTGGGAGGCGTGCTCGTCGTTTCGCTGGTTCTTGCTTTCAGCGCGGTTCAAACCCAAAGAGTACAAGCCGCATTTTTGGAGAAATATGCTCTCACAGGCTTGGATGTTCAAACCATCGTCAAAAAATTGGATAGCAGTATTGACGAACCAAAGGAATTGAGCTCGTCAATTAACGGCGAATATCTGACTCTTCAGGATGGAGAGAGAAAGGTGGTCCTGGAAGTTCCCAAGGACAGTTTCTATTTGTCCTTTGCTCCGTACGAGAATTCAACCCACCCTTGTGGTTTCCATAGTCTCAGCGGCTGCAGGGGAGAATTGGTAAATGTGGTTGTCCATGCTTTAATCACCGATTCGAAGGGTGCAGTGATATTGGATGAGGAATTGGAAACCATGGATAACGGCTTCATTGGCGTTTGGCTGCCAAGAGACATGAATCTCAATATTGCCGTGCACTATAACGGCAAGGTCGCCAGCGCGCCAATCTCGACCTTCGTGGATAGCGAAACCTGCCTGACCACTCCACTTAAGTTGAATTAAAGCTATAAGTCGTCAAATTGCATAGACCAGCCAAAGCCGCTGGTCTATGCAATGCTAGAATTAAAGGGAACTAATGAGTGTAGAAAAAACCGTGGAGGCTGGAAATGAATGAGCAAAACAAACAATCGAGTGCCCACGATCACAACCAGATGGATCACGATCATATGGACCACGATCAGATGGACCACGATCAGATGGACCACGATCAGATGGACCACGATCAGATGGTCCACGATCAGATGGACCACGGAAAAATGGATCACTCGCTCATGGATCACCCAATCGTGGAAGATGTGCAAATGGACCACAAAATTGTGAACCATGAGAATATGGATCACGAACAATCCGGAGGCGAACATACCGACCACCACGACCATCACGCAATGATGGTAGCTGACTTCAGGAATAGGTTTTTCGTATCACTGATCCTCATGGTACCCATCCTAATCCTCACCCCAATGATCCAGTCTTTTCTCGGGGTCGATTTTCGCTTTCCTGGGGACAAATACTTGTTGTTTGGGCTTTCCACTGTACTTTTTTTCTACGGTGGTTGGCCTTTCCTAAAAGGAGCCATTGACGAGGCCAAGGCAAAATCGCCCGCGATGATGATGTTGATCGCCCTGGCAATAACTGTCGCTTATGTTTACAGCACTCTCACAGTTTTCGTTTTGGAAGGTCACGACTTCTTCTGGGAGCTTGCCACCCTGATTGTGGTTATGCTGCTTGGTCACTGGGTCGAGATGAAGTCTGTTCTCGGCGCTTCAAAAGCACTTGAAGAATTGATCAAATTGATGCCGGAGATTGCACACCTCATTGACAGCGAAGGGCAAATGAAGGATGTGCCCGTTAAAAGTCTGAAAGCAGGTGATCGGGTTTTAGTCAAGCCAGGCGAGAAAATCCCTATTGATGGGAAGGTGTTTGACGGTGCTTCTTCTGTGAATGAATCCATGATAACGGGAGAATCAGTTCCAGTTGACAAGAAAAATGGTGACGAGATTATCGGAGGTTCAATCAACGGAGAAGGAATTCTCAAGTTCGAAGTCAGTCGCGTGGGAGACCAAACGTTCCTGTCCCAGGTAATTAAAATGGTACGGGATGCACAGGCCTCAAAATCTAACACCGAGCGGCTGGCGGATGTGGCAGCGAAATGGCTATTCTATATCGCTGTGGCTGCTGGAACGACAACTTTTGCTGCCTGGACTTTGATCAGCGGGGATATCAATTTTGCTGTTGAAAGAGCTGTAACAGTAATTGTGATCTCCTGTCCGCATGCACTTGGGCTGGCGGTACCGCTTGTCACGGCAGTATCGACAAATATTGCGGCGAGGAAGGGCCTCTTGATACGAAACCGAGCATCTTTTGAAAACGCTCGCAATGTTAATTCGATTGTTTTTGACAAGACTGGCACGCTGACCGAAGGCGCCTTTGGAGTAAATGACGTGAAAGGTGTGGGGGTATCCGAGGATGAACTATTAACCATCGCATATTCAATCGAACTGAACTCTGAACACCCCATCGCTAAAGGGATCATAAACGAAGCCGAGAAAAGGAAACTTCCAAGGTTGGAGGTGAAGGACTATCAGAACTTGACTGGTATGGGGTTGAAGGCTGTCGTGAACAGCAAAGATATTATTATTGTCAGTCCTGGTTTTCTCAAGACTCAAGGAATCGTGTTTGATACAGAACACTACGAAAGCCTCGCAGCACAGGGAAAAACTGTCGTTTTTGTGCTTGAAAGTCAGAATTTGTTAGGGTATATCGCACTATCAGACATTGTACGTAAATCATCGTTTGAAGCAGTGGAAACATTGCGGGCGATGGGTGTTGATTCGATCTTGTTGACTGGAGATAATCAAAAGGTCGCCAACTACGTAGGAGATATCCTCAAAATTGACAAGATCTATGCGGAAGTGCTGCCGCAAGAGAAAGTTTCCAAGATTGACGAACTTCTTGCACAGCATCGCATTGTTGCTATGACCGGTGATGGGGTAAATGATGCGCCATCATTGGCAAAAGCAGACCTGGGCATCGCAATTGGAGCTGGGACAGATGTCGCAATCGAGACCGCAGATGTGATCCTGGTACGAAGTGATCCGCTGGATGTGGTAAACATCCTTAAGTTGTCACGAGCGACTTTCCGGAAAATGGTTCAAAATTTGTTTTGGGCAACCGGCTACAATCTCGTGGCAATTCCACTGGCAGCGGGAGTACTTTATAGCCGGGGTATCATCATCACCCCTGCACTTGGAGCAGTGTTGATGTCGCTTAGCACAATCATTGTTTCCATCAACGCCAGATTGTTAAAAATTGACTGAAGAAGTCAACCGCGCCTACATTAGGCCGCCTGTGTATTGCCACAATTCACGCACCCGATCTGTGCCCGACACAATATGGCTTGCTATCTGTGTTTTGAACGGCCATAGACTTTCACCCTCCCAAACCGCCTGAGATTAATCAGCCATTTGTCTTGACAACTATATCGCGCCGTGATATATTATGACGTGATATATTAGCCAGGCTAATTATCAGGAGAGAGTGACTATGAGTCTTGATAAAGCTCGAAAAAGGTACATCCCGATGAGCGAAACGATGTTTTACATCCTTCTCTCATTAAAACAGGAGCGTCACGGCTATGGCATTCTACAGCATGTAAAAACACTGACCAATGGACGCATCACGCTCGGCGCGGGCACTGCCTACTCCAGCCTGGGAAAGCTCGAGTCAGATGGTCTGATTGAAAGCGTTCGGGAAGAACAAAGGCGCATTATCTACCTTATCACGCCTCTCGGTAAACAAATTCTGAAAGAAGAAGCCCAGCGGATTGCGGAGCTCTACAACAACATCACGGAGGAACTGTGAGTGACAAGAAGATGGTTTTATTCTCAGTTTTTCGCCACGTGGTGCCATCGGATTATGAAGCCTGGCTCGAACAAATGGCTGCCGAAGGCTGGCACATCAATCATATAGGACAGTGGAGTTCGGTATTTCTGAAGCTGGAGCGAGACAAGCCGAAGAAATATCGCTTCGTTTACGATCCGCAGGCATCACCACGCAAGGATTACATCCCAACCTATGAGCAATTTGGTTGGGAATACCTCGGGTGCATGGCAAGTGCTCACATCTGGCGGATGGAATACGAAGGTGAACGTCCGCAAGCATTTAGTGACCAGGAAGGACTTGTAGACCGCAATCGCCGCAACATGATTGCTTTATCCGTTTCCATGGTCCTTTTCCTGGTAACGGTTATCGTGCTTGGTCTGTCGTTGCGCTTCGCTTCCGATTCCTTATCAATTGGCGATAGAAACCAACTGGTAATTGCTACAATTTTCTTCGGTGCGATATTTTTTAGCGCTCGGCTATTTCATGCTACAGATGTGGAAAAACCGATCCCGGTAAATCTCTTTCTCCTTTGGCGTTGTAGGTATTGATCGCGCTAGCGTCCAGTAATCATTGCGGATGGGCACAAGGCCCATCCCTACAAAGGATCTTTTGCATGCATGAGATCATGTTGCAGCGAGTCTTCGTAGGTCAGGTCAGAGTGCTCACAGAGTATGCGCACTTCAACCTGACGTCAGAGTTATATAGGTAATGACGTTTTTTGCCAGCATGTTCAACGTCAGGTTCAACTAAAGAACCTGACCTACGCGTTGTTCTCGCCAGTCTCCATAGTGCGAAGCCTCCCTGTGGGATCGCGCGCAGGATTCGATCGCCAGGTCTCCAATAAAGAGTGCGGATGGGCACAAGGCCGATCCCTACGCAGGATCTTTTCGTACGATGGGGTTAGCCCCATCCTTTGTAGGGCGAAATGGCGTTATGTCCGCCACTCCGCCGATTGCTGGATCGATGGTTATGTCGGAGTGATCCCGCGAGAGATCAATTTCAGGTAGAGGGTCTAAGGCGGTATCATTCCGACCTACAAAAATGCCCTGATTGCGCCGGTCTCTTGCGAAGCACCCCAGCACTGAAAGCGCGTGTGGGCTGACCGAGCGCAGGAATTGACCGAAGGTCTCCAATTTTCGTTGCGGATGGACCCGATACCCTCCGTTTCACTGCGAGCACAGGTGCCCATCGCTACGATGGGATTGAATCCATCTGTAATCCACCCCAGTCAACCTTACTTACTGGTAAGATTATCCCATTGCCGTTGCGAGGATTCCATGAAAAATGTCCTGAAGGTCATGCTCTTATTTGTCATAGTTGTCGGAGTGTTTATCCTGGCAGGTTTGGTCATCTGGAACATTATGGATCGCACCAACGGACGCCTGGTCTCCTCGGGCGAGAAGCGCGAATACCTGCTCTACGTCCCTGACTCTTACGACCCAGCGAAACCAGTGCCACTGGTGATCAACATCCATGGCTTCTCTCAATGGCCTGCCAACCAGGCAAACGTGAGCCAATGGAACCAACTCGCGGACGAGGAGGGCTTCATCGTGGTTTATCCCTCCGGGCTGGGTATCCCCAAGCGCTGGCGCGTCGCGCGCACCCCTGAGGACCCCACCGGGGTGGACATCGAGTTGCAATATTACACGGACCTGATTGACAAGCTCAGCGCGGAATAT
>MTKZ01127307.1_pt1 | contig 10697 bp, 11 predicted proteins | sample 1042781 | NCBI WGS metagenome assembly MTKZ01 (sample SAMN06212207, study PRJNA360539) | anaerobic digester metagenome | biome: Wastewater treatment plant; material: sludge; isolation source: anaerobic digester fed with sludge from wastewater treatment plant | place: Denmark: WWTP Viborg ...
AAATGCGTCAGTCTCACGTAAGGTCGAAGCGATGCAGTAGCATGCTCAATCGTGGCAAACATACCGTAGCCGTCCGGCGAGTATATCATGAAGTCCATGCGGCCAAGAAGGAACGCGTCGGCCGAAGCCTGCTCCCAGGCGGCACTTTTATCAGGACCGAACACAACGTCGTGCATGGCCAGTTCGGCAGACAATCCGGAGCCGCCGCACGACAAGGCCGCCGCCATCGCGGGGCCGATCGCAGACGCGCGAGCTCTGGCAACATTGATGGACGCAGGAAGAAAGAGGTAAACAGCTACATCACCCGTGCCGTAAGCCCCAAAGTTAAAAACAGCTTCCCTGAGATTCCAGGTTGGTACGATATGACGCTTCAAACTGATACAGCAAATCGCCCAGTGACCCAAATTGTCGAAAAGTATCAACGGTTCGGCCGCCGCGTCGGTGTCGTAAGAATCGCCGTACGTAACCAAGCAGAAATCCTGCACGTCGACAGATCCGGTAATGTCGACGGTGGTATTTTCTGCGGCAACCTCTTCGTCCGTCTTGTACCCGCCCGTGTACACCACCCGCACGCACGCCGGCGACACTTTCGACCCCGCCCACCGCCCGCCGATGCGCCGCAGTTGCCCGGTCTCGCCATACCGGCCGCCGGGGCCGGGATCGACGACGAAGTCGGTACCCTCGACCAGTTCTTCATATTCGCCGGCGGTCTCGAAATCGCGCGTCAACGACTCGCGAACCGAGTGTAACTTGGCGATCGGGTACGCGTCCAACTGGATCACGGAGGATCCGCCGGTGAAGTACTCCGTGCGGACGTGGCAGCGGCGAAGCGGGCGTCCGGCGGCCGATTCGATGGCCCCGGCGGTCAGGTCCAGCAACGACGTCAACAGATCGTCGTCGGTCGTGTCCGCCGCCGATATGCCGATCCGCTGCTTGAGTTCGGCCAGCGTCGCAAAGGCCCAGTTGTTCGCCATGGTCGCACCCGCTGCAAAATGGAGGCCGGCGGGCGGTCAGTCCTTGACCTGTCCCGCCAGCCCACCGCGCCGTCAATTGCACTCGTAGTCGATGTAGTACATGCCCTCAGTGCCGCCGGTCATGTCCGCGTTGTTGCTGGTAATCGTAATGACGATCTTCGCGCCCTTGCTGCCCTTGAGGTTCGCCGTCGTCCCGGTCAGGTTGTGGGCGGTCAGCGTATCATTGCTCAACCCCTCCTCGTTCTCACTGGCCGAGGCCAGGATCTGGTTGCCTGCCATGGTTACACTGGCAACCACAGTCCCGCTAGCCGAGGCCGGAGCGGTTGCATACCGTCGCCGGATCCCGGTCACAATCGCATTGCGCGGCAGATGCGTCGTGTAGCTTACCGAGCCGTTGGCCACCAGGTTCGACAACCGGCACTCGATGCTGTTTTGCGCGAAGCCCAGCTTTTCGACCGAGCCGTTGTGCAAGACCTCAGGCACCGTGTCGGCGTCGGTCCTCATGTGGATCGATCCGTTGGCCTTGTTGGTCGTTACCATCGCCCCGCTGCCACCGGAGATATCCGGCGGCGTCGCGGCGTTGCCGACCGAAACTTTGCCGGTCGTCTTCAGATCCCCGTCAATTAAACTCGCCATGGTCAGACTCCCTTCGTTTCGCGGTCGATTCCAGGTACGCGATCATGCGTTCCTGCGACCGGGACAGTTTTCTCATTTCGTCAACCGCCACGTCCATCTTCTCGATCAGCCGGCGGCCCGAGTACACCAGCGGCATGCCGTTTTCGTCGCATCGGTTCACCGTCTCGCAGATGCCATGAACCTGCGCCTGACACGCCGCACAACTCTTGTCGCCGTTGCCGCCGGACGTTTTGCCGTTCTTGCCACTCCCGCCGCTACGCTGCTTGATCGCAATCACCAGCGCCTTGCCGAGTTCGCCGACAACCTGGGCGACGGCCACGATGCCGCCGACGAGGACGAGGTCGCCGCCGCCTGCGGCGGGCGAGACAGACGCGTCGGCCAGAAGTTCGAGTACAAACATTGCGCCGTTCCCGGTTCGTCGTTACCGCGTGCGTGTCGCCAGAAAGCAAACGCCTTCGCCGGCAACTTCTGCGTCCACATAAAGAGTGCTCACATCGATCAGACCGCCTTCGTTCGATATGCCACCATACAGCGACACCGTTTCACCGGGGTTTAGTAGCACACCGCTTTCCGAGCCGGGCGTAGCAAGAACCGTGCTCCCACCGACGCAGACCGGCTTCGTGTTCGTCTTGAGTGCACTGACGTAAACGGCAATCGCCGCCTTCAGAAACGAACTCAATGCAACGGCGGTTCCCGGCGTCGCAACCGTCTTTCGACCATTCACAAATCTGAGTGCCATCGTCCGTCACTCCTTGATTGCCAGCCGGTCCACATCTTCCAGGAACGTCGGATCAACCTGATCCGTGCCCCAGACATGCCCCGACTCGTAAAACGCATTGCCCGCATGGCCGACGGCTACGCATCGCGTCGCCTTGTACGGGATACATTGCCGGTGCAGCCACCGGGAAAAACCCCAGTCCTCGCTCTCGCACAGCGCGACGCGGCGACCGTCGGCGTCGCGAGTGATCTGATCGCGGACGGTAAAGCACACGTTGTCAACCCACTTGGCCCGCAGGTCGATGAGCATCAGGCCGGTGTTGACCAGCAGAACCGGCTCAAGGCCCTTGGGCCACAATTCGATGCCGGCGGCGGCTTCGCGGCCATCGAAGGTCACCGGCAGCTTGTCGCACTCGGCCAGCGTCAGCCGGCGGCATCGCCACGGGTCCACGCCCGCCAGCCTGGACGTATCCAGCGCCGTGCTGGTCAGGCCGCGGTGATCCTTGATCGGGGTGACCGCCGAGAGCACCTGTACATGGTGCCGCTCCATTTCGTTCAGCATGGTTTCCAGCCAGGCGTCGCCGTGCGGTATCACGTCGGCGTGCAACAGCAGAAAGTGGGTCAACCCGACCTGTTGCCGAAGATTGAGCGCGGTCGAAAGCAGAATGTTGAAGTTCTGAGCCAGCAGCGACGCGTTGCCGTACTGGACGGCGCATCGCACGTTCCGGCCGCCGACCAGCACCGCCATCATCGTTCCGGCGCTCACGCGCTGGTCATAGGTCGGTATCCCGACGAACACTACTTCGTTTCGGCGGACTGACACGTGTTTCATGCCCTCTTGCAGAACCGGCATTGTGCCCGGTGTTGACGAGTTCGAGGCCGGCAGTTCCTGAATCATTGCGGCGCGGTTCTCCTGGCGGCGTCCAGCCGTTCTTTGTCGCAAGGTCCCGCCAGTCGGACGCCTCCAGAGTGATCAACTGGCGAGCCACCTTCTCCGATACGTTGATGCCGCCCGGCACGTACGCGCGGGCGACGGGATCCCATACGCACCAGCGGCCCGACCCGTCAGGATTCGGGACCATGATCCGTTGCGCCTTGTTTGCTTCGTACATGGCCCACCTCCCGTCAAAAAGGGTGGCCGGGGCGAGCCAGTGGGCGCGAGCCCGCCCCGGCGGTGCAAGGAAGCCGTTACGTCGCGTCAGCCTGGAAGGTCTGGTCGGTTGGCCCGGACTCAGGTCCGAACAGAATGGCCGTCAGGCCGTACAGGGCAGAGTTCGCCGAGATGGCATCCACCGCCTTGACGTATCGTTTGACGCCGCTCAGGTCGAGGTAGGCCACGGGCGACGTGTTCGCCAGCGTGTTCGCCAGCGAGACCTTGCGCGGGTTGATCGTGGTTACCGCCGGAGCGGGCACGGTCGCATAACCCGAGCCCGAGGCGTCCGAGTGCTGAATGTCGAGATTCAGCGTGACGCTGGCTGAGAAAGTGCCCAGGTCCGCGACGATGAGCATTTCCTCGAAGCCTTGAGTGTCGATGTAGGTGGCCGCGCCGTCGGTCGCCGTGGTGTAATTCACGGGCGGCGTCAGTTGCTGCACCTTGATCTTCCGATGGATCAATCGTCCCATTGTTCGCATCTCCTATNNTCGCATCTCCTATGGCCCCCTGCGGGGCCGAAAAAGCCAAATCCAAAAACCACCAACAGAAACCGCGTCGCCTAGGTGCTGGAGGTCCGCAACCGCACCATCTGCGAGCCGTCCAGCGGCGAAATCGCCACGCGGGCGGTCGAGCGAATCCAGGTCTGGTCGGCCGCGAAGCCGGCTTCGCGGCTATTGGCGATCGCCAGGCTGCGCCGCTCGCCGAAACCCATGCCGAGCCGCAGGCTGCCGTACAGGATGAAATCATTGGCGGTCCCGGTCGTGCTCGGGAGGATGTCAACCTCAACCAGCGGGTCGCCGAGGATGCTCGTTACCCGCTTGCCGTTGACGTAATCGGTGTTGAAGATCGGCTTGCCGTTGGTATCCACCAGCGAGCGAATGATACCCGCCACGTAGCGGTGGCAGTACCACTTCGCGTCCGGCCGCGCCTTGGTGGGCAGCAGCGACTGAGCGGCGACCAGGTCGCCGTATGCCAGGCTGCCGAAGGTCGTCTTGCCGGTGTTGGTTGCCGACGCCCCGATCGCGTTACCCAGGACATGGGTCACGATGTTCGGCGCGTTGAATGCACCGGTCACGCGGGCGTAGGTCGAAGTGCCGTCGCCCATGAACCCGTTGGTGTCCCGAGCCTTGGCGTGTGCCCAGGCAATCTTTTCCGCCAGCCACGCCGCCAGGTCAATAGCCGAGTCTTCCGACAGACTGTTGGGCCACTTGGTCAGCGTTGCGTACAGCCGAGCGTTCAACGTCACGTCGCCGAGCGTCGGGTCGCTCTCGCTGATGGCGACGTTGTCCTCAGGGTAATAGATGGTCAGTTCGCCGGTATCCTTGGGAATGGTTACCGTCGGAGCAGGCATCGGGATTCGGCCGGCGTTAACCTGGAAATGCCCGTGCATCTCCACGTTGCGGATGATGTCGGGAATGAAGGCGTCCGGCACGATGGCCCCGCCGGCGGTGAAATCGTTCCCGCTCAGGGCCTTGAACGCCGCGCCCATCCACCGATCATTCTGGCCCTTGTCCAGGGCCTTCATGGCGATATCCCGCTCGTGCTGGTCGCCCGAGCAGTGCGCCATGACGTACAAGCCGAACGCCTTGGCGGCCCGAATATCGGAGAACTGGAACCCGCTGCCGTCGGCGCGCGTGTTCCACATCTCGGGCGGCATGTCGTAACCGCCGCCGTGGACGCCGGGGAAGGCCTTCAGCGCGGCCCGCATGGCCTCCATGTGATCGCTCAGCGTCTTGCGCGTGGTCTCCAGGTCGGTCGCGACGGCCTTGTATTTGGCCTCGATATCATCGACCCGCTTCTTGCCGTCCTCATCGGCCTTGCTCAGTGAATCGAGCCGCCCGCCGATGGCCTTCAGGGACTTTTCCGTTTCGGCCAGAGCTTCCTCGAGAACGGCAGTACCGCCGTCACCCTCACCCAGGCCAAGCAAACTACCGAACAGCCAGCATAGGCCGACTGCAAACAGCAAAATCATCGTCATGGCATCATGCCTCCAAACTCATGCCGAGCGCGTCCGCATGCGCCCGCAGGTGACGCAAGGCCCGCTGCCGGAACGCTTCAACGTCCTCAGTCACCGGCTCCACCTGATCGAGCCGGGCAAACGCATTTCGCAGCAAAGCCTTGTTCACGGTGCCGTGATCGTCGCCATCCTTGACGTTTGGATCGTGGTGGGGCAGGTGCAGGTGTGCGGCTGCCGGACGCTCTCTGCCTTTCGCCGCCCACCCCGACTCGACGATATACGCCGATTCGGGCAGGCGCGGGTGAGCCGCCTTGAACGCCGCTTCCACCGTCCCGGCCACCATGGCCGAAACGCGATCCAGTTCGGGCTGGACCGGCTCCGTTTTCGTTTCCCCGTCCAATCGCACGCTGAGGTGTCTGACCTGATCGGCGATTTCCTGAAGCTCGCGGAAAATCCGTTCGACCCGCTCGGTGTCGCCGGCCATCGACTCGACTTTGGCCTCAAGCTCAGCGATGCGGTTCATGGACTTCGCGGCAATCAGGGACTCGCGGTTGACCGGCTGGCTGGTCAGGATGCCGTGGATCAATTCGGACTTCGTGACCACGCGGATCGTGGGCGCATCTTGTCGGGCTTTCTTGTACTCGACCTTGCGGACCAGAAACCCCGCGCTCAGGCACCGGATGAAGCCCCGCTGGACCTTGCCCTTGTAGTGCTCTGAGATCGGGTCGGTATCAAACTCCGCCTTGTCGATGAAGATGCCCTTTTCGCTGCGCCGCACGCTATGACAGCGGGCAACAACCGCAGACTCGCCATTGGCGAGCACCTCACCGTAATGGGTTACCAGAATGGGGCCGCCGGCCGCCTTGAAGCCGGCCAGGTCGCACCCCAACGGTTCAAATTGCTCATATTCGCGATCGACCGACGCGGCGTTGAGCATGCCGGAGAAGAACCGGCCGGGATCCTTCTCGCTGTCGCCCTTGATGCTCTTGACCGACATGGAGCGGTACGCAATCACGCCTTCGGCCAGGTCGGTTTCGATTGTCGGTTCCATCGCTATTCCTCACGCGACGACGCGAATCGCCTTCTTGCGGTCCTTCGCGTCTTCGCTGTCCTGAATCTTCTCGGGCGGTTCGGCGGCAATCGGACCGTCCATCAGCAGCCGGGCGGGCAGCATGTTGCTCGGCACCCACCAGTCATCGCCGGTCGGCTGGGGCTTGAACCCGAGATCGAACAACTGATTCACGTCGTTGAACGTGGCGCCCATCTTGCACCACTCGCGGCCCTCTTTTGCCCGTTCCAGGAGCCGGTCCTGCAACACCGCCACCTGCCGGAAGTCGAACTCGGTGTAGTAAGGCCCGAATCGCGAGGTCACCACATGGTCAAACCACCAGCAGAATTGAGCGGCCCACGGCTGAACGACGTTCAGCATGAAGTTTTCTTCGTCCGGCTTGCGGTCGCCGCCGATCTGGACGCCGGTCGCCTTGGGCTGGGCACCGAGCAGCGTTTCCGGGACGTGGTAGATGGCCAGGATTTCGCTCTTGCTCATTTGCTTGAGCGCGGGCATTTCCATATCGGCGTAGGTGTAGCCGACGACGTGCGGCTTCAGGCCGTTGCCCATGAAGGCCACCTTGTGGCCGCGCGTCGCGCCCTGGTGTTTGGCGTTCCAACGCGACAACGCTTCGTCGGCCTGCTTGGCGGTGAATCGTTCGTCGTCGGTCGAAAAGACCAGGCCCGGCTTGGCCCCGTTCTTGAAGAAGTACTTGTTGTAGACGCCGGTACCGATGTCGCAGTAGATCGCCAGCATGGCCGCCGCCAGCGGCGAGCAGCCATACACGTCGTCATAGGGGTTGAGCAGCTTCCACTCGAAGATTTCGTCGCCGGGGATCAGCGGCTCCTGCGTTGCGACGCGGATCCAGCGGAAGGCGAAGTCGTCGCCGAACTCGTTCTGACGGACGTCGGGCGCGAACTTGCGGAGCGGGTGAACGTGGAGACGGCCCGGTCTCAGGTCGGTAATGTCGCGAGGCTCAAGAAACACGTGCCCGTCAAGCAGCAGGTTGCCGATCGTCGCGGCGACGAACTGGGCGCCGTTCTGGTCCGGGTTCGGCCGCTCCATCAGCCGGTTCAGCGGCGTATCGGTGACAATTTCGCGGTCGCTCAGCCGCCGGAGCACGAACGGCACGCGGGCGACGCTGTTGGCGATCAGATCGACGCAGGCCCGCACCCATACCGATTGAATGTAGGGCTGGCGGACGCTGATTTCGTTGTCGCCGGGGTCGTCGGTCACGTCTTCCGCCCGCGCGAACCGGGCGGCGTATTCGTCCAGCGTGTACGTCGAAGGGGTTGATTTGCCGGCGAACCGAGAGAACAGCGAGCGGAGCACACCCATTCCAGCGACCTCGAAAGACCGTCGCGAATCCACCCAAAGCATGAAAGGCAGCCGGAGGGAATACAAGTCAAATTGCAAGAACTAACTCAAATGGGCGGAAAATGTTTGTCGCCCGCATGGCCAGGGCCGCCGCCCAAAAGCGGTCGCCGTGGCCGGTCCCGGAGTGCGGGGCGGCGATGCGAATGAGGCCCGAGTCGGTCACGTCGCGCTCGACGGAGGCGAAGTCCGCCTTCAGGTCGTCGTCGTCCGGCATCCAGAAATTGCCCGCTTCCATGGCGAGCTTGAGCCGGTGAGCCATTTCGGCCTTGTTGGCGTTGGTAAACGACACCTGTTCGACGATGCCGGGGAACGCTTCGGCCAGCATTTCGGCCAGTTGCATACCGATGCCGCCCTGGTCGATGCAGCAGCCGCCGACGCGGCCGGAGGCGAGCACACTCCGCAGGATCCGGGCCTGTTCCTCGAAGGGCGTGTTGTCCAGAACGAACACCGACTCGGTCGTAAAGTTGTCGCCCGACCGACTCAGCACCCAAATCACCGTCAAATCCCGCCGCCGGCCGATATCGACGCCGATGTAGAGGTCGCGGTCGAAGGATTGAAGGGCGTCCAGCGTGCGGACCAGCGGGATGTTGGCCGACGAGCAGGCCACAATCACCCGGTAGGGCAGGAACGCGGTCAGCTTGTCGCTGAACACGCACATGTATTCCTGCAACCACATCTCCAGGCCGATATCGCGGATCTCCTGGTCCCGGAATTGCTCGAAGGTCATCGGCCGGCCGCGTTCATCTTTCGGGCAGAACCCGTCGCGGATCGCGTCCTCGATCGTCGTCTTGTGCCAACTCCAACCGCTGTCGGCCCCCATTTGCTCGTACATACGCCAGAGGTCGAAGAACTTGCCACGCCGGCCGCGAGGCGAACTCAAAACCATCATCTTCTTTCCGTGCATAATCGAAGGCTTGATCACGCCGAAGATGGCTTTCGACCGCGGGTACAACGCGAACTCATCGAGCAGCCAGTTACAGGTCTCGCCGACGGTGGTGTCGGGATCGCACGGCACGGCTTCAACCGAGGCACCGTTGCAGAAGGGGACCCGATGGGCGGAGATCTGCTCGGGATCGACAACGCGAGACTGGCGGAGCACCTGCGTTGCATATTCGTTGATCGCCAGGGCGTGCTTGGCGACTTTGGCCAACAGCGATTCCGATTGCCGCTGGCTCCGGGACATGGTACGCCACGATTCGCCGTGTTCGACGGCGTCGAGCGTAATCTTCAGCGTCGCGGTTGTGCTTCCGCCGACCTGCCGGGCCTTCAGCCAGCCGATCAGCCGGGCCGGGTCACTCACCACACGCTTCTGGAAGTCGTAAAGCGGGAAAATAGCCCCCTGCGGGGCTTGAGGAGCTTGTCCCTGCGAAGCCTGCGGCCCGCTGTCGGCGTCGAAGTCAAAATCGGTGACGGCTACGCTTCCGCTCATAGCTCGTTGGCCCAGTCCGTCGAAACCGGCGGCATCACCCCGGACGCCCTGCTATCGCCTTCCGCCGCCACGTCGGCCGCACCGCCGGCCGCACAGTCCGCCGCAGGCGACGGCCCGGAAACATCTGCGGGTACTTCTGCCGGTACCGACGACGGCAACGCCACCGCTTCAGGCTCCGAAGCCAGCCCTTCGCTGTCATCAGACCCATCGCCAGGCCCCGCAGGGTCAGGCTCAGCAGGAAGGCCATACAAACCCGTGCGAATCCGGCGGATCGTCTGGCCCACGTCAACCTGAACGTCGACATGCTGAACCTCCTTGAACTCGGGCGAGTGGGTCGTCAGGAAGAACTTCACCGCCTGAAACGCCGTCGGCCCGCCGCCGTGCATCAGCCCGCGAAGCAGCAACGCCGCATGAGCGTTCGCCAATTCGGCCGCCGAGTCCATGTCCGCCGCGAGCTTCGGATACCGACGCTTCAACTGCGAAACCGTCCGAGGGTGCAGCCCGATCATCTTGGCCGACGCCCGGTCGCTTAAGCCCAGGAACTTGCACCGGCACAGCTTGGCGTGAAGCTCGCAGGAGTACCCATCACGCCGATTCAATCCGCCGGCCGGCATCTCCACCGGAAAAAGCACCTGCAGCGACTGGTCGGCCAGGTCGCGGAAGGCTTCCTGGAGCCGGCCAAAGGTCAACGCCGTAACCTGTTCGACGGGCGTCGCGGGCAAGGCCGCGTCAGAAGGAAGCGCGGGAGAGGAGCAAGAGCGAGCCATGAAGTGAGAGTAGGCGGGGGGACGGAAACGGTGCAAGGGTGACGGAAAAATGTCTGTACAGTTTTGGAGTGTGGGGTATAAAAAGGGGGAAGGCTCATACCCCCATTTAATTTGCGTGGGTGGCACAGGGGGTATGGCGTCGAGGATGAGGGTCCGGTTTTCGGCACCAGTCTACTATATACTCTATATAGAACCATTATGATACAGTCTCGGTGTCAGATAGCTGTGGTCCGCACGTCACGGACGGGAGCTTCACCATCTTCATTGTCTTCACAGTCTTCATGGTTCCGGTACGTATGTCGTGCGTCGCAGAGGTTCAACGTCTATCCCGACGGACAGCGTCTCGCAGTTCGGCTCATCCACGTTATTTACGTTACCCACGGAGTCCATGCTTCAGCGGCGTCATGGTTCGCAGGGAGTGCCTGTCCGCAGGTGATGCACATACGCCATTCAGGACAGCGTCTTCTCAGTCCAGCGTGGTCCAGACGTTACTCGACTTCAGTGCGTGCTGTTTCGGAGTCTGAGAGTCTACAGCCCCGGGAGTCCGAGTCTATTCCCTTGTCAGCGTGATCAGCGGTTATTCTACTCCAGCGCGTGCTGTCTCGGAGTCTGAGGCGTATTCCCCGCGAACGGAGCCCG
>MTKZ01079349.1_pt1 | contig 10696 bp, 9 predicted proteins | sample 1042781 | NCBI WGS metagenome assembly MTKZ01 (sample SAMN06212207, study PRJNA360539) | anaerobic digester metagenome | biome: Wastewater treatment plant; material: sludge; isolation source: anaerobic digester fed with sludge from wastewater treatment plant | place: Denmark: WWTP Viborg ...
GCCCACACACGCTAAACTTGGCAGCGTGATGGAACCTCTGCCCATTTACGCCGCGCTGCCAGAGTTGCGCGCTGTTCTGCGCCAGAACACAACCGCGCTGCTCACCGCCCCGCCGGGCGCGGGCAAAAGCACCATCATCCCGCTGGAATTGCTGAATGAACACTGGCTGGGGAAAGGACGCACTCTGATGCTGGAGCCGCGCCGGTTGGCCGCCCGCGCGGTGGCTGCCCGCATGGCCCATCTGCATGGCGACGCGCTGGGCCAAACCGTGGGCTACCGGGTGCGTTTTGAGAACCGCGTGAGCGCCATCACCCGCGTTGAGGTGTTGACCGAGGGAATTTTGACCCGCCGCCTGCAAAACGACCCCGCGCTGGAGGGCGTTGGGCTGGTGATTTTTGACGAGTTCCACGAGCGCAGCCTGCACGCTGACCTTGCCCTTGCGCTGTGCCGCGATGCCCAAACAGCCTTGCGCCCGGACCTGCGCATTTTGATCATGTCGGCCACGCTGGACGCGGGCGGGTTGAGCGCCGCGCTGGAGGACGCGCCGGTGGTGCGCGCGCAAGGGCGGCAATACCCGGTGGAATTGCGCTACGCCGAGCGCGATTTTGACGCGCCCTTGCCGGTTGCGCTGGCCTCGGCGGTGTCTGCGTTGTTGAAAGATGGCAATGTCGGCGACGTAGATACACAAAATTTTACGTCTCTACCCGTTGGCGATATTCTGGCGTTCCTGCCTGGCGCGGGCGAGATCAGACGCGCGGCAGATATTTTGACCGAGCGCCATCCCGATGTGCTGATTTGCCAACTGTATGGCGATTTGCCGCTGGACGCCCAGCAAGCCGCCATTTTGCCAGACCCCGCCGGGCGCAGGCGGGTGGTGCTGGCAACATCCATCGCAGAGACCTCGTTGACGATTGAGGGTGTGCGGGTGGTGGTGGATGGCGGTTATGCCCGCGGCCCGCGCTTTGACCCGCGCACCGGCCTCACCCGGCTGGAAACCACCCGCGTGACGCTGGACGCGGCAGACCAGCGAGCGGGGCGGGCAGGACGGTTGGCCCCCGGCATGTGTTACCGCCTTTGGACGCCGCAAATCCAGCGCCAGCTCAACCCCATCCGCAAACCAGAAATTGCCGAGGCCGACCTGGCCCCGCTGCGGCTGGAGCTGGCCCAGTGGGGCGCGAACGACGCGGCAGCCTTGCGCTGGATCACGCCGCCGCCCGCGGGCGCGTTGGCGCAAGCCACCGAGCTTTTGCGAATGCTCGACGCGCTGGATGATGAGGATCGCATCACCCCGCGCGGGCGGCGCATGTTGGATTGGGGCGCGCACCCGCGTTTGACGCACATGCTGCTTGAGGCGCACACGATGGGCGCGCAAGCCGCCGCGCTGGCCGCCGACCTGGCCGCGCTGGTGGAAGAGCGCGACCCGCTGGGCCGCGAGGCGGGCGCAGACATCACCGCGCGGGTGGAAGCGTTGCGGCACAACGCCCGCGGCTTTGCCAGAATTGAGCGCATGGCCGCCCAGTGGCGTTCGCAAATGCGGGTGGGCGCTCACAAGGCCGCGCCAGACCATTTTCTGGCGGGGAAGTTGCTGGCGCTGGCCTACCCAGACCGCATCGCCCAGCGCCGCGGAAACACCCACCGCTACCGGCTGGCCAATGGGCGGGGTGTGGCCTTGCCAGAGCACGACCCGCTGCAAACCAACGAATGGATTGTGGCCGCAGATGTTGATGGCGGAGCGCAGGCCGAGGGGCGCATTTTTTTGGCCGCGCCGCTGGACGCCGCCGATCTTTTGCCACTTGCCCGCGAGCGCGAGGTGGTGGGTTGGGATGACCGCGCCGGGGCGTTGGTGGCGCAGCGCGAGCAGCGCATTGGCGAACTTATTTTGAGCGCGAAAGCGTTGCCAGCGCCGCCGCTGGCCCAGCGCGTGACCGTTTTGTGCGATGTGGCCCGCAAAGAGGGCATGGCCTTGCTCAATTGGACGGACGAGGCGCGGCAATGGCAGGCGCGGGCGCAAAGTTTGCGCGTGTGGCGCGGCAACCCCTGGCCGGATGTGAGCGATGACGCTTTGCTGGCAAACGCAGAAAACTGGCTTGGCCCCTGGCTGGATAGGGCCACGAAGCGCACAGATTTTGCGCGGCTGGATGTTTTGGAAATGCTGCGCCCGCTGCTGGCCTGGCCGTTGCCGGGGCAAATGGAATCGTTCGCGCCAGAACACATCGTGGTGCCCAGCGGGTCGGCCATTCGGCTGCGCTATTCGGTGGATGGCTCACCGCCGGTGCTGGCCGTGAAGCTGCAAGAAATGTTTGGGCTGGCCGATACGCCCAGCGTGAACGAGGGGCGAACCCGCGCGCTTTTGCACTTGCTCTCGCCCGCGCAACGCCCCATTCAGGTGACGCAAGATTTGGCGAGTTTTTGGCGCAACACCTACCCGGAGGTGCGCAAAGAACTGCGCGGGCGCTACATCAAACATCCCTGGCCAGAAGACCCGTGGAACGCCGTGCCCACCCGCAGAACAACGAAATCAAGCGGTCATTAACCTCGCGGGTTGGCCCTCAAAGCTCCAGCTTTCCAAAGTCACGTGGGCCAACCCGCGAGGTTGATAGCGTTAAACCAGCCCGCATTAAAATGACATCATGACACACGCATCATCCACCGCTGTGCTGGTGATTGACGTTCAGCGCGGGATGTTTAACGCGCCCGAGCCGGTGCATGATGGGACGCGGCTGCTGACAGCAATTGGCGATCTCATCCACCGAGCCAGAGCCGCCGAGACGCCGATTATTTTTGTGCAGCACCGCGGGCATACACCCCAGCACCCGCTGTATCCGGCTGGCCCCGGCTTTGAGGTGCACCCGGCCATTGCGCCGCTGCCCGGCGAGACGCGGGTGCAAAAAGACAACCCAGACTCGTTCCAAGACACATCACTGCAAACCGAATTGGAAAAGCGGGGAATAAAAAATGTGGTGGTGTGCGGCATTCAAAGCGATTTGTGCGTAGACACAACCGTTCGCGCGGCATACTCGCGCGGGCTGCGCGTTACGCTGGCAAGCGACGCGCACAGCACCTGGCCCAACGCCGCCTTGAACGCCGATCAAATCATCGCCCACGAAAATGCCACTCTGGCTAGTTGGTTTGCAGAGGTAAAGCCCGCGGCAGAGATAGCCTTTTGAGCTTTTGCAAAACACACTTTTTCACCCGTCGCTGGTCAAATTANNTCACGCGCCCGCGCATAACCCGCGCCGCCGCTCTGGCGCACATAGCCCTTAAGTTCCATCAACGAAAGCGTGGCGTTCACCACCTCGGCGGGCAAATCCAGCCCGCGCACCAGTTCATCGGTGGCGATGGGGTCATACGAGAGTCGGTTGTAAATCACCTGCTCGTGTTCTTCCAGCGGAAGCGACATCTGCGCGTCCACGTGCTCGGTCGCCATTTGCAAGTTCAGCTCTTCCAAAATATCGCGCGTTTCCAGCGCCATCTTTGCGCCCTCGCGGATGAGCCGGTTTGTGCCGCGGCTGGCCTGGTTAAAAATGTTGCCCGGCACGGCGAACACATCGCGCCCCTGCTCCGCCGCAAATTTGGCCGTGATGATCGCGCCGCTTTGCTCATCGGCTTCCACCACCACCACGCCCAAACTGAGGCCGCTGATGATGCGGTTGCGCGGCGGAAAGTTGTTGCGGTCTGGCGGCGTGCCGATGGCGTAATCGCTCACGATGGCGCCATGCTCAACAATTTTTGCCGCGAGGTTGCGATGCTCCGGCGGGTAAACCACATCCACCCCGCAACCCAACACGGCGATGGTGCGCCCGCCCGCGTTCAGCGCCGCCGCGTGAGCCACCGCGTCAATCCCCCGCGCCAGCCCGCTCACCACCGTGATTTTATTTTCCACCAGCTCGCGGGTGAACAGCTCGGCCACCTGGCGGCCATACACGGTTGCGCTGCGCGTGCCCACCATCGCCACCGCAAATTGGTCGGCCGGGGTAATCTCTCCGCGCACAAACAGCACCGGCGGTGGGTCGTCCACCTCGCGCAGCAAACGCGGGTAGTCCTGGTCGTTCCAGGTGATGGCTTTTGCGCCGGACTTTTCCAGCGTCTTTAGCTCGGCTTCGGGGTCAATTTTGGGGCGCTGGCTGGCGATGGCGTAGGCGCTGCGTTCGTCCAGCCCTGCGGCGATAAAGTCCATCTGGCTTCCGCGCCAGGCATCCTCCATCGTTGGGAAATAGCTCTCCAGCTTGCGCAACCGCGCCGCGCCAATTCCCTTCACCCGCAAAAACGCCAGGTAAAAGCGCAGGGATGGGTTTGTGGATGGCATGGCAGGAAATTTAACACGGATGGACAAGATGAAAAATCCTGTATATCCTGTTCATCCATGTTTATTACTCAAGATTCACTTGCTCGTGCGCGAGGTTCTTAAAGCTGGTGAGTTTTTTGTCAAAGAACAAATTGGCTTTGCCGGTGGGGCCGTTTCTGTTTTTCGCCACGCTGATCTCTGCGATGTTCTTGAACTCGCTATCCGGGTTGTACATGTCATCGCGGTAAATAAACATCACGATGTCGCTGTCTTGCTCGATGGAGCCAGACTCGCGCAGGTCGCTGAGCATGGGGCGTTTGTCGCTGCGCTGCTCCACCAACCGCGAAAGCTGGCTGCCCGCGATCAGCGGCACCTTCAGCTCGCGGGCAATGCCCTTCAACGCGCGAGAAATATAACTGATCTCTTGCACGCGGTTGTCGTTGCGCCCGCCGCCCTCGGCCTGCATAAGCTGCAAGTAATCCACCACGATCAAATCCAGCCCGTATTCCTGGTAAATTCGCCGCGCCTTCACCCGCAAGTCCAGCGGCGTGAGCGAGGGCGTGTCATCCAAAAACACATACAAATCGCTCATCTGCTGGCTGACCTTTGCCAGCACATTCCACTCGTCATCGCGCAGGTCGCCCACGCGCAGGCGCTGCGAGTCAATCCCGGTCTCGGCGGCCACAAACCGCTGAACCAGTTGCTCGTTGCCCATTTCCAAACTAAAAATAGCCACGCGCTGTTTGTGCCTAAACGCGGCGTTATACGCAAAGTTGAGCATGAGCGAGGTCTTGCCTACGCCGGGCCGAGCCGCCACAATCAGCAGGTCGCCCCTTTGCAGGCCGCCGGTCAGCTTGTCCACATCCGGGTAGCCGGTGGGGATTCCCAGCGGCTCATCGCGGTGCTCGTGCAAATACTCCACGCGGCTGAAGAACTCATCCACCGCTTTGCGAATGGGCACCATGTGACCCGACATGCGCTTGTCGCTCACCTCAAACACGCGGGCTTCGCTTTTCTCCAGCACCTGCTCAATGGTGGTGGTCTGGTCATAGCCCAGCCGCGCAATCTCGCCCGCCGCGTTAATCATCCGGCGGCGGATGGAGAACTCCTCCACAATTTTGGCGTAGGTGTCTACGTTTAGCGCGGTGGGCACGCTGGCCGTGAGTTGCGCCAAATAGGCCTCGCCGCCCGCGTCATCCAAAAGATTTTGGGCAGACAGCTCCGCGCTCACGGTCAGCAGGTCGGCGCGCTCGCCCAGCTTTTGCAGCGCGGCGTAAATCCAGCCGTTTTTAACAATATAAAAATCATCCGGCTGAAGAAACGCGGCAATGCGCGGCACGCTGGCAGGGTCAATCATCAGCGAGCCAAGCGCTGCTTCTTCTGCTTCTAGCGAGTGGGGCGGAAGAATATCTGCCATATTGAGGACGCGATGATTATATCTAATCCCTCAACATGGCGGGCTTAGTAGCGTTAACGTAAACGTGCGCGTTTGCGTCTACGTCTACGTTAACGTTTACGCAGACGAATATGCAAGGATTATCATGCGTTCACATGCGATTCATGAGGTCACTTGCCCGCGCCGCAACAAGTTTTATTTTGAGTTGCCTTATCTATGTTTGCGTCCGAGCACTGCAAACCTATATTTCAATTGGTGCGCCGTTTGTAGATTGGTCATGGTATCTGGTTGTCATTGCCGCGCTGGTGTGGTTGCTTTTGGGGATAGGTTTTCGGGCGGTCAGGGCCAAGCTTTGGCTTGGTGGCTGGATCGTTTTGTTTTCATTCTTGGCGATGGGATTTAGCGTGTTTGGGTATCACTTTGCCCTGCCCATCGCGCAATCGCCAAAGCCACCCATCACGTTTTGGGCCGCGGCAGACGTAAATTATTTCTCTAACAAAGTTTTGGACGATGTGAAGAATGCAGGCGGTATTCTTTACATTGCCTTCGATTCTGGGGCTTTTAATGAGCCATCCGCCCAGGAAAAGTTTGTAAACCAGCTCAATTTGGCAGAAGAAAAGGGAATTCGGGTCGTTCTTCTTCCACCCGTTTCAGATTTTGTCTCCACTTCAGTTCATGAAGAATGGATAACCAACACCCAACAAGCGATGGCCTTTGTGCGTGAAAAAAATTTGCCAATTACTGGTTTCATCGCCGATGCCGAGCCACCGCTAGACAAGGCTTTTGATGTGTTGGGATTTGGCGCAGGTGAAGTTAAACGCGCCGAACAAAACATGCGCCAATTTTTGGAAAACGCCCAAAACACTTTGCCGCAATTCAAGCAAGAAGTCACGTCCATTTTTCCGCTTTTTGCCGATGGGTTTGACGGTGATAATGACATCGCCACCCTTTTACAAAGCCCGGTTGACCCACCTGGGAATTGGTCAACCCTTAATCTGCAAGCCTACACCTCGTATATGCCAGAGGAATCACGAACGTATTACCTGTGGCTGCTCATGCACGGGATGCAAACGCGATACCCAAACAGGCAAACCAGCTACCTTATCGGTCTGGCTGCGCCGGGTTTTAGCTGGGAGCCGGTGTTGAGTGAAGCAGAGCTTGTGCGCGATGCGCGGATCGCCCGCGCGATGAACGCGCCAGAAGGTAGCGTGTTTCATCTGCGCGGCGCGCTAGAACGTTTTGGCGATGATTTTGTGGCGCGGTTTACCGATGCAGTTCAAGCGCCATCCCCAAATGTGGAAGTGAGCTTCTCGCGCACAGCTTCGCTAGCCATTTTTGCCATCTTTGCGGCAGATNNCCGGCAGATGGGCTGCTGGATTTGCGCGGCTCTGTGCTTTGGCTGATATTCGGGTTTGTGTTCGTTCATGTCTGTATGAACGTGTTACGCGCGCGAAAATGATGAGCGCTACGTCTACAACTCTCTCGTAACCAGTTTCATTCCCGCCAAACTTTTTACCAGAACATACACGCAAAACACAAACGCGGTCATCATCACCACAAAAAGGATGGAGCGCGCGTTGGCGATGGGGTGCATGAAGCGCGAAAGCACATCGCGCAACACGTCATCGGGGTTCAGCGCCAAATCCCACGAGTTCCATCGCAAAAACCGGCCAATGTAAATACCCAGCCCACCCGCCGCGCTAATGCCCAGCACAAACAGCCAACCCATCACCGGCCCCAGCGCATCCTCCACAATTGCGTGAGCCAAATATAGCGAGAGCGCCCCCAGCACAAGGCCGGTGATCACGTAGAGCAAAATCATCACCAGGTCGTAAAACGCCAGCACATCCAGCCCCTGCTGCCAATGAATAAAATCTGTGGCGACATACGGCGCGTTGGGGAAGAAAACCAGCCATGCCAGCAAAAAAAGCGCGGTAAAAAGCCTTCGCCCGATGGAAGACCGTTCGGCATAGCGGTGCAGCCGATACGCTGAAAACGCGCAGGCAAAGGGCACCCACGCCAAAAACAAATTCCAAATAAAGAAGCGGTAACGCGGCTCGCCGGTGTAGGCCATGCGCGCAACCAGCATGCCCATGAACAAAAGCGATGACAACGCCAGCGTCAGCGTGGTGAGAAAAGCCCGGCGGCTCAGGTCGGATTGCATTCGTTCATTCTAGGAAGAATTNNTTTTGATTGCATTCGTTCATTCTAGGAAGAATTGCCATGCGTTTGACCTACGCATAGCCTACGAATGCAGGACGATGGGCGATTTTTGGTTTAACCCCCAAACAACTTTGGCCCAAACACCAACGCGCCCACCACAATGGCGACCCCGGCGGTGACAAACACCGCGCCCGCCGCGCAATCCTTCGCAATTTTTGCCAGCGCGTGATACTCCGGCGAGACATGATCCACGATGGCTTCCAGCGCGGTGTTGAACAACTCGGCTTGCAAGACAAGCCCAATGAGCAAAACCAAAATCGCCGCTTGATCCAGGCTGACGCGCAAGGCAAAAATGGCGATGATGATGCCCACCGTGATCCAGGTGTGAATCCGAAAGTTCGCCTGAGTCTTGAAGGTGTGAACGATGCCTTCAACCGCAAAACCAAAAGAACGCAAAAGCCTCATATCAATTACGAATTACGAATTACAAATTACGAATTAACGTGAGCGGGCGCGCAATTCGTAATTTGCAATTCGTAATTGACTACGCCATTCTCAAAACCAGGCCCTTCAAATATTCACTCTCCGGGAAAGTGAGCAAAATCGGATGATCGCTGGCCTGCGAAAGTTTCTCGATGATGCCGGCCTCGCGGTTGGCCTCTAGCGCGGCGCTGAAAATAATTTGCTGGAACAGCTTGGGGTCCACCACCCCCGAACACGAAAACGTGGCGAGGATGCCGCCCGGCTTGACCAGCGCCATCCCAATGCGGTTGAGGTCTTTGTAAGCCCGCGCCGCGCGATCCACCTGATCTGGCGCGTGGGCAAACTTGGGCGGGTCAAGGATGACCACATCAAACTGCTGGCCTTCTTTGCGCCGGGCGCGCACATCCTCAAAGGCGTCGGCCTCAATCAACTCCGCTTCGCCGTTCAGCTTGTCATCATTCAGGATGAGATTCCGTGCGGCCAGCACCAATGCCTCCGCCGAAGAATCCACATTCACCACGCTGGCCGCGCCATTAGACAACGCGGCGATGGCAAACGCGCCGGTGTAACTGAACGCGTTCAGCACACGCGCGCCGCGGCAATACTTCGCCAGCCGCGCCCGGTTCTCGCGTTGATCCAAATAAAAGCCGGTTTTTTGGCCGCCAATCACATCCACCAAATAGCGCAAGCCGTTCTCATGCACCTCCACCGGGCCAGCGGGCGGCTCCCCGCGCGAGCCAAGCTCACGCGCAGGGGTCACGCGTTCGTATTGCAGGCGTTCCACATCCGCAACCGCGTGGATGGATTTTGCGCCCGCGTTTTGCTCCAGCGCATCCAGAAGCGCGTCTTTGTAGCGCAACGCCGCCAGCGCAGAAAATTGCGCCGCGATGTGGCCGCCGTAATCATCGGCCACCAAACCGGGCAGGCCGTCACTTTCGCCATAAATCAAACGCCGCGCGTTTGTGTTTGCCAGCAGCGGATCGGTCTCGCGGCGGGCGATGGCGGCTTTCACCCGCGCATGCCAAAACGCATCATCAACCTGCTCGCGCTCATCCCAGGTGAGCAGGCGCACCGCCGTTTGCGATTGCTGGCTGATGAGGCCACGCGCCAGCCACGCCCCTTTGTTATCCAGCACTTCTACGATGTCGCCATCTTTTGGTTTGCCTTCCACATCTTTAATGGCCCCGGCAAACAGGCGCGGGTGACGATTGCGAACGGATTTTTCGCGCATGGATTTAAGAATCACACGTGCATTGGTTTGTGTCATACCTGGATTGTACGGGCAAAATAGTTTCAGTGCCCTCAGTGCCCGGAGCGCGTCCCAACGAGTTGGGCGGAGCGCTCCGGGCACTTCTCCACCCGAAGAATGCGATACCATGCGCGTCATGCGCCAAGATCTGCTGGACGCGCTCAACGCGCCCGACCCGCTCAAAAAAATAGAGGCCATCCGCGCCATTGGCGGCCTGGGCGCGGGCGGGGCGTTTGCTGCGCGGGGACTGGCAGCCGCCCTGCGCGATGATGGCTACGCCAATGACTACGGTCTGGATGATTNNACGGTCTGGATGATTACGTGAGCGTGGCCGAGAGCGCGGCGCAGGCGCTGGCACACATCGGCCCGCCTGCGCTGCCGGCGCTGCTGGATGGGTTGAGCGATGCAACCGTATTTGACTACCCGGTGAAGTGCTACGACCAGGGCGCATACATTGGCGATTACGCCTCGCGCACGATGCGCGTGAGCGAGCTGGCCCGCGACACCCTGCGCCGCATGTTGCGCGACACCCCGCGTCTGGTGGATGTCATCGCCGAGCTGGGCAAAACCGCCAGCGATGAAGATGTGCGCCTCTGGGTTAAGATGCTGGGCAATTAATTGTGAATTACCAATTACTAATTCGTAATTCGTAATTAGTAATTAGTAATTAGTAATTGACGTGAACAACGATTTACGCGAGAAATTGAGGCGACTGGGCGTACACAAGGGCGCGGCGCATCTAACGAATGTGGCGCGGCCTGCGCCCGTTGCCCCTGACCGCGCCGAGGAAAGGCTGCGCCCAGTCACGCCCGGCGCGAGGGGAGAGTACGAGCGCATCCGCACGCCGTTTGGCGAGGCGGTGGTGCGCCGCACGCGCTACGGGTTGCATGAATCTCACGGGAACCGCGTTTTCCGCGAGGGCGCGGCGCGGCTAAGCGCCATCACCCCAAATGAATTTGACCTGACCAGCGCCGTGTTTGTGGACACCGAGACCACCGGGCTGGCGGGCGGCGCGGGCACGCTGGCATTTTTGGTGGGCGCGGGTTATTTTGAGGACAACGAGTTCGTGGTGGCCCAGTATTTTTTGGCCGACCCCGCGCAAGAAGAAGCCATGCTCGCC
>MTKZ01005880.1_pt1 | contig 10695 bp, 7 predicted proteins | sample 1042781 | NCBI WGS metagenome assembly MTKZ01 (sample SAMN06212207, study PRJNA360539) | anaerobic digester metagenome | biome: Wastewater treatment plant; material: sludge; isolation source: anaerobic digester fed with sludge from wastewater treatment plant | place: Denmark: WWTP Viborg ...
CGAAGATTACGAGAATGACAAGCACCATTGCGGCGGGATTTTCGATTGCGTGAAGCCGTTTACACAGGAAGTGAAGAAGCCGGGGGAATGGAATGAAATGATCATCACGGCCAAAGACAATGTTATTTATGTCTTGATGAACGGTAAACAGGTGGTCGGTATGGATTTGGACAAATGGACGGAGCCCCATAAGAATCCTGACGGTACGAAGAACAAATTCAAGAACGCCTATAAGGATATGCCCCGGGAAGGCCACATCGGCTTGCAGTACCATGGTCAACCGATTGCTTTCCGTAATCTTAAGATTATTGCCTTTGACTGATCCGGTCCGTATGTTATTTTCGGCCGTGAAGCTTACAGGCAGGGAGCGAACTGGAAAAAGGACAGGGTGCGGATGCACACACAGGCCAAAACCATATATCTTTGCGGTCCCATCATGGACGCGTCCGGAGATGAAAGCAAAACATGGCGCCAGAAGGCCAAGGAACGGCTTGCGGGCCGGTTTATCCTGCTGGATCCCATGCGCCGCAATTTCCGGGACCGGGAGATAGACAGCGCCAACGAGATTGTGGAGTTCGATCTGCAGGATATACGCAACGCGGACATGCTGCTCGTGAATTATAACAAGGCGTCTATTGGCACCTCCATGGAGGTATTTTACGCTTCCCAGGCGCAGGGAAAGTTCGTGATCGCCTTCAGCCCGCACCGTTTTCAGGATATGTCCCCCTGGATGGTCAAGTACTGCACCAAGATATTGCCGGACCTTGGCGCGGCACTGGAGTATGTTGACAGGCACTTTTGAGGAAAACAGTTCCCGTGAAGGAGATTAGAACTTATGTCCGACCATTCTGAAACGTCCCTCGTAGCCGTGATAATGGGCAGTGCTTCGGACTGGGAGACTATGGAACGCACCCATAAAACGCTGGACGAGTTCGGCGTGCCCCATTGTTGCAGAGTGTTGTCCGCCCACCGGACGCCGGAGTTGCTGGCGCAATTTGTGCGGGATTCCGACAAAACCGGCACGAAGGTGTTTATCGCGGGGGCGGGCCTCGCTGCCGCCCTGCCCGGCGCTGTGGCCGCGTTGACCTTGCGCCCCGTGCTGGGTGTGCCCATCCAGACGGGGGCAATGAACGGGCACGACGCGCTGATGGCTATTGCCCAGATGCCGCCGGGAATTCCTGTGGGCGCTCTCGCCATCGGCACCGCCGGCGCTGTTAACGCCGCCCTGATGGCCGTGGCCATCTTGGCGAACAACTATCCCGAATATGAAAAGCGCTTGAAAGGTTACCGGGAAGAACAGGCCCGTAAGATTGCCTCCACCATCTTGCCTTGTTAGCGCGGTGATGATGCTTCGATGCTGCTATTCCCCGTTGAGGGGTAGGCAAACGGATTAATAGACAGAGGAAAGGAAATGATCATGTTCGATACGCCTGGTGAAAAGCGGATATCCCGGGGATATGCCTATGCAAAGGAAGCCTATGCGACACTCGGAGTGGATACTGACACCGTCCTGAAAAAACTCGCCGCCATTCCCGTGTCCCTCCATTGCTGGCAGGGGGATGATGTCGGCGGATTCGAGAACTTGTCCGCGGCGAGTGGCGGCGGCATACAGGCGACGGGCAATTACCCGGGAAAGGCGGGAACACCCGATGAATTGCGACAGGATGCCGAGAAAGCGCTGAGTCTGATACCCGGACGGCACCGGTTTAATATCCACGCCATGTACGCAGAAACGGGCGGGAAAAAGGTGGAACGGGACGCGTTGGAACCCGGGCATTTTCAAAACTGGGTGGACTGGGCGAAGGACAAAGGGCTGGGTATCGATTTTAACCCGACCTGCTTCGGCCATCCCAAGGCGGATGACGGTTTCACGCTGGCTCACTATGACGCCGGTATCCGCAACTTCTGGATTGACCATTGCATTGCCTGCCGCAAAATCGGCGCCGCCATTGGCAAGGCACTCGGTGTGCCCTGCGTTACCAATCTCTGGATTCCCGATGGCTACAAGGATGTGCCCGTCGACCGGTACAGGTCCCGGGAGATTCTGCAGGGTGCCCTGGATGTAGTATTTGAAGAAGAAATTGACCCGGCATGCAATCTCGATGCCGTGGAATCGAAGTTATTCGGCATCGGCTCGGAGAGCTGCGTTGTCGGTTCCCATGAATTCTACATGGGGTATGCCCTGACGCGAAACAAACTATTATGCCTGGATGCCGGCCACTTCCATCCCACGGAGGTTATTTCCGACAAAATTAGTTCCGTGCTGCTTTTCCTGGACGAGATTTTGCTGCATGTGAGCCGGGGTGTGCGCTGGGACAGTGACCACGTGGTAACGTTGACCGATGAACTGCGTGCCATTGCGGAGGAGATTGTACGCAACGATTTCCTGAACCGCGTGCATATCGGGCTGGATTTCTTCGATGCCAGTATCAACCGTATCGCTGCCTGGGTCATCGGTACCCGGTCCATGATCAAAGCCCTGATGATTGCTCTGCTGGAACCCACGGCGCACCTGCGAGAATTGGAACAGGCCGCCAATTACACCGCACGGCTTGCCCTGCTCGAAGAACTCAAAACCCTCCCCTTCGGCGCCGTCTGGGATTACTACTGCCTCTCCAGCAATGTGCCGCCCGCAGGCGCCTGGATGCACGATGTCATGGACTATGAGAAACTAGTGCTGGCTAATCGTGGCTGATATTTTTGGCCGTAAAACCCATACACCTTACAGCAGAATCGTGGGCCGGGTGAAGTGAATCCTGTCAGTATGCCGTGCGTTTTTATGAAAGATTTGAAATAACAGTACGTCCTTTTTGCATACCCGGGGAAGAGCTAAACCCGCCTTCATAACTACAAACAGATTTGTCATAACAGGGAGAATACCGTGACCAGAGAATCCGTGCCGGGAGGCGTGTTGAAATCCGGAGAGGAGCGCCGTATCTTGCGCGGCCATCTTTGGGCCTACCGCAATGAATTCGAAACACTGCCGGAGGTGCGCGACGGCGGGGTGTTCGACCTCTTTACCCCGGCCCGGCGTTTTATTTGCCGTGCGTTTTATCAGGCATCGGGCGGTATTGCCGGAAGGGTGTTGTCTTTTCATCAGGAAAAAGTCGATGGCGTCTTCCTGCGCAAGCGGCTGGAACAAGCGCTGCGCCTGCGCAAACGCCTTTTCCCGGCTTCAGCGGTATACCGCTGGGTTTATGGGGAAAGTGATTTTCTGCCCGGACTGGTCATCGACCGCTATGATTCGGTCGCGGTGGTTCAGTCCTCTTGTGCCTTTTACCAGTTGCAGCGGGAAACCCTTGCGCGGATTCTTTTGGAGACGGAGGCGCTGGCGACCGTCGCGTTTACCGGGGAACAAGGCTTGGAAGTCCACGGGCAACCGTTGTGCCCGCAGGAACTGTGCTTCGGGGACCTGCGCACCCAGGTCTCATGGGAAGGTGCCCAAAAAACCGGGCTCTTCCTGGACCAGCGGGAAAACTGGCCCGTAATCAGGCGTTTTTCCGGGGAGGCCGTGGTCCTGGACGCCTATTGCTATCACGGGCTTTGGGGAATCCATGCCGCCATGGCGGGGGCGCGAAGCGTCATCGGAATCGATACTTCCGAGACGGCCATCGGGCAAGCCCGCCTCAATGCGGAACGCAACGGCGTGCGTGACCGCTGTTCTTATGAGAAAGGACGGGTGGAGCAATGCTTCGAAAGCGGCCGGACCTTTGACGTAATTGTGCTGGATCCTCCCGCATTGGCGAAATCACGCGGGCAGGTGAAAAAAGCCATGGGCCTATATGAGGATATTAACCGGAAAGCCCTGAACGCACTTCACCCGGACGGCATATTGATAACCTGTTCCTGTTCGCATTTTATTACGCACGAAGTCTTTTTAGAGGTGTTGAAACGGGCGGCCCGTTCCGTGTCGCGGCCCGTGCGCGTGCTCGAGGTGCGGGGCGCCGGGCCCGACCACCCTGTGCTGCCTGCAATGCCGGAAACAGAGTACCTCAAGTGTGTCATACTGCAGGCACCCTGACCGGTGTGCACGGAGGCTGCGCGCGCCGTGTGCGTGCGTTTACCGGGCTTCATCCGATTCGTCGGCACCGCGTTCTGCCTTCTGAACCAGGTGTACTTCCAGAGGAGCGATGCTGTCGAGGTGGATGTCACGTTGCGGGTAGGCGATGTTGATGCCCGCTTCACGGAACAACTTGTCAATACGGTGCCGGATATCGCTCCTGACGACGCGGCTGTCTATGGCCGGCCCCAGCTCCACCCAGAAATAGACGCTGAATTGCAGAGCGTTGTCGCCGAATGACTCAAATATCACCTTGGGTTCGGGATCTGAGAGAATCTGGCCGTGTTCTGTGACCGCGCGCAACATCAGGTTCGACGCGTCGCGGGTATTGGTGCCGTAGGAAACACCCACGTCCACCTGGAGGCGCACCTTGTTATCGGATAACGTCCAGTTGATGACGCTGGTTTCCAGGAACTTGCTATTGGGGATCAGCAAATCAAAGCCGTTGAACATGCGCAGGCTGGACGCGCGCGCGCCGATATTCGTGATCACCCCGAGTTTTCCTTCGATCTCTACAATGTCGCCCAGGCGGATGGGCTGCTCGCCCATGAGTATCAGGCCGCTCAGGAAGTTGTTGATCAGGTTTTGCGCGCCGAATCCTACTCCCAGCGCAATGGCGCCGCCCATAAACGTGAAAATGGTCAAGGGTATGTTGACGTAATTCAGGGCCAGGTAAACCACAATGAGGAAGGTAATGTAGTTGGTCAATTTGGCGATAATCAGCACTACATTGGACCGCAGTTTCAACTTTCTGAGGGCATAGTTCTGGATGTAGCGGGTGAGCAGACGGCTGAACACCATGCCGCCGACCAGAATGAGCAGCATGTAGAAGATTTTGCGACCGGTGATGGACTCCCCGCCGATTTCAGTGATTTCCCGGTCGAAAGCCAGGGCGACGATCCCGTACGTTTTTCCGAGGTATTCCTGAAGGCTTTTCAACAAGGGGCGTTCGTCTTGGCGCAGTTGCGCCTCTTCCAGAAAACGCCTGGCGATTTCCAGTATCTGCGCCAGGCGCTGCTGGAACCGGTTGCGAACCAGGATACGCCCGGAGAGGACGTTGAGTTGAGACTGCAGAAATTGTTTTGTACCACCCGTGGCGTCCCTGAGGTTGCTTTCAAGGGCGGCAACTTGTCCGCGCAGGTTGTTGGCGCGTTGTTCTCCCGCTTCCCGCTCTTTTTCCAGCAGAACGAGGCGTTCCTTCAGGGCGGTTATTATCAAAGCCCAGTCCAGGTCCTTTTCGGCTTTCACCGGATTGGCGATTTGAAAACGAAGTTCCCAAAGTTTAATCAACCCTTTTTCCATCTGCTGCAGGGATTCCAGGATGCTCAGGCTGGTTTCGGTCGCTTCCATCTCCATGTGCAGCAATTGCACGGCTTGTTTCGCACGGTCCTGGGCCTCCGGTTCCGTCTCCTGGATTGCTTTTTGTTCCGCTGCGGGCAGTTTGGTCTTCAGCGTTTCGATTTTTTTTTGCGTCTCCTCTATTTCCAGGGACAGGTCGTCAATCGCTTTTTGCTGACGCGCCGTGAGTGCGTCCAGTTCCTCCTGCGAAAAGACGGTTTGCCGGCGTACCCAATCGGTCTTTCGTTTTGCCAGTTCCAGGTCCAGTTCAAGCGTCTTAACATAGGCCTCGGAACGCTTCACCTCCATTGAAGCCGCGTCCAGCTCCGCCTGGTTCGCCTCCAGGAGCAACCGTTCCGTTTCCACGTTGAACGCGGCGGATTCACGTTCCTCCTGCGAAGCGGTGCGCAGCCGTTCTTCCGCCCGGTTAAGGGTGGCCTTGGCCGTGGCAATGTCAGGACGTTCCATTTCCACCCGTTCGCGGGCGGTATTCAGGGACATGGTTTCGGCTTCCACATCGGTCCGTTTGACTTTTAAAGTGGTGCTCATCTGGTCCAGAAAATCGATGGTATAGGGCGGCGGCTGCTCAAGACGTTGAAATTCTCCCAGCGCGGTTTCGGCTTTGTCGCGGCGCTCCAGAATATCCCCGTATACGCGGAGCACGCTTAGACGTTGCTGAACCGCCGCTTTCAATTTGCGCAGGGCGGCACTGCGTGCCTGAATCGCGTCCAGCGGCAGATGGAGGGTGCCTTCCGCCGCCGCGGTTTCCTGGGCGCTGGCTTCCTCAATTTTGCCGTCCACTTCGGCAAGCCGGGCTTCCAGTGTCTTGATTTCATCTGTGGCTGCGGAGTCGCCGGGCTCCCCTTCCTCCCCCTTTTCTGTCGCTTTTGCCGCAGCCTGTTCCGGGGACTGAGCCCACGCCCACGGCCCCGCCATAAACATCATGCCTCCGCAAAGGACTACCGCCCATGCGGCACGTGACAAAAGTGCGCTTCGTCTCGTTGGATATCGTTCTAAGAACATAGTGATTGTATTCCCAGCAAGGCTGAATGACATGGCCATGTGTATACGAGCCAATCCACACGCTGACCCATGTTATGGCTGAAGTGATGATAGCTACTATTGTCCATGCAGGTTAAAAAATTGTTCTCAATTACTGAAAAAGTCGAAGGATTCAAGGACCAACTCCACGATCTGGCCATCCGAGGGAGGCGATGTATAACCGCCGCTAAGCCACAGGTTGATGCGGGGGTGCTCATCTCCCTCAAGGGGAATGCCAGGTCCTGTGAATTCCCAGAGGTGCGGTGTGCTTCCCTCGTATTCGCTGCTGAACTGGATGGATTCTGGTGTCCACGTAAATGTGTGTGCTGCGGGAAGGCTCCCGGTATCATAATCAAACTGGAAACGGTTTCCGTCAATATCCCAAGGTTGGATGACATATTGAATATTCGGTCCATCAGATATAGTCCATTGCGAGAACTCGATATCAATTTCACGGTGATTGTATGCCGGATCATCACTCCATAGGAAGAGGCCCGCCACGGCGTTTAGATCGATGTCGGCGGGATTCGTCGCCACAGTAAAGGTATAGGTTCCATATCCAAGGCTGTCGGCGCATATCACTTCCGCGCACTTCCACAGGTTATTTTCATAGCGGATGACCAAATGTAACTTGCCTTGTGAATCTACCCATACGCTCTCGGGCGCATCTGAGAAATAGTTGCCCGGATTGGGAAGTCCGTCCGCGCCGGAGGGTGGACCTTCAGGTTGTGCCGTATTGCGTACATACCATTCAAAACCGGAAAACGTTATCATTCGTGTATAACCGTCACTGTTTCGTTCCACCTGAATGGTGGCCAAGGCGTTCTCCAGAAAGTCCGCCGGAAGAACTGGCACATTGTTCAGTGTGGGCGGCACATAACCCTTAGGCACCAACGCGGCGAATATTTTCGTCGCATACTGATCGCCGGTACCTGTGGTAATATCTGCCGTCCAAGTCCCGTCTGCACGAATAATAACGGTCTTTTGTGTCCAGGTGGGCTTATTAAACCAGTTCGATGTATAAATTGCAACGGCTACGTGATAGTCTTCCGGCTCGATATGCAACACGTATCCTTTGAGATTGTCTAGCGTTCCCCACGCAGGCACGCCATCAAATCGAATAACCGGGTTTCCGGGCCCCCCGGGTATTTCATATTGGAAGAGAACGCTTACAGAGGTGTCTTCTGTCATTTCGATAACTTTTGTCAGGTTGCTCAGACAAACCTTTCCCGCGGTTATTGGACCTACGTTCCCTCCCGGATCTGTATCGCTTTTGGAGTTGGTTTTCCATTCTGCAAGACACCAGTCCTCCTCGGGAACAGCAGTTAATGTGACAGGCGTTCCTGCATCATACGTGCCTCCCGGGGGATCAAGGATAACCATACCTTCTCCTTCAATAGACACATCAAGAGTATATCGAGGTATGACTTCGGAGAAGACTGCCGTTACAGTCTTGTTCTCATTCATCACGATCATCGCCGGATTCTGAGTGTCGTCAATAGCGCCGGCATAATGGTCAAAGCGCCAACCTGGCCCGGGAGTCGCCGTGAGGGTGACCGTGCCACCTGCATCATACGTGCCTCCCGGGGGATCAAGGATAACCATACCTTCTCCTTCAATAGACACATCAAGAGTATATCGAGGTATGACTTCGGAGAAGACTGCCGTTAAAGTCTTGTTCTCATTCATCACGATCGTCGCCGGATTCTGAGTGTCTTCAATAGCGCCGGCATAATGGTCAAAGCGCCAACCTGGCCCGGGAGTCGCCGTGAGGGTGACCGTGCCGCCTTCGTCATAGTGCCCTCCGGGAGGGTCAAGAGTAACCACGCCTTTTCCTTCAATGGAAACATCGAGATTATATCGGGGTATGGATTCTGCGAAGACTGCCGTTACAGTCTTGTTCTCATCCATCACGATCGTCGCTGGATTCTGAGTGTCTTCAATAGCGCCGGCATAATGGTCAAAGCGCCAACCTGGCCCGGGAGTCGCCGTGAGGGTGACCGTGCCGCCTTCATCATAGTGCCCTCCGGGAGGATTAAGCGAAACACCGCCTTCTCCCTCCTGGTTCAGCGATAAATGAAAGACGTTGACAACATCATTCGATGCTGTCCTCCGTACCTGACAGAAGGCCACAGCGTTCTCCAGCAATTCCACAGGAAGAACGGCTGTATTGTTCAACGTGGGCGGAACGTAGTCCTTGGGTACCAGGGCGGCGAATATCTTTGTCGCATACTGGTCGCCGGTACCTGTGGTGATATCCCCGCTCCAAGTCCCATCGTCCCTGATAATTAGGGTTTTCTGCGTCCAGAATGGTTTATTGAACCAGTTCGATGTATATATCGCCAAAGCCACCCTATAGTCCTGTGGGGTGACATGTAATGTCTTCCCTGTTAAGTCCTCTGTGCTTCCCCAGGCAGGCACTTCGTCAAAAACGATTTCTGGTTTGCCATGGTCGTTCCTATCCTGCTCCATGAAAACAGCCTGCACTCGAGTGTCTTCCATTATTTTTAATTCGTGAGACAGTTCATCCAGGCAGATTTGCCCGACATCTATGGGGCCGCTGTTTACGATTACCGTTGCCGTTTTATTTGTCGCATCAAAGGACCAACTGTGCAAGCACCAACCCGCTTCGGGTACTGCGGTTACGGTGACTGTCGTTCCGGAATCGTACCGACCTCCTGTCGGTGACAAAACAATCTCTCCTTTGCCCTCAATATCAATTTCGAGAGTATATTTTTCAGGATTTAAACAACCACACACGGCAGTCAATGTGGTTGCCGTCATGATGACAATACAGATACCTGATTTCATAGATTCGACTCCTGTTTATGGTTTGATTCCTAACAAAATAGCTGTCGCCTTTGTTGTTCTCGTTTTCCTTCAGGCAGACATACACGGGAAGCGCGCCGTATTGTTTATATCCGGGATAGAGGAGAACTACCCTGACTGTTTTTCACATACAGTTACAGTATGCCAACAACTATAGATGAACCCCATAAGAGTACGCAAATAACTGTCGCGCTAACTTCACGTTACGTTGCATCGTTTACATTATCTCTGACCGGACGTGACTATTATGCTTTATAATTAAGGCATATAAGGCTGCGGCAAGCCGAAGTTCGTGGCAAAGGGTATGGATTTTAAACAAGGAGAAAGAAATACCCCCATAGTGTCGCGGCTCCGCCTTGTTTTTTGTGGTCTGGTTGATAAAACAGATCTGCCGCGACCCTTAGTAAGGAAAAGTACGTGGAAAAACGATGCAACGGAACCCTCGCGGTAGTAGAACCCCCAATACACCTTTTCCTTCTTCACTCCTACTCAAGGCTTTCTCTTCCTGGAAACAACAGGTTCCTTTTCCCCTTATTCCGATGTTCGAGTCATTGGAGTTCGTTTTTCTATCCAAAAATACTTTTGAAGTAGTGGGTATTATCCAGCAGCGGTAATTCTTTGTTCAGAAACTCTTTTACCTCTTTTGCAGAAATGGAAGGGCGTGTTTCCTGTACCGGGGCTTGTTTCCCGTCCGGTTCTGGTCCCTGCTTCCGTTGGGGCTCCAAGTGCTCCCCGGTCATGCCGCGGCCCGCACTCCCGGTTTCCGAGGGTTCCCCATCAAAAACGAGATCCAGCCGTTCGCGAACGAACTTTCTAAGCACCGTAAACAAATGCCTGTAAATCTCTTCACGGTTTCCGTTGGCCATGACCTCCGTATCAAGGGGCAGAGCCTTTCCGGAAAAGATCAAAACACTCTTATTGCATTCAGGGCAAGGACCCACAATAATCGCGTCCATTTCAGGGAGAAGCAGTTGCCCTTCTATACCACAATGCGGGCATCTTACCTTTATCACATTAATCATAATGGATAACCTCCTTTCTGTCTCTACACTCACCTATAGTATACCATATTCTGGATTTTATGTTTCATCCTTAGCGCGCTGTAAAGGCTTGTTTTGGCCGAAAAGATGGATTGAGAACAACAGTCTTCAAAGATGTAAACGCATAACATGTTTAAAATATTCGATATAGAAAAACCGCTTTCGGGAAGCCGTTTCGTGTGCGGGAGGCTGGGATGAAAACGGGATTCATTGGAATAGCGGGTATATTTATGTGATTCAGGATGGTGAGACTCCCGGAGTGGTGATTGCCATGAAAGCGACGCGAGTGGGTGTGCCAGTTCCCAAGACGCTGCGGAGCAAAGGTCAGATTTCCTGATCTGGGATTTATTGAATTGTGAATAAGATATTGCTATACAAAAAGATAAT
>MTKZ01008354.1_pt1 | contig 10694 bp, 9 predicted proteins | sample 1042781 | NCBI WGS metagenome assembly MTKZ01 (sample SAMN06212207, study PRJNA360539) | anaerobic digester metagenome | biome: Wastewater treatment plant; material: sludge; isolation source: anaerobic digester fed with sludge from wastewater treatment plant | place: Denmark: WWTP Viborg ...
ATGAATTCCACCTTGGCCGGTATGCAGGCCCAAATGGTAGCTGACCGGTTGTTATGCAAAGGCAGTCCTTATGATTTTGCAGTAATCATTGGGGTAGAGCTTATCAGTATGTTCACTGTTTTTCTTTTAAGTCAGGCTGGTCTTGTAAGCGATAAACCGGTACGGCCGTTTGATAAGGAAAGGGAGGGCACAAACCCGGGCGAATCTGCCTCCTGTGCCATATATGTAAGTGAAGAGCGGTTTGAGAAAGACAAAAAACGGCTGAACATGCCTTACATTATTAAATACAAAGGGGGTGCCCTCATGACCGATCTATGCAAAAGAGGCGACATTGACCCTAATAGAAATGCTATGCTACGTGCCATTCAAAAAGTGATGACCCGGGAAAATGCCAGGAACCTCTCTTTTATCAACGCGCAGGTGGTGGGTCTTGCCAACTTTTACAACATGACATCCATTGCCATTGAAGAGGCTGGTTTGCACAGGGTGCCTGTCAATTGTTTTGAGGGATACTTTGGACATAGTTCCGGGTCTACGAGCCTTATTAGCAGCATCCTTGGGGCTAGATCGCTGGAAGAGGGAATCATATTGCCCACCCTGGGTTTCAGAACCCCCGGGATTGATGGCCGGATCCAGATTGTTACTTCTGTCAAACCCTCGAACAAGAATAGTTTTCTCAACGTATCTGCCGGTTTTGGAGGAGTTAATGCCGTAACCCTATACACAAAAGAAAAGAATCATCATGCTCATTAAGTCGTTTTGCAGGATAACAAACCATACCATTATTTTGGACAGAGTCAGGTACCCCCAACTGGAAAAACACATGATGGGCAATCAGGTGGGCCAAGACCTGGATCGCATTTTCTCCTCTCTGAAAGTAGATTTTCCCCGTTATCAAACCATGGATGATTACAGAAAGCTCGGATTTATCACGGCTGAATTGCTTATGAGACACAACGGTTACGATCCTTCTGTGATCAAACCCGATATGGGGCTGTTCATTTACTCCCGCTCTGGTTGTCTGGGAGCCGATTACAACCTGGTACGCGTGATGGAAGGACTTTACGCAGACGACCAGGCATATAAAGGTTCCATACCCAATGCCGTATGCGCTGATATTACCTTAAGGCACAACATACAGGGCGAAATGGGAATATTTCTTTCAGACGGATTTATATACGAGCAATTTTTCAGGACATGTTTTGGCACTCTAGAGACCGAGCCCGGGTTGAATACTTTATTGGCAGGATATTTGGAGTGTTACGGAGGGTATGCATCATCGCTTCTTTGCCTGCTCACACGTTCACCCAAGCATCCGCCTATGGATTATGACCTGAGGGAAGAGCGCTTTTGCATAGATATGCTACGGATATATTGACAGGAACGACCGGTGCACCGGCAGTTTGTGCAGAAGATTGGTTGTGGGGAAGAGTGGTTTGCCCCGGTGGAGAAAGGTCGCTGTTGCTTACATGTGTAACAAAAAGAAATTAGACGTGATAGGAGATTTCCCAGAACATTTAAGACCTTATACAGATGAACAAATACCTGCAGCCATGCATCGTATTGCAGGGCACCGGTATTTTCCTGACGTGGCAGCAATGATCTTTCCCGGGATTTCACCAGAGGAAGCCATAAGGAAGGTGTTGGAAGTGAAGACCGTTTATCAGTTCCAGATGGAGTGGATGTACGCGTTCAACAATCGTGTGATTGAGTCCACCATGGAAAGCTTCACATACGATTTCAGCCCCGGGATCAGACCTGATAAGGGCTACCTGTACATTTCCAACCACAGGGATATTATACTGGACACATCTTTGCTGCAAATGGCCTTTGTATACCAGGGACTGCCCACCAGCATGATCACTTACGGGGACAACCTTATAGTTAACCAACTGGCAGATGATCTTGCAAGGTCCAACAAAATGTTCAAGGTAGTCAGAAAGGGCAATAAACGCGAATTGTTCAAGAACTCGGCCCTGTTGAGTGAATTTTTACGCAGTTGCATACGCCAGGGCAATTCCTGCTGGATAGCCCAACGCAACGGCCGGACAAAAGACGGCCTGGACAAAACAGCCTCGGCACTGGTCAAAATGATGGGAATGAGCGGGATGCGTGCTTCGGGTGACAGCATAGCTGCTGGAGGAGCGATTGCTGCGGGTGATGCAATTGCGGCTGGAAGAACGTTTGCTGCGGGTGATGCAATTGCGGCTGNNAACATTGTGCCCGTGGCCATTTCCTACGAATACGAGCCGTGCGATTTCCTCAAAACAAAGGAACTGCTGGCTGCACATAATGCCCCCGGTGACAAGCCTTACGAAAAAGATGAAGACGAAGACCTGAACAGCATTATTACCGGAATTACCCAGTGGAAGGGCAACGTACATATACACGTGTGCGATCCCCTAACACGCGAAGAACTTCAAGCATGTGCTGAATGCCCCGGGCACAGCAGCGGCCTCGGACACGGTCCCGGCGAAAGGATACAGAGCGGAGACCAACGGATGAAAAGCAGCGGCACCGGACGACATGGCACTCAGGACTTTAACGCTTTTGCTGCAAACCTCTGCGCATTGATTGACAACAAGATACGACAAGGCTACAAATGCTTTCCATCCAACTACATAGCCTACGATTTATTACATGGCACATCCACTCACAAAGAACAATATACTGATCAGGATAAAGCTGCTTTCCTCAAGCGCCTGGAATCGTTGCCCGAAATGGTTTTTGGGAGTAATAGCGATAAATTGTTACCAGAAGTTTTAAAGGCAGCACAACATATTTTTCTGAAAATTTACGCCAACCCAAGGAGTGCCGCGCATTCTTGATGTATTAAGCTGTATGATAGATGGTTAACAAAAGAGCTCTCCCGGAGAGCTCTTTTGTTATATTGCAGATAGTCAGTAGGATGAATGAAGAGTGCGCGGCAGTCGGATTCCCGGCCGCTCCGATAAGTGAACCGCCGAAACATCTGTCTGGCGGATAATTTTTGCAGCATTATCAGCGGTGACACCCTTGCCGGCCATAATGGTGATGCGCCCGGCTGCCCTTTCCACCAGCTGTTTGAGCATGGGGATTCCGGCCTCGGCATTGGACGCCTGACCCGAGGTCAAAATGGCGCTGAAGCCCAGGTTAATGATTTGTTCCAGTGCTCCGAAGGGATCGAGGCATTCATCAAATGCCCGGTGGAAGACCAAAGTCATATGCCCAAGCCCGGTGTCGGCTGTGCCGGAGCTGGTGGCTGCGGCAGTTGTGGGCGTTGTGTTAGGGCCGTTGGCGGCATGGATCATGCGGCTGAGGGCGGGGAGGTCGGGGTGGCCTTCGGGGGTGAGTGCTCCAATAACCACGCCACGCACACCAATCTGGCGGCACAGGCGGATGGATTCGCACATCGCTTCTACCTCGGCGTAAGAGTAACAAAAATTGCCGGGGCGGCACCTGATAAGGACGTGTGTGCGGTCCAGAAATTCTTCAAGGGAGTAAGCCGAGGTTTGGAATTGCAGGTCCGCTGCAATATTTGAAGATGAACCGGGTTCCTGCTGGATGGGTTGAAGAGTATTGGTGCTTAAAGAGTTGCCGGAATGCTGCCGGATTGGTGGGAGGGAGTCTGGGTGATGCTGGATGAGTTGGAAGGTGCCGGGGTGCAGGAGGTTGAGCCAGGTAGGGGTGAGGCCTCCGCAGGAGAGGTCGGAGCAAATTTCCAGGCGCTGGGCGCCAGCCCGGAGCATGGCAAGGGCACTATCGAGGCTGGTGCAGCAAACTTCTAAAAGGACCATACTGTGTTGTTTTGAACATCAAAGTTAGAAAAAAAAGACTTTTTTTGCAGTTGTTAAATTTATGGCTAATTTTGCAGCCCCTGATTCGTTAGCTCAGTAGGTAGAGCACAACACTTTTAATGTTGGGGTCCTGGGTTCGAGCCCCAGACGGATCACGAAAAATGGCTGGTCATATTTTGATCAGCCTTTTTTGTGCCTCGCTAACTTATTTTGGTGCTGCGGAGCAGCGCCTTTTATATGCGCCAAAGTTTTTTGGCGCACCTCCTTGAAGACCACCGGGCAGTTCTTAGAGCATTGGTGCTTCCAGATGAACCACCTACGAATGCCGCGCACTTTTGATGCATTGAACTATACCACAAATGGTTAACAAAAGAGCTCTCTGAGGGAGCTGTTTTGTTATAATACTGAAAGCCAGCAGGATGAATCAAAAGTGCGCGGCAGTCTATTTTGTTTACCTTGTAAGTAGCATAGAAACAGGATAATAGAAGTGAACATTTTGCAATGCGACAGGATTTGGTCGGAAACGTTTAAGTATGAATATTATTTTGTAAGGGTTTTGGATTGATTTTATGATAAACCGACTGGAAAGACAATTTACTGAAAATAAAAATGATAGAACGTAAGTGTAATTAAATTTTGCAAAAACGTTGATATTATTTATCTTGCAGTACTAATCTTTGCGTTTATGAAACCGGAAGAACAGTATTTGCGACAAACTGTAAGTGAAACCGCCGAGGAGCATTTTTTGCGAGGGGTTTATTATTACGACAAGGGACTGGACGCGAAGGATGCTGATCAAGACGGTGCCAATGCTTCTTTTACCGAGGCCTTTGAGTGCTTCCTTAAAGCTGCAGAAATGGGGAACCTACACGCCCAGAACCAGGTTGGGATTTGCTATGAATTTGGTCTGGGTGTTGAACAAAATTGTGAAAAAGCCATAGAATGGTACACCAAGGCAGCTAATAAAGGGTGTGCAAGGGCCCAAAACAATCTTGGATGTTGTTATTCCAGTGGTGAAGGCGTCGAGCAGGATATGCGCGAAGCCTTTGAGTGGTGCAGGAAGGCGGCAAAACAGGGGAACGCCCGCGCGCAATACAACCTCGGNNAAGTCGGCCGAGCAGGGGTTTGCGCGGACAAGGAAACAATCCGGGTTCATTTTTGAGCTGGGTTGCTGCGTGCAAAAGGATCCGCATCAGGCCTTTGAATGGTTTTTGAAATCGGCCGAGATGGGGAATGCCCACGCCCAGAAGAACCTCGGCGATTGTTATCGTCGTGGCACGGGCACCGGGCAAAATTACCGTAAGGCATTCCAGTGGTATAGCAAAGCCGCGTCCCAGGGGCATGTAGATGCACAGGTAGAGTTGGGGGACCGTTTCTATTACGGGCAGGGAGTGATTCAGGATTTCGACCAGGCATTTTTCTGGTACAGGAAAGCCTCGGAAAAGGGGGACATGCGGGCCGAGAACCGTGTAGCGTACTGTTACAAAAACGGTTACGGGGTAGAACAGGATGAAGATACGGCCATGAAGTGGTACCTGAAAGCCGCCAAGCAGGGCGACGAAGATGCGCTGCTGGCAGTGGAACTGCAATGCCAGCTGCAGAGGAAGAGAAGTTTGTAGGGAGTGCCGAGAAGAGGGGGGCGAGGAGGGGGGACGGAGGGGCGGCGAAGGGACGAAGAGGCGGCGAAGGGCGGAGGGACGGAGAGGCGGCGAAGGGACGAAGGGACGGAGAGGCGGTGAAGGGCGAAGGGACGGAGAGGCGATGAGGGGCGAGGGGCGGAGGAGCGGTTGACTGCCGCGCACTCTTGATGTATTTGCCTGTAAATGTGATGAATAACAAAAGAGCTCTCCCAGAGAGCTCTTTTGTTAAGTAGCAGATAATCAACGTGATGAATCAAGCGTTCGCGGCAGTAACTCGGCGAACATAATTCTGACTTACATACAAAACAGAAGAAATTTGCCTTATGGATACTCCAGAAATCTTTTTTAAGTTTATGATTAGCCTGTCTATTTGATCCGGAGTCAAATTGTGGGGTGATTTACCATTAAGCAATTCTTTAGTATAATTTAAAACCATCTCGTCGCTCAGGAATTTTCCACGTGACTTGTTGGTGATCTTTGGTGGTTGATTAGGAATTATTGCGGCTGTTCGATAAAAGTCGCTACTGTTGCCGAATGCATTACGTATCAGGCTCGGGTCAACCTCAATAAATTTTTCCAGTCTGGTAGTACCAAAATAAAAATTATATGAAGACCAGAAATAGTTTCGTGGGTGGGAGCAGAGTCCTTGAACGTAGGGGTTGCGAAGGATATACAATGCAGTATCCAGCTGATTTTGAAGTGAATATTTTGAGTAGCTTATGAATGGACGTCTGAATATACTTCCTTTTTGACGGTTACGTCTATTGTACCAAAAAGAGTAGTTGTGTAACACACACTGCATTAAAAGAGACAACATAGATGTCTTAATTAGCAAATGTATATGTGTGTGCATCAGGCAGAACGCATAGATTTTGCTGTTATATTTATTTAGGTACTTATGTAAAATGATTAAGAACTGAATTCGTTCAATATCATCAGCAAAAATAATATTCTGAAAATTTGAATTCAGAATAACATGAAAGCAACCAGATTGTTCACGGATAATTCTAATTCGCACGCCTCGTCCCATCGCCACAATATTTAGATATTTGTTACTAAGATATAAAAAAATNNTAGACTGCCGCGCACTCTTGATGTATTGGCCTGTAAATGTGATGAATAACAAAAGGGCTCTCCCAGAGAGCACTTTTGTTAAGTAGCAGATAATCAACGCAATGAATCAAGAGTGCGCGGCAGTCTACCGCCCCCTACGCAGACGCAGGCTATTGAGCACGACGGATATGGAGCTGAAAGCCATGGCGGCGCTGGCCCACATTGGGTTCAGCAACAGGCCGTTGACCGGATACAGGATGCCGGCGGCAATGGGTATCCCAATAATGTTGTAGATGAATGCCCAGAAGAGGTTTTGGCGGATGATCCGGACCGTACGGCGCGAGAGATCAATGGCTTTGGGCAGCAGTAACAGGTCCGAGGTGGTCAGGGTCACCATGGCCACATCCATTGCAATATCGGTGCCCTTGCCCATCGCAATACTCACATCGGCTCGGGCAAGTGCCTGAGAATCATTGATTCCATCGCCTACCATGGCCACGTATTTTCCCTGAGCCTGCAGCCCCCGGATGTAGTCCTCCTTCTCCTGAGGCAGTACGCCCGATGCAACGTGCTGAATACCAAGAGCCGAGGCGATAGAGGCCGAGGTTTTCGCGGAATCCCCTGTGAGCATATGCACCTCGATCTTCATTTTGTGTAGAAGGTCAAGTGCCTGAGGTGTAGTGTCTTTTATAGGGTCCGATAGGGCAGCCACGGCCAGGATCTGCGTTTGATCGGCATAAAAGATAACACCCTTGCCAGCCTCCTGCCAGCCAGTGGCCATGCGCAGCACCTCTTCGGATTGTTGCGTGGGGGCCGTGACTGGAACGTGGCTCGTAGCAGGCGCTGCAGTGGGGGCCGTGACTGGAACGTGGATCGTAGCAGGCGCTGCAGTGGGGGCCGTGACTGGAACGTGGATCGTGGCAGCAGCAGCATAACCAGAAGCAGCAGCGGAAACAGAAGCAGCAGAACCAGTAGTAGCGGCAGATAAGGTGGTTCTTTCTATTGGATCGGTAACAAACTGCAGGTTGCCGGAGCGGTATTTTTGTCCGGCGTATGTAAACTCGATGCCTTTGCCCGGTATGCTTTCAAAATGGTCCAGATTCACAGGCTGTATGTTGTCTTTGAACAGGTGGTCCACCAGGGCATGTGCCAGGGGATGCTCGGATTTCATCTCGGCCGAAAGAAAAATGGACAATTCTGTTTCGGTCGGTTTTTTTGTCCAAAAAATTGTCTCGACCGCGGGCTTGCCTTTTGTCAGCGTTCCGGTTTTGTCCAGGACAACGCAGTTGACTTTACCCATATTTTCGAGTGCAAATGCGTCTTTGATCAGGATATGATTTTGTGCGCCTTTGCCCATCCCAACCATCAGGGCTGTGGGGGTAGCAAGCCCAAGTGCACAGGGGCAGGCAATTACGAGGACCGTGACGGCGGCTAACAGTGCCATGGGGAAGTGGGAGGTCCCGCCGATTAGCAGCCAGAGAACAAAAGTCAGCACCGAAAAGCCCATCACAACCGGTACAAAAATGGCGCTAACTTTGTCGGCGATCTTTTGAACGGGTGCCTTACTGCCCTGGGCCTCACGCACCATCCGCACAATTTGCGCGAGGATGGTCCCGCTCCCAACCTGGGAAGCCTTGATGGTGAGGGATCCGCGCTGGTTGATGGTACCGGCAAGGACTTTGTCGCCGGATTTTTTTTCTACAGGCAGGGGCTCGCCACTGATCATACTTTCATCGACGTACGAAAGTCCCTCATTGACAACGCCATCCACAGGTATGCGTTCTCCGGGCCGCACCACTATCAGGTCGCCTATCTGCAGCTGAGCAATAGGAACTTCCTTCTCAATCAACGGCAAAGATATATTCAATGCCGAATTTGGGGCCACAGTAGTAGCAGTGAGGCAGGCGGCAGCAGAAGTAGCAGCCGCAGGTGGAGTCGCAGTAGCAGGGGCTGCAGCCGCGGCAACCGCGGTGGGGCAGGCAGTGGGGGCGGGGGTGTCGGTGCTTGTGAGGATGCGTGCGGTTTTAGGCTGGAGGCCCATAAGACTGCGGATGGCCGAGCCGGTGGTGTTTTTTGCGCGCTCTTCCAAAAGTTTGCCCAGAAGCACAAACGCCAGGATCATGCCGGCGGCCTCGTAGTAGACGTGAACCTCAATGCCTCGGCTTTCCAAAACGCTGGGGAATAAGGTGTTGAACAAGCTGAAAAGAAATGCGACGATGGTACTCAGGCTCACGAGCGTGTCCATGTTGGCGGTGCGTTTTCGCAAAAGACGCCAGGCGCGGATGTAAAAATCCCTGCCCGAGTAAAACATGATGGGAATGACCAGGGCGAGCATAATCCAATTGCCTGGTTTCCAATGCATAAAGCCCATCGCAATGATCATGAGCGGAACGGCAAATATCCAGGCAAAGATCACTTTGGTTCTCAGCTTTTTATATTGTTTGCGCTGCGCCTCGGCCTGCCGCTCCTCAACATGCTCGTCAGGGATGATAAGGCGGTAGCCTATAGACTGCACCTGCGCCTGGATTTTGATGGGGGTCAATTTGTCCGGATCGTATTCTACCAGCAACGCGTTGGCTGCCAGATTGACAGAGGCAGATTTCACTCCGGGTAGCCCCTGCACCGTTTTCTCTACGCTCATTGCGCAACCGGCGCAGCTCATATCTAATACGGGAAATGTATCTTTTATCATTTTTGTCCTTTTTCAAAATGTTTGTCCTGCCGGACATTTTTTGTCCTGCCGGGACAAGTTAATATTTAATTGTGTATAGGTCAATTTTTATGCCACGTGAAAATGGCTGCAAAGACCCTATCGGTGACATAAAGCTGGCTGTGGCAGGTTGCATTAAGCTGTCACAGATATATTGGTTACAGAGCAAAGAATTCTGCCGAACTCAAACTCATACCTACCGAAAACAAACTCAAACCGACCGTTTATGAAGTCATGTGCTCTTTCTATTGAATACACATTGTAATAACGGGAAAAATTACTATTTTTGAGGCACCTAAAAATAGATTGAAAAAACTAGTCCTCTGTTTAAGAGATTCGTTTATTTCTGACAAGGAATAACTGTATAAATCCTTGAATACTACTTGCTTAACCCGCAAAATATAGGGGCTGGCAAGCCTCTTTCCGATAGTAGTATTTCATCTTCTTCTCACAAGTTTTTTCAACTGCATAACCAGCCGTCACAACCTCACCATCCATATATTTATCTGCTGCATTTTTACCTTGCTCCCCGCCTCTTGCTTCATTGGTGTTTTTTACGTAAATTTGTCCTCCCTTTGGCTAAACCCATAGCCGGAAAAGACCTGATGAAGAACCCTCATTATTATTGGTATGTAGCTGTTACATACCGTAAAGAAAGAATAATCAAGGAGGAATTGGACAAAATGAACATCAAAAATTTTGTCCCGTTCCGGGAAACGGTGGTAGAAAGAAACGGCAAAAAGATCAAACTTTCCAAGCTCGTAATTCCCGGATACGTTTTTATTTATTCAGACAGGCAACAGAGCATCGAGCTCACGCAGAAGCTGAATTTCAGCATGCGATATCTAAAGGACCCCAAAACTTACCAGCCGGTCATCGTTCCGGAAAAGCAAATGCAGGATTTCATTTTCCTGCTCACTTTCCCTGAAGAGCAGACAGAACTGGTGCCCTGCAACTTCAAACGCGGAGACAGGGTTCGTATAATCAAAGGCGATTTTGCCGGCATCGAGGGAGAACTCATCCGCATGAAAGGCCACAAACGGGTGGTGGTGCGACTGGAAGGAGTCGTAGCCGTGGCGACCACTTACGTTCCTGCCTCGTTTTTGGAGCGGGTTGAAGCACCGGAACATCAGGAAGCCTAAGGTCACACCTGACAGCAACCACCTGGCAGCAACCACCTGGCAGCAACCACCTGGCAGCAACGCCTGGCTGCCCCTTCTTACAGCCCTACCAAATGACCATGTCCAATCAAAAATTCTTTGGCACAATGTTCATATCTCAATTCAAATCCCTGTTGAAAAGCATCGGCCAGTTGCCGCTGGAAACGGCCTGTCCGCTGCAATTGGCCTACATTTGTTTTGGCTACAGGCATCTTTTGAGTCTGTCTTACACCTCGCCCCGGATCACCAGTGTTTTAGGGGAAGAGGCCCGGGCCGAGGCCGTTATCACCCAGATGCATCACATCATTGATATGCTGGCCGCCAGGCTGGACCAGGAAATGAGCGCCGGGGACCG
>MTKZ01019434.1_pt1 | contig 10693 bp, 11 predicted proteins | sample 1042781 | NCBI WGS metagenome assembly MTKZ01 (sample SAMN06212207, study PRJNA360539) | anaerobic digester metagenome | biome: Wastewater treatment plant; material: sludge; isolation source: anaerobic digester fed with sludge from wastewater treatment plant | place: Denmark: WWTP Viborg ...
CATGCCAGCGCGTCTGTCCAAAGCGTCACACCCATCCCCGCCGTGCAGGCCATGATGAGCCAGGTGACCACGACGACCGTGCAACTTGTGGATGGCGGGCTAAGCGGCGAGTGGCCGGTGATCGTGGGCGGTTCGGCGTATACCATCACCTCACGCAACACAACCAGCGGAGAACCCATCACCAAAGCCACCCAATATGCCTATGAGTGGATGCAGGCCAGCGGCCTTGTGGCGCAATATCACACCTGGTCGGCATCGGGTTACGCCAACCGCAACGTCATCGGCCAAATTACCGGCCAAACAAACCCAAACAAAATTTATCTCATCACCGCGCATTTGGATAACATGCCGTATGGGGCCGAGGCGCACGGCGCGGATGACAACGCCAGCGGCTCTACCGCCGTGTTGCTGGCCGCGCAAATTTTGAGCCAGTATTCGTGGGATTGCACGTTGCGGTTTGCGCTTTGGACGGGCGAGGAGCAGTATTTGCTGGGCAGCGGTGTGTATGCCGCAGATGTAAAAGCGCAAAACGAGAACATTCTGGGCGTGCTCAATTTGGATATGATCGCGTGGAACAGCGTTGCGCCCAACACGGTTGACCTGTATGCAAACAGCGCCATCAGCGGGTCACTGGCGATGGCGCAGACCTATTCCAACGTGATTTCTGCGTATGGTCTGAACCTTGCGCCAAATCTGCTGGTGGATAACTGGCTGGGGTATTACAGCGATAACGCCTCTTTTTGGACGCAGGGCTACCCAGCTATTCTGGCGATTGAGCATTACGATGGCGACTTCAACGCCTACTACCATACGGTGAATGACCGCTTGCAATATCTTGATTTGGATTATTTTGCCAACAACGTGAAGGCCGCCATTGGCACGCTGGCCCACACCAGCGGGTGTCTGTCTCCCAAATATCGTCTGTTTTTACCCAACACGTTGCGAGAAGCGCAGAGCGATTGGTAAACCCTCGCGGGAATGACGATTTTGATTTGTGTGCAAGTCAAGGCCCAAAAACCGGCGTTGATCACATCCTGAACACGCCGAACTTTGTCTCTTGCGCGGGCGCATGGGCGCATACGGCCAGCGCCAGGCCAAGCGCGGTTCGCGTCTCGGCGGGGTCAAGAATGCCATCATCCCAAAGCCGGGCGGTGGAGTAATACGGGCTGCCTTCGGTCTCGTATTTCTCCAAAATGGGGCGCATAAACTCGGCTTGCTCGGCGGGCGTGAGCGCGGTTTTGCCCTGCCGCCGCAACTGATCTTGCTTGACGGTGAGCAGCACATTCGCGGCCTGCTCGCCACCCATCACGCTGATGCGGGCGTTGGGCCACATCCACAATTGACGCGGCGAATAAGCCCGCCCGCACATGCCGTAATTGCCCGCGCCAAAGCTGCCGCCAATGATGACCGTGAGTTTTGGCACCGCCGCGTTAGCCACCGCGTTCACCATTTTTGCGCCATCGCGGGCAATTCCCGCGTTCTCGTAGGCCTTCCCCACCATGAAACCGGTGATGTTTTGCAAGAACAAAAGCGGAATGCCGCGCGCGCAGCACAGCTCAATAAAATGCGTCCCTTTGAGGGCGCTCTCACCAAACAAAATGCCGTTGTTGGCGATGATGCCGACCGGGTAGCCGTGTATGCTGGCGAACCCGCACACCAGCGTTGTGCCATACCGCGCCTTGAACTCGCGAAACGCCGAGCCATCCGCCAGCCGCGCGATCACTTCTCGCGCGTCGTAGCTCACCCGAAAGCTGGATGGGATGAGGCCGTATAAATCGCTGGTGGGGTAGAGCGGTTGCGCAATCTGACGGGAGACGGGGGACGGTAGACCGACTGAGCCGTCCCCCGTCTCCCGTCTTCCGTCTTCCATCGTCCGAATAATTTCTCGCACAATCCGCAGCGCATCGTCATCGTCTTCTGCAAAATGATCGGCCACGCCGCTGAGCCGGGTATGCACATCCGCGCCGCCCAATTCTTCGGCGCTCACGTCCTCACCGGTGGCAGCTTTTACCAATGGCGGCCCGCCCAAAAAGATGGTGCCCGTGCCTTTGACGATTACCGTCTCATCGCNNCATGACCGCCGCAATTTGCGGAATGCCCGCGGCGCTCATCGTGGCCTGGTTATAAAAGATGCGCCCAAAATCATCCACATCCGGGAACACCTCGTCTTGCATGGGCAAAAATGCGCCGCCGCTGTCTACCAAATACACGCACGGCAAACGATTTTCCAGCGCGATTTGCTGCGCCCGCAAATGCTTTTTCACCGTCATGGGGTAATACGTGCCGCCCTTAACGGTGGCGTCGTTGGCAATAATCATGCACTCGCGCTGGTGGATGGGGCCGATGCCGGTGACGATGCCCGCGCTGGGCGCATCGCCGTCATACATTTCGTTTGCGGCCAGCGCAGACAGCTCCAAAAATGGCGCGTCCTCGTCAATCAGGCGGTCAATCCGCTCGCGGGCCAGCAACTTGCCCTGCTCTTGATGGCGCTTGTGCGCTTGTGCGTCACCGCCCGCCCGCGCAGCCGCCATGCGCGCCCGCAACCCATCCACCAGCTTGTGGTTGTGCGCCGCGTTGGCCGCAAACTCTGCGCTGTCTGGCTGGATGTTGGTTGCGAGAATGTCCATGTAATTACGAATTACAAATGACGAATGACGAACTGGGCGATTCGTAATTCGTCATTTTCAGTTAAGTTCCACCTCTTTCCCAGTTTTTGCGCTCTCGTAAATTGCGTCAATGATCTTGAGGCCAATCACGCCGTGCTCGCCGGGGCTGGCCGGTGTTTTGCCAGTCAGGGCGCAATCCACAAAATGATGCACCGCGATGGTGTGCCCGCGCGTGTTGACCAGTTTGGCCGGTGTTTCTTCCACCGGCTCATCTTTTTTAAGGGTATAAAACGCCACCGTCTTGCCCGATGGCTCGCCGGTGAAAAAGTTTGCGCCGCCTTCGCTGCCAAACAGCCGCACAAAATAGCCATCTTGGGTGGGCTGGCGGTGCGTGGCCCACGCCGATTCAAACGTGAGCACGCTGCCATTCTCAAAACGCACAAAACCCATCCCCAAATCTTCCACGTCAAACTTGGCGGGTTTCAGCTCGCGCGGGTTTGTTTTTTGCCCGCGAAAACCAAATTCGGCAAAGGCCGCNNTCGGCAAAGGCCGCGCCGCTCACCCGCACGGGCTTGGGGTAACCCATCAGCCACAAGGCCAGGTCCAGCACATGCACGCCCAAATCAATGAGCGCGCCGCCACCGGCCCGCTCTTTTTGGGTGAACCACGCGCCGTGGGTGGGAATCCAGCCCTCGCGCATCCAACCGGCTTTGGCGGCGTAAATATTGCCAAATTCGCCAGTCAGTTGCTTTTTCTTCAGCCACTCAATTTCCGGGCGGTAGCGGTGGTTGTAGCACACCATCAGCGTTTTGCCCGCGTCTTTGGCCGCGTCCACAATTCTCTGGGCGGATGGGGCATCCATGGCCAAAGGCTTCTCGCACAACACATGCTTGCCCGCGCGCAACGCCTCCAGCGCCACCGGCTCGTGCAAAAAGTTGGGCAGGGCAATGCTCACCGCGTCAATATCATCGCGCTCCAGCAGCGCGTGATAATCGGTGAAGCGCATCTTGGGCGGCACGGCATATTTCTCGCCGCGCTCCTTCAACAAATTTTCATTGGCATCGCACAGCGCAACCAGTTTGGCGTTTTTGGCGGTTTGGTAGCCCTCAATGTGCGCCCAGCCCACACCAATGCCAATGACCGCGCAGCGAAGTTTTTTGGATGTAGCCATGTGTAATATGTAATTTTTTTCACCGCAAAGACGCGGAGACGCAGAGAAAGAATTTGCGAAATTTTAATTTTTAATCGCCTGGCGCAAGGCCAGTTTGGTGCAAGTTGTGGCAAACCCAAGCCCAATCCCCATGCCCACAAACGCGCTGGTGATGGGCGAGTAATTTTGCATGAGGTGCTTGCGATAAAACACCCACATCCCGTTGTGCATGCCCCATGCTTTTTTGTAGGGTTTGCTGTGCGCCCCGCCCTTCCCTTTTAGATGGATGATCTGGCTGAACGGGTAGTACCACACCTGCCAGCCCGCCTTGGATGCGCGAACGCACCAGTCAATATCCTCGCCATACGAGAATATGTTTTCATCCAGCGGGCCAATCGCATCCCACACCTCGCGCCGCGCCATAAGGCAGCAGCCAGAAACAGCCGTGACCTCATTCGCCTCATCCTCTGGCAAATACGTGAGCAGGTATTGCCCCATCGTTTTATCTTGCGGGAAGAGAGCGCTTATTTTGGTGAAATACGCAAATGAGGCGGCGGGCGTGGGCATGCCGCGTTTGCATTGCGGCTGGAAGGAGCCATCGGCGTTCAACACCTTTGGCCCAACAATTCCGGCTTGCGGGTGCGCCTCCAAGAAATCGCGCAGAACCAAAAGCGAGTCGGGCTGCAAAATGGTGTCGGTATTCAGCCAAAGCAAATACTTTCCCGCGCTGGCAACAATTCCCTGATTCGTGCCTTTGGTAAAGCCTACATTCGCGCCGTTCTCAATCAACCTCACCTCGGGATAGTTCGCGCGCAGCAAATCCACCGTGCCGTCTTTAGAGCCGTTATCTACCACGATGATTTCGTGGGTCACGGCCGGGTTGCTGGCACGAATGGACTCAAGGCAGTCCACAATCACATTGCGGCAATCCAGCGCCACCATGCAGATGGATATGTCCGGTGTCATCAAATTTCCCCCATCTTACGCCAGATCAAGCTGGCGCAGCAATTCTACCCAATGATCCGCACGGGGTTCTTTAATCTCCACGTGAACCGGGGCCGCCTCTACCTGACGGGTTTGGGCAAAGCGGCGCAAGCGCTCGGCCAGCGCGGGCGCGTCATCGGGGTCAAACCACTCCACGCCGGGGTAATCGTTCAGCGGTTCTTTTGCGTAGGGCAAGTCCGCAGCAAAAATCGGCTTGCCCGTTTCGCGGAATTCCGAAAGCGGCAACCCCCATGTCTCTAATTTGGATGGAAAAATCATCGCGTCCGCGTGGGCATACCGCGCCAGCGTTTGCGCGTGCGAGAGAAACCCCACAAATCGAATATCCCTCAACCCGGCGGCCATCCCCACAATTTTTTTGGCGTAGCCATTTTCCTGGCCGCTCATGGTCAGCTCTAAATTCACCTCGCCCGCTGGCGGCGGCTGAGCGGCGATTATTTTCATCGCCTCCACCAGCACCTCGTGATTCTTAAAAAACCGCGGGAAGGCGGGGTAAATCAACGTCACGCCCTGGCTGGGGGATGGGTTGGGCGCGGGCGGCGGCTGGGTTGGGCGGATGGCATCTGGGCGGGCGACGATGATGCGCTCCGGCGGGTAATCAAAGCGCGCCGCGAACTCATCACGAATCCATTGTTGCTGCACAATCACGTGGTCGTTTTTGTGCAAATTTGCGGCATACAACCTGGCGTAAAACAAGCGAAACAACTCAAAATTTGGGTCGTTGCGCCATGTCCAAAGCGTGCTTTTGCCGTTATAAAAAATGGCCGGGTTGTGGCAATACACCATCCGCCGCCGCGCCTTCACATTTGGCGAGACATCATGCAGCGAGACCCAGGTGTCTACATTTTGCGTTGCGCTCCAGCGGTTGAACCAAACATATTCGTAAAACAGCCGAATCAGCCAGTTTTTGCGCGAGGCTGGTTTTTCAATGTAGGTGATGCCATCCGCGCGCAAGTCATTGAACAAACTGGCTTTGTGCACAAACGCCGTGATGCGATACTCGCCGCGCCGGAACGCCGCGCTGTCTCGCGCCGCGCTCAAAAATTCGCGGGCAATCGTCAACGGCCCGGCGGCGTATAAATTGATGGCAGAGACAACGACGTGGCGCATGGACAGGAAAGAAGAAATGAGAAATGAGAAATGGATTTGCGCGAGATTAAAACCTCGCAGGTTGGCCTACAAAGCCTCGGTCTTTCAAAATTGCGCAGGCCAACCTGCGAGGTTGATGGATGTCCCCAGTGAGCAAACCCTTCGATTTTCTTGTCATATGCGTGGGTCAGGTAAGAAATAAGAAACGGGCGCAACTGCGATTTCTTCCTTCTTATTTCTTATTTCTCCCGTTGTCTGCGCTGCAAAATACGCCATCCACACGCCAAAAATAAAATTCATGGGGAAGGATTCTGTGAACGTTTGGCTAAACCCAAACAGCGAATAAATAACCACGAACATAAACCCATCATACCGTTTGGTCCGCCACGCCAGCCACAAAACCAGCGCGGCCAGCAGCGCGTGCGCCGCCGCGCCCAGCCAGCCCATGTTCAGCATCACGCTGGCGTAGGTTGAATCCAGCACCGATGGGTTGTAATCGGTTTTGAACTCGCGGTTGGCCAGCACAGCCGCGTTTGTGCCAAACCCAAACTGGTTGGACAAAAACGATGTGTTTGCCGCCGACTCGACAAAATGTTTTAGCCGCGTTGGGCCAGACACTTCGTCAAAATCTTTGCGCCCGGTCAGCGCCTCGGTGTTAAAGAACACCAGAATGATGATGAGCGGCAGCAACGACAATTTGAACTTGAGATATTTTCCGCCAAACGAGAGCAGCACAAGCATCACCGAAAATGAGACCAGCGCGGTGGAGCTGGCGCACAAAAATATGCTCACCGGCGCAAGAAGCGGCACGATGACGCGCAACGGCGAACCGCGCAAATAAAAGTAACTTAAGAAAACCGTGACGCAGGTAAAAAAGCCGCACGTGGCGGGCATGAGGAAAAACCCCGGCACCCGCGCGGCCAGCCCCAGCGGGTTGCGCCCGTAAAACGTGGTGCCTTTGAACGCCTGGAATATTTGCAGCCCAAACGAAAAAATAAATACAACGCAGCACACCAACGCCACTTGGCGCATCGTGTCATCATCCACCCAGTCCACCAAAAACAGCCCCAAAAACATCGGCATCAGCCAGCGAAACCCAGCCGGGATGACATACTCAAAATCTTTGGCCCGCGCGTTCTCGTTGGTGATATAGGTGTAAACCGCCGTGACCAGCGCCACCAGAAGCAGCGGCAAATACGCATACACAATGGGGCGGATGCGGCGGCTCTTGCGAAACTTGTTCAGCGCGGCCACGCCCGTCACCGCCATCAGCAACACCATCACCCCGTCTTTTATCAGCTTCACCCACAACGGCGTGGTGATGTAAAGCTGGGCGTCATCGGTCAGCCCGCCAAAGGTGAACTTCCACACCTCGCCAATGTTAAAAATTGGCGTGAGCAAAAGCAAAACAAGGATTGCAATCTTGATAAATCGCCGCATGAAATGTGTAAGGTATACCGCAAATATTTATAGAACCCGTTACATTTGGGTTGTCATTCTGAGCTCCCGGAGGGAGCGAAGAATCTCTGGCTAACTTGCTCCGAGCCGGGGTTTCGCAGAGATTCTTCGCGCGCCTAAAAATCTTGTCATGCCAATTGATGTTGGCGCGCTCAGAATGACAGTCAAATCCTTTTCGCGTTCCAAATCTTGTGCTGATTTAATTTTTAATTCTTAATTTCACTAAGTGTTTCAGCATGTGCCAGTCGTAATACGCCTGCGCCTCCAGCATGGGCACGCCGTGCTTTTGCTGGGCCGCTTTGTATTCTACATACGTGCGCGGCGGGTTGGCCTGGCTTGCGCCGCCCGTGCGCTGGATGGATATGAGTTCATTCACAAAACACGCGCGCAACGAAGCGCCAGCCCGCAAAAGCAACTCGTAGTCCATCGCAATTTTGAACGAGCTGTCATACAAACCATATTTGGCAAAAAAATCTGTGTTGTGAAAAATAGCCTGATGCGGCAAGGTCATCTTTGAGCGAAACGCCCGCGCCGAGAACGGCCTGCCAATCGTCGCCACAATTTGGCCCGCGGAATTTTCCAACGCGCATTTGCCGTATATCACATCGCTGGTTTGGCGCTCGCCGCCCGCTTTTTGGCCGATGGCGCTCACGGCTTGCGGAGAGGCGAAGCGATCGCCCGCGTTCATAAAGTTGATCCAACGCCCCCGCGCGGCGCGAACGCCCTTGTTAAACGCATCCGCAATCCCGGCGTCTGGCTCAGACACAAAATGATCAATCTGGCTGCGATACTTTTCAATTACATCCTGCGTGCCATCGGTGGAGCCGCCATCAATCACCAGATATTCAATTTCTGCCCGCGCGGTTTGCGCCAGCACAGATTGAATCGTGCGCTCAATTTCGCCCGCCGCGTTCCGGCAAATGGTGATGATGGAAAATTGTGGCATGAACACTATGTGACATGTAACGTGTAATGTGTAATTGAATAGCGCAAGCGTTTCTCTTTCTTAAAAATTACACCTTACACATTACGCGTTATTTCTTCGTACAATTTAGCATATCGTTCCGCAACTGCGCGAGAATCGTAGCGACGCTCCACGCTGGCGCGGGCCTCGCGGGCCAGTTGCTCGGCGCGGGTTCCATCGGCCAAAACCCACGCCATGCCCGCCGCCAGGTCTTCTGGCTCAAACGGTTTTGCCAAATAGCCGTTTGTCTGGTGCGTAATCAAATCTGGGTTGCCGCCGGTCACAAACCCAGCGCACGGCGTGCCGCACGCCAGCGCCTCTAAAATGGTGTTGGCAAAATTTTCTTCAATGGATGGCGCGACAAACACATCTCCCGCCGAATACGCGCGCACCAGGTCGGGTTCGGTTTTCAGCGTGCCCAAATACTTCACCTCAAAACCAGACTCATGGCGGCCCGAAGCGCCATCTGCCCCAAAGACCACCAGCATGGCATTTTGCGCCCAGCCCTGCGCGGCCAGCTTTTGCAACGCCGCCGCCAGCAAATGAAAACCCTTGCGCGGGTCGCCAGTGCTTTTTGTCGCGCCAAACACAATAATTTTTTTATCGGCGGGCAATCCCAGCTCGCGCCGCGCCTGCGCCTTGTCCATCGGCGCAAACGTTTGTAAATTAATCCCGTTTGGGATGACCTCTACGCGCTTGTTTTTGAACACCGCGCTTTGCCGGGCCATATTGGCAATCCAGTTGCTCAACCCAACAACCGTGATGTTCGCGTTTGCCCAAAGTCTTTGTTTGTCTGCCAGCGTTTTGGCAGACACGTCGTTTTGTTTGATGGGGCTGAGCAGCGGGCACGCCCCGCAGCCATCCGCATATTTTCCGCACCCCTGGTCGTAATGACACCCCCCGGTAAAACTGTTCATGTCGCGCAATGTCCACACAACGGGGCGGCCAAATTTTGGCAACGCGCTAATGGGCACAAACCCAAACCCCACCCAATGCAAATGCGCCACTTGCGGGTTAATCCGCGCAATATCGCGCTCAATGCCGTTCGCCAGCCAGCCGGTTGTCCACACATCTTTGGGGGTTTGGCCCGCCATGCACAACGGAACACCATCCAGCCACGCCGATGCTTTGCGATACACGCGCTGCCATTTTGGGTGACGCGCAAACACGGTTGGGTCATCGGTTAGCTTGCGGCGCACCAGCATGTTGCTCTCCACGCCAATGCCGCGCAAACTTTTGTGCAAGCGATACGCCGCCCGCGGCGCGCCGGGCAGGTTGTCGCTTTCACTGAGCAAAAGGGTTTTCATGTTGAACTTAGCGCCCGGAGCGCTTAATGGTCACTTTTTAAACGCCCTACCCGTTCTCAGGCTCATGATTGGGTAGCGAACGAGGCGGTTGATGGCGCGCAGGGTTGCGCCTGCATCTGCCCGCTGGCGCAGCAAAATTTTCACCCGCTCCACATGCGCCTGCCCATATTTTTTGTCGCTCAGCCCGCCCGCGCGGGTAAGCGCAAGCGGCCCGCCCTCCACTTTTGCAAACACGCAACCCGCTTTTACAAACCGCAAAAACAAATCGCAATCTGCCGAGATTTGGTAGCGCAGGTCAAAATAGCCCACTTTTTCGTAGCAGTGGCGGCGGATAAAAACGGTGGCGGTGTTAATCGGCATTCGCCAAAAATCCTTCTCGCCGATGGGATGCTGCTGGATGTTGGTCACGACCTCGCCATTTTCTTTTTCGTAAAGCTGGTCGCCGTAAAAAATATCCGCGTTTGGGTTTTGCGCTGCCGCCTGCACAATGCGATCAAACGCGCCATCCAAATAATAATCATCCGAGTTAATCACCCCGATCAAATCGCCGGTTGCCATGCGCAACCCCTTGCTTTGCGCGTCATACACGCCCTTGTCTTTCTCGCTCACCCACTTGGTCACCAGCGGGATGTTGCGCACAAGGTCAAGCGTGCCATCTTTCGAGCCGCCATCCACAATGATGTATTCCAGCGCGGGGTAGTTTTGCCGCGCCAGCCCGCGCAGGGTGTCTGGCAAAGTCTTGGCAGAGTTAAACGTGGCCGTGACCACGCTGATGGGAATAGACATGATGACAAATAAAAAAGAAACAAGAAAAAGCCAGCGCAAATTTCTTATTTCTTAGTTCTCAGTTCTCCCTCCCATTCAGCTTTTGCCCATTCCACCGTTTTTCTCAGCCCCTCTTGCGGGCTGGTGGATGGCGCAAAGCCAAGCAGCCGCCGCGCCTTGGCAATGTTGGCGTGGGTGGCCGATTGGTCTCCCGGACGGGGCGGCAAATGCTCCAGCTTTACTTTTTTGCCCACAATGTTTTCCACAATTTCTATCGCCTGGCCGGTGGTGATGGCCGTATCGTTGCCCATGTTGAAAATTTCGCCCGCGCAGGTCTCCATCTGGCTGATGG
>MTKZ01028375.1_pt2 | contig 10693 bp, 9 predicted proteins | sample 1042781 | NCBI WGS metagenome assembly MTKZ01 (sample SAMN06212207, study PRJNA360539) | anaerobic digester metagenome | biome: Wastewater treatment plant; material: sludge; isolation source: anaerobic digester fed with sludge from wastewater treatment plant | place: Denmark: WWTP Viborg ...
TATTATTTTGAGAAAAACGAAAAACCGGTTGTCGTTCAAATTTTCGGTTATACGCCGGAATGTTTTACGAAAACGATTGCCGAGTTAAGTCGGAAAGGGTTTAGCGGGATAGATATTAATAGGGGTTGTCCGGCCAAAACCGTTTTGCAAAGAGGCGGCGGTGCCGCTTTAATCGGAAATTATTCCCTGGCGAAAAAAATAATTTCGGCTTGTCTGGAAGCGATTAAAAAATCGGGAACGGAAATTCCTTTATCGGTTAAAACCAGGATTACCGGAGAAAAAAATTTTTCCCGGCAGTGGTTTGACTTTTTAAGCGGGTTTAACCTGGCGGAAATTACCGTTCACGGCCGGCGTTTAAAACAGGGGAATTCCGGACCGGTTGATTGGGAAGAAATCGCGGCGGCGGCGGAAAAATTAAAAGCCAAAGAAATTATTTGTTTGGGTAACGGCGGCCTTAAATCCCTAAAGGAAGCTCGGGAGAAATGCAAAAAATATCAGTTGGACGGGGTTTTGCTTGGCCAGGCGGCCTTTGGCAATCCCTGGATATTTGATAACGATTATCTTCCGTCAACAAAAGAAGTTTTGGCGACAATTTTAAGCCACGGAGAATTGGCCTGGCGGTTTTATCAAGGAAAGGGGTATTTAAGCGTCCTGAAACACTTCGGTTGGTATCCAAGAAAGTTTCGTCACTATAAGGAATTAAAGAAATTGCTTTTAAAAACCCGGAATTTATCCGAATTAGAAGAAGTTATTTCCGTTTTTAAAAATAAGGAGGGATTCAATGATTAAATATCAACTGGTTTTTCAAAAAATGCTTTCCGAAAACGAAAAAGAATTTAACGGTTTTCGGAGAATCCACGGTCTTTATGAAGAAGATCAAAAAAAATGGAAAAAAGATTTTGACGAAGAAGGAAAAAAAATTTTGGCGATAATCCGGCGCTACGAAAACCAGCTTTGCGGCAAATCGGAAAATTGCGGTTACGGTAGTTTTTCCGCCAACCTCTCCTCTCGTTTTTGGAGTGAAATCCGCCGTGATTTTCCCAAAATTGATGAAGTAGGAGTAGAAATTTGAATGATAAATATTTTCCCCACGGGCCTTGTGCTTCTTGTCTCTCCGAAGCTCCGAAGGAGCGAAAGTAGATGAGCTTTGTGTTAGGAAATATTTGTATGGTTAGAAAACAGAGCCGGATTTTGGTAAAATTGACCCATTGCGGGGTGGTGTAACGGTAGCACGCGTCCCTCTGGAGGATGTAATCGGGGTTCGAATCCCTGCCCCGCAGCAAGTGTGAATTGATGAAGTTAAAAACATAAGAATTGCTTGTAAAATCGATACTTTTGGTGGGTTCGAACTCTGGAATCTCGGCTTTTATTGTAGAAAGACACTTCTCAACCAAAAAGAACGGTTTAGCCCCAACTATCGACAAATTCTTATCCTTCAAAGTTATGTTCGAACCTAGAGCGGCCAATATGCTGGTTTTAGTCTTTAAGTCGCCATGGTTAAACCAATACCTGGCATAACAGGCGAAATCAAAAGTCCGCTCGGTTAACTCATACCAATTATTCATGCGCTGGTTGGTATCGGTTATCTTTGACAGTAAATCTTCTTTTTGCTCTAATAGCTCTTTACGCTGTTTGATATACTCCTCTTCGGATATAACCTCACCTTTGATATTCTGCGGTGAAATTTTAAGTTTGAGAAGATTATCCAGCTTTTTAACACAATCCTCATACGTTTCTTTAAAGTTGGTACGGACAATTTCTCTGTCTTCTGTCTCTTTGTTGTTTAACTGGTTTAAATTTTTGATAGCCCAATCCCTAAACTCTTGGGATATCTCAAACTTTTGCAGTTCCTTGTCAATCTGTGCTTCTAAATCCTCAATAGTGATACTTCTTTGAGTACAATCCGGGTGAGCCCTTTTAGTGCAGTGAAAGTAAGTATAGTGTAAGAGTTTATAGCCCTTCATATTGTCAACATAAGTCTTGCAATTCGGACACTGGATTGTATTCTTACCTCGATTAAACTTGGTTTTACACTCCGGACAGATTATCTGCCACTTGTGCTCGGCAGTAATAGCCGCACCGCACTCGCCACAGCGCAACACTCCTTTAAACGGAAACTCATGCTTGGTAAAAGAGTGTCTACTATGTCGGCCTAACATAATCTGAATTCTATGAAACTCTGCTTTAGTCATAATAGTTTGGTGTGTTCCCATAACCGAACCCTCTACTCTTGTCATAAGTCCATAGTAAAAAGAATCAGATAAAAACTTGTAGAATGCACTCGGACAAAGCGGTTTACCACCTAACTTTTTAGTCTTTCTGGTTCGGAAACCCCACTCATGGTTTAACTTGTCTAATACCTCCATGGCGGTAAAACTGCCGGTTAAGAAGAGTTTAACTGCCTTTTGAAGTAATGGTAACCGCTCTTTATCGGTAACTATCTTTTTAGCTTTGGTATATGGTTCACAGTAGTTAAGATAGCCGATTTTGGCTGGCCCCAGCCACTCTCTTCTGTTTAAAAACTTCTCCCGATTGCCTCTTTTAACATTCTTGGACTTCTCATCCGATTCTTTTTTTGCGATTCCAAATTCGAGAGCTAAGAAGAACTTGTCATCCGGTGAGTTGGTAAAAGTCTTGTATGGAGTTTTGAGCTCTTGAATTTTGCCTTCGTCCATAAGATAGATAAAATCACCACCGTCTTTACTGTTTCGGGCTATCCGGTTAGTTTGCCATGTTAAAATTCCGCTAGCTTCACCGCTTGAAATACGCTGGAGCATAGAAGAAAAACCTTCTCGGCCAATCTTAAACGCGCTTTTGGACTCACTTACGACGCCCACAACCTGAAGATTACACTTTGCAGCATATTCTCTAAGCTCTCGCTCTTGAGCCGGTAAAGACAGAATCTGTTTATCTTCACTCTCGCTCGATTTTCTGCAGTAGATAAAGTATTTTATGTTCATATATCAATCTCTAAATTCTCAAAATTACCCCTAGACCCTAAAAGAACCCCTGTTAAAAGTCAAACTGAATTTAACAGTGGCTCTTTGTTCTCTTTGGGTATCGGGCGGTATATCAATTTAAAAAATTCCAACAGCTCTAACCCCAATCGATTAGCCTCACTGTCACTTAACTCAATACCATACTCTTTTTGGTATATCTTTTTAAATTCAGCTATGGAGGTTTGACTTAAAGTGAACATAAAATTACTCAATCCGGCTGGCGTCAATAACTCTATAAATCGGATTGCTATAGCGGACAGTCTTTTTAAACACCGAATTATCTTTTTTGCCACAACTGTCTTTTTGTTCATAAGGGGGGATTAAACTACGGGTGTCTGTGGAGCTACTATCTTTGTTTGACTCTATTGATTCTCTCTTAAAAGGTGGTTTTTTAGTCTTCTGTCTTAAGACTTCAGCTATATTACCGGATTGCTGTAAAGTTAGTTTTTCTTTTTTTAAAATCGGTTTTGTTTTTGGAATTATTCCACGCTCTTCGAGATTAGTTCTGAATTTAGCCCATGTTTTTGGATTAACTTTATAACTATTATTATCTTTTACTATTAAATAAGTATTATTAGGTGGAAGCTCACTTCCGCTATGGAGAGGAAACGCACTTCTTATATGAGCAGAATCTGACTTCTCATCCATATTAGAAGCAGATTTCTTATAAGCGGCTACAACTTCTTCATTTTCGACAATAAAAGATTTTGCAACTTTATAGGTGTTTGATCTATCAAACCCCGTGCGAGTTTTGGTAACCAGTCCGTTATCGATTAGTTCATCGATATAGACACTGACTTGTCGTGGCGATAACCCTAAATCTGCTCCTAGAGTTTTTAAGCTGGGATAACAGTATTCCTTTTTTCCGCAGTATCGAAGCAATACACAAAGAAGATAGCGGGCATTTATGGTTAACTGCGACGCTCTTAAAATCGGATTTTTTATCAGGGTATAGTCTTTCATTAAGCATATAGTTACATAAAAAAATAGCTGGCTATAGCCAACTTAAAAGCTCATAAAATCTATATGCAATTTACAGGCCGGGAAGTTGTATTATTTTTGAAGGAGATTTTTGTAGATTTTAACTCCACGCATGACTTCAAGATAAGTTGTCATGTCTTCTTTTGGCAGTTTTGTCTTAACCCAAGCATCAGCAATCGCTTCATAAGTTTCTCCTTTTAACCGCTCCCAATAACAATAGCGGTATTTCCTGATATTGTTGATAAAATCAATCCGGGGTTTAAAGTAGGACAGTTTTGGGTCCTCTTTATACAGTCTTTGTGCGATTCTAAAAGCCTCTTTTAGTCTTTCATAAGTTGTAGTTGGTGAGACAAGGATTGCTACTTGTGGCAACTGGAAACATGAAGCGTCTTTAAGTAATCCTCCTTCTAAGACTTCAACCGAAGTAGAAGAAAGATAATCACCTTCAACTACACCACAAACTATCGCTTGTTTAACAGCTTCAGTAAAATATGGTGGCCTTTTGAATTGATGACATACTAAATTAACCTCGGTATCTAGACGCTGGTATAAATCCATCTCTTCTTCGATATCTTCAGCCAGTAAAGACTGGTTGTCTTTAGCAAACTTTATCAACTCTTTAGGTTTTTGGTACTTAGAAAAATTTATTTTTCCGGTTTTATTCTCAAGTGCATTTATTGTCTCGGTGTATTTATTAAGTTTTACTACTGACTCGATACCATAGTCTTTTCTGAATTGGGGCAGCATTTGAAGAAATTCTGGTTTATCGAAGAGTATCGCTAGTTCTAAAAAGTTAGTGTCGTTTTTGGTGTGAATTTCAATCTTAGCTTCCTGGGTGCTACTTTGTGCCATATTAAAAAAACAATCCTAATACTATTAGGGTTATTCCTAATACAAATAATAAAATTTGTCCGTTTTCAATTCTTTGTCCATCAAGGTGAATTAGCTTTAAAAATTTATTCATACTATTTTGTCGCTGCTTAAAATACTTATTCGATTCTTCTCTTGTTTTTTCAAATATTGAAAGCATTTCCTTGTCTGTTTTTATATCAACAGGATAAAACTTTTCAAGAAAATCAAGCGATTGTTTTTGTTGGAATAAAATCCCATCTTCTTCTAAATGAGCGCTAAATTGTTTTGACTCTAAACCAAAGAATAAAGAAGCTATGCCGAATATCAAAGAAAGCCCCAAACCAGCAAATCCGAACTTAGTTAAAAGAGAAATATCAGAGTTTCCTTGTAAAGCAATAAAAATTGAAATTGTGCCACCGGCAATAGTTATTAGCTGAAGTTTAAAATTCTCCGAGTCCTTTAATATACTTTTGTTTTTTTCAGAAATACGCTGTAAATCTTGGGTAAATTTTGATCTGTATTCAGCTAATGCTTTTTCACCATAAGGTTTTAAGAAGTTTTGAAGGTCCTTTTTTGGATCAAAATTCTTTAAATCAATCATGTTATTTTGGAAATAAGCGACTTTTCAATTTCAGGGTAAATTTTGTCAATATTAGTTTGGATTTCTAGGGTGTGTTTAAGCGCCTCAATTACTTTTATATAGTGGTTGATCTCTTCGCTAGATAAAGACTTGTCTTTTCTGTCTTTCAGCCATTTATCCAGCACCTGATATCCACCGATAAAATAGTCCCAAACTTCAGGGGCAACATTGGTAAAGAACTGTTTTTCATTTATATATATCCTTTTAAGTTTGCTGTCATAGTGCCACTTTTTGACAAATTCACCATCACCGCCTTCAAATTTTGTGGCTGGATTGTTTAAAAGCGGACTGTTTAATAAGTGAAGATCAGCTAGTTCTTTACCTATATTTGAAACTTTGCGAAACAAAGTATAGTCTTTGGTAAAGGGGACTTTGGGAAAATCAATCTTAAGAAACTCCTCAAATTTCTTGCGATACAAATTCGAATAAAGAACCGCATAGATGTAGTAAAACACTTCTTCGGGTGATACAGCTTGTTTATATGCTGCCGACAGCAAGTTGAGAAAGTCTTGCTTTATATTTGAGGTTTTTCCTGAAGAGACTTGAGAGTCATCTAAAAAGCTTTGTTGATTACTATGTTTTTCGTTTGTTTCATGGATCCATAGGGGAAATACATGTGCTGCACCTCTATTGCTAATAAATATTCTTCTGTCGACAATATTGTTGGTAACAAAAGCGTGTGAGTATGGAGCTGAATAAACATATTGACGCATTGTTAATAAAGCAATATTTTCTCGGATTAAGTGCTTCATAACTACGTGTCTTGCTCTTTGAACAATTCTTGGATTGTAAAGTATAAATCTGTTATCAAAAGGACGATAACTATATAAATATATCTGGTTATCAATTTCTTTACCCTTTAATTCTTCTAGCCATTTTTTAATCAGGGGTGGACTTACCTTATAATTTTGCATTGACAATTTGAAGATCGATTCATCAGCTGTAGACATTTTTCTTACTAATTCTTCTTTGTTTAGTGAAGTTAACACTTCGTCTTTGCCAGTAGCAGAGCCTGCGTTATAAATAGAAAATATTTTTTCTAAAGAAACAAAACTTTGATATAAATCTTCTGACTTGAATTTTTTTGGTACGAAAAACCAATAAGGCTTATTAGGATCAAGTTTAGTCCAATTAGAAGTTTTGATATTGTATTTGTTTAAATATTGGTACTTATCATCTCTCGATCCAACTATATCTTCATAAAATATCTGCTTTTTAATTTCTTCTTCTGGTTTTACAAAAAGACTTATTGTTACACCCTGTCTAATATCAAAGACGTTTTCGTCTTTCTTCCCTGCTGGAGTGAATTGTGGCCTATTGGCATCGCCATGAAGATTGAGAATATAAATTAAATCAAAGTCTTCTAAGAGTTTTTGCCTCATATCTCTGTGTATCAGGCCGTCAAGATATGAGTTGTTGGTAATCATGCCAACTATACCTTTTCCCGATTGTTTTACCTTCCAGTGAGCAAAAGCTAAAAATTTAATATAGTCATCAGATAACGGTTGTATATTACGCTCTTCCTTGCGGACTTTTTCTTTGTAGCTTTCATAAAACTTGCCAAAAGGGGTTTCCGGATCGACTTCATTTTGCGAGCTGACAGAATAAGGTGGATTGCCGATTACAATCAAGATCGGGGTTTTATTTTTAACCTCTAAAGCATTCTGCTGTTCGGTAACTAAGGTTTGTTCAAAAAAACCAGCAAAACCAGAAGTTTCTTTGCGGTGAAATTCCAGGGTATTGGTTAAAAATATTTTTAGGCCGTCTTCATCGGTAAATTCAAAGCCGTCTTTTGTTAAAGAGAATAAAACCTTAAGGTGACTGACAACATAAGGAGCGATTAAAATCTCAAAAGCGAAGAAGTGAGATAAAATATGGTCTCTAGTAAACTTAGAAATATAATCTGGAGATTTGGAATACTTGCTTTTAACCTCTTCAATCGCTTTTTCAATAGCTTCGACAAAGAACGTTCCCGTGCCAACAGCAGGATCAAGTAAGGTTACTGACTTTTCCAAAGAGTTAGAGTTATAGCTTGCCAGTCCGTCCGAAGCATTGAATAATTTATCGTCTTTAAGAAGCGCATGGGTGGAGTTGACAATATATGAAACAACCTCAAGAGGTGTATAGTAAACTCCGAGCTGTTTTTTTCTTTCCTTGTCATATTTGAGCAAAAAGGTTTCATACAAGTGAAAAATAGGATCTCTTTTGCCGTTTCCCGTACTTAGAAGTTTATAGATATCAGTGTGGTTCAAAATATCGACAATATCATCAACAATTACTTTGAGATTTTGAGGCATATCTTGTGTAGAAACAACCTTAAACACCTCTCTCAATATCCCGAAGCTCTTTTGGATAAAGTCATAGGCTGTTTTTGTGGTAAAAGGTAGCCCCGATACTTTCTTACCGAATAGTGTTTGCTGTGCTTCGTATTGATATTTAGCAATAAAAAGACCATAGGTAAAAGTTTGCGAGAAAAGGTCAGCAAAGTCTCTAATGGTTAAGTCTTTAATCAGGTGTTTTTGGAATGACTGATATAGCCAGGCAAAGTAGTTATTTTGATCTTCTTCTAGAGTTGGTACGACTACATAATCACGCATTATTCCGGATTTATAAGCAAGAATTTCTGCAAGAGTTCTCGGATGAGTAACTCGAGGCAGGGAAAAATCAAAGAAAAAAGACAGAAGTCTAATCAATTCTTCCTCATGCTGAACTACCGGAAATTCAGGCAGTCTTTTTGAGAGATCATAATCGGATATTTTGACAGGCTTATCCCAAAGAACACCGTTTCGGTAAAGTCTAAATTCATAAAAATTGGTAAGTAAAATATTGGGATATGCCTCTAAATATCTTTTTAGCTGTTCTGAAGATTCAACTTCGTCAAGGTATCTTTTTGAAGGATGTTTGGCTTCAATATAACCTACAATTTTGCTTTGGCCATCCCAAACCCGGAAATCTGGGTTACCAGCTTCACTTTTTTTAGGCTGGGCAGTAACTTCTGTTTTCTTTTTAAGACTTATACCGAAAGCGGAAATCAGTTTTTCAAGGGTAGGGTAAAAAGTCTCTTCCCGAGCATCGCCTCTTGCAGCTTTTTGATAAACCTCTTTGAGATAATCAGATAACAACTGTTTATTCATTATTTTTTTACCAAAGCTAAATAATTTTGTAGTGATTTTTCACCAATTCGAAAGACTCTACCAACTTTGTAGACTTTAAGTTTACCTTCTTTAACCCGTCGGTAGACTGTCATGGGATTGACTTTGAGGATTTGCGCTACCTCTTCAACTGTGTAAAATTTCTCTTCTGTCATATCTTTATTTTAATATACTTTCGTTTACAATTACAATAGAAAAATAAATAGTCCGTTGGGTCACATCCGAAGCATCAAAAAACTCATCTAAGAAGACAAAATCAGCTTCAAGAATTGAGTTCTGGGTATTATGAACTATATTGCCCTTTTTAAGTTCTACTATATTCAAAGGCCCAAACACATACTCCTCAGTAGTCTGTTTAGTTAAGTGAATCTGAAAAACTGAAGCGCCATCAATAGCAGAGAAAGCATTGGTAGCGAATTGCGATTTGGCGGTACCTGCGAGTCCCATCATCAGCATGTGTTCTCTTGTAAAGAGTGCATACATAAGCTGTTTAGCCTCACGCTCTCTGTCAACTAAACCTAAAACACTGCTGGAAAAAAGTTTAGAATAATCAATTTTGCCATAAAAGACACACCTTGAGCCTGAAACTACCGCCTGGTGTCACCTGGTGAGTCCTGGTGTGTATCTGGAAGTTAGCCTTGAGTTGTGGCTAATCGAATATTGGCCGGTGCAGAAAGTGTCGTACGAGGTAACTAGATCGTGGACACTTTATTTTTATTTAAGTATTCTTCAGGTGTTTGATAATTCAGGCTAAAGTGTAGTCTTTTTGTGTTGTATTTTTCAAGCCAGAGATTAAGTTTTGTGTTTATATCCTCCAGGTCCGTGTAATCAATCTCTGTCTCCTGGTAGAATTCTTCTTCGTCCGTTCTATGGCTTCTTTCCACCACTCCGTTTTGGTCAGGAGTATGAATCCAGGTGTGTTGGATTGCGATGTTTAATTGTTTTAAATAGTTCTCAAAATCAGCCTGAAATTCATGACCGTTATCGGTTTGGATTAACGTTACTGTTATTCTTTTTTTCCCTGCTTCCGCCAGAAGCCTGTTTACAAAATCAATTGTGTTTTCCTGGTTTAATTTAGGATACACTCTTAAGTATCTCCATTTGGAAACTACGTCTATGGCCGTATATTGGTATTTCTTTCCGGGCAGGAACTTGGTGTCCATCTGGAACAACTCTCCCGGTAATTTTGCCCTGTTAAGCAATCTTGATTTGATTCTTTGTCTTCTGTGTCTGGTAATTATCAAATTCCTTCTTTTCCACCAGTTGTAGATTGTCTTGGGAGAGCAGGGTGGAACCCGGCCTGCCCTAATCCACTCTTGGTAAAGATAATACTGACTTTTTCTGGGATTATTCCTTTTCCATTCACAAACCTCAACGACGACAGACCAATTGGTTGAAGCTAATTTGTTTGGTTTTCTGGAAAGACTTTTAAGGCTGGTTAAGTTCCTTGGATTATATCTTTTCTTCCATTTGTAGAACCATGATTTGCTAATACCGAAAGTTTTGCACAAGGATCTGACATTCTGGGGTTTCATTCGAGAGTAGGCATCCATAACCCTAAGTCTGAAGAAAGCCTCAGAATCCAGTTTTACGTTGTGATATTTCATCGTTTAAACACCCCCTTTCTTAACTATCGTATTTTACCCGGAAGTGTCCACGATGTCTTTACACTAAACGAACGCTTGACTTTTGGTCTTAAATATTGTATTTTTTGGCCATCGGTCCTAATGGATCAAAGATGCCAAAACCAATCAAAAAAGAAAGAAAATATTCCGACAATTTTTTAGAAGCTTTCCGCGACCTGGGAATTAATGTCAGCGAAGGATTTAAAAATGACGTGGTCAAAAAAACGGCCAATGGGATAGGCGAGACTTTGACTAACGGCATTTTTTTTCCGAATTTGAACAATGGCGGAGAGCAAAAACCGCGCCCTCCGGAATTTTTCCCCGAAACGAATAAAATTCTTAAGCCAACGGAAGCTTATAAAACTCAAGAGAAAGTCCTTTACAGCCGCAAAGACAACGAAATGAAACTCCAGGTTCAAGCCTTACAAAAAGAAATTCAGGATT
>MTKZ01007747.1_pt1 | contig 10691 bp, 9 predicted proteins | sample 1042781 | NCBI WGS metagenome assembly MTKZ01 (sample SAMN06212207, study PRJNA360539) | anaerobic digester metagenome | biome: Wastewater treatment plant; material: sludge; isolation source: anaerobic digester fed with sludge from wastewater treatment plant | place: Denmark: WWTP Viborg ...
TTAATGTGGCAATGTGAACATAATTAGACCCCTTGGCAATATGTAGGAGGCCGAATGCTTACAATCTACCTCGTCATCTTTGGTCGCACCCCGTGCGGGTGCGTGGATTGAAACAGGTGTCTGCTTCCCATATCCCCAGAGAAGCAAGTCGCACCCCGTGCGGGTGCGTGGATTGAAACATTCACCTGTGAGTTTTGCAGATAAACTACAATGTCGCACCCCGTGCGGGTGCGTGGATTGAAACACAACGGACCGTTAATAGATGACGAAGTTTACCGTCGCACCCCGTGCGGGTGCGTGGATTGAAACACATCTTGCTCAAAAACTACCTGTCCGTTTCCAAGGTCGCACCCCGTGCGGGTGCGTGGATTGAAACACTAAGTTCTGCAACTTTTTATCCGACAGAAACGTCGCACCCCGTGCGGGTGCGTGGATTGAAACACCCGTGAGTTTTCCCTCATTACATTCACCTGTGTCGCACCCCGTGCGGGTGCGTGGATTGAAACGATGATGACGGGGAGTATTACGAGGGAAGACAGTAGTCGCACCCCGTGCGGGTGCGTGGATTGAAACAGATAAAAATTGAAATAAGCAACGGCCCGGATTGTCGCACCCCGTGCGGGTGCGTGGATTGAAACAATGCCTATTGCCTTCCTATCCATAGACACGGGGGTCGCACCCCGTGCGGGTGCGTGGATTGAAACATGTATTTTAATTACTTCGCCAGGGAAGTCCCATAAGTCGCACCCCGTGCGGGTGCGTGGATTGAAACCTTTAACTACAGTTATTAAATACGGCTACTTATAGTCGCACCCCGTGCGGGTGCGTGGATTGAAACTCTATCTCCTTATCACTCGGCACGTCCAGAGGCAGTCGCACCCCGTGCGGGTGCGTGGATTGAAACGTTAAGGGTATGGTTACTTTCAGGATCTCCGAAGTCGCACCCCGTGCGGGTGCGTGGATTGAAACAATATCAATGATAATCAATTCAACTGCGATAAGGTCGCACCCCGTGCGGGTGCGTGGATTGAAACTTTAATACCGACCTGGAAGATCCCAGGCACACAGTCGCACCCCGTGCGGGTGCGTGGATTGAAACCACCTTACCGATAAGGCCGTAAAATATTTTGAGGGTCGCACCCCGTGCGGGTGCGTGGATTGAAACCATCCCAATAGAGGGTCAGGAGTCAACACTTTTGTCGCACCCCGTGCGGGTGCGTGGATTGAAACAATACCGGCCTTTAAAAGCAGGTCAAGGCCCACGTCGCACCCCGTGCGGGTGCGTGGATTGAGATCATGTTTCGGCAATAGTTTCGGATTCTCCAGTTATGGTCACTCTCGCGTTACCATCAGTTGCGGAAGTGAATTTCTTATTTATTGACCGTAACCAGGCCTGACTATTTCTTTTCCTTGAGCAACCTTAACTCTTCCTTCATCTCCCGGACCACTTCCATCGGTGTCTTTTTCTGAATCTTACAACGGAGCTTTATTATCTCCCTGATAGATTGCTTTATCTGGTTCTTTTCAATCTCATTGGTCATATTGAAGTCGATTCTAAAATTAGATTAACTCAGATTGAGTTTAATACGAATTGGAAGTTAGAAATCTCTTTGAAATTGTCTTAGATCCTTCAGAGGAGTTTTTCAACATCATGTATCTAATCACCCCTGTCTAACCTTAATATAGTAAAATTAACATATTGAAATTGAAAACCAGTAAAAACAGGTGATAGCTTATAAAGTACACCCTCCGGAAATCGCAGTCTTCGTCGGACTAAGCTGACACTGTTAGTGAGGTACGGAGGCAAATGACGCTCTCGATGCACATATTATTAGACACTTACATAGTCAAACCTGGAGGTGTTTTTTTGTGTCATGCTTATATCAGGACAGGTTCTATTCTGCAACCAGATTCTTTGGTGGATTTTAGGGAAGAAATAAAAAGCAAAAAAAACTTGACTTGTATTATTTAAAAGTTATAACTTTGTATAGTTTAAAAAAAATAAAGTATATGAAATATTGATAGCCATGAAAAAGAGAACAGGGATCAGGTTGTCGATAGGATGGATTTACCCCATTGGGATTCTTATTTCATATATATTGCTGATACTCGAATTTGAACTCAGGCGATACCTGTCCCAGGAAGGTTATGATATCACAGGTGTTCCATATTTTACCATTCTTCTTGTTGCTCTGATGTTCATTGTTTTAGGGATAAAACAATGGTTAAGGTACAGGAACTGGATCTACCCTGCCCTGGGATTTATTGTCGGCATCACCACCGTCCAGGTATCATTCCTTTACCCTCACAGCAATAGCCCGGGGATCGTTAAAATGACCTATTTCATATCGTTTATCATTCTTGTTTCTTTTGTCGTCGTAAACTGGAATACCATATATTTTCATGAGCGGTTCGAGATTAATTCAAGGAGGTTGTTCCGGCTTGCCTCCCAGGCGATTTACAGGTCTGAAAATGGATTTACCGAACGGCATTATTCGGGTGGCAGGCTTGAATGCACGAGGGATGAACTTCTGGGTTATGCACGGTACCTTCATGGAAATTTCATTGCAATGCCATTTTATTCTGAAGAGAGCATATGTCTTGCCTTTTCAATGAATAAAAGCCTTATGGTGATAGACGATGGAAAGGAAGTAAGCCATGTTATAATCGGATTTGATGGCAGTATTACAGTTAAAGTATCAGAAAAGGATTACCTTGATTACCGCACAAGGCTAAGCTTTGATCAGCTGTGCGCATCACTTGCGGATATCTTTTCAAGGTTCCTCCATTACTACAGGAAAGGACTTGAATCGAGAATTGCGATTGAACTGAAATCGGGAAAACAAAATAAATGACGACTGCCACATCAGACGTCATGCAACACTTCTTACCTCAGCCTTATATGACCAATTAACAATAGACAGCCATGAAAAGAAAAAGGATTTTAAACAGTTTTTTTCCTGTCCTCTGTATATTAATGGTTACAACAAGTGCTTTCGGACAGGAGTCAAATCCTTGCGGAACAGGAGGACAGACCTGTTATTTCGCAATTGAGATTGACAATGTGCTCTGCGGATATTCAACCGATAATTACTACAATGCAGTTACAGACGGGAAGAATATCAGGTATGAAAACTCGGATGTATTTCTGAAGATGAAAGTCCTTGGTGCTGAGATGAATGGAGGATTTAAATACACATCAGTTATGAATCTTGGTACCGGAAGGGCTGAGAAGCTAAATGTTGAGGTGATCAATGGAGAATCGGTCGCTCGTTTCAATACAATAGTTTCGGGTGATACAGCATATTTTACCAGTCCGACATCCGGAGTGAGTAAATCCATTACTCTTGCAAGCGGGGTAATTCTTTCTTCTTTATTCTGGTATCCACATCTCATCGACGATTTTATTAGGAAAGGATCAGATGAACGAAGGTATAGGGTTTATGACCCGTTAAAAGGTGAAATCGTCGATAAGGGATACATTAGGAAGCCTGATGAAAAAATAGTCCTCAGAGATTCTTCCTTTAACACCCTGGTGGTTGAGGAAACAGATTATTCAACAGGTCTGAAAGCAATATTATGGCTGAATAAAACTGATGGCTACAATGTAAGGACTTCAGTGGCTAACAGGAATATTTACCTCACCGACAGATCTGTTACTTCCAGGGTAACCGTTGCCGACCTTGATAAAGAGCTTTTTTGTTCCGTTGGAAAGACTATCCCTGATTTCGTGAATCTGTCACAATTACAGGTACGCGCCCGGATAAATTCTTATGGTGAAAGGCTTACTTCAGAATCGCTAAACAGCAGGGGACAGAAATTTACGGGTACGGTTACCGGAAGTTTGATTGAGGGGATCTTTGAAACTGAACTGAAAAAATACTCCGGTGAAAATTCTCAGCCTTTTCCACCCGATTTCACTAATTCGCCACAGTTAAAGAAATACCTTTCAAATGAGGTGATGATTGAATCTGATGAACCTGAAATCATTGATATGGCAAGGAAGATCACTGAAGGCTCGAAAGATTCCTGGGAGGCAGTTGTCAGGCTCAGCAGATGGGTAGCCACGAATATTGCCGGAGTGCTTCCCGGAGGCATTTCTGCGATAAATACTCTTAGAACAAGGGGCGCTGAGTGCGGCGGACACTCACGGCTTCTTGCCGCATTCTGCAGGGCCGTCGGTATACCTGCCAGAGTTGTAGTTGGCTGCATGTTCACCAATTATTATTCAGGAGGATTTGGTCAGCATGCCTGGACCGAAATTTTTATGGGCGAAAACGGATGGATTCCTGTAGATGCCACTATTAATGAACCGGATTATGTTGATGCAGGTCACATCAGGCTGGGTGAGAATGCATCTTTCAGGCCGGTCAGTATGGAGATACTGGATTTCAAAACAAGTTCTTATACTGACAAAGACACAGTTCCCGAAGACCTCAGGAAGATCCTGGGAGCTTACATGAATGTTGAACATTACAGGATGTTCAACGTAATTTACAGAAACGGCGGACTTGCAATTGATATTCCGGGTCGGATGGTTCTTGATTTAAAACCTCCGGATGAAAAGGGAAGATGGTATCCAATACTGACCAGGGAAATAAGTCTTGTACCGGTACAAAGTCAAAATGGAAATGTTGAGAAGATTCTTTTGAATCAGAATTTCATGCTCAGGAAAATATCTTCCCCCGATTCTGCTCTGAATGACATCCCTGACGAATACAGGGAATTTGCTGGTAACTACCAGTTTCAACCAGCACATCTTTCCCTTAATGTATCATTTGAAAAAGGAATGCTGACTACAAATGACCCTGTGGGAAAATCAAAAGGTAAAATAAGTTATACTAAAAATGGAGATGCCTGGTCAGATAAGACCGGGGCGTATGAGATAGCATTTATTAATGAAATCAATAAACAGGAAGTCTTTATGGCACTGATTGTCACCCTTGATTTCCTGAAAGGAGAACCTGCTACAAATCCTGTTGAAGAAGTTATGAATGCTTCGGATGTTGATGCCGGGCTGAGAAAGTATGATGAGATAAAAAAAACAGGAGACGCCCACTATTTCTTCTCGGAACAGATGCTCCATCAACTTGGGCATAAACTGCTAGAGGATAATCGGAAAGAGGATGCAATCAAAATATTTGCAAAAAATGTTGCTGAATACCCCGATTCGTTTATGACTAATGATGCCCTGGCAGAAGTATATCTAAAGAATGGACAGAAGAAACAGGCACTAAAATTCTTTAAGAAAGCTGTAAAACTTAATCCTGAATACGAATATGGAAAAACACAGATTGAAAAATTAAAAAATAAATAAAATTATGTATTTCAGCCGTAAACAAAGACATGAATTCAGCATTACAGGTTTTATACCTGCAATTACATGCATTGTATTATATGCTCTTGCGGTGATATTTGTCGGACCGAAAGCAGGTATTGCTGTAGCCGGAGTATTTTTTATCCTGTATTCCGGATTCTCAATTTGGATTTTTTCCCGGACCGGGAACCTGAGTTATATAGCTGCTGCCCTTTTCCAGTTTTTTTTCGGATTGTTTTTCCTGACACATCCGAAGTTATCGGTTATATGGAGTGTGGATTCAAAAATTTCAGCACTGATTCTCCTGATGTGTGTGGCTTCGACGATCTGGCTGTTCTATCTTTTCTTCAAAAAACGGGCAAAATGGAAAGGGCGGGAAGTATTTGAACTGGCATCTGTTTCAACGGAGCCTCAACCAGATGGCTTTACTGATCGTCCCCGTCCTGCCGGCAGAACTGATTATACAAGAAGTGAACTAAGCAGTTTCGCAAAGTTTATGAGAAGCCATCTCATTGCTATGCCCTATTTTGAAAATGAACGTATCGTTTTTGTCCCGGTTAAAATGGACGATTCATTCAGCTATCTGTTCAGCCCTGAAAAATTCAGGCAGAAAAGGAGCTGGATTGCTTTTGATTTCCACGGAAATATAACAGTTAACATTTCAAAAATAGACTACCTCGGGTATAAGGAAGAGCTTTCATTTGACCTGCTTTGTGAAAATATGGGAATTTTATTTATCCGGTTCATGGAGTATTACCGTAAAGGTGAAGCAGACAGAATATTATATGAACTGGATGAGGTCGGATTAGGCCTGACATCATAAAATTTTTAAAAAAGTGGATTTTAAAAAAGCAGCAAAACTAGGTTCGTGTCTTTCTAAAGATTATGCCGAGGATCTTTTCAGACTGCTGATCACATACGAAAGCATTTCAGCCTCGGAAGCAGCGTCAAGGTTGGGCATTCATATAAAGACAACTCAGGATTTACTTGAGGATCTTCAAAGCCTTGAAATTCTTAAGAGGGAGGAGGTATATGAAGGTAAACGTCCTTATTTCAGGTACAGCCTTATTGTGAAAGAGATTTCTTTCAGTGTGGATCTGACCAGGTTGAATGTGGTGGAAAAAGTTGCCGATTCACGTTTAAGAATGAAAATCAGGGAGATAAAAAATGCCAAAGCCAGATTTACAACTTCAAGGAGCAATGATTATATAAGCAGCGTAGTGATCTGGATGGGAGAGGGACGTGATCGTAGTGAAAGAAAATTTAATTTATCTTATCCGCAGGGCAAATTCCTCTTTCACCTGCCTTTTCCTACTGCCGAGCCAGTGACCATAACAGAAATTATGACAAAAGCAGGCGTAGACAAAAATAATATACCTGAAATCATTGATATTGTTCAGGAATTAATAGAATTGAATGTAATTGAATCGAGTCAGGGATAATTCGTTTTTATCCTTGCTGTTATCCGGTTACTTTAGTTACTTTCCATTATCTCAGTAATATGAATCAGGATGAACCTTCGATGCAGATAAAGATCTGTCTTAAACGTGTAAGGTTAATAGCAATGTCTTGTCCAATTCAGGCAAAAACGGGACTAATGTAATGTTAATGCCTTTATAATATAGACGTAAGAAAAGGAATCGCAGTCCTCGTCGGACGAAGCTGACTCTGTCAGCGAAAAACGGAGACAATTGCTTCTCATGATACGAGAAAAAGCCATACCGTGATATCGGTATGGCTTTAAGGGTTTGTAGCAGAATGAGCCAGTTTACAGACCAATTTATACGATCTCATTTATCCTTAACGCAGCGTACATTATATCCATACGATGCAGGTTCGAGGCTGATTAAGTTAAAAGATACAATATAGGCAGATAGTGGATAATCGAAATTATCATATAGATCCGATGTCCACCAGAAACGAGCAGCTGGGTAATCCTTGTTAATAAAACCGAAACCATCCAAACAACCTCCGGTATCCGGATTAAAACCGCTTAATTCAATATTGCGTTCCAGATTGTTCCAATAAACAGGAGCATTATCTGTTTGCTCACTAAAAGAATCTACTGTACCTCCCAAAAAACAGATTAGTGAAACCCACTCTGAATAGGAAGGCACACGCCAACCGGAAGGGCATAATTTACCTGTGCCAACGGCATGAAAGTTATAGATCGCTCCCAGATCCCTGTTTGCTTCAGGATCATTATCGTACCAGCAGTAAGCTCCAAAGTCCAGGTCGAACCATTCCGTGAAACCAGCCGGTCCTCCGTTGGTGCAATAATAGATCTGACCGCCATTATTGTACTTTGTCGTTTTCAGATTCTCCGCCATCCATTCCTGAGGACCGACCTGAATTGTCCTGTAGGTATTGCCATCTAAATCAGTAACAGATCCGAAGGAAACACTATCTGGTGAGAAACCAGGTGTTGTAAATGATACCTGTTCCCCGTATGCCCTGCCGACGCTGTTTGATGCAAATGCTCTCAGATAATATGTCGTGCTGGTGGTCAATCCCCCGATAAGATATTTTTCATCCTTTGAAAATGCCCCGGTTTTTTTAATGTGCCTGTCAGCCGTGGTCGGATATTTTGCCGTACTCCAGCAAACACCGTATTTAATTATCGTCCCGCCTCCGCTGTCGGCAATATCAAATCCTGCAACAGCCTCAATAGGTGTCCTTAGGGATACATGGGTACCCTTCAGGGAAGCCAGATAAGATGCAGGAATAATTCCAGGTCCATTCTCATTATCAGGAAATAGAGGTGACTCTTCCCTGGTACATGATAAAAGGTTTGCAGTAATAATCACCAGGAATGCCAGAAATTTCGATCTCGTCTTCATCGTATTTAAGCTAAGAGTCAAAATAATATTCAAGTACAACCGCTTATCGGGCTTGGTAAACCAGAACGGTCACTGATATCAGGATTCTGTACTTAAGACGAAAAAACATTCAGCAATGTTGGAATTCAAAAATGAATATTCAGTTAAAATGATAATAAAATGAAAAATGGAATCCTTCACTTCCGTTTCTCGTTCTCTTCAGATAGCCCGGAATTTTGTCATTATCGTTATAGATATTTGGAAATCCAAGTGATACGGAAATCCCGGGTGCAACTGAGAAATTCTCTGTAAGGGGCAGTTCTATCTCACCTCCTAATCGGAGACCAATATCAAATCCCTGAAATTGGGAACCGATATCCATTATCTCAAGGTCTTTCCTAAGATCAGCCTGCTGCAGAGCGGATAAATAAATGCCAGCCTGTGCTCCAAATGTCGTACCCGAAGGGACCCATGGCCCTCCCGGGAACCTGCGCCTGGCCGAAATGGCAAGTGTAGAATATCTGAGTGTAATTTCTTTGGAAATATAATGCCCTGATTCATATTTGTTGTATTTCTGTCCGGTAACCGAATAGAAAAACGCATCAGCCTGGAGCTGCCAGTTTGTATTAAAAGAATAATTCAGATTTATTCCCAGATCAGGGAAGAATACAAATCTGGTCCTGGTGAGAGATGAAGGCTTTAATCCTTCAAATGTTTCGTTGTTCAATAACCATGTATTCTTGAATGACATTGACAATCCGGCTGAGATTCTGCCACTTTCATTCAGAAGTGTCAGATTTCTGCCGGACGAACCGAGTTTAGATCTTTTTAGACTGTCCCTGTCTTTATCAATAATAAATCCCTCCAATTCCTGATCAAAATAAGGCAATGACAGTTCATCCTTTATATTTTCAAGGATTTTCTCCTCAGTTGCAATAAGCAGATCAGGATGATACTGAATACGGGAAATAATATCTCCCGGATAGTACCTGTAATCAATGGCTGTTTTTTCTTCCGCTTTTTGTATGATGGCTTTATTTTCTGCATATTCTGTTCTGATGCCATCTTCGCTATCAATAGAATTCATCACCGGCACCTGTTCAGACTGATAGACCATGTCAGCAATTCCGGAATGGGATTCATCAATTTCATTGACTGCCTTTCTGAGAACAGGAACCAAACCGATAAGTATAATTATTAAAGCAGCAATTGACTTTAGAATAATACTGTAACGGTATCGTTCCGGCATAACGACATCAAGATCGTCTGATATTCTGACCCATAGCTCTTCAATTTCGAGATCTGATGAAATTTCCTTCCACATCTGATCAATTTCTTCCTGACTTAGAAAAGAATACTGATCTGATCCTGACCGATTGTTGAAAATCGTATCAGCCTTTCTTCTGTTTTCACCTGGTATTTTATTGTCCTTTTCCAATTCAGAGTCTGTTTTCTCCCATCCAATGCTGGAGCAATTGCCTTGCCCTGTTAATCTGTGATTTTGAGGTGCCTATTGAAATATGAAGCAGCTCTGCAATTTCTTTATGGCTGTATCCTTCAATTTCATGAAGCTGAAAAATCAGTTTTGCGCCTTTTGGCAGCTTGTTGACCTGGGATAAAATGTCATTAGAGCTAAGTTCAGCATCAAACGGTTCTTTATCAGAAGCTTCCTGTGCTGCGTCATCAATGGGAATAAATCGTAATTCATTTGAGGTTTTACGGTAATAATCAATTGCAGTGTTTGATACTATCTTTTTCATCCAGCAATTAAGTGAACCAGCATTCTCCAAACTTTTAATGTTTGTAAAAATTTTGATGAATGCCTCCTGAAGAATGTCCCTTGCTTTTTCACGATTATTCTCGTACATAAGGCAGAAACCGAACAAAGCATTTACATACCGCCGGTAAAGCAATTCCTGACTCATCCTGTTGTTCTGCCTGCAACCTGTTATCAATTCTTCGTCACTAAGTTCATCAGATCTCATTATTCTATAAAAAGAGAAGATCCTTGTTAAAATACACAAGCCTCAGAAAACCTCGCTATCCTGTATAGCAAGTGATCATACAAATTTTTGTTATTGTTGCTTGAAATAATTATTACCGGTTCTCCATTTATTCCAGTTGATTTTTCTGCCATTTCGACTGATTCCCTGCTGACAGGGAGAAAGGCGTTGTACAGATCGAAGAGAAGAATCACATGGTAGGTTCTGTCAGCCGACAGTACGATTTCCGATTCATATTCCGGATTATAAGACCTGAAACTTAATAATTCAGTATCGTTTATGCATACGAATACATCGATAGCCGTACCATCAGTATATTCATATCCACCATCACTACTGTCCGGTTAAGCAAAAAATTGATTTGTTCATGAAAAAACATCCAACGTCCAGAATTGTAAAACGCAGATTTTATGAGATATGGAATTCTTCATTTTCGCTTCAGTGTTGTATCTGTGAGATTTTCATTTCAAATCGAAAAATGCTCAATGAGCTATATCTGCCACATTAACAGCCATATATGGGGATTCGTGTATTTTTAACCGGACACTACTG
>MTKZ01115362.1_pt1 | contig 10685 bp, 5 predicted proteins | sample 1042781 | NCBI WGS metagenome assembly MTKZ01 (sample SAMN06212207, study PRJNA360539) | anaerobic digester metagenome | biome: Wastewater treatment plant; material: sludge; isolation source: anaerobic digester fed with sludge from wastewater treatment plant | place: Denmark: WWTP Viborg ...
TCACGCCGTCGTCGTTGAGATCAAACGGATTCCATCTGCCCCCCTTGATCGCCGCCTTCTGACAACGGATCTCCGGCCTCAGCGCGAGTGGCCATGGCTGCGGCGTCGGAGATGCAGCGCCGCCGGCCGGTGTGAAGCCGTCGTGCCCGGACTGGCCTCGACGAAACGGCGGCCTTATGATCATGGGCACCTTCGGAACAAGGAGCAAACGATGAAGCGGCATTCGGCGGACGTCGCCTCCATGATTTGCCTCTGCGGAATCCTTCTCCAATCGGCGTGCTCGCAACTGACAGGTGCCCGCGTCGACATCTCCGTCGGGGCCGCAAGCAGAGTCGTCACGGCCCAGGATCCCCCGGATGCTGGCCCAACCCGCCGCCCCAATGTGTTGCTGATCATCTCGGATGACCTGAACAACTCGCTGGGCTGCTACGGCAACCCTGTCGCCGTCACGCCGAACATCGATCGGCTGGCCGCACAGGGCGTGCTTTTCGACCGCGCCTATTGCCAGTATCCGCTGTGCAACCCGAGCCGGGCTTCGTTCATGACCGGCAGACGGCCGGACACGACCGGTGTATTGGAGAATCGCACGCATTTCCGCGAAAACCTGCCGGACGTGCTCACGCTGCCGCAGTTGTTCCAGCAAGCCGGATACTTTGCCGCCCGTGTGGGGAAGATCTACCACTATGGCGTGCCCGCCCAGATCGGTACCGACGGTCTCGATGACACGCCCTCGTGGGATCTGCGAATCAACCCCCGCGGACGCGACAAGGATGATGAAGACGAGGTGATCCAATACACCGGACAGAAGGGCTCGCTGGGGGCCGCGATCTCGTTTCTTGCCGCCGAGGGGCCCGACGAAGAGCAGACCGACGGCAAGATTACCAGCGAGGTGATCCGGCTCATGGAGGAGAACAAGAACCGCCCGTTCTTCATTGCCTGCGGCTTTTTCAGGCCGCACGTTCCCTGCATCGCGCCGAAGGCGTATTTCCAGAAACACCCGCTCTCAACGCTGTCTCTGCCGCAAGAACCCCCCGGCCACCGCGCCTTGATCCCGGAGGCTGCCCTTCATGTCAGGCCGCCGAACTACGGCTTGACGACCCAGCAACTCACGGACTTCCTGCAGGCATATCACGCCTGTGTCTCATTTATCGATGCCCAGGTCGGCCGATTGATGGACGCGCTGACCCGCTTTGACCTTGCCGACAACACCGTCGTCGTGTTCTTCGGCGATCACGGCTGGCTGCTGGGCGAGCATGGCCAATGGCAGAAGACGAGCCTGTTCGAGGAATCCGCGCGAGTGCCGCTGATCATCGTCGCCCCCGGGGCGAAGGGCAAAGGGAAAGCCTGTCTGCGGACGGTCGAATTGGTGGACGTCTACCCGACCCTGGCCGCACTTTGCGGGATCGAGGCGAAGGAAGCTGAGGGAGCGAGCCTCTTGCCATTGCTGCACGACCCCCAGGCAAGTTGGTCCAAGCCTGCGCTCACGCAAGTCTTGCGAGGCGCCCGTCTCGGGACAACGGCCGCTTCCCAGCCAGGCCGGCGCGGCTTCATGGGCCGAAGCGTGCGCGCGGAGCGATGGCGCTACACCGAATGGGATGAAGGCCGACAGGGCACCGAGCTGTACGATCATCAGAACGACCCCAAGGAATACCGCAACTTGGCAGACGACCCGGCTTATGCCGACACGGTCGCGAAACTCAAGCAGATGCTTCGTTCGCGAAGCTGAATCGTGGTCAGGCTCGAAACGGGGCCTGGCGAGAAGACGGTGCTGACGTCGCCACGCGGCCGGGGACCAGGCAGATGCGGTCTGCCGGGCGGTCCGGGTTGCGTAGCGGCCCTCACCACTCGAACGTCGTCATCACCGGGACGTGGTCGCTCAGGGCGATGGAGCCCGGATCGTCCGGGTTTGTACGGAAAGCGCCCTCATACAGCACGCGACACTCTCGCAAGCGCCCCGCGATAGGGCCATGAGCCCAGATGTAGTCGATGCGGGCCTGAACGTTGTCAGAGGGAATGGTATGAGGCTGACCGACCCCCTTGGCGGCGAACGTGTCGACCAGGCCGGCCTCGACCCAGCGTTTGTACTCGGGGCCGTCGGGCCTGTGATTGAGGTCGCCCTGCAGCAATATCGACCGATTTGCCTCAATGTCGGAAGCCATCACTTTCAGCATCTCGCTGACTTCGGGTTCACGTCGCCCGGGGTTGGAGCCCCCGGGGAATAGATGAGCGCTGTACACAGTCAACTCGCCAGTGGGTGTTTCCAGAACGGCCCGGCCCCAGTGTCGCGTGAACAACTCGGCCGGTCGTTCCTTGGANNGTCGTTCCTTGGACGACTTCAAGGGGCAAAGCGTGAACTCGACAATCCGATACCGCGACATGACTGCACCCGGCCATGCCTGCCCGCTGGGGAAGAAGCAGTGGTGACGCAGTCCGGCCTTCTCCGCGATCTCGGCCACAACACGCTCGCCGGGCGACTCCTGGAAGCTGACGATGTCGGGCTGATAGAGGGCCAATTCGAGGGCGAATCTCGTCGTCATCTGTTCTCGGGGGATGGCCGGCCGATAGCTTCGCCTGTCGTCCTTCTTGTTGCGATACCCCATGCAGGCCAGAACGTTGTAGGTGATTGTGCGGAAGCGGCGGGACTGTCCGTTGGACGGGGTGCTCTCGGATTGCGCGCCCAGGATCGCCTCGGCACCCAGCGTCCCTGCCAGCGCCAAGGCACTTCCCGCTTTCAGAACATCGCGTCGTGTTGTCATCACAGCTACCTCCTTTGAGAAGGAAAATTTCACCTGTCTCCGCAGAATCGAGCGGATTCATGCGACGATCCTATCAGACATCGCCGCCGGGTGCAGCCCCGCTTGCACACCGTCACCGCCCGAATCGGATGCGGTCGTTTTCTGGTCTGGGCCCGCACCAGCCTGTACCATGGGACCGCTCGGCAGCGGAGTTCCGCCGGACCGGCTTGCCGGCTCAGGAGAAACGTCATGAGACGATCGCTTATCGTACCCATTCTTGTCCTGCTGTCCGTCGCGGCCGGCGAGGCCCGAACACCCAACGTCGTGATCTTCTACGCCGACGACATGGGTATCGGCGACGTCGGCTGCTACGGCTGCACCGACATCACGACACCGCAGATCGACGCCCTGGCCCGCAGGGGTGTGCGATTCACCAACTACTACTCCGCGGCGCCGCTTTGCTCTCCCTCGCGAGCGACACTGATGACCGGCCGGTATCCGGCCCGCGCCGGTGTCCCCTCCAACGTCGGATCGTTGATGAATCAGGCCGGCATGCCCGCCGAGGAGTACACCGTTGCCGAGTGTGCCAAGAGCGCCGGATACACAACCGGCCTGGTCGGCAAGTGGCACCTCGGTTCGGACTATGCAACTCAGGCCAACTCGCAGGGCTTTGACTACTTCTATGGCTACCACGTCTGCATCGACTTCTGGTCGCACTTCTTCTACTACGACCCCAATCATCCTCACTACCACGATCTGTACCGAAACCGCGAGGAGGTCTTTGAAGACGGCGTGTTCTTCACGGATCTGCTGATCCGCGAAGCGACGGCGTTCATCGACGATCACAAAGACAAGCCGTTCCTGCTCTATGTGCCGTTTCACGAAACGCACTACCCGATGCACGCACCGCGACGATTCGCCGATCTCTATCGCCATCTGCCTTACGAGAGACGTGAGTATGCCGCCCTGGTCGCCAGCCTGGACGAGGCCATCGGTAAGATCGTGCGCCGCCTGGCCTATCACAAACTGATCGAGAACACCCTGGTCGTTTTCTCCAGCGACAACGGCCCCTCGGCCGAGATTCGGGCCAACGGCAGCGGCGGCAGCACCGGGCCGCACCGCGGGCACAAATTCAGCCTGCTGGAGGGCGGAATCAGAATGCCCGCGATCATCAGTTGGCCGGGCCGTCTGCCCGAGAACGAGACGCGTGACCAGGTGGTGATGGCCGCCGACGTCCTGCCCACCGTGTCCGAGGCGATCGGCGCCGCATTGCCGGCCGATCGCAAGATCGACGGCATGAGCTGGCTGCCGTTGCTGAAGGATAGAAACGCGCCGGGACATGACATCCTTTTCTGGGAATGGAACAAGCAGCACGCCGTCCGCCAGGGCAAGTGGAAGGTGATGCGCAGCGTAATCGTCACCGAACCGATGGGCAAGATGGAACGGATGCAGGGTGATGATCTGGTCTTCCTGGTGGATCTCGAAACGGACCCCGGCGAGTCGCGGAACCTCTACGCGCAGCACCGCGAGTTGGCCGACGGCCTTCTCAAGCAGCACGATGCCTGGCATCGCGAAGTGTTCAACGACTGAGCCTGCTCGCAGCTTCGCTGGAAGGTGCGGCGATGGCACATCGACCAGAGGGATAGATCGATGCAGACAATGGAAATGCCTTCAGAGGTATGGTTGAGCAACCGGCGCAAGCCAATCTCTGTCGTTTGGGGACAACCTTCACGAAAGACAAGCCTTTGGTTTGCCTGCACAGCGACAAGCCTGCTGGCGCTCTCATGCTCCTCGCCGTTGCGGGGCGTTGATGCCACTGGACCCAAGCCTCCACCCAACTTCGTGCTCATCCTCGCCGACGACCTCGGCTGGGCCGAGTTGGGCTGTTACGGCAACCGCTTCAACGAAACACGCCATCTCGACCGGCTGGCCGAGCGCGGCGTGCGGTTCAGCAACGCCTACGCGGCCGCGCCGGTGTGCTCGCCAACCAGGGCGGCCCTGATGACCGGCCAATACCCGGCCCGCGTCGGCATCACCGACTTTCTGCGGCCGGAAGACGAACGGTTCCTCTCCCCGGACCACGATACACTGGCCGAGGCCCTTCGTTCGGCGGGCTATGTCACCGGCCTCATTGGCAAGTGGCACCTCACCGGCGACTACAAACGCAAACGGGGCGAGCCTTCGCTGCACGGATTCGATGAGGCGATCTGCTCGGAGACTCGCTACATCGGCCCCGGCAGTTATTTCGCCCCCTACCAGTTCATGCCCGAGGTGCAGGCCCCCAAGGGCGAGTATCTGACCGACCGACTCAATCACGAAGCCGTCGATTTCATCCGGCGGCACAAGGACCGGCCGTTCTTCCTTTATCTCTCGCACTACTCGGTCCATACGGTGCTGGCCGCCAAACAGGAGATGATCGATCGCTTCGCGGCCAAGCCCGGTGCGGGCAAGAGCCGGAACAACCCTGTCCTGGCGGCCATGCTGGCTGGTATCGACGAAGGTGTCGGCACCATCACCTCAACGCTTGAGCAGCTCGGCATCGCCGACCGAACGGTACTCATCTTCGCCTCCGACAACGGCGGCGAACGCCGCGTCACGTCGAACGCTCCTCTTCGCGGCGGCAAGTCGCAGTTGTACGAGGGCGGCATACGCGTGCCGCTGATTATCCATCGCCCCGGCTCACGCCGCGCGGGCGAAGTCTGCAACGTGCCGGTGATCACGCCCGATTTGTACCCCACGCTCATCGAGATGGCGGGCCTAAAGAATCGACCCAACCACGTGATCGACGGTGAAAGCGTCGTCGGGCTGCTCGATGGCGACCGCAAATTGCAGAGAGATTCGTTGTATTGGCACTACCCGCTCGACCGTCCGCACTTTCTCGGCGGAATGTCCGCAGGTGCAATCCGCCAGGGCAACTACAAGCTCATCGAGTTTTTCGACAATGGAAAGCTCGAACTGTACGACCTGAAAACCGACCTTCGCGAGCGGGAAAACCTGGCCCACCGGATGCCGGAGAAAGCGGCGCAACTCCGCGCCAAGCTCGCCCGCTGGCGGGCCGCTGTCGGCGCTGCGGTGCCCGCATCAGCACCCGCAACCGCGCCACCCGCGCCCCGAGGAGAAGCGCAACCTTCCAGCCCAAAAGCCGCTTCAGCCCCGAGGCCGCGTTTGTTCGCTCCCCCGTCGCCGGGCGAGTACAAGGCCCCCGACGGCTCGCCAGCCACCTCGCAACGCTTTACGACGACAATCCCCGCCTCGCTATTCGACGACCGCGGTACCCTTCTCATGTGGTTCAAGCCCGACAAGCTCCTCCGAGGAGCCGGCCCGACCCTCAACCTGTTCCAAAGTGACGGGCTCAACGCCGAGATTCGTTGCGGCACGTCATCTCTAACACTTGACACCCGGTCAGGCCCCGCGATGACCGGCGATCCCGAAAGCGGCGAGAGTCGACCCTACATCTTTCAGACACTGCTGACGCATCTCAAGGCCGATCGATGGTACCTGGCGACCTGGACCTGGAACACTGCTGATGCGAACCGCAATGAGTTTTTCCTCGACGGCGTGCGGCAGGAAAACGCGCCTCCGTTCAACTACACGGGCCAGTTCCGACCGGCCGGGCGGGATGCAGCGATGACCGTCGGAGGAGCCGGCCTGGCCGTCAGCGCCGTCAGCCTGTATGACGAACCGATCGACGAGGAATCGATCAAAGCCCAATGCAGGGCCGCAGGACACACACCCTACACGGATGAGGGGGTAAGGTTCACCGGAGAAAAACTCATCCCCGCCGACGTGGACTGGGAACAGCCGATCTACAGCACATCGTTTGACGATCCCTCAGAACTGAAGGATTGGCGACTCGAAGGCGGCCGGAGCATGAGCATTGCGGACGGAAATCTCGTCCTTGAAAGCGGCAGGGAATCGATCCGGTCCGAGTCGGCAGCCAATCACCTGGTCTGCTGGCTCAATCGCGAGGTCCCGGCGGATTTCCTGCTGGAGTTCTCGGTGCGCCCTGAGAACCGTAACCGAGGTCTGAACATCGTCTTCTTCAATGCTCGCGGCTGCAATGGCGAAAACATCTTCGCGCCGCCAATCAAACCTCGCGACGGCACCTTCAGCCAATACCACAGCGGCGATCTTGACAGCTATCACATTTCCTACTGGTCGGGCGGGCGAGGCACCTCAAACCTGCGCAAGAACAGAGGTTTCCACCTCACGGCCATCGGAAAGGATCTGGTCACCCCAGCGCCGCAGGATGCGTTTCAGGTGGTTCGTATCTACAAACGCGGTGGCCAGATCAGGCTCACGATCGACGATGTGGTTTCACTGTCCTATGACGACGACGGCAAAATCTACGGGCCGGTCCACACCCACTCCGGCTGGATCGGACTGCGACAGATGGCCCACACCCATCGCTGCGAGTATGAATACCTCACGGTCTATCCTCTGAAGAGCCTGTCGCAGTAACACCTGTGCCGTGTGCCACTGCTCTGTGAGCAGCGAAAAACCATGTGACGGGCCTGCGCATCCGGATGGGCGGTTGCGATATCCCCTCGAACTCCGGAGAATAGCCCTTGTAAGGATGATACCATGCGGCGTTTTTTCTTTTTTTCATCCCTGGCACTGTGCATCACGGCCGCGTCACTCTCCGCGGCCGACCAAGCCTCAGCATCGCAACGGCCGAACATCATTCTCATTCTGGCTGATGATCTGGGCTTCTCCGATCTCGGCTGCTACGGTTCGGAAATCGCCACGCCGAATCTCGACGCCCTGGCCGCCGGCGGGATGAGATTCACACAGTTCTACAACGCCGCCCGCTGCTGCCCTTCACGTGCAGCCCTGCTGACCGGCCAGTACCCCCACGCCGTCGGCGTGGGCCACATGTGCGGCGACTACAAGCTGCCCGGCTATCAGACCGGCCTCTCTGACCGCTGCGTTACCATCGCCGAAGCCATCAGACAAAGCGGCTACCACACGCTGATGTCCGGCAAATGGCACGTCGGCATGGGTCCCGAGCACCGCCCGCTCGTCCGCGGCTTCGAGCACTACTTCGGTATCTTGAGCGGGGCCTGCAACTACTTCCGCCCCGAGCCACATCGCATGCTCATGCTCGACGACCGGCAGATCGAGCCCGCCGATCCGCGCTTCTACATGACCGACGCCATCACCGACCATGCCGTCGAGTACATCGATCGATACGCGGGGCGCGACAGGCCCTTCTTTCTCTATGTCGCCTACACCGCCCCGCACGCCCCGCTGCACGCGCGGCCCGAGGACATCGCCAGGTATCGCGGCACGTACCGCGTGGGCTGGGACGAGCTCCGTCAACGCCGCTACCATCGGATGATCGAACTCGGCATCATCGACTCCCGCTGGTCGCTCTCGCCCCGCGACCCCGACGCCCCGGCATGGGGCGACGTCTACAACAAGGATCGCGAGGACCTCAAGATGTCGGTCTTCGCCGCCCAGATTGACCGCATGGACCACGGCATCGGCCGCATCGTCGAGAAGGTGCGTGCCCGCGGCATCGAGAAAAACACCCTCATTCTCTTCCTCTCCGACAACGGCGGCTGCGCCGAGAACCTCGATGAAGGCAAGCCCGGCGCCCCCATCGGCACAATCGACTCGTCGATCGGCTACGGCCCGCCCTGGGCCAACCTCAGCGACACGCCCTTCCGCCGCTTCAAGCGCATGACCCACGAAGGCGGCATTGCCACCCCGCTGATCGCCTGGTGGCCGTCGGTCATCACCCGAGGCGGACAGATCACCCACCAGGTCGGGCACGTAATCGACCTGCTGCCGACGATCCTCGACGTGGCGGGTACCGGATATCCGAAGTCTTTCCAGGGCCGAGACATCCGACCCGCCGACGGCCTGAGCCTGCTGCCTGTCCTCCAGGGCCGCCGGCGTGAAGGCCACGAATTGCTCGCGTGGGAGCACGAAGGCAATCGCGCCGTGCGCTGCGGCCGATGGAAGCTCGTTTCTCACTTCCCCGGCCCGTGGGAGCTGTATGATCTGGAACTCGACCGCACGGAACTCCACAACCTGGCCGACAAGATGCCCGACAAGGTCCGCGAGCTGGCGGATCGCTACGAGGCCTGGGCCCGCCGCTGCAACGTCGTGCCCTGGGAGACCATTCCACGCCGCGCCCGCCCCAAAGCCGATAAGACCTATCTCGAACAAGACCGGCCCAAGGAGCCGGTGGTCATCAAGCCCGGCGAGCCCCAGTTGTTTGTCGACGATTGGATTCTCGACTCATCGCTGAGCATCATGCGCACGCTCCACCGACCGATCAAGGATAACGGCGGCGAGACCCCGGTCATCGCGCCACCCGAGGGAGAAAGAACCCTCACGGCCAAGGGCTCAATCCTGTTTGACCCGCGGCTCAAGTCGTATGTGATGCTCTGTAAGGCCCTGCCTTCGACCAGGATCTATCGTTATACCTCCTCGGACGGGCTGACCTGGAGCAGCAGCGGCCCGATCGAGCTTGATGACCGCCACCCGGTAACCGGCCGTCGCGAAGAGCGGCAATACGCCGGCATGCACTGCTTCTTCTATGACGCCGGCGACGCCGCATTCCCCTACAAGGGCTGGGTCTTCTTCGGTAACTGGGGCAATGAGCACGAGGGTGTGTACTACATCAACTCCGCTGACGGGATCCACTGGCAGCGCGGCCCTTTGGTCGTCCAGGGATACGCCGGGCCCGGCGACCCCAGCGCGACAACGATCCATCAGGACGGCCGGACGGTCTTCGGCCCCGGTGATACCACCCGCTTCGCCTACGACCCGCTCGGCCGGCGATTCCTCGGTATCTTCAAGTTCTTCACCACGGAACCGGTCGCCCACGACAACCACCTCCGCTCGCGGGCGTACGCGTGGTTCGACCGGCTCGATGAGCCGTTCAACATTCGGCGACTGGACCGCGTCGCTCTGCTGCCATCGGCGGCCGCGGCCAACGGGGACATGCGTGCCGACGAGTACTACGCCTCCACCGCATGGCGCTACGGCCCGCAGTGGCTGGGCGAGCTGCTCGTCTGGCATGGCCGCGACGATGATCCCTGGTCGGCCGCCGGCTGTGCGGCGATCAAGCTCATCAGCAGCCGCGACGGCCTGAATTGGCGGAAAGTGCCTTTCGAGGATCTCAGCGGGACGCCAGAAGTCTTTATCCCCGCCGGGCGGCAAGGCGGCAACAACGGCCGCAACGACGGCGGCTATCTGAGCCTCTTCAGCCAGGGGCCGCTGCGCATCGGCGACGAGCTGATCTTCTATTACGGCGCATCATCGTACGGCAAGAACGTACGGGCGCCCGACCGTATCAGCGGCGGCGGCATCTTCCGCGCCCGGCTGCGTCTCGACGGCTTCGTCTCCGTCACCGGCCTGACCCTGACCACCCGACCGCTGCAATTCAAAGGCCGCGAGCTGATCGTCAACAGCAACGGGCCGATCATCGTCGAGGCCCTCTCACCCAAGGGCCAAGTCGAAGGCACCGCCTTCCTGACAACCGACAGCATCGCCCATCAGGTGCGTTTCGCCGGCCGGTCGCTGGCCGACGTCCTGTCCGACGGCCAAGGCCGCCTGCGTTTTCAGGTCGAGCAGGGCGGCCACCTCTATTCGTTCACCATCCGCTGATCCCGCGAGATCACCAACCGGTCGCCGCAACCGGCGGCGCGCACAGCCCGCACGGCCGTATGCGATCAACTTGTCCGGCGCACAGGCTTCGTCTATGACATACACGGACAAGGAGGCCGTCACGAGCGTTCTCAACCGGGTTTACCGCGAGAGCCTGACGTTGCTGACCGACCTGTACGAGTTGACCATGGCCTATGGCTACTGGAAACTCAGCCGCGCCAAGGACGAGGCGGTCTTCCACCTTTTCTTTCGCAAGCACCCTTTCAGGGGCGGCTACACCATCGCTTGCGGGCTGGAGTATGTGCTCGATCTGATCCAAAACTTCCG
>MTKZ01007472.1_pt1 | contig 10684 bp, 6 predicted proteins | sample 1042781 | NCBI WGS metagenome assembly MTKZ01 (sample SAMN06212207, study PRJNA360539) | anaerobic digester metagenome | biome: Wastewater treatment plant; material: sludge; isolation source: anaerobic digester fed with sludge from wastewater treatment plant | place: Denmark: WWTP Viborg ...
ATCGCCAGCGCCCGCCGCAGCAAGGGTTCGGCTTCCTTCAGTCGGTTGGTGGCTTTCAGCAACGTCGCCAGATTGTTGAGGTCTCTGGCGACGTTGGGATGCTTCGGTCCGTAACTGGCTTCATCGATCGCCAGCGCCCGCCGCAGCAAGGGTTCGGCTTCCTTCAGTCGGTTAGTGGCATACAGCAACATCGCCAGATTGTTGAGGGCGGTGGCGACTTCGGGATGCTCCGGCCCGTAACTGGCTTCAGCGATCGCCAGCGCCCGCCGCAGCAAGGGTTCGGCCTGAGCCCATTCCGCGAGATCGTGGCGGTGCCGTCCGGCTGCGCTTAATAGCCAAGCCGCTTCGGGATGGTTCTGTTCCGCCCACTGCACCGCCATCGCCGCAAACGGTTCAAGCTCCCACCGCGCTTCCTCCCACCGGGTCGTCTTGGCTAACGCCGCCGCCCGTCGCTCCATCCACTTGTCCACGGCCCGCTGCAGCGCTTTGCGCTTCGCGACAGTACCGTCACGCTGCATTAGTTCCTGCACCAACCGGTGAACGCGCACCACGCGCGGCCGCCCGGCGCCGTCCACCGCAGGCGTCGCCTGCAGCAATCGCAGGCTCAGCAGCCGCCGCACCACCCGGTTCCACGGATCGGGATAGCCCGGCTCCGCATCCCGCCCCAACCCCGGAAACGTCCGGGCCGCCAGCCCCCGCAGCCACGGCAACGCCACCTGGTCGGGCGGCAGCAACGCCGCCAGGCGCAACGCCAGCCGTTCCTCCTCCCCCAGCCGCTCCAGCGTCGGCGCCAGCGTCGCGCTTAAACGTGCCTCGCCATACCGCACCCGAACCTCCCCCTGCCTCACCGCCTGATCCAGCCCCAACAGCCCCTCCCGCTCCAGCCGCGCCAGAAACGCCGCGCAACTGACCTCCCCCCCATACTGCCCCAGATACACCGCCGCCGCTTCCACCGCCAGGGTGAAGTTCCCCAGCCGCCGCACTATCTCTGCGGCAGCCGCCCGCTCCGTCTCGTGGCGAAATCGCCCCCCCGGCTGGTAGCTTTCCATGAGCGCCAGCGCCTCGTCCCCCGGCAGTTCGTCGAGGGGCAGAAACGCCCGGTCGCGGTGCGTGCCCCCCAGTTCGTTCTCCCCCAGCCGCGTGGTGGCCAGCACGTGCAGCCAATCGCCCCCATTGAGCCGCGCCACCAACGCCGGATCCAGCAGCCCGGGCTGATCCACGTTGTCCAAAATCAGCAGGCAGCGCGGCGGATTCCCGCCCGCGGCACGTTGCTGCAACTCGCGGCGAACCCGCTCAAACTGCCGGTCGGCACTCTGCTGCTCCTCCTCGGTGAACTCAAATCCCACCGCCGGAGCCAGTTCGGCCAGCGCCAGGCGCAAATCCTCCCGGCCCGCGCAGCGCACCAGCCAGCGCCCCCCGCCGTATTCCTCGGCGTAGGCGTGCGCATATTCGGTGGCCAGCGCGGTCTTGCCCAGGCCCCCCATGCCGTGGACGGCCGTCAGCACGCTAATCCGGCCCGGCTCCACAAAGTTCTGCCGCAACTGCCGCAACGGCCCCCTGCGACCCACAAAATGCGGATTGTGCGCCTCCACGTTGCCGGGACTGCGCGCCGCCTGCTCGCCCCGCCGGATGCTCTCCCCAATCCGGCGGCTGAGCGCGGCCATGCGCTCCTGCACGGCCGCTTCGAGCAGCGCCGCTGCGCCCTGGTCATACCACAGGCGCAGGTCGAAGTACTGGCGCCGCCGCAACTCGTCCGCCCACGCCTCGTTTTGCTGCTTATCACCCTTCTGCTCCCAGCTCGGCACTTCTACCAGGTAAACAGGCACAACACCATGTGAACCACCCGCGCGGCCAATCTCGTGCTTGAGGTATTCGTTGAATTCCCACTTGCAATTCTGACTCGCCAAATACCCCGGGGAAAGACAGGCCAGCAGCAAATGCGAGTCGCGCAGCCCCTGCAAAATCCGCAGCCGCCAGTCCTCCATCCCCCGAATCTCCTCCTGGTCGAAAAACACCCGCAGCGCGCGCTGCGCGTGCTTCTGGAAATCCACCTGGATGTGCCGCAACAGCTCCGTGATGCGGCCTTGGGCATTGTCACCCCGCGAATACGAGAGGAACAGATCGTAACCCATACCTGCCCCAGTCTGGCCACGGGACGACGGTTTGAAAAGCCCAATATCCCAGGCCCGCCCGGGCCCGCCAGTATCTTGGATTTTGCAGATCAGGAACGGAGGAAGTTGAGGCTGCGGATTGGGCGGCGGTTAATGGCCATGAAAGAGTTGGAGCCACGGAAACAGCCAATAGTGCCCCGGCGGGACACGGGAAAGGCAGCCGTGCGATTCAGGGGGCGTTGGGCCGCTCTTTTTGACTGTGCGGTGATTGCGCCGCACGATCAGGGTGCGGGCAAAAGGGAAGCCGGTTTGCAGAGGCTCAAGGGCGCAGGGGTGCAGGACTTTCTTTCCTCCTCAATTCCGCAGTTTCAACTACAAAAGCCACCCTAAAAACCGCCCCCAAAGTCCCTCGGACTCCCAATCTCATTAAAAAACCTCAACCTACTGCAATCACGCTACTTTCACGCTACCCTCAAGTCGTGTACAAGGGGTGTACAAGGGGTGCTCATCGGAGGTACGACAGAAAAATTCATGTACCTCCGGCGAGCATCCCTTGTACACCCCTTGTACACGGCTTGAGGGTAGGTATGGATGAGGCTGGAAAGACGGGGGTTACGTGAAAAACGGGGGGGTCTCCACGGATTCGATAAAACAGGGCAGGAGGATGGGCGGGCTTGGGGTATGGCGCCGGGAGCCTTGTTTCACGAGTTGTTGGGATTGGGATTGAATTGGGGGGTGGATGTGAGCTGATTTGAAGCTGCAAGCGGCATGGCGTTTCTGAAGTTCCGGGAGCGGCTAGTATTTCGGGAACCGGTTCGCGGTCTCCAGAATGGCGGGCGAGTGGTCTGCGATGGCCACACCTTCAGCGTATTTGCTGATTGGGTGGCCCTGCGGGTGATTTTTGCCATTGAAGGCCATGACCCGGAGGCGGGGGCGGTTTTTACCGGGTTTGGGCAGGGTGTCCTTCGAGGGGGGCCGGATTTGAGGCTCGGGGAGGCGGTTTAATTTTTTTAAGCAATCGGACTTGACGAATGGCGCGGGGCTCAGTAAATTAGCCGCGATGTTAGTGAATATTCGACAGGTTGCCGGGGTGGTCGTCGTCGTCGTAGGCGACGCCGTAGGTGCTTGTCGAAGGTAATCCAGGTTTCGACAAGAACCCACGGCTGGCAGACGGTCGTGGGTTTTTTTATGCACCTGCGGCAGCCAGCCTCAACCACAAAAAACCAAATGAGCAAGACAACGGAACAGACTAAGAAAAAGCCGGGCAGCAAGCGTGCGGAACGCGGTCCCGCCATGTCCGGCAGTGAAATCCTGGTGGCCTGCCTCGAACGCGAGGGCGTGGACACCATCTTCGCCTATCCGGGCGGAGCCAGCATGGAAATCCACCAGGCCCTGACCCGGTGCAAGACGATTCGCACGGTGCTGCCGCGGCATGAGCAGGGCGGGGCCTTTGCCGCCGGCGGTTACGGGCGCGTGACCGGGCGGGCGGGCGTTTGCATGGCCACCAGCGGGCCGGGCGCGACCAACCTGGTCACGGGGATCGCGGATGCCTACATGGACTCCGTGCCGCTCGTTGCCATTACCGGCCAGGTGGTGCAGGCGATGATCGGCAAGGGCGCCTTCCAGGAGACGGATATTTTCGGCATGACGCTGCCGGTGGTGAAGCACAGCTACCTGATCACCGACATCAATGATATTCCGCGCATCGTTAAAGAGGCCTTTTATCTCGCGCAGAGCGGCCGGCCCGGGCCGGTGCTGATTGACCTGCCCAAGAACGTGCAGCAGGCGCGCACGCAGCCGGTTTTCCCGAAGGAAACCAGCCTGCGCAGCTACCGGGCCGACCCGCGGGCCAGCGAGCTGGCGCTCAACGAAATCATCGGGCTGATCGAAAAATCCGAGCGCCCGGTTCTCTACGTCGGGGGCGGCATCATCTCCGGCAACGCCAGCAAGGAGTTGCGGCAGTTTGCGGAAGCGACGCAGATTCCGGTCACCACCACCCTGATGGGCTGCGGCGCTTTTCCGGAAACGCATCCCCTGTCGCTGCGCTGGCTGGGCATGCACGGCGCGGCGTTTGCAAACTGGGCGGTGAACGGCGAATACCACCCGGCCGCCCGCCCCACGGAGCCGGCGAAGCTGAAAGCTGCGGGCGCGGACCTGCTGCTGGCGTTTGGCGTGCGGTTTGACGATCGCGTGACGGGCCGGGTGGATAAGTTCTGCGAGAAGGGCACGATCGTTCACCTGGATATTGATCCGTCCGAGATTAACAAGAACAAGCCGGTGAGCCTGCCGATTATCAGCGATGTGAAGTTCGCCCTGGGCCGCCTGGCGGCGATGGTCAAGGCGCGGCCCCTGCAGAAGAAGTTCACCGCCTGGCATAAGCAGATCGCGCGGTGGAAAGCCCGGGCGCCCTTCGGCTATAGCGTGACCGAAGAGGTCATGAAATCGCAGCACATGCGCGATCATCTCAAGGGCCGGGAGCGCGAGGTCATCCTGCCGCAAATGGCCATCGAGATGCTGTACGAGCTGACCCGAGGCGAGGCGATCATCACCACCGGGGTGGGCCAGCACCAGATGTGGGCGGCGCAGTTCTACCAGTTCAAATACCCGCGCCAGTTCGTGACCAGCGCCGGGCTGGGCGCGATGGGCTTTGGCTACCCGGCCGCGCTGGGCGCCAAAGTGGCGTTCCCCAACCGGCAGGTTGTGGACATTGACGGCGATGGCTCCTTCCTGATGAACATTCAGGAGCTGGCCACGGCGCATATCGAGAAGATTGCCGCCAAGGTGATCGTGCTGAACAATCAGCACCTGGGAATGGTGATGCAGTGGGAAGACCGCTTCTACGCCGGCAACCGCGGCAACACCTACCTGGGCGACCCGGAACGGCGGAAGCAGATCTATCCCGACTACACCGCCATGTGCCAGAGCTTCGGCGTGAAATGCGAGCGGGTCATGTATCTAAAAGACCTCCGGCCGGCGCTCCAGCGCATGTTGGACGCCAACGAGCCCTACGTGCTGGACGTCATCGTGCCCTACACCGAGCATGTGCTGCCGTTTATCCCGTCGGGGCGAACGGTGGCCGATATGATCTGGCAGGCGTAAGCCGGCGCCGCGGCGGGATTTCCGGCGCTTCCCGGGGTGGCCGCGCCGCCGCCCCGGGGGCTTTTTTCGGCCCGCGCGCCGGGCGTTGGCCGGGGGATGGATTTGGCGCGCGGGCGCGCCCGCACCCGGCGCCCGGGCCGGTTATTGTTTGACGACCCGGACCTTCCCGGTGGCGGCGTCGTAGTCCAGCTTCATGCCGTAGGGCGCGGTGGGCAGCTTCGGAATGAATTTTTCCTCGACCAGTTCATTGAGGTCCCTGGGATTGCGCCCATGTTCCACGTTGAACAGTTGGATGGCCTGGTTGAGCACGGCGGTATCCACCACCTTGTCCGCCGTTTTGTGCGCCTTGTCCAGCGCGCCCAGGTAATCCGCCGGCGCGCTCAACGGGCTGCTGCCCGGGGTGGCGGAATTGGCGGGCGGGGCGGGCGCGCCGGCCTTTTCGCCGCAACCCGCGAGGAGTCCGCTGACGGCCAGCAGAAGGCAGAATGGTGTTTTCATGCGCATAGTTTAATCTGCGGCCGTGGCAAGCCAAGCCCAGGAATGGCGGGCGCGCGGCGGGGCGTGGCGGCCGGGCGGCGCGCCGGGTTGGGCGGCTTGATTTTCGCGGCGAAAGGGCGCTTTGAAACCGGGACGGCTTGCGGTAGGTTATGCCACCGAATGAATTAGCGCGCATATTATGGCTGTTGAAATCAACATTACCTACCACGGCGGGCTGCGCTGCGCGGCCACGCATGAACCCTCGGGGCAGACGTTGAGCACCGATGCGCCGCTGGATAACGGCGGCAAGGGCGAGGCCTTTTCCCCCACCGACCTGGTGGCCACGGCCCTCGGCACCTGCATGGCGACGATCATGGGGCGGGTGGCCGATCAGAATAACCTGAACCTGGACGGCCTCCAGATCCGCGTCCTCAAGGAGATGGCCACGGACCCGGTGCGCCGCATCCGCGCGCTCAAGACCCGGCTGGTCTTTCCCCGCGCCGCCGCGTTGTCCGCCGCCGATCGCGCGAAGCTGGAAGCCGCCGCGCGGGCCTGCCCGGTCAAGCAGAGCCTGCACCCGGAAGTCCAGTTGCCGATTGAATTTGTGTATCCGGCGTGATGCCGGCCGCGGGGCCGGCGCCGGGCGAAGGCCGCCCGGCCGCGCCCTGGGGGCGGCTGTCCGGGGGCCGCGGTTCAGCCCTCGCGGGCCTCAGGCATTCCAGCCGCGGCGGTTGTCGCGCTTCACAAACTGGGCGGCGGCGGGAAGGTTGGGCGACCGCATATTCGGGCCGTCCCATTCCATGCGGTAGCCTTCGCCGACGCGCAAGGCCACGCACCCCAGCAAAATGATTTCCGTGAGGTAGGCCGCGATGTCGAAGTTCGAGTAGGCGGGCACGCCGTCCTTCATCATGCGGAACCATTCCTCCATGTGGCCCGGCGAGCGGGGGATGGACTGCGGCACGGCCTTGCAGGCTTCGTGCTGGTCGCTCGCCACATATTCGGACGATCCCTTCATGGCCACGAAGAATCGCGCGCCGTAATCGTCCGGTGAAAACACCTTGCCCTTTTCCCCAATAATCAGCGCGCCGCTGGCCGGGAGCTTGTCGTATGTCGCAATGATTTCATGGATCGCGTCGCCCTGCGGGCGCAGCGGCTTGAGCGGGTCCGCGGGTTTGCCGTCATACCACCAGAACTTGAGCGGCGGCAGGTCGCCCCGCTGCGGGAACTCGAAGCGGATGCGGGAGGTCTTGGGGAAAGCCTCGGGATACAGGCGGGAGGCCAGTTCGCATTCGACCACGTTGGGGTAGCCGAGGTTGAGCGCCCGGAACGGCATGTTGACGGTGTGGCAGGCCATATCCCCGAGCGCCCCGGTGCCGAAGTCGTACCAGCCGCGCCACGCGAACGGGTGATACGCCCCTTTCTTGTACGGCCGCTTGCGCGCCGGGCCCAGCCACAAATCCCAATCCAGCTCCGGCGGGACGGGGTCCTGCCCCGCGGGCCGGTCCAGGCCCTGGGGCCAGATGGGGCGATTCGACCAGACGTGAAGCTCCAGCGGTTTGCCAATCACGCCCGCCTGCACGATTTCCACCGCCCGGCGCAGGCCGCTTTCGGCGCTGCCCTGGTTGCCCATCTGGGTGGCCAGGTTCTTGTCTTTGGCCAGTTGCCGCACCTGGCGCGCCTCGCTGACGGTCTGGACGAGGGGTTTCTGGCAGAAACAGTGTTTGCCCATCTTCATCGCCCGAATCGCCGCAACGCCGTGCTGGTGATCCGGGGTGGAAATCGTCACCGCGTCAATGTCCTTGCCCAGTTCGTCCAGCAACTTGCGGTAGTCCCGGTACCGTTTGAGCTGGGGGAACTTTTCGGCGACCTTTTTGGCTTTGCCATCCAAAGTCTTCTGGTCCACATCGCAGAGCGCCACGATCTGGCCGCCGCAATTTATGGCGTCGCTGACGTCGCTGTCGCCTTTGCCGCCCACGCCAATGCAGGCGATATTGATGCGGCTGTTGGCGCCGAGCACCCGGCTCACCGAGGGGAAGGCCAGCGTCATCGCGCCGGCGGCCAGGGCGGTGCGCCGGAGAAATTGACGGCGGGTGAAGGAGTTTGTTTGCAGGGCAGTTGCTACCATGTTGTTTTGCATATTTATAATAATCCGGGCCGCTACGCGGCAGACGCGACGGCCACTTCGTTGACAAGAGGTATCCGCCCTTTTCCGCCCGGTGTCTAGGATAAAAATGGGGGCGGCCCGGACTTTGAAAATTGCCTCCGCGGGTTCTGTTGCCGGGGGCTGGATTCTTTGCCGCCGTCGAGCGGGGATTGCGGGACTCCAGCGAGCCGCCAACCCTTGCCGGAGCGCGGCTAATTCGGGGGAAAATGGGTGAAGATTTTTATTGATTTCGGTTCGGAAAACCGGCATTGTAACGATTACATGTGCCCAATACTCGTTTTCGGCTGCGGATGCCGGTGGCAGGGGTTTTTCCCGCCGCGTCGCCGGGCAATCGGGCAACGAATCTCAGTTAATCGTTGAAAGAATCAGAGTTTGTTATGTCATTTATCCCACACACTATGGCCGGTTTTGGTATGGAATCTCCGCAAACCCGTTGTCTCCGGACGGCGATTTTCGCCGCGCTGTTGCTGGTTCTGGGCACGGCCTGTCCGGCCGCGGCGCCGGAGTATCGGGCGTTCTGGGTGGACGCCTGGAATGCCGGGCTGCTGAGTCAGAGCCAGGTGGATACGCTGCTCGGCGTGCCGGGCAATGCCAACAGCAAAGGGGTCATCCGCGAAGCCAACTGCAATATGGTGATCGTGCAGGTGCGCCGCCGTGCCGACGTTTGCTATCCTTCGGGCGTCGGCGAGCCCTACATGTCCGGGCTGTCGCCGGCCAACTTCAATTCCCTGGCCGCCATGATTAAGGCGGCGCACGACACCACCGGCGGCAAGAAGCGCGTCGAGGTTCATTGCTGGTCGGTGGTTTTCAAGACCGCCAAGGGGCAGGTTTATTCGCAGCATAGCGATCCGCCGACCGGCAGTCTGACGACGTTTGACAATTACTGGCCCACGCGCCTGAGTTCGACCACCGGCGCGGAAAACAGCGATGGGGCCTTCGATCCCGGCCATCCCAAGTGCCTGGAGTATTTAATCAATGCCCACATGGACCTGGTGAACTTTCAGACGACCGCCGGGCCCGGCGGCGCGGATGGGCGGATTGACGGCATTCATTACGACTATATCCGGTTCGAGGCGGCCACCGAGGGGTTCAACCCCACCAGCGTCGCGCGCTATAACGCCCGTTACGGGTTGAGCGGCAACCCGTCCGCCGCCAGCGAGCAGTTCAAGCAGTGGCGGCGCGATCAGGTCACCGCCTTCGCGCGGCAGATGTATGCGCGCATTCAGAAGACCAGCCCCCAGATCCGGCAGTCGGGTTCGTTTGTCACCTGGAATCCCTCGCCGGCGTCGTCCACCCGCGCCGCGTTTCAGGCCACCCGGCCGTACTATGACGTGTATTCGGACTGGGATAGCTGGCAACAGGAAGGGATCATGGATATGGCGGTGCCGATGACCTACTACAACTGGGCCAGCCTGCCGTCTGACTATACGAAGTGGATGAACTTCGAGAAGGACCGCAAGTTCAACCGCCACATGATTATCGGGCCGGGCATTTACTTGAACTCGCTGGCCAATGCCATTTACGAGCTTCAAATGACCCGGGATGCCTCGCCGGCGGGGAATTACGCCCACGGCTTCAGCGGCTATTCCTACCGGACGCCGTATAGCGGCGGCACCTGGGCCGGCTTTGCCCCATCGTTGGTGTCGTCGGTCACGCCGACTTGGGCTGACATTCCGGAGATGCCCTGGAAGACCTCGCCCACCAAGGCTCATATAATGGGGACTGTGACGATTCATGGTTCGGGGGCCTGGGCCGACGGCGCCCGGGTGAGCCTGTCGGGCCCGGTCAGCCGGGTGCAGACGAACGATGGGACGGGATTTTATGCCTTTATAGATTTGCCGGTGGGGACCTATACCGTCACCGCCAGTCTGGCGGGGCATCCGACGGCAACCGGGAGCACGACCATCGCGGTGGGGCAGGTTACCGGCAATATGTATGAGCTGGACCTGGTTCTCGGCGGAAACGTCCCGCCGACGATCACCACGCAGCCGATCAGCCAAAGCGTCAAGCAGGGAACCAACGCCACATTCACGGTCGGCGTCAGCGGCACCGCGCCGTTTGCGTATCAATGGCGGCTGAATGGGGCGGACATTTCGGGCGCGACCGCCAGCAGCTACACGCGCGCCAATGTGCAACCCGCGGATGCCGGGACGTATTCGGTGGTGGTGACCAATGCTTACGGAATGGCCACCAGTTCGGGCGCGCTGCTGACGGTAGTGGTGCCGCCGACCATCACCACGCAGCCGCTGAGCCAGACCGTCACCCAGGGGCAGAACGCCACGTTCACGGTGGCCGCCTCAGGCACGGCTCCGTTCACGTATCAATGGCGGTTTAATGGCGCGCCGATTGGCGGCGCGACCGCCAGCAGCTACACGCGCAGCAATGTTCAACTGTCGGATGCCGGCGATTATTCGGTGGTCGTGGCCAATTCTGCCGGCAGCGACACCAGCGCCAAAGCGGTCCTGACCGTGGTCGTTCCGCCGGTTCCGCCCGCCATCACGACCCAGCCGCAAGGCCAGACGGTGGTGTTGGGAGAGACGGCCGCGTTTAATGTCGTGGCTACGGGTGGCATTCCGCTGTCTTACCAGTGGCGCTTCAACGGGGCGGATATTGCCGGGGCCACGGACAGCAGCTATGCCCGGGCCCAGGTTGGCGCGGCGGATGCCGGGGATTATTCCGTGCGGGTGACCAACCCCTACGGGAGCCTGCTCAGCGACAGCGCCACACTGGTGGTGGATACGAACGTGACCCTGCCGGTTATCGTGACGCAGCCGCAGAGCCAGACGGTGATCGCGGGGCAAAGCGCGACCTTTAGCGTGCTGGCGACCAACAA
>MTKZ01021937.1_pt2 | contig 10683 bp, 9 predicted proteins | sample 1042781 | NCBI WGS metagenome assembly MTKZ01 (sample SAMN06212207, study PRJNA360539) | anaerobic digester metagenome | biome: Wastewater treatment plant; material: sludge; isolation source: anaerobic digester fed with sludge from wastewater treatment plant | place: Denmark: WWTP Viborg ...
TAGTTCTTTTAGAAGAGGGAGATAACGTCCCAGCTGATCTTCGCATAATTGAAAGCTATGACCTCCTGATAGATGAATCTGCCATGACTGGGGAATCTTTACCTGCTGAAAAACATCCCGAAACTATATACTCTGATGATCATGGAACTGAAAACATGGCATTTATGGAAACTGATGTTTCATCCGGCCGCGGAAAGGGAGTAGTTGTAGAAATAGGTATGGACACTGAGATTGGTAAAATCGCGGAGATGATCCAGGAAGAAGAAGAACAAACACCCCTACAACAAAAAATTGCTGGTTTAGGTAAGACTCTGGGGTTACTGGCAGTTTTAGTATGTACAATCGTGTTCGTTCTTGAATATCTGCAGGGAATACCTCTGGTGGAAACTTTTATGACAGCTGTTTCTCTGGCGGTGGCTGCAGTTCCTGAGGGTCTTCCAGCCATTTTAACCTTAACACTGGCCCTGGGAATGCAGCGAATGGCACGAAGTAATGCCATTGTCCGAAAATTATTAGCAGTAGAAACTCTCGGATCCTGTAACGTGATATGTACAGATAAAACCGGAACACTAACCCTTAACCAGATGACTGTTCGTGATGCCCGGGGCAATGATCCTGAAATGATTTACACAATTTCTGCCCTCTGCAATAATGCCACAAAATCCGATGGAAAATTATTGGGAGACCCCACAGACGCCGCTATACTCACATACGCTGATGAAAATGGTTACAACCGCAAAGAACTGGAAGAAAAATATCCCCGCCTGCTGGAGATTCCATTGGACAGTACCAGAAAGAGGATGACCACTGTAAACCAGATTGATAGTGAACGATACTTACTGATAAAGGGAGCCCCAGAGGTCCTCCTGAACAGATGCTCTAAAATTGAAGGGGAAACTGGTGTTCGCTCTATAAAACCTGATGATACTGATAATGTGATGAAAGAACTCAATGAAATGACTGGGAATGCACTTCGAGTTCTTGGTTTCGCCTATCGTAAGCTAAGTCCTGATGAGGACTTAAATGATAAAGAAGCCCTGGAAAAGGATCTTATCTTTGCCGGGCTGGTGGGCATGATGGATCCACCACGTGAAGAAGCTAAAGAAGCTATTGCAATAGCTAAAAAGGCAGGTATAAAAGTTGTGATGATCACTGGAGATCACAAGGACACTGCTGTGGCAATAGCTCGAGAAATCAGCCTCGTTGATGGTGAGGAAATTATAGCACTCACCGGATCTGATCTGGATAATCTAAGTGATCATGAATTTGAAAACATGGTAAATGATGTCAGTGTATATGCCAGAGTGTTTCCTGAACAGAAAGTTCGCATAGTGGAAACCCTTAAAAAGATGGATAACGTTGCTTCAATGACTGGTGACGGTGTAAATGATGCTCCTGCACTTAAAAAAGCAGCTATAGGTGTTGCGATGGGAAGTGGTACAGATGTGGCCAAGGAATCGGCTGACATGCTACTTCAGGATGATAACTTTGCCACCATCGTCAAAGCAGTGCGCGAAGGGCGTACTATTTTTGATAATATTAGGAGGTTTGTCCGGTTTCAGCTCTCCACCAACATCGGAGCCATACTAACCATAACCTCAGCATCAATATTTAGCTTGCCAGTCCCTTTCAACCCCATACAAGTTTTATGGATCAACATAATAATGGACGGACCTCCAGCCCAGTCTTTAGGTGTTGAACCACCAGAGAAAAATGTTATGAATCGCCCCCCACTTAAAGAAGAGATCATCCCCCGTAAAAATCTATTAAAGATTGTTATCGCAGGAGTGGTTATGACTGTCGGGACCCTGGCTCTTTATTCATACATTTTATCTACTGATCCATCTCCTGCCCATGAAAATTTAAAGGCAATGACCATGGCTTTCACTGTTTTTGTTATGTATCAAATATTCAACGTATTCAACTGCCGTTCTGAACGCGGATTTTCCAATAAATTCCTCTTTCTGGCAGTGGGAGCTTCTGTTCTTCTGCAATTAGGAGTCATATATCTACCATTCCTTCAGGGTATTTTCAGAACTACAGCCCTCGGTGCCTTTGATTGGGTTTTAATCCTTTTGATTGCAAGCACTATACTGGTAAGTGACTGGCTGGCAGAGAGATTCATATAAAAAAGTCAGTGTTAACCGGTTGATGAAAAATTAAGCCAGGAGTATAAAATGAAAGTATTAGTAATGGCCGGAACAAGCGATGCTCGGGAGATTATTAAATGTTTATCAGGGGAAGGTGTCTCTGTTCTGGCCACTGCCACCACCCGCCACGGAACTGACCTTGCCCTCAGTTCAGGGGCGGACAGAATACTGGAAGGACGTTTTAATTCTGGCCAATTGTTTAGGATAATGAAAGAGAATAATGTCCAATATTTAATCGATGCTACTCATCCTTTTGCATCTCTTGCCACTAAACATGCCATAAATGCATCGGAAAATAGTGAAGTAGACTATACGCGTTTTGAACGACCCCCAAGTGAGATTCCAGACAGCCAACTACTTTATAAGTGTTCTTCTTTCGAAGAAGCTACCCATAAAATACTGGAAATTAAAAAACCGAAAAAACAGGATATATTGGAAAATCAAGTTCAAGGAAAAATTTTACATCTGGCAGGTGTGAATACCTTGCATTATCTAACTGAAGGGATTTCTCCCCATCTAATTGTGCCACGTGTCCTCCCTTCAGTTTATTCTGTTGAAAAATGTCATAAAATGGGGATCCCTCATGGCAACATCGTAGCCATGGAAGGTGTGTTTTCCAAAGAATTTAATGGTATCCTAATGAAAGAATACCAGATTGATCTTGTTTTAACCAAGGAAAGTGGAGACAGCGGGGGGTTCATGTCAAAGATAGATGCTGCACTTGATCTAGAAATACCAGTCGTTATTGTTATGCGCCCTGAAATAGAGGAACTAAATGGCAAAAGAGTGTTTAGTGATGTTAAAGCATTATGTGAGGATGTTATATCAAATTTATCAATAAAAAATCATAAATAAAATTCTAATTTGATTTGGATAAGCCTCAGCTCGCCCATCAGTCATCACGGATTCAGAGCTCATAGGGTTCATCATTGGCTTGATACAAATTATAAAATAAGGATTCAATCATTAAAAACTTAAATGATTGGAGTTACGGTGCTTATACGTACACAACCGATCCTATTCCTCTTTTTATTTTTTCTGTAGTTATCTAAAATAATTCTATCATCATTGAAATATAAATCTTGTTGAAATTAATGCTATAATAAAGGCAACTACAAATCCAAGTAATATGCCTTCCAATTTAACTTCATGATCTTCCTCACCCGTTAAATGGTTCTAATAATTGATTTTAATGTTTCGTTGAATAATGCACTGGATGAGTTTATATTACTAGAATCTGTGCCATTTTTTGAAAAATAACCAAACCTTACAATATAAAATTTACCATCTTTTTGGAACATATAATATTGTTGTAAATTATTAATTGTTTTTAAATCATTATTGGTATCAAAAACAATATGTTTATCATATAAGACTTCTATACCTTCAATAACAATTTCACCTGCTTCCATATTGTTATTTTGGATTTCCTGATCATCATTATCAAAAGCAGCATAATACATATTGAAAAAAGTAAAATAATATGTTGACATGTTAATACTTTCTACATTTAAAATAAAAGTGCGGTTATAGACATAGGGTATGATTTTTTTATCTGGAGAGCTTATCTTTTCCCATCCAGCAGGTACTTGAACTGTAGAATTTTCCAAATTATTTGAACTGGAATCATATTCTAAATATACTAATAATCCAATCAAACTTAAAACTGCTAATGCACACACAAAGAAAACTATTCTTTCAGATCTCATTTCACTCATAAAAAAATAAGATTAAGATATTAATAAATACCAACTATGATACTCTAAAATTAAGTTTCATATTATGCATGTTGAATAGTTTTAAAGAAATTGTTAAAAAATAATTTTCAGAAAAATATATAAAAAAATTAGCAACTATAATATTTTAAAAAAAGATTTTATTTTCTAATAAACCTCTAATGTAATTAAAAGCTTTTATGAAATAAATTAAACTTCAGTATTAGTTAAAAATAAAAAATAAGAGGATATTATCCTCCAAATACTGGATTTTATCCGTACATTACTCCAGCTTCTTTTCGTATTTCTTCGTCTCTTTCCATACCTATTATTTTATCAACGGCATCCAGGAAGTCATTCATACTTACGATTGGTCTTTCTTCCCTTATTGCGAACATACCTGCTTCGGTACAGATGGCTTTCAGATCAGCTCCAGAAGCGCCTTCACTTAGGCTGGAGACAAGTTCTATGTCCACATCTTCATCAAGTGTCATATTTTTGGTGTGGATCTTGAGAATCTCTTTCCTACCATCTTCATTGGGTATAGGTACTTCAATAAATCGGTCGAATCTTCCGGGTCGCAGTAATGCTGGATCAAGGATGTCTGGCCGGTTGGTGGCAGCCACTATTCCTACATCTCCTCTTCCTTCAAATCCGTCCATTTCTGCTAATAATTGCATAAGGGTTCTTTGAACTTCACGATCACCACTAGTAGAACTTTTCAGTCTCTTGGCAGCAATTGCATCAATCTCGTCAATGAAGATAATACTTGGGGCTTTTTCTTTGGCCAGTTCAAAAACTCCTCGCACAAGTCTGGCTCCCTCCCCAATATATTTTTTAACAAATTCAGAGGCCACAATCTTTATAAATGTGGCATTTGTTTCGTGAGCCACTGCCTTGGCCAGTAATGTTTTACCAGTTCCAGGAGGTCCATAAAGGAGCACTCCTTTTGGAGGTTCAATTCCTATCTCTGTGAATAATTCTGGCTTTTTCAGTGGGAGCTCGACGGTCTCTTTAATCTCCACTATTTGTTCTTCGAGTCCGCCTATCTGTGTGTAACTCACATCTGGTTTCTCCTCAACTTCCATACCAGTTACGAGTGGGTCCTTTTCTGATGGTAAAACACTGACGATGCTGAATGTCTGCTGGTTTAGAGCCACTCTGGCTCCGGGTTCCAGTGAATTCTCGTCTAAAAAACGGGAATAACCAATTACAAAGTGTGGTCCGGTACTGCTTTTAACCACTACTTTACCTTCATCTAAAACTTCAGTAACAGTGGCAATTACTAGTGGTGGTGATCTGAACCTTTCAATTTCCCCTCTAAGGGATTTAACTTCACGATCCAGTCTCATCTTCTCATTTTCAATGAGAAGTTTGTCCTTTTCCAGTTTCCTGACCTTCCACATCAAATTCCTTTTAGTTTTGGCATTATCCTCTTTAAGGATTTTTATCTCCTTTTTAAGATCTTCTATTTTTTTTAAGATATTTTGTGATGTTTTTTCCATCTTACAAGTACACTCCTCATAGATTTGTGGAGAAAAATAATATCCGCTTATTTTGATATTATTTGTTGCATTTATTGTCCTTAATAATATTTAAGTATTGAGGTGACCAATTATATACCAACTAAAACTAAAGGGATCAGCATGAGATGCGAGATATGCGGAAAAAAGGTTATTGGAAAACCAGTGAGAACGAAAATCGAAAATTCTATTATGTTAACCTGTAATGAATGTTCTAAGTTCGGTAAAATACAACGAGAACCTCCAAGACCCAAAAGTGGTCGAACTAGCAGTGCTTCTGCAGGACGAAGGCGATCCTTCAGATCTCAGGAACCAACGCATGAAGTTATTGAAGATTATCAGAATGTTATCAGGGAGGCCAGGGAGAAAAAGGGTTGGTCCAGGGAAGATCTGGGTGAAAAGATTTACGAGAAGGTTTCGGTCATAAGCCGTCTTGAATCAGGAAAAATGGTACCTGATCTGAAACTGGCAAGGAAACTGGAAAAAACTTTAAAGGTAACTTTACTGGAAAAAACCGAAGAAGCACAAATTGACGAATTAAATTCTCTAAACAGGAGAAAGGCCACAATTGGTGACATAGTCAAGATAAAAAAGGTTAAATAGGCATTATGCCTTAAAATTATATTCTTTTTGGAAATAGGAAAATAAAAAAATTATTTTCTATTTTTTTTTAGCAGAGTAGTATCCTTTAAGTGTTGGCAGGGTACTGTAAATCTTTTTTAACTCTCCCCACTGAGGATATTCTTTACTAATAACTATTATATGTGCTGGGGGGTGTATTTTTCTTATCTGGAGAATGCTACGGGTAGCATCCTCTTGAACTGACGCAAGAACGGCAATTTTTGATTTAGATCTTAATTTATCGTTTATTATTTTTTTTGCAAATTCATCAGCCATTTTACAATCAATAATTCTTGGTTTGCCAGTTATCTTTAGTTCTGCGTGCCTTTCAATATCTGCCAGGCTGTTAAGAATTTTAGGTTGACTTTCAGCACGAATTAGTATAAGGGTCATGAATTATCGCCTGTTTTTAGTGAAAGAACTGAATAGTGTGCTGCGGAATAAAACTAGAACTATAAGTATCATTCCAATAGCCGTCTGAATACTTCCAACAATGTCCAGTATTGATGAACTAATAGGTAAGTTCCATGCTGGGGATGATCTATGGTTTGGGAGTGGATTATAATAAACTCCAACTGAACGAGTGCTTTCTACTATGTTTATATCTTTCGGTTCAATGTAATTAACTCCAAGTAGATAACTGTTGTCTATGGCTTTGTTTATTTCACTTGCTATTGTGGCAGCGTTGTAGCCGTTTTGCCTAACGGAATACTGAACAATCTCTTTAGTAGTTCCACTGATACCTGCATTGTCTGTTCCGTATATGTAAACATTGGTGTTGTTTTTGGTGACGGTGATACTATTTGCCATGAGTTCATAGGCGTAAATAGTTTTTAATGAGGTTCCATCGTAAGGACAGGTTTGATAGTTTTCTCCTGAAGGAAATGAAACGCTCCACCCACATTCAGGGCATGTTTTGGAATATGCTTCATCCATGGGGTAACCAGTTGTGTTTAATTTAGAGGGTGTAAACATATCACCAGTAGTTAGTGAGGATACGAGGTTATTCCCTCCTCCCCCATATTTTTCCCCGGCATTTTTTGAAACTTTTTCAAAGGATGCACCTAAAATCTCTGTGGCGGGGTAACCGTCTCGGATCATTTTACCAATCATTATAGCTGTATCCCTTCGCACTGTAGTGGCTGATCCGTATAATGGGTTTCCATGGGTGTTACGCAGGTGTATGATTGCTCCTTTTTGGCCTGGAGGTAGTGTGGCTAATCCTCCTGATGCTGGTGTGGCGGTTATGGTACCATCATCGTCAACTGTGACCACGTATACATCGAAGGATCCTCCCACTGCTGCGCCTATGGTGGGCCCTCCGCACATAATCCTGATTCCTGGGAAGTTGCTGGCTGCACTGGCGGCATTTGCTGCGGTTTCGTCATTTTCCAGTCGTTTGATTGTTTCTACAATGGCTCCCAGTCGGGGGGTTTGGTTACCTTCACCACCAGAAAGAACACTGAAGTGTTTCTCTTTGGACATGATGAATGTGGACTGAAACATGTTTTCTGCAAATGACAGACTGCCTGCTGCTGCTCCATTGGGATCTTTCCCGGTAGGATCGGTTATAATAATTATGTTACAAGTGGCTGCTGCGGTGTTAACCAGCATCACCAGTATTAATAGGAGCAAAGCAACTTGTGGTAATCGTTTTTTAATCATTTGCATCACCAATTATGTTTATTGATTTGGTTTCACTTCAACTGTAGAAAAGTCTTCTATAACGTTAACAGTTAATATACCTGTTTCTTTATTAAGTTTAACATCAACAGCCTTTATAGGCATTACCCCTGTTCCGGGGATGGTTGAAAGCATAGCTGCCTCACGTGCATTATTCAAGGCCTCATTCATTGGGACTTTTCTTTTGGTCGTAATGAGGGTGTCTCCTTGGATATAACTGCCTGTTCGGAAACCGACATTGTTAATGTTGACTCTTATGGAGTCAGTGGGCACTACATCATTTCCTTTTATTATAACGCCAGCTATTGGAATTCCCTGTTCTGTTTCAGTAGATGAAGCATAAGACATGTAGGACATCAGTCTTCCTGATGTTATAAGAATAAAGGCCAGCATTAGAATGATCAGTGTGTCTCTCCTTACCTTAATGAACATTTCTTTCACCTTTCTTTTTTTTGTTCAGTTAATTAGAATCTGCTAAGAATTTAATTTTGTCTTTAAATTTAACTGCAGCTTCACCAATACATACCACTGCATCTGAATTGCATTCTAATCCTTTTTTAAGTCCTTCTATTACTTGTTCTTCGGTGGCACCTAATGTACCGTTGCGGAACTTATCCGGTGCATTGTGAGTTAGTTTGATCTTTCCTGATGAAATATATTTTCCTGCAGCTTGCCGAGAGTAATAGGAGGCAGGTATTATAAAATCAGCATTGTTAACTGCTTTTTTCATAATATCCAGGTCTCCGGTCTCCCCTGATTCTGAGGAGATAGTAATGACTACTGCTAATTTTTTATAGGTCTTACTCAGCTCCCTGAGTACGGTTTCAACTCCGGAGGGGTTGTGTGCATAATCCACGATCAAATCTACCTTTTTGCTGCGATAAATGCATTCTAGACGTCCTGGAACGCCTTTAAAAGTTTTAAGATATCTTTTAATGTCTTTTAATGNNAATTGCTCCCAGTGCATTGTAAACATTATGAAGTCCTTTTATACTCATTTCCATTTCTATCACTTCATCAGGGGTTTGAAGTAAGAAAGTACTTCCATTAATATTCTTGGCTAAGTAATCAGGAATGGGCCGTTTTAAACCACACTGACATTGATAGTAACCTACTCCTGAGAGTGTTTCATCTATTTTTAGTTCCCTTTTGCACCAGCAAAGCTTTTTGCTTTCTCCTTGGGAGTTATGATCCACTCCAAAGGTTATAACCTTTCCATCATAGTTTAGCTCTGAAATGAGCCCCCATATGGTGGGATCATCACTGTTGATCACTAACATTTTTCCTTTTCCTTGGAGTTCTTCCAACAGTTCACCTTTTATACAGGCATAGTGCAGGAAATCATGCTCATCCTTCAAATGATCAGGGTTTATGTTGGTTATAACGCCACAAGAAGGGTGGCATCTTTGGAGAGTGAATTTCAGGTCACCTCTTTCTCCTTCTGTCCCTGTTTCCAGGACAGCAATGTCTCCGTTGAGTCTGCACTGTAATGGGGGAATGTAGTCGACGTTTCCCTGTAATGTTGTGAATCCATGTTCGGTGGGCTTCAAACCAGCCATGTAACAAAAGTGTTTAAGAAGGGTGGTGGTCGTGGTTTTTCCATTGGTACCGCTAATGCAGATTACTGGTTTTGCTGGTTTGATTTTATCTAGAAGATCATCTACTTCCATTAGCTGGGCATCGCTGTCAATTATTTTTTGAAACAGATCTGAAGTTTTTGACAAACTTGGAGGGGGAATTATGTAATTGGAAGAATCAAAAAACGAATCAGGGTGTTTTGATAGATATATTGGAGTTTTATATTCAGTGAGAGTGTATAGAAATGGACAATTATTTGAATCTTGGAGATCGGTGCATATTACGTTATAATTGTGGTCCATAAGAACCCGGGCTGCCAGGTTTCCCACCACTCCACAAATACCGATGACGCCATAGGTTTCGGGAGTTTTTTCATGAATTTTTTTCAGTTCTGATTCATTTTTGTCCATATGGGCGCTCATTTTATTTTACACCGTCTTTTTTCAATTGATTATTCTGAGTATTGATATGGGGTATTAAAACGCATTTTAAGTTTTTGTATCTGATTATCCCCTTTTTAGAATTATTGAAATATATTATAAGAATCCAATAGTATTATTCAAATGTTTGTTTAGGATTATTATTATGATAAGAAAATTCTCTTTTTAGTTTTATAGTTTTTATCAAGGTTATTTTAGTAATTCTACATTTATAAAGTAATTTACAATCTTCGTGAATGTCAACAATTTTATTTCATGATGGTAAGCAGGAGGAATAGTATTATGCACCGTATATCGAGCAAAAGGTACTATTGGTGTAAAAAAGATATTTAAAATACCGTTTTATTATAAATATTAATTTTTCCTTTAGATCTGAAATAATAATCTATCAACATTTGTTTAATTAATCGAATCGTTTATATATATTTCATCTGTTTTAAAACACAGTATGCAGGGTCCATGCCCTGTGCACCTATGAGAAGTATGGTATCGTTCTTTTTAGCGGTCTTCAAAGTAGTTTTCAATGCATGAGTTAGTGTATTATGGTGGGTGTAATTGATCCCTTCCTTTTGAAGTACCTCTATAAAAATCTTTTTCTCAAGTGGCTTCACCCAGTTGGCATTATCCACTACATCTTCACTACTGGTCAATATTAGGTTGCAATCAATCTCTTTGATTGAATCAGCAACAGCTTGGGCATTTAACTTATTGAGTGAGCTTCCTCTAGAGCCTCTAATGGCACAAACAATGTGAAAATCACCTGAAACCAAGTCTGCTGCACTTTTGATAGTGGCCTTAATACCCTCAGGATTATGGGCAAAATCATCAATAATAAGAGGGTCAGTTTTAAGTATCGTGAACCTACGTTTCAAAGCTTGATAAGATTCAACAGCTTTTGTGATAATATTCAAGTCTATTTTTAATGCAATCCCAGTACTAACTGCTGCGAGAGTGTTTTGAATGAAATGAGAGC